>Ga0070679_100000919_pt1 | contig 25597 bp, 27 predicted proteins | sample KBSC63BmetaG_FD_65652 | JGI IMG/M metagenome (GOLD analysis project Ga0070679, IMG submission 65652) | Corn rhizosphere microbial communities from Kellogg Biological Station, Michigan, USA - KBS C6-3B metaG | ecosystem: Host-associated > Plants > Roots > Rhizosphere | place: USA: Michigan... | reverse complement strand
TGGGCGCGAGTGCGAGGGAAATAGCACGTGTTCATCGATCGTGTCGTGGTAAAGGTGAAGGCCGGCGACGGCGGTTCCGGAATCATCTCGTTCCGTCGGGAAAAGTTCGTGCCGATGGGCGGGCCCGACGGCGGCGAAGGTGGTCGCGGCGGCGACATCGTCGTCGTCGGCGACAGCAACCTGTCGACGCTCCTCGACTACACGTATCGCGACGCGTGGGCGGCGCCCGCGGGCGATCACGGCTCTGGTTCGAACAAGAGCGGCCGGTCGGGCGACGACGTGATCATGCCGGTGCCCGTCGGCACCGTCATCAAAGATCTCGAAACTGAAGAGCGCCTCGGAGAAGTGCTCGAGGACGGCGACCGGATCGTCGTCGCGCGCGGTGGTCGCGGTGGAAAGGGAAACTCGTTCTTCGTCACCGCCACGCATCAATCGCCACGAGAGTATCAACCGGGCGAAGACGGCGAAGCGCGAACACTCGAGCTCGAGCTCAAGCTCATCGCGGACGTCGGTCTGGTCGGTCAACCGAACGCCGGCAAGTCGACGCTGCTCTCCGTCATATCGGCCGCCCGCCCCAAGATCGGCGACTACCCATTCACGACGTTGAGTCCCAACCTCGGCGTCGTGCAGATGAGCGGAAATCGCACATTCGTTGTCGCGGACATCCCGGGCATCATCGAAGGGGCGCACGAGGGCAAGGGACTGGGCCTGCAGTTCCTCCGGCACATCGAGCGCACGCGTGTGCTCGCGTTCCTCGTTCCCGTGGATGCGGACGACTGGCAGACTGAATACGATCAGCTTCGGCGCGAGATCGAGGCGTACTCCGCGGAGCTGGCGCAGAAGCCGCATTGCGTCGTGTTCACCAAGATGGATCTTCTGGGCGACGACGAAGCGCCGCCGATCGACGCGCCTGACGCATTTGGCATCTACGCGATCAGCGCAGCGGGTCGAACTGGATTGGAGCCGGTGCTGGCCGCGTGGTGGTCGCAGCTGCTCGATATGAAAAAGGCGAGTGTCCGCCGAGACGACTCCGTTTCGCTCCCCTAGCGAGCGGCGCGCGATTCTCGCGCTCTCGCTGGTTGCCGACATCGGCGCCGTCACTCACAGACAACTGCTCGAACGATTTTGGTCCGCCGCGCAAGCGATTGATGCGACGGTCGAGCCGAGCGCGGCGGGAGCCGCGTACGATGAGGCCGACGAGCTGCTCGCGAATGCCGAGATGCGTCACATCGATCTGACGACGATCGGCGATGCGAGCTATCCGGAGCAGCTTCGGCACTTGACCGATCCGCCGCCCGTGCTCTGGTCGCGCGGTGACTGGTCGGCGCTCGCGGGGCCGATTGTCTCGATCGTGGGAACGCGCCGCGCCACCAGCTACGGGCTCCGTGTGACGCGAGAGATCGCGTCGGCGCTGGCTCGCCAGGGCGCGTGCGTCGTGAGCGGAATGGCGTTGGGCATCGACGCGGCTGCGCATAACGCGGCGCTCGCCGTGGGTGGACGAACCGTCGCCGTCCTTGGGACCGGGGCTGACGTCGCATATCCGCGCGCGCATGCTGCATTGCATCGACAGATCGCCGCACGTGGACTCGTGATCTCGGAGTTGCCGCCGGGCGCGAAGGCTGACCCAGGCTCGTTCCCGCGGCGAAATCGAATCATCGCCGCGCTCGCGCAGCTGACAATCGTGGTCGAGGCGCCACTCAAGAGCGGCGCACTGATTACCGCGAAAGACGCACTCGAGCTCGGCTGCGACGTCGCCGCCGTTCCCGGCCCGATCGACGCGCCGCAGAGCGTCGGAACCAACAACCTCCTGCGTGAGGGCGCGCACGTGATCACGTCGGCCGCGGACACGCTGGCGCTCATTGGCCTCACGCCGCCAGTCCGCATTGAGCCTGAATTGCGCGGCGAGGCGGAGCTTCGCGTTTGGCGTGCACTCGAAGAAGCGGCGTCGTCGCTCGATGAACTGTGTGCTCGCACGGCAATGCCGGTGTCGCAATGTCTGACCGTCGTATCGGCGCTCGAGCTTCGCGGAATCGTCGAGTGCGAACTGACGGGTGCAGTTCGGCGTCGTTAGTTACCCGTCGTTAGTTACCCGTCGTTAGTCGCCCGTCGCCCGTCGCCCGTCCCCCGTCGCCGGTCCACGTCGCCGGTCCTCGTCGCCGGTCCTCGTCGCCGGTCCACGTCGCCGGCCTCTATATTTCGAAGTGCATCCCCGGCATGTGTACGTTCACGTCCCGTTCTGCGCGCGGCGCTGCGCGTACTGCGACTTTTCCATCGCGGTGCGGCGCGTCGTGCCGACGGACGAGTACGTCAATGCACTCGAGCGTGAGATCGGCATTCGCTTTCCCGGCGCCGATCGTTGGGCCGCCGACACGCTCTATTTCGGTGGCGGAACGCCATCTCGGCTCGGCGGCAACGGAGTCGAGCGCGTGCTCGATGTCGTTCGGCAGCGCGTCGCGCTTACGCCGGGCGCCGAGGTCACGCTCGAGGCGAACCCTGAAGATGTGAGCGATGATGCCGTTGAGTCGTGGCGACGCGCCGGCGTCAATCGCGTCTCGCTCGGCTCGCAGTCGTTCGACGATCGTGTGCTTACATGGATGCATCGCTCGCATGATGCCGCGGCGGTCGCCCGCGCGCTCCAGATCGTGCGCGCGGGCGGCATCGAGAACGTGTCGCTCGACCTGATCTTCGCGTTACCCAGCGAGTTGGGTCGCGATTGGCAGCGAGACGTCGGCCGCGCGCTCGAGCTCGAGCCGCAGCACCTCTCGCTGTACGGACTCACGGTCGAGCCGCATACGCCCTTGGGACGCTGGCGTGCACGAGGAGAAGTGGCGGAATCTCCTGAGGAGCACTACGAAGTGGAGTTCCTCTATGCGGACCGCGCTCTCACCGCCGCTGGCTTCGATCACTACGAGGTCTCGAACTTCGGGCTGCCCCAGCGACACTCGCGGCACAACGCATCGTACTGGTCTTTGGTGCCTTACGCCGGCCTGGGTCCGTCCGCGCATGAGTTCGACGGTAGGAACCGGCGTTGGAACGAACCCGTGTATCGAGATTGGGTGCAAGCAGTCAATGAGGGGCGAGACCCGATGGCCGGGTCCGAAGCAGTGGAGGCGGATAGCCAGCTCGCCGAACAGGTTTATTTGTGCCTCCGTTCGGATCATGGCCTCATGCTGTGGCGGGATGAACGTGCGCACGTCGAGCCGTGGATCCAGGCTGGCTGGGCGACCGTCGATCACGCGGGACGAATGCGGCTCACCGCGCTCGGCTGGCTGCGTCTCGACGCCCTGGCTGCCGACTTGACACTTGTCCGAAGTTATTACTAGCTTTGAAGTTATGGCCTCTGAGGAGCTTAGCAGACGCGAACGCCGAGTGCTGGAGGCGGTGATTCGCAGCTACGTGGAAACTGCCGAGCCAGCCGGGTCCAGAACACTGTCCCGCCGCTTTGGGCTTGGCGTGTCCCCAGCGACCATCCGAAACACGATGAGCGATTTGGAAGACAAGGGATTTCTCTTCCATCCGCACACGTCAGCGGGACGCGTTCCGACGAACAAGGCCTATCGGCTGTACGTCGATTCGCTGCTCGCGTTTCCTCCCGTCCGTCCCGTCGAAACGGAGCGACTGACCGAGGAGATTTCCGGACGTACCGGCTCCTCGCCGATCGAAACGATTCTGCGTCGCGCGGCGCAGACGCTCGGCGTGCTGACGCAGGAGCTTGGTGTCGCGCTCGGTCCTCGTCTCGATCACTCGATTCTGCGGCGACTCGAGCTTGTGGCCGTGAGCAGCGATCGGCTGCTGATGGTACTGACGCTCGATGGCGGCGTGATGCGAACGGTGTTCGTCGAAGTGCCGGGCGAGATTGCCGCCAGCGCGCTCGCATCCGTCACGGCCGTGCTCAACGAGCGACTCGCCGGATTGACGCTTGCCGAAATTCGCAGCTCACTCGGTTCACGGTTGCGCGATGCAGCGCCGGAACGAAGCGCGTCGGAACTCCTCAATATCTTTTTGCAGGAAGGCGAACACCTCTTCGATGCCGCGCTGCCGCGGTCCGAAGGTGAAGTCATGCTCGGCGCGGCGTCGGTGCTCGCCGAGCAGCCGGAGTTTTCGGGAGCGGATCGAATGCGGCGATTGTTGGCGCTGACCGAGCGTCCGCAAGCGTTGGGTGACGCAATTCGCAAACGCGGACAGGCGCCTGGAATCTCGATCACGATCGGCGCCGAGCATGACGAGCCGTCGCTCGAGGAGTTCACGGTCGTGACTGCTGAATATCACGTGGGGCCGTTGGCTGGCGTCATCGGCGTGATCGGGCCGACGCGCATGCCCTACGAGAAAGTCATCTCGCTCGTCAGTCATACTTCGCGACTGCTGAGCGATCTCTTGGATTGATCGGAAACGAAATGGCGGAATTCTACAGCGTCCTCGGCGTTGAACGCACGGCGTCCGACGACGACATCAAGAAGGCATATCGCAAGCTCGCGATGACGTATCATCCGGACCGCAACAACGGCTCGAAGGAAGCCGAAGAGCGGTTCAAGGAGATCACGGAAGCGTATGACGTACTGCGCGATCCGCAGAAGCGGGCGGCGTACGACCGGTACGGCGAAGCGGGGCTGCGTTCGGGTGGCGGCGCGGGCTTCCATCACGTGGATCTGTCGGAAGCGCTCGGCATCTTCATGCGCGACTTCGGCGGATTCGGCGGCTTCGAAGATCTCTTCGGCCGTGCGGGCCAGGCCGGACCGCGCACAGGCGGCGACGTCAAGATCACGCTGCCGCTCACGCTGTCGGAGGTCGCGACCGGCGTGGAGAAGAAGATCAACATCAAGCTGCTCGATCCGTGTGATCGATGCGACGGCGCCGGCGCCGAGCCTGGATCAAAGGCGCAAACGTGTCCGACCTGCTCCGGCTCCGGCGAAGTGCGCCGCGCGCAGCGCTCGTTCTTCGGCCAGTTCGTGACGGTGGCTCCGTGTCCGAACTGTCGCGGCGAAGGCAAGATCATCTCGTCGCCATGCAAGAAGTGTAAAGGCGAGGGCCGCCTTCGCGGCGAGCGCGAATTGTCGGTGTCCGTGCCGGCCGGCGTCGCGACTGGCCAATACATGACGCTTCGCGGTGTCGGAAATGCCGGCGCTCGTGGCACTCCGCGCGGTGATGTTCACGTCGTGTTCGAGGTTGAGGACGACTCCCGGTTCGAGCGCGACGGCGAAGACCTCTACACCGAGGTGCTCGTCACGTTTTCGCAGCTCGCGTTGGGAGCGGACATCAGCGTTCCCGCCGTGAACGGACACATGACGTTGAATGTCCCAGCGGGGACCCAGAGCGGTCACGTGTTTCACGTCCGTGGACGTGGTCTGCCGCGAGTAAACGCTGGTGGGACTGGCGATCTGCACGTGCGTGTGCAGCTGTGGACTCCAGATCGTCTCACCGAAGAAGAGCGTCAACTCGTCTCGAGGCTCGGCGAGCTGCAGCCCGGTGTTCCGGCCGACGGCCGCGGCAAAGGGTTCTGGGCGAAGATGAAAGAAGCGCTCGGCGCGTGACCAGCGCCGAGCGCGGCGAGGGCTGGACCGTCGTTCGCGTCGTTCCAGGCTCGCATCCAGACGCCGCCGCCGCCGCGCTGTTCGAAGCCGGCGCGCAAGGCGTCCACGAGATTGCCGGCGCGCTCGTGACGCACGCGCCTACGCCGTCTGATGCGGCGGCGTTCGAGCGCGCCGTGCTCGCGGCGAGCCCCGATGCGCGCGTCGAGACCGAACCGCTGCCCAACATCGACTGGTCCGAGGAATGGAAGCGCGGACTTCACGCGCAGGAGCTCGGTGCGATCGACGTCGTGCCGCCATGGTTGGCTGACGGGCGCGATCCCGCTCGCACGATCGTCATCGATCCAGGAATGGCATTCGGCACGGGCGAGCATGCGACGACGCGCGGTGTGATTCGCCTCATGCAGCACGTGATCGCGCCGGGCGACAGGGTGGCCGACCTCGGCGCGGGGAGTGCGGTGCTGGCCATTGCCGCTGCGAAGCTCGGCGCTGCGCATGTTGCTGCGATCGAAATCGATCCGGATGCGATTGGCAACGCGGAAGAGAACGTCACGCGGAACGGTGTGGCCGATCGTGTGGCCGTCATCGAGGGCGACGCCGCGACGCTGCTGCCCCTCGTCGCACCGATACAGCTCATCACGGCGAACATCATCTCGTCGGTATTGACAGATCTCTTACCGTCGATGGCGACCGCGCTCGCTCATGGCGGACACGCGATCTTGAGCGGCATTCTCATCGAGGAGCGCGAGATGATGGTGCATGTGCTCACGGACGGCGGCTGGCGGCTCATTGAGGAAGACCGCGAGGAGAACTGGTGGAGCGCGACCGCCGCACGCATGTAGCCACGTTCCTCGTCGAGGACGCGATCGCGATGGGCGCAAACATCGAGCTCAGCGACGCCGCGGCGCATCATGCGCACGTCAAACGACTCGCGGTGCAAGACCACGTTCGGGTGACCGACGGTGCGGGGCACATCGGAAGCGGAACGATCGCGTCGCTCGAGCGCGGATCCGCGACGATCGAAGTCAACGAAGTGACGATCGTCGCACGCCCGCCGGCGATTCACTTGCGCGCGCCGATGGCCGATCGCGATCGAATGCTGTGGCTCGCCGAGAAGGTGGCGGAGCTTGGCGTCGCGAGCTGGCAGGTGGTTCGCTTTCGCCGATCCGCGAGCGTGTCGCCGCGCGGTGAAGGCCCCGCGTTTCTCGCGAGGGTGCGCGCCCGAATGGTATCGGCCCTCGAGCAGTCCGGAGGCGCATGGATGCCTGCGCTGCTGTCCGACACGACGCCCGGCGGTCTCACTTTGGCGAACGATGAAACGGGCATTCTGCTGGATGTCGCCGGAGCGCCGCTGCCGTCGATCGTGAGCCTACCCTCGCCAGACACGCCCGTGCTACTCTTGGGGCCCGAGGGTGGCTTGGAGCCGGCAGAAATGGCGGAGCTCCAGGAGAAAGGCTGGCGCCGTGGGTCGCTCGCTGACACCACACTCAGGTTCGAGACGGCTGGAGTTGCAGCCGTTGCCGTCTGTCGCGCACTACGGAGATGAGACATGGCTGACGATTGCCTGTTCTGCCGCATCATCCGGCGGGAGATCCCGTCGCCCCTGGTCTACGAGACGCCGGACGTCGTCGCATTTCGCGACATCGACCCGAAAGCGCCGACGCACGTGCTCGTGGTCCCGAGGCGCCACGTCGCGTCGCTGAACGAGGCGGACGATGCGGATCTGATGGGGAAGCTCCTGCTGGCGGCGGCTGCCGTCGCCAAACAGGAGGGCGTGTCCGAGTCTGGCTATCGAACGGTGATCAACACGAACAAGGACTCGGGCCAGGCCGTCTTTCACATCCACGTGCACGTGTTAGGCGGCCGCCATCTCAAGTGGCCGCCCGGCTAACCCTGGTCATCCCGAGCGAAGCGAGGGATCTGCACTTCGGCCGTGCGGATCCCTCGCTACGCTCGGGATGACATGTGCTCCGCACACGGGAATTCTTTCTTGACAGCCGTTCAACTCGGTACATAACATAAGTGCCGCGATGCACTTACCTTGGCGCGCTCCCGCGCGAGACCGGGGAACGGGCATGTCGGAAATCATCATTCACGACGATGAAAACTTCGAGCGGGCCCTCCGGCGCTTCAAGAAGAAGTGCGAGAAGGCGGGCATCCTCTCGGACCTCCGGAAGCACCGCCATTACGAGAAGCCCAGCGAGCGCAAGAAACGGAAGATGAACGCCGCGATTCGGAAGAATCGCCGGACGCGCGATTAGTTTTAGGGTATGACCCAGCTCGTCGCGCGCATACAGGCCGATCTCACGGCCGCGCGCAAAGCGCAGGACAAAGCCAAAGTCCTCCTCCTCGGCACGATCATCTCCGACATGAGAAATCGGGAGATCGAGCTCAAGCGTGACCTCACCGACGATGATGCCGTCGAGGTGCTTCGCCGCGGCATCAAACGCCGCCGTGAATCCATCGAGATGTATGAGAAAGGCGCGCGCGCGGATCTCGTCGCGGTCGAACGCAATGAGATCGAGATTCTGAGCGCGTATCTCCCCGCGGGCGTCGGCGACGCTGAGATTCGCGCGGCGGTCGTTGCTGCCATCGAAGGTGGAGCGGGGAATGTCGGCGCGGTGATGGGGAAGGTGATGGCGCAGTTCAAGGGACGCGCGGAAGGCGGCACGATCAACGCGATCGTCCGCGAAGAGTTGGCCGCGCGAACACCGAAGCCGGCCTGAGGGATCGAGCGACGGCGATTCGAGGCATTCGAGGATGAACGCGCACGCACTCGCCATACTCGAGTTCCCGCGCGCGCTCGACGTGGTCGCCGGCTTTGCGACGTCGGACCTCGGCGGCGCGAGCATTCGTGCCCGCCGGCCAACGACCGATGTCGATGCGCTCGGCCTCGAGCATGCACGTGTCGCCGCGATGCGCGATGCACTCGCCGGCGACGATCCGTGGCGCCCCGATCCGATTCCGGATCTCACGGCAGCGCTCAAGCGGCTGCGCGTGATCGGCAGCATGTGGAATGGCCAGGAGTTGATGGCGGCGGCCACGCTGCTTCGCTCGTCCCGTCGCACGCAGCTGCGCCTGCGCGATCCGAAACGCTCGGCGATCGTGCGAGCATTACTCGCTCCACTCGTTGATGCGCTGATCGCCGCGCCGGCGATCGAGCAGCGCATCGAAAAGACGATTCTCGACGACGGCACGGTAAAGGACGATGCGTCTGCCGCATTGCGTCGTATTCGCCGCGAGCTGCGAGCCGCGCAGGGTGAGCTCATCAAGCTGCTCGAGCGAGAGATCGAACGGCTCGATATACATCATCGCGTGCCCGATAGCTCGGTCACGATGCGCAACGGGCGGTACGTGATTCCGGTGCGGCGTGAAGCGCGCGTGGTTGCGGGCGGCATCGTTCACGACACATCAGCCTCGGGTGCCACGCTGTTCGTCGAGCCGCCCGCCGCCGTGGAATTTGGCAACCGCATGCGCGAGCTCGAATCGGAGGAGATCGCGGAAGTCGAACGCCTTCTGCTCGAGCTGACCGACGAGCTGCGTCCGCGACGCGACGAGATGATCGCGACGCTCGCGGCGATGGTCGAGCTCGACTCGCTGTACGCGCGCGCGCGATTCGGTGTCGAGTTTGCGTGCGCGCCCGCGACGCTGGTGCCGTCGCGCGACGGCTTCACCATTCGCAACGGACGACACCCGCTGCTCATGTCGCAGGGCGCCGACGTCGTTCCGTTCGATCTAACGATGGCGGCGAACGAACGCACGCTGCTCGTCTCGGGCCCGAACACCGGCGGCAAGACGGTACTGCTCAAGGCGCTCGGGCTCATCTCCGCGCTGTCGCAAGCTGGTATTCCGGCGCCGGTCGGCCCTGAGAGCCGCATTCCGATTTTCGACGACGCGTTCGCTGATGTCGGCGACGAGCAGTCGATCCAGGCGAGCCTCTCGACCTTCAGCGCGCACCTGAAAAACCTCGCCGAGATTCTTCGGCTCTCGACCGCGGATTCCCTCGTCGTGATCGACGAGCTTGGATCCGGCACCGACCCGGTCGAGGGCGCGGCGCTCGGCTGGGCGGTGCTCGAGGAGCTCACGAAGCGCGGCACGATGACTGTCGCGACGACGCACTTGGGCACCCTGAAGGAACTTGCGACGCAAGTCGACGGCGTGGTCAACGCATCGCTGCAATTCGATGCGATCGTACTGGCACCGACGTACCGTTTGGTGAAGGGCATTCCAGGACGCTCATACGGCATCTCCATCGCCCGGCGTCTCGATCTGCCAGAGGCCGTCGTCGCCCGTGCCGAAGAACGGCTGCCACAGCAGGAGCGCGACGTGGCGGCGCTCATCGAGAAGCTCGAGACGCGTGAGCAGGAGCTCGCGCTTCGGGAGCGCGAGACCAATCTCGTGCTCGAGGACGCGCGTCGGCGTATTGCCGACGTGGCGAAGCGCGAGCGCGCCGTGCGTGAGCGTGAGCGCGTCGCCGAGAAAACGTCGCGGCAAGATGCGCGTCGCTATCTCCTCGATGCGCGTGCCGAAATTGATCGCACGATCAAGCAGCTCAAAGCGACAGCGTCCGGCGAGATCGACGACGCCGCGCGCGAAGCTCGCCAGCGCGCCGAGGAGCTCGCGGGAAAACAGAGCGTCGAGTTGGAGCGACTGGAGCGAGAAGAAGCGAACGTCCAACGACGCGTCACGGCTGGATGGCGGCGGCCAAGTGGGCCCGTCGCACAGGGAGACGCCGTCGAAGTCACCACGCTTGGCGGCAAGATCGGCCGCGTGCTCGAGGTGCGCGACGGCGATGCGGTCGTCGCCGTCGGCGGCATCAAAGTCACGGTGCCGCAGAAAGCGCTCGTGCGAAGCGAGCAAGCACCGGCGTCGGAGACCGCCGTCGCCTGGACAGGCGACCTCCCCGAGGTGCACGTTCCGACGGAGATCGATCTGCGCGGAATGCGACCTGACGAAGCGGAAGGCGTGGTGATGCAGGCGCTCGACGCGGCCGTGCGCGCTGATCTGCGAAGCCTCAGAATCATTCATGGGAAGGGAACCGGGGCGCTCCGCGAGCGTGTCGCCGAAATGCTGAAGAAGGACACTCGAGTGCGCGGCTTCCGGCCTGGGGCGTGGAACGAAGGTGGTGCCGGCGTCACCTTCGCGGAGTTCGCGTGATTCGCGACGACGTCATCGAGCGCGTCCGTGCCGAGGCGGACATCATCGCGATCGTTGGCGAGTACGTGAAGCTCAAGCGCGTCGGCAACAGCTTTCGGGGACCGTGTCCGTTTCATCACGGCAAGAACGACAACTTCTCCGTCACGACACGCGGCGGGTACAAATGCTTTGTCTGCGGCGAGGCTGGTGACGTCTTCACCTTCGCGCAAAAGCACCTCGGCCTCGAGTTCGCGGAAGCCGTGAAGTGGGTCGGCGCCAAGGCTGGCGTGGAAGTCCCCGAGACATCGGCGCGCAACGATGACCGTGATGCGCGCGAGCCACTCTGGGAGGTCAACGGCACTGCCGCGGAGCTCTATCGGACTCAGCTCTGGGAATCGCCGGCAGGCGCCGTCGCGCGCAATTATCTCGCGTCACGGGGCTTGTCGCGCGAAGATGCGGACCGCTTCGGCATGGGCTACGCGCCGCGCGACGCCACGACGATGCGGACAGGGCTCGAGGCGCTGGGGTTCGACGCGGCGCGACAGCTTGCCGCGGGACTGCTGATCGTTCGCGAAGACCGGCCTGAACCGCGTCCGAGGTTTCGCGACCGGCTGATGTTCCCCATCTCCGACGTCACCGGACATGTCGTCGGCTTCGGCGGCCGCGTGCTGGGCGATGGCGAACCGAAATACCTCAACTCGGCCGAGTCAGAGATTTTCTCCAAGCGAAATCTCCTGTACGGGCTCAACTGGGCGAAGCAATCGATTCGCAAGGCCGATCGACTCATCGTCGTCGAAGGTTACTTCGACGCCATTCGCCTGATGCTTGCGGGAGTGTCGGAGGTCGTCGCCCCGCTCGGTACCGCGCTCACCGAGCAGCAGGCCGCGATCATCCGCAAGTACACGAAGAACGTGTTCCTCCTCTACGACAGCGACCAGGCCGGACTCAAGGCAACGTTTCGAGCCGGCGACATGCTGTTGGCGAACGGCATGTCCGTTCGCGTCATCACGCTGCCAGACGGCGAGGATCCGGACACGTTCGTGGCCAAAGCCGGGGTGGAAGGGTTCGAGCGAGCGGCGGCGGCGTCGGTCGACGTGTACGACCGGAAGATTCAGCTCCTCGATCGCGGCGGCTGGTTCGTCGATCTTCGCCGAAAGCGCGAGGCGTTGGATAAGCTCATGCCGACGCTCCGCGCCACCGCCGATCCTCTGTCGCGCGATCTGTACATCGCCCGCACGACGGAGGTCGCCGGCATCACGCGAGAGATGCTGTTGCGCGAGCTCACCGCCCCTGTTCGCGGCCAGCGAGCCGTAACGCCCCCGGCCGATTCATCGCTCGACGAGCGGGTGCCGGTCGCTCGCTTGGCGGCGGGCCAGCGCAGCGGAAACGACCGCCGCGGGCTGCGAGAGGAACGCGAGCTGGTTCGTGTTCTGCTGCATCGCAGGCAGTACGTGACCAAGGCGGTGTCCGATCTCGACACTGCTCGTTTCGCCGATCCGCTCTATGGTGCGATCTTCATACAACTCTCAGAGAATCCCGAGGCGACCATCGACGAGCTGGCGGCGGTGCTCGACGACGACGGCGTCGCCGTGCTCCAGGAGTTGATTGACGAGCACGACGGACTGGATCATGCGGAGGAAACGCTCGGCGCCAGCATCAAGAAGCTCGAGGCCCGGCCCTACAAGGCACGCCTCGCGGAGATCGACCGGTTGCTGCCCCTCGCTGGCGTGGAGGACAAGGATAACTTGACCGCGGAGAAGAGACAGCTTCGCGACAAGCTCGTTGCCCTTGGCCAACCGGTGTGGAAATCGTTCAATTCATCTCGACTCTGATCATTTCGTCTCTCATTGGAGGGCTCGTGCATCCAGACGTTGCCGCGCTGTTGGCCGTACAGGACGAGGACATTGCCATTCACGACCTCGAAACGCGCATTGCCGAGCTGACCCCACGGCTCGATGCGATGACGCAGGATCGCGACAAGGCCGTCGCCGCACTCCAGCAGGCGCGGAAGACCGCGGATTCCGAGGAACGCCGTCGTCAGGACGTTGCGGCTCGCGTGGCACAGCACCGTGCACTCCAGGAAAAGAATCAGACGGCGTTGAACAGCGTCACGTCGATGCGCGAAGCGACTGCCGCTACCGCGCAACTCGAGCAAGCGAAGCGAATGATCGACGAGGACGAGCGCGAGCTCTCCGCCATCGGGCAACGGTTGATGGAGGCGAACCGGCTCGTCACCGACCGGGAGCGCGTCGCCACCGATCTCGAGACGGCTCAGACTCAAGCGCGCGAATCGTTGTCCGTCGACAAGAAGGCGCTCGAGGACCAGCTGGCGACTGCACGTCAGATCCGCGAGGAGAAGGCGAGGCAGGTCCCGCGCAACCTGCTCGGTCGCTACGACCGCATTCGCTCACGCAAACGCGTACATGCCGTGTTTCCGCTCCGCGGGCATTCATGCGGTCACTGTGACACGATGATTCCGCTGCAACGCAGAAGTCAGATGACCGGTACGGGCGCGACGGAGATCTGCGAAGGTTGTGGAGTGATGTTGTACGCGGCGGATTGATGGTTGTTGGGGGTGCAGGCGCTGCCTAGCTTTCGCGCGTGACCTCCACTGCCGTGAGCGATCGCCCGCGGGCGCGTTGGCTGCTCCCGCCTGAGCCGGATGCTGCCGCGGTCGAGCGGCTGCAGCAGGAACTACATCTGCCGTGGGCCATTTGTCGTCTTCTGGCCGCGCGTGGCCTCGGTGAGCCGGACGACGCGAAAGCGTTCCTTCGGCCGCGACTCGGGCACCTGCACGAACCGGAAAAGCTCGCCGACTTGGATCGCGCCGTCGAACGCCTTTCGCGCGCGGTGCGCCAACGTGAGACGATTTTCGTTCACGGTGACTACGACGTCGACGGCATCTGTTCCACCACGCTCATGGTGCGCACACTGCGCACGCTCGGCGGAACGGCGGTGCCGTTCATTCCCAACCGGCTCACGGACGGCTATGACCTGAGCGCGGCTGGTGTTCGCGCCGCGAAGGCTGCCGGCGCAACGCTGGTCGTCACGTGTGACTGCGGAACGAGCGCGCACTCGCCGATCGCAGACCTGCAAGCGTCGGGCATCGACGTCATCGTCACCGACCACCACTTGCCCGGTGGACCGCTGCCCGGTGCGTATGCGGTGCTCAACCCGAAGCGACCGGGGTGCCCGTCGCCCGACAAGGATCTCGCGGCGGTCGGCGTGGCATTCAAGCTCGCGATGGCGCTCACGAAGGGGCTCGGCGGCAACGAGAACGACGTTCTCAAAATGCTCGATCTGGTGGCGTTGGCGACCGTGGCCGACGTCGCTCCGCTGCGCGGTGAGAATCGTGTGCTGGTGCGCTACGGACTCAAGCTCCTGAACGATCCGAAACGCTTTGGTGTTCGCGCGATGATTCGCGCCGCGGGGCTCGAAGGCCGCGAGCTCACGGCGGGACGTATCGGTTTCATTCTCGCGCCGCGGCTGAATGCAGCCGGCCGGCTTGGCAGCGCACTGCGCGGCGTCGAGCTGATGCTTGCCGAGAGCGAGTCGGTCGCGAATCCAATCGCGCGTGAGCTCGAGGAGCTCAACGCGACGCGGCAGGAGATCGATCGCGCGACGCTCGCACGTGCTCGTGAGCTCGTGCTGCAGATGGATCTTTCGTCCACGTACGGCATCGTGCTCGCCGAAGAAGGATGGCATCCCGGCGTCATCGGGATCGTCGCGTCGCGAATCGTCGAGGAGTTCGGGCGGCCCACAGTGCTCGTGGCGCTCGAAGGCGGAGAAGGGAAGGGTTCCGGACGCTCGATCAGCGCATTCGATCTTCACGGCGGGTTGTCGCAGTGTCGGCATCTCCTCACGCGCTTCGGTGGGCATCGCTCGGCCGCAGGCGTTACTGTCGCCGCCGACCGGGTGCGGGAATTCGCCGCGCGCTTCAACGAAGTGGCCGCGTCGCAGCTCACGATGGACGACCTCGTGCCCGAACTGAGAGTCGATCTCGAGCTGCCGTTCGATCGCGCCGATGAGGAGCTCGAGACGCTCCTGCGCTACATGGAGCCGTGCGGAATGGGGAATCCGTCCCCGCTGTTCGTTGCCCGAGGCGTCACCGTTTCGGCGCCTCCGCGCGTCGTCGGCAAGGACGGCCTCAAGCTCACGCTCAAGGCGAACGGACGGGAGCTGGTCGCGCTCGGCTGGGGTATGGCGCCCCGCGCACCAGAAGTGGAGTCCGGCGCGACGATCGACATCGCGTTCCGCCTCGAGCTCGATGCGTACCGCGGCGAGACGCGGCTTCAGGCGCGCCTCGCGGATTTCCGAGTTTAGCACATGCGCATCGTCGCTGGACGCTGGCGCGGGCGACGAATCGGTGCACCCCGTGACGACCGCGTGCGTCCGACTGGCGACCGTGTGCGCGAAGCCTGGCTGAGCATCGTGAACCCCTGGCTCCCGGGCGCCAAGGTGCTCGATCTCTTCGCCGGCTCGGGCGCGCTTGGCCTCGAGGCGCTTTCGCGCGGCGCCGAGGTGGTGGACTTCGTCGAGATCGCGCCGGCAAGCCTGTCCGTGCTGCGTGCGAACGCGGAGTCGCTCGAAGCGGGACCCGCGGCAAAGATCCATCGAGCGGATGCGGTACGCTTCGTCGAAGGACTCGCCGCGAATGCGTACGACGTGGCGTTCGCCGACCCGCCGTATGCCCACGGGCAGGCCGCTCAGGTGGCGGCACGTTGGCTCGAGGTGCCGTTCGCCGGCGTGCTGGGCATCGAACACAGCGCACGCGAAACCCTGCCCGGCGAAGGCGACCGGCGGCGCTACGGAAATACCGTGATCACATTTTATTGGTCTGATCGATGAACCACCTTCACCACCACTCCTCGTGCGCATAGCGATCTATGCGGGCAGCTTCGATCCGATCACGCGCGGACACGAAGACCTCATCCATCGCAGCCTGGAGTTCATCGATCGCGTGATCGTCGCCGTCGCGACGAACGCGGCGAAAACCCCGCTGTTCTCGGTCGATGAGCGCGTCGATCTCATCCGCGCCACAGTTGCCGGCGAGCCTCGAGTGGAGGTGAAGAGCTTCACCGGACTGTTGGTCGAGTTTGCGGCCCGCGAGAACGCCAACCTGCTCATCCGCGGGCTGCGCGCCGTGAGCGATTTCGAGTATGAGTATCAGATGGCGCTCATGAACCGTCACCTGTCTCCGCGGCTCGAGACGGTGTACATGGTGCCGTCGCTCGACACGACGTACATCAGCGCAAGCCTGGTGCGGGAGATCGCGCGATACGGCGGCGATCTGTCGAGTCTCGTCCATCCCGCTGTCGCCTCCGCCCTTCGCGCCCGTTACCAGACGGCATGAGCTTTTTGGCGGACGTGCAGGCCCGCGCCGCGGCGCTCCGTCGGTCCATCGTCTTTCCCGAAACGGCGGACGAGCGCACCCAAAGCGCAATCGTCGAATTGGTGAGCCGCGGGATCGTGCGACCGGTCGCCATTCTCGACCCAAGCGCGCCCGCGACGCACGCTGCCGTTCGTGCGCTAGGAGTCGAGGTGCGCGATCCGCTCACCGACCCGCTGCTCGTTCCTGCGGTAGAACGGTTACTCGAACGTCGCGGGGGGAAGCTCACGAAGGCGAACGCGCTCGAGCTTCTCCACACCCCGCTGTTCTTCGCCGACGCCATGGTTGCGGCTGGCCAGGTGGACGGGTGCGTGGCCGGCGCCGTTCAAACCACTGGAGACGTGCTCAAAGCGGCGCTCTGGACGGTCGGAGCCGCCGACGATGTGCGCACCGTCTCGAGCGCCTTCTACATGGTGGTCCAGCCCTTTCGTGGAACCGAACCGGAGGTCCTGACGTTCACCGATTGCGCGGTCGTCCGGTACCCGACTCCGACGCAGCTTGCCGACATCGCCATGGCTGCGGCCACCGACCGCGCACGAATCGTCGGGGACGAACCCTATGTGGCATTTCTGTCGTTCAGTACGAAGGGCAGCGCGGCCGGACCCTCCATCGACTTGGTCCGTGCGGCCGTCGCCGAGGTCCAGGCGCGTGCGCCTCACCTCGCCGTGGACGGAGAATTGCAAGGGGATGCAGCGCTCGCCGAACTGGTCGGTTCCCGGAAGGCGCCAGGCAGCTCGGTGGCCGGACGGGCAAATGTGTTAGTCTTCCCTTCGCTCGACGCTGGAAATATCGCGTACAAGCTGGTGCAGCGACTCGCTGGTGCGAGCGCCGTCGGACCGATCGTGCAGGGCCTCAAGCGACCGTGCAGCGATCTCTCGCGCGGTGCAGTCGTAGACGACATTATCAATGTGGCTGCCATCACAGCGCTGCAGAGCGCATCGGTGGCATCGAACGCATCCCGTTAGGAGAGTACGTCATGAGCTTCTCGATCAAGAAGGAGGCAGAAGTCGTCGTGGTCGATGTGGAGGGCCAACTGATCGTGGGCAACCGCCAGGAGCTCAAACAGAAGGTGCTCGATGAGCTCGAGCGCGGCGAGCGAAAATTCCTCATCGATTTCTCCCAGACGGGCTATATCGACAGCTCGGGCCTCGGCGTCCTCGTGTCGCTCTCGAAGAAGATTCGGGAGCAGGGCGGGGAACTGCGGCTCGCGAACTTGAACGACGATCTCAAGACGCTGTTCGAGCTCACCAAGCTGGATACCCTGTTCCAGATCGCCGACACGCGCGATCGCGCCTTGCAGAGCTTCTGACCCCGCCATCCGCCTGAAAAGCGTGAGCGACTTGCCCGGGCACCGGCGACACGGCGCGTTCGCGCTCCCGTTTGTCGTCGGTGCCTGCGACTTTATCATTCACGAATGTCCCCGCCTGCTTCGCTAGACGAACACGATCCGTCCGGCGACGCGGTTCGCGTCGTCGAAGTCGACATCCCGAGCGACATCAATCTCATCGAACGCGTCGTGGAGCTGGTCCGCCGCGAATGCGAGGTCATGGGGTTCACCGCTCGGCAGATCCGGCTCAACGTCCCGGTCGCACTCTCGGAAGCCGTCTCGAACGCCATTTTGCGAGGCAACCGAGACGACCCGGCGAAGCACGTGCGCGTACGCGCCGAGGTCCGGCATGATGGACTCGTCGTCGAAGTCGCGGACGAAGGACCGGGCTTCGACGTCGATGCGTCGTGCGTTCCGCCCACCCCGGAGAACATCGAGCGTGAGGAAGGCCGCGGTCTGTTCCTGATGCGGAAGCTGATGGATTCCGTCGAACGCGTCGACGCGCCTGGCGGGAGTGTCGTGCGAATGACGCTTCATCGCGAATGAGCAACCTCGAATGAGCGACCTGGCGCGGGTGCTCGCCGCGTTTCACGATGCGACGCAGTGCGACGCCGGCGTATGGCTCCAGCCAAAAACCGGCGACGCGCCGCCGGAGCTCGATGCATCCACCGAGCACGCTCCGGCGCTGACGTCCTTCCCATCGGCGAGCGAAGGGCCGCGCACGATCGACACGCCAAACGGTGACATCATCGTTGCGTCCGTGCCCGGACCGCGACGCGCGTGGCTTGCGCTCGGACCATGTCATACGCCAGGCATCGACCTCCGCGGCTACATGAGCTTTCTGCTGCCGGTGGTCGCGCAATATCTGCAGTCGGCGCTCGAAGTGGAGCACGCCGCGAACGAGCTCGCCGAACGCTACGAAGAGATCAACCTGCTCTACACGATCAGCGAGATCCTCGGCCGCACCGTGTCGCTCGATGAGGCAACGAAGACGATTCTCGGCGAAGTATCGGAGACGGTCGGCGCGCGGCGCGCGTCGGTGCTCGTGTACGAGCGTTCGACGAACACGCTGCGCGCTGTCGCCGCGCTGGGCGTCGATCCTGCCGGCGTGCCACCGATCACGATCGACGATGCTTGCAGCGTGAGCGCGCGGGTGTTCCGCGAGCAGCATCCGCTCATCGTCGAAGCCGATCAGATGTTCTGTCCGCAGGAGGCGAGCTACCGGCGCGGCGCGATGCTCTCCGTGCCGATCATGTGGACCGCGCCAGCTCCGCGCGGCGCCGAGCCCCTCGGCGTCGTGAACCTGTCGGACCGTCGTTCCGGACAGCCATTCTCCGCGGGCGATCAGAAGCTCATCGCCGCGATCGCGACGCAGATTGGAACGGCGATTCAGAACACGCGGCTCGTTCGCGCCTCGGTGGATCAGCAGCGCCTCTCGCACGAGATGCAGCTCGCGCACGACCTGCAGATGAAACTGCTGCCGCACAACTCCGTGGTGGCGCCCGATGCCGACGTCGCCGCACGCGTCGCACCCGCCGAGAGCGTCGGCGGCGATTTCTACAATCTCTTCCGATTGGGCGGCGGCAAGACCGGTGTGATGATCGGCGACGTGTCCGGGCACGGCTATCAGGCGGCGCTGATCATGGCGCTGACCATGAGCGCCGCGGCAATCCATTCCCAGACGACGACGGATCCGGGCGAGATGTTGTACTCGCTGATGACGACGCTGCGCGACGAGCTCGAGATGACCGAGATGTTCATCTCGGCGTTCTATGCGGTGATCGATCCGGTGGCCGGTGAAATTCGATTCGCGAATACCGGCCATCCGCACGCGTTCTTGCTCGCGGACGGCAAAGACTTCGAACGGCTTGCGGCCAGTGACCCGCCGCTCGGCATGGATGAACGCAAACCGACCACCGTGACGCACGCGTGGAACGCAGGGCGCGACCTGCTCGTGCTCTTCACGGATGGTGTCAGCGACGCGCGCAATCGGCTCGGCGACCGGCTCGGGGAGGAGAATGTTCTGCAAGCCGTGCGCGCTCATCGCGACGAGGCGCCGTCGGCAATTCTCGAGAACGTCGTGGGCGTGATGGATCGCCACACGCAGGGCGCGCCGCGTCGCGACGATCTGACACTGGTTCTCGTCCGCAGCTGAAGTCGATCCCGCGCGCATTCTCTTTCATCCCGAGCCCTTCGGTCGCCGACGCTCCCTCGAGGGCAGGCTTCGCGACGAGATCTGCACTTTGAAGAACCCACCCGTCCGAAAGAGCCTAGGGCAGCATTTTCTCACCGATCGCAGAATCCTCGAACGCATCGCGGACACGCTCGAGTTGAGTGGTACCGAAACCGTGATCGAGATCGGTCCGGGACGCGGCGGTCTCACCGATGTGCTCGCACCTCGCTGCGCTCGGCTCATCGCCGTCGAGATCGATCGTGCGCTCGCGGCGAATCTCCGCAGTCGCTACGCGGGCAGGGAATCAGTGACGATCGTCGAGGCGGACGTGCTGACCGTCAATTTGGGTGAGCTCGCGGGCGAGCCATTTCGTCTCGTCGGCAACGTGCCGTACTACATCACCACGCCGATTCTCTTCCACGCGCTCGAGCGCCCGCGCCCGGAGCGCGCCGTGTATCTCGTTCAGCGCGAGGTCGCCGACCGCATCGTCGCTGGTCCCGGTTCAAAGGAGTACGGTGCGTTGTCGGTCAACGTGCAGTCGGTGGCCATCCCGAAGGTGCTCTTCCGCGTCGCACCTGGATCGTTTCAGCCGCCGCCGAACGTCGAAAGCGCAGTGGTTCGCATCGATCCGCGGCCAGATCCGGTCATCCGAGCCGGCGAGGAACACGACTTTCGCCGCTTCGTGCAGGACGTCTTCAGCATGCGGCGCAAGCAAATGCAGCGAATCCTCAGAACGCTGTGGAACGTCTCAGCCGATGTTGCCGACGCCGCCATCGTTGCGTGTGGAGTCGAGCCGAGCGCGCGTCCGGAGACGCTTTCGCCGTCGCAGTTCGCGGCAGTTTTTCGTAAGGGCGGATCGATCACGGAAAGGCACTGACACAGACGGATCCGCACGGACAAATCGTCAGCGCTTTTTTGCACTGACGCTCGGGACACCTCTTGTGGCGTCCCGAGTGCTGTCAAAAAGTGAAGGGGTTTGCGCTGATCCGCGCCTGTCGGTCAGCGTCCGTTCTGTCCGTGATCGACCCGCAGTTCAATCGCGATTGGTCAACGCGAAGCTCAAACCCTCGAGCTCCATCGCCATGTTCACCGTTTTCACCGCGACATCGGACGGCGCCTGAAGCTGGGTCGGCGCGAAGTTCAGGATCGCCTTCACTCCAGCCTTCACGACGCGATCGAGCACGGCCTGCGCCTCATCGCCGGGCACCGTGAGCACCACGATATCGGGATGCTCGCGCTGGATGTCGCGTTCGATCTGATCGAAATCGCGAACGACGATGCCTTCGAGCTTCCGGCCGACCTTTTCAGGATTGTTGTCGTAGGCGGCCAGAATGATGAAGCCGCGTTGCCGGAACCCTCGGTATTGTGCGAGCGCGGCGCCGATCTTTCCCGCGCCCACGATGATCACCCGCCACTCGCGGCCGAGGCCCAGGATCTCGCGAAGCCGGCCGGCGAGCTCAGGCACCGAATAGCCGAGTCCGCGCTTCCCGAACGAGCCAAAAAACGACAGGTCTTTCCTCACCTGCGCCGACGTCGTCCCGCCCCGCTTTGCCAGCTCTTCACTCGAAATGGTCGTCAGTCCGCGATGCTCGAAGTCCTCCAGAAACCGGAGGTATGCCGAGAGGCGCCGGACCGTGGAGTCTGCAATTCGTTTCACGGACACAGAGGCTTGTGAATTCATTCACAAGTTAAGGGAGCGGCTCTGGCTGCACCAGCCGCATGGGCGTCGTTAGTTTGCGCGCCATGCCCGCCCGCGTGACGTCAGAGATCGGCCGACTTCGTAGCGTTCTCGTGCATTCTCCGGGGCCTGAGCTCCTCGCGGTGACCCCGTCGAATCGCGCGGACTACCTGTACGACGACATCATCGAGGCCGAGTCCGCCCAACGCGAACACCGGCGGTTCATCGCGATCCTCGAGCGCTTCACCACGGTGTACGAAGTCCGCACGCTGCTCGCGGAGATCCTCGCCAACGCCCAAGCTCGCGACCTGCTCATTCGCGAGACGATGGACATCGTTCCGTCGGAGCCGCTCGCGCGCGACATCAGCGAATTGGATGCTGCCGCGTTGGTTCGTATGCTCATCGAGGGGCGCGACGAGCCCCCTGGCCCCATCGCGAAAGCGCTGAACGAGTACGGGTATGTGCTGCCCGCGCTGCCGAACATGTTCTTCACGCGCGACAGCTGCATCGTCGCCGACGATCACGTCCTCATCGGGTCGATGCGCTATGCGATCCGCTGGACGGAGGCGATCATCATGAAGGCCCTGTTCACGCATCACCCCGCGCTGTCGAATGGCGGTATTCTGTACGACGGCGCGTCGGAGCGGCGCGTGAACTACACCGTCGAAGGCGGCGACATCCATCCGCTGCGCCGAGATCTCGTCGTCATCGGCTTCAGCGAGCGGTCGAGCCCCGCCGCCATCGATCAGATCGCGTCGATCTTCTTCGATCAGACGCCGGTCAAGGACGTCATCGTCGTCGTGATGCCGAAGGAGCACACAGCCATTCACCTCGATATGATCTTTACTCAAATAGATCGCGAGCTATGCGCTGTATATCCGCCGCATTTCATCGGCCCGGAGCGGCTGCCGGTGCTGCATTGGCGAAAGGGCGAAGCGACGATCCACGAGCGTCCGAACATTTTCGCCGCGCTCGCCGCGTGCGACATGCCGCTCGAGCCGGTGTTCTGCGGCGGCGATCGGCGCACGTTGCAGGATCGCGAGCAGTGGGCGTCGGGCTGCAACTTCGTCGCGATGCGCCCGGGCGTCATTCTCTCGTATCAGCGCAACGAAGCGACGCTGCACGAACTGCAGCGGATGGGATTCCGCGTCATCACCGGCACCTCCTTCCTCACTGGCGAGGAGCGGCTCAATGACGACGGCCGCGCGGTGATCACGTTCGAGGGCGCGGAGCTCGTGCGCGCCGGCGGCGGTCCGCGTTGCATGACGATGCCGGTGCTTCGAGACGATCCGTGGTCCTGATGTCGGCCCGATGACCGGCGCCCACTCGATCACGCTCGGCGCCAGCGAAACGCCGCTCACCACTCGCGCCGCCGATTTCCTCGCTGCCGGTCCGGCCGACGCGCAATCACTGATCTCATATGTCTGCCAATTGCCCGGCGCACCGTTGCACGTGGCCGAGCACATGGCGGCCGCGCTGTTCGCCGGACATCAGAAGTTCGCGCGCGATATCGACGGTCGTTGGCGACTCCGCGGCGCGATCACCGAGACGTTCACGCCGATCGTCGCGACGGAGCTGCGCAACCAGTCGTTCATCGTGGTCGACGTGGAGGCGACCGGTTCGAGCGCGGCGCGTGGCGATCGAATCACGGAAGTCGCCGCTGTGCTCGTGCAGAACGGCACCGCGACGACTGTCTTCGACACGCTGATCAATCCCGAGCGTCCAATCCCGCCGCAGATCACGTCGCTGACGAACATCACGTCGTCGATGGTCAGGAACGCTCCAACGTTCGCAGAGGTCTGCGACCAACTGCTGGGCGTTCTCGAAGGTCGTGTGTTCGTGGCGCACAACGCCGGATTCGACTGGCGCTTCTTGTCGGTCGAGGTTGAGCGAGCGACCGGGCGCCGGCTCGAAGGCGTATCGCTTTGCACGGTGCGCATGCTGAAGCGGCTGGTGCCGAACCTCCGCCGCCGCAATCTCGACGCCGTCGCCGCGCACTACGGGATCGAGATCACCGCCCGGCACCGGGCAGGCGGCGACGCGGTCGCAACCGCACAGGTTTTCTTGCGACTGCTCAAGGCCGCGCGCGCGCGGGGCTGTACGACGCTGGAGGACGTACAACGTCTCATGGCGCAGCGTACTGGGCGCCGAAAACGCCGGCGCCCGCCCGCCCTTCCACACTCCGCATCGGACGACAGCTGGGCATGATTCCTCAACCTCTCGTGGAGTCGCGCACGATCGGACGGCTCCGCGTGCACGCGATTCAGGCCGGCGGCCAGAAGCTCGACGGCGGCGCCATGTTCGGCGTGGTCCCGAAAACGCTGTGGGAGAAGCGAATTCCCGCCGATGAGCGCAACCGGATTCAGCTCGGGATGCGGTGTCTGCTGATCGAGCACGACGTCGGACTCGTGCTCATCGACACGGGGGCAGGGAACAAGGAAGACCCGAAGTTCTACGACATCTACGGCATCGAGAACACGGGCAGCCCTACGCGGCTCGAGGACGGAATCCGCGCCGCGGGTTTCGAGCCGAGCGATGTGAGTCTCGTCATCAACAGCCACCTGCACTTCGATCACGCTGGCGGCAACACGATCAAGGACGCGAACGGCACGCGCCCGGCGCTTCCGAAGGCCCGCTACGTGATGCAGCGCGGCGAGTACGAGTACGCGACGCACACCAACGAGCGCACGGCGGCGAGCTATTTCCGCCACAACTTCGTGCCGCTCGTGGAGAAGGGGCTCGTCGACTTCATCGACGGTGAGCAGGAGATCGTGCCAGGCATTCGCGGTATTCCGACGCCGGGCCACACGCCGCATCACCAGGGACTGCTGATCGAGTCGGACGGCGAGCAGGCGTTCTTCATCGCGGACCTTGCTCCGACGACGGCGCACTTGCCGCTCGCCTGGATCATGGGGTACGACGTCGAGCCTCTCGTGACGCTGGAAACGAAGCGGCGGATCCTGCGCCGGGCGGTCGACGAGGAGTGGCTCGTCGTGTTCGAGCACGACGCCAGCACCGCCTGGTCTCGAATCGAACACGACGGAAAAGCCTTTCGAGCGCGGCAGTAGGGCTGGCCTACTCGACCGACAGTTGGGCTCGCGGGACGGTGGTGTGGTCGTCAGTCGTCAGGGTCAGGCGCCAGTCGGAACGGCGCCAATCCGATCTGCGAGGTCAGCCTGACGACTGACCCTGACGACTGACGACTGAAGTCATCCGCGCCCCACCGGAATTCGCCTTGACCTAACTCGCCAGTCCACCTAACTTTAGCGCACAATTCGTCAAGTGGACCGGAAGCGCGGTCCCACCCTCTGGCCCTCGCTCGACAGCGAGGCGTGCTACAGGAGTCCAATTCTCGAGCCGGCCGTCCCCACTCGTGGGCATGGCGCGGCCGAAGCGGGCTCTCTCCAGAGGTCCGCTTTTTTTGTTCTCTTTAATGAGGATTTACGTATCCAGGACACCACGAAGCGCGTTCGCGTCAACCGTCAGATTCGCATCAGTCCAGTTCGTGTCATCGGGGCCGACGGTTCCCAGCTAGGCATCCTCGAAGTCGACGCCGCCCTTCGAATGGCGGAAGACCAGGGCCTGGATCTCGTTGAAGTCGCCGCGACTGCTCGTCCGCCCGTCGTTCGCATCATGGACTACGGGAAGTACAAGTTCGAGATGGCGAAGCAGGCGCGTATCGCGAAGAAGAAGCAGCATGTGATCGAGCTGAAGGAGGTGAAGTATCGCCCCGGCATCGACGATCACGACTTCGACACGAAGACTCGGCACGCGCGCCGGTTCCTCGAAGAGAAGAACAAAGTGAAGGTGACGATGATGTTCCGCGGCCGCCAAGTGGCGCACCCCGAGCTCGGACAAGCGGTGCTCGAGCGCGTCGCGACGGCCCTCGCGGACATCGGCAAGATCGAAAGCGCGGGACGCCTGGAAGGCAAGTCCATGACCATGATTCTCGCGCCAAAATGACCTGAGGTCCCGTCCCGTGAGGTCTCAGGATAGCAGGTCACCGGATGATAGGAACGACGCGGCAGTTACTCAGACCTATCATCCTGAGACCAGAGACCTGACTGCGGGCCTATCCCTCCTGAAGGAAGTGACATCATGAAAGTCAAAACTCACAAAGGCGCCACCAAGCGCTTCAAGGTGACTGGCTCCGGGAAAGTGCGCCGTTACAAGGCCTTCAAGAGCCACATCCTGACCAAGAAGACCTCCAAGCGAAAGCGCCGCCTCCGCCAGGCCGGCATCGTCGCGACCACCGGTGATACCAAGCGGGTCAAGCGCCTGCTGCTGGCCTAAGGAGACCGACTATGCCTCGTGCCGTATCGAACGTTCCGCGGTTAAAGCGGAAAAAGCAGATCATGAAGGCCGCGCG
>Ga0070679_100000917_pt1 | contig 25608 bp, 24 predicted proteins | sample KBSC63BmetaG_FD_65652 | JGI IMG/M metagenome (GOLD analysis project Ga0070679, IMG submission 65652) | Corn rhizosphere microbial communities from Kellogg Biological Station, Michigan, USA - KBS C6-3B metaG | ecosystem: Host-associated > Plants > Roots > Rhizosphere | place: USA: Michigan... | reverse complement strand
AGCTGAAGCGGTTTCTCTCGCCGCAGATCGCGGAGATGATCGTCTCGACTGGCAATGAGAAAATCCTCGAAAGCCATCGCCGCGAGATCACCGTCGTCGTCTGCGACCTGCGCGGCTTCACCGCCTTCTCCGACACGGCCGAGCCCGAAGACGTCATGACGCTGCTGCGCGAATACCAGGCAACGCTCGGCCGGCTCATCGATAAATACGAGGGAACCCTCGAGCGGTTCACGGGCGACGGGCTCCTCGTCTGGTTCAACGATCCCGTCCCCTGCCTCGATCCTTGCAGCCGCGCCGCGCGCATGGCGATCGACATGCGGGATTCGGTCTCGCGCATGACGGCGAAATGGCGCGACCTCGACCACAATCTCGGATTTGCGATCGGGATCGCCCATGGCTACGCGACGCTTGGCCGGATCGGCTTCGAGCGGCGCTTCGACTATGCCGCCGTCGGGGTGGTCGTCAACCTCGCGGCGCGGCTTTGCGCCGAGGCGAGCGACACGCAAATCTTCATCGACAGCAAGGTCTTTGCCGCGATTTCGGCGCAGGCAACGGCGGAGCCGGTCGGCGAGCTGGCGCTGAAAGGTTTCAACCGCCCGGTGAAGGCTTATAATCTTCTGGCGGCGCGATGATGTCGGAAGAAAGGCGGCGCGCTGTGGCAGCCGATGCGATCTCGCAGGATTTAGTCCGGCATTTGGGCAAATGCCTGTTGTTCCGCGCGCTCGACGATGCGGCGCGCGAAGAGCTTGCCTCGCGCGTGCACCACCGCCAGTTCAAATCGGGCGAGCCGATCTTCCATGTCGGCGCTCCCGGCCAAAGCATGATGGTGATCCTCAAAGGCACAGTCAGAGTGTCGCTCCCCGGCCCCACCGGCAAGACCGTCATCCTCGCCGATCTCACCACCGGCGACATTCTCGGCGAGGTCGCTCTGCTCGATGGCGGGGGCCGCTCCGCCGATGCGACGGCGCTGACCAATTGCACGGTGGCAACGCTCGAGCGGCGCGAGGTTCTGCCGCTGATCGAGAAGCGGCCGGAAGTCTGCCTGAAGCTGCTCGAGCTGATGTGCGCGAGGCTGCGAAAATCGGACGAGCGCATGGCGGAGATCGCGTTCTTCGAGCTGCCGGCGCGGTTGGCGAAAGTCCTGCTCGAGCGGATCGGCCAAGCCGGCGGCAGCGCACCGAAATTGTCGCTATCGCAGAGCGAGCTCGCGAGCATGATCAATGCGAGCCGAGAGAACGTCAATCGCTGTCTCAAGGATTGGCAGCGCCGCGGCCTGGTGAGCCTCGACGAGCGCTGGATCAGCATCCTGCAGCGCGACGCCCTCGGCGATATCGCAAGCCGCCTTTGACTGCTTCGGCTGCCGCGCCCCGCGGGGCTGGCCCCGTCACGCTAAACGAAAATGTTGCCGCGCACGATCATTCATAATGATTATTGTCTCGTTTTTCGCGTCACGGTATAGTCAAACGAAATCAAAGTACGGATTGCGGACGCAGACAAAATCTTCGCCGTAAAGCCGTGGGTGGCACAAGCGTCAGATCAAGTGGCATGAACGTGTTGCCAGCGAGGGCTGGTTCTGCGAATGCGTTTGCAACGGCTTTGTTCGCCTTTGCGGCTTGCCATCCCTGCCTCGGCGCGGATGCGGTGGTTGGCGCGCGCGCGCAGCGACAAACACCGCGCCACTCCTGAGATCACGATCCGCTTCGACTTCCAAGGAACCAGCGAGCAGAGCTTATCGGCGGGCGAGCGCGCATCCTTCTGCGCCGCATTTCGCCGCGAACTGACAAGTCTCCGAACGTGGCTGGCTAACTGGCAAGACCCGCCGGACGAGTTGTCCGTTCCCACACTGCAGGTGCTGGTCTCGGATGGCTACAAAATTTCGCGGGCGCTGGTGCCGGCCTGGGAGCGCCGCAGCGGCGTGCTGGAATTCCCGACCTCGCGGGTGGTGAGCGGCAAGGCGGCGATCCTCCATGAGCTGACACATGTCTACCTGCCGAACGGCAACCGGTTTCTTGCGGAAGGTCTCGCGACTTACCTTCAAGCGCGTCTCGGGGGCAATCCCGCCTTTCCCGATTTCGGCCGGCCGTTGCACGGCTTGGCGCGCGACGGTCTGCTCGAAATCGCTTCGGGGAAAGCGGAGACTTTCGCGAGCGTCGGGCTCGGCGAGCTCGATGCAACGCCGACGCCCAATCCTTTGACGCTCGCCGCGGCGGGGCGGCGCTATCGACGGCAAGCCGATATCCAGGCGGCCATCTATGCGATCGTCGGCTCCTTCGTCGAATTCCTCATCGCAGCGCAAGGGCTCGAGCGGTTTCAGCGACTCTATCGCGCAACGCCGCTGACGCCGGGACGGCTCGAAGCCGGCGCGACCGAACGATGGTCCGAAATTTACGGCCGCAGCCTCGCCGATCTCGAAGCCGACTGGAAATCGCTGATCGTCGGCGAGCATCGGCACGGCGGACCGAACGCACAAGCGCGGGCCCGTCGGCTCGCGTAGAAACCCGAACGAGGAGGACGACAATGCCGGAAATCAACCCGAAGCTCAGCCGCGCGGCGGTGAAACGCTCGGCTCGCAAGACAGCGGCGGGCAAGGGCCGCGTGCCGCTTCCCGGCGTCAAGACCGACGCCAAGCACGTCGACGCTTCCGACAAATGCGCTTATGCGGAAAACCGCGAACTGGCGCGGCTGATCGAGAAGGCGATGCGCACCGTCAAGAAGCACGACAAGAACGGTCAGCACTTCGTCCTCGGCTGGCGGCTCTATCCCAATCGCGATCATCCGCGGTGGAAGAACAAGGATGTTCATTCCTGCGGATGCGGCTGCGGCTGCGGCTCCTAGACCGCGCCGCGCCGTGAACTGAGTACGAGAGAAAAGAGCGAAGCACCGTTCGAAGGGGAGGTCCCAGATGCCAGCATCGCCGACGCAGGGCATTGGCGTGTTGTCGAGTATTTCCTTCAGCGGAACGAGGCTGGCGGATGCCTTCCTCAAAGGGCTCGGCCGCGAGGTCTATCTCAATGTGAAAGACAATCGCGGCTACGACGCGAAATCGCTGAACGAGGCTCTGCAAGCGCTGAACAACGACATCAAGATCGGCTTGATCGTGACGGCCGGCGGCCTGGTGGTGGCGCAGGAAGCGGGGAAGGATACGGGCGCGACCCTGCCCTTCATCTCGCTGGTTGGCGGCACGCCCGGCCCCTTCCCAAGCCGCGGCCAGGGATATTTTCGCGGCGGCGTGAGCCTCGAATCCTTTGCCGAAAATCCGCACCGGCTCGCTCACCTCGCCGGTCTCGGCATTCCCGAAAGCAAAACCTGCCTCCTCTCCAATCCCAATTCCTCGATGGCCGCCGCCGAAACCGCAGCATGGACGGCAGGCAAGCGCGGTCCGGTGATCAAGGCGGGAAGCGTCAGCAAGGGCAGCGCCAACAGTGCCGCGACCTATCGGCCGGCTTTTGCCGAGATCGAGAAAGCCGGAATGATGGCCGTCGTCGTCAGCGCCGATCCCTTCTTCCAGGAAACCATGGAAGAGCTGATCGACGCGGCTAATCGCTGGATCGCGCAGGGCAAGGGCCGGCGGATCAGCTATCCCTTGCACGAATATGAAAATCCCGCCGGGAAGTGCAAGCCCGCGCCCGGTTACACACTGCACGGCCCGGTTCTCGAAGAGGCCTATGAGGCGTTGGGCCGGATGGCGGCCGATTTCCTCGCCGATCAGCCCATTCGGCTGCAAACCCTCGGGCTCAGCGCGCCGCGCGATCGATGAAGCCTGGACGTTCGGCGCAACGGATCGGAACGGCATCGCAAGCGAATGCTGGCCCGGACGCCGCGCCGCTTGTGGGGATCGGGTACCGCGCCGTGCTCGCGGATTGGACGCGCGCTCATCTGGCGCGCTTCGATGTGCTCGAAATCACCGTCGATCACTGCCTCTATGCCGGGCCGGCGCAGCGCCGACACATCGACGAGCTCGTCGAGCGCGTTCCGCTCACCGCGCACGGCATCGGGCTATCGATCGGCACGGATTGTCCGCTCGATCCTGCCTATCTCGACCAAGTCGGCATCGTCATCGAGCGGCTGAAGGCGCCCGCCTATAGCGAGCATCTCGCCTTCACGCGCGTCCCGGGCCGCGATCTCGGCAATCTCTTGCCCGTGCCGCGAACCGAGGCGGCGGCAGCGCAGATCGTCGCGAAAATCCGCGACATCCGCGCGCGGCTCGGCGTGCCGTTCCTCATCGAGAATATCGCCAATATTTTCGAATGGCCGCAATCGACCCTGTCGGAAGCCGAATTCATCAGCCTGATTTGCCGCGAATCCGGCGCCGGGCTGCTGCTCGATATCGAAAACCTGCGCCTCAACGCGCGCAATCATCATGTCGATGCCCGCGCATTTCTCGACGCCTTGCCGCCGGGTCTGGTGCGAGAGATGCACATGGCGGGCGGCATCGCGGTGCGCGATGCAAGCTCCGGCGCCTCGATCCTCGCCGATTCGCACTCGCATCCGGTCGGCGAGGAGACGCTCGCCCTTCTCGATTATGCGCTGAAGCGGCATCGCCCGCAGACGCTCATCCTCGAGCGCGACGACCGGCTCGAGGCCGGCGACGAGATTCTGGCCGATGTCGCGCGGATTCGCGCGCTGCTCGCCGAGCGTGATGCTGCGAGCGATCCAGCGCCCGAGCAGCCGCGCGAGACGCTCCTCGCTCGGCAGACCCAGTTGCTCGCCTATCTCACCAGCGCGCCGGCCATTTTCGGCGGCGGCCGGGCGGCGGCGCTTCCGCCGCTGCTCGAAGGTATCGATCCCGTCCGGCTCGATTTCGAGGCGCGCTTCTCGCATGAGAAACGCATGGAAAAGCTTGCAAGAATCTTCCCGCGCACGCTCGATCTGTTGGAAGCACAACGAGCGGAGCTCCTCCAAGCCTTTGCCGAGGCTTGCCCGCCGGCGAGCATCGGATTGTTGGAAACGGCGCAGCAATTCTTGGATTTCCTGTCGGCGCGCCCGCCGCGCGCGGGCCGCTCGAACTATGCGTGCGATGTTGCCCGATGCGAGCTCGCCCTCGCACAGGCGCGCTTTCGCCGAGGCGAGCCGCCAAAGCGCACGCGGCGCAGCGCGCCGGCGCATGGCGCCCCGCATGCCGTACGACGCGCCGAATCCGTCGCGCTTGTCCGGTGCGCGCACGATGTCCGAAGCCTTTTTGAGAGCGCGGCCGTCTCGGCCGCGCCGCAAAGGCGCGACACGCCGCTGGTGATCGCCCAGAGCCGCGCGGCGTTGGAGCCCGAGATTTTCGAGATTCCCGCGGCGCTCTTCGATCTCCTTGCGTCACTCGAGCATTGGACCGAGCGGCGTTGCCTTGGCCGCAATCCCGGCGCGGACGCCCTCATCGCCGATCTCGTGACGCGCGGCCTGCTGGAGGTGCGCGCTTGAAGATTTGCATCATCGGCAAGTTTCCTCCGATCGAGGGCGGGGTGAGCATGCGCACCTATTGGTCGGCGCATCGGCTCGCGGCGCGCGGACATGAGGTCCATGTCGTGACCAACGCAAAAGAGGCGGCGCCGCCCTTTCGCATGCATATGCGCGCGGAGGATTGGGCGCGCTGCGCGGCCGATTACGGCGAAGGCCGGGTGACGGTTCACTGGAGCGATCCGGTCGACGCCTCGCAGCTTTACCTGCCGATGGCGAGCGCCTTCGTCTCGAAGCTCTCCTCCCTTGCCGCGCGCCTCTGCACGGAGCGCGCGATCGATGTGGTCTTCTCCCATTACCTCGAGCCTTATGGCGTCGCCGGACATTTGGCTGCCGAGATGGCGGGTTTGCCCCATGTCGTCCGTATGGCGGGAAGCGATTCGGGTCGCCTCTGGCGCCATCCGCAATTCGAGCCGCTTTACAACCACGTCTTGCGCTCGGCGGCCATTGTCGTCGCGACGGGCGTGGTCGCCGAACGAGCGGTGGCGCGCGGCGTCGATCCGGCGCGCATCGCCGCCGCGGGTTTCAGCCTGCCGGACGAGCTCTTCACCCCCTTCGGGCCTGCGCTCGATTACGCCGCTTTGCGCGCGGAAATCGCGGGAGCCGACGAGCCGCAGCGTCTTTGGGGTGGCTTCGCCTTGGACCGGCCGTTCTTTGGAATTTACGGCAAGCTCGGCGAGCGCAAAGGCTCCTTCGCGCTCCTCGCGGCGCTGGAGCGATTGAAGTGCGCGGGCATCGAGATTGGCCTCGTCGCTCTGGCGCATGGGCATGCGGCGACCGAAGCGGAATTTCGCCGCCACGTCGAAAGCCGCGGCCTCTTCGACCGGGTGTTGCAGCTTCCGTTTCTGCCGCATTGGCGCGTGCCCGAGTTCCTGCGCAGCTGCCTCGCTGTCTGCTGCCTCGAGCAGGATTTCCCGATCGCTCATCACACGCCGATCACGCCGCTCGAAGTCCTGCTCTGCGGCAAATGCCTCGTCGGCTCGGCGGAGCTCATCCGCAAGCTTCCGGATCATCGCCGCTTGCCGAGCGGCTATGGCTGCGTCGAGATCGCGGACGTCAAGGATATCGACCGGCTGGCGGCACAGCTTGCCGCGATCGCCGAAGACCCGGCGCCGGCGGCGGCGATCGGCGCGCGCGGCTATGCGTTTGCGTGCGAATGCCAGGAGCAGGCCGAGTTTCCGGCCAAGCTGGAGCGCATTCTCGAAGTGGCGGCGGCGCGCCGAAACCTGGTCTCGTCACAAGAGGTATTGGCAGAGAGCGAGAGCGAGGAAGAGCGGAGCTTTCCCTTTGCGCGAATCGCGGCCGCCGCGCTCGCCGCGACGGAGTCGAAACCCGCCAAGACGAACGGCGCGCGGTTCGAACTCTCGGATGCGCAGACGGTTTTGGCGGCGCTCGATCGCGGGCGGCTCGCGGATCACCCAAAATCGGCATCGCTCGCTTCGGCCGTGTGGGCCGAAGTCGCGATCGCGCTTGCTCAAGGCGCGACGCGAGAGCCCGAAGACATCGGAGCGGAACCGCCGCCGCTCGCCGCGTCCCGACGCTGGGGCTTGGCCGAGGGCGATCTCGCCAAGCTTTTCCCCCATCGCCGCCGGGATATAAGGGTGCTCACTTTCGACTGCGACATTGCCGCATTCCGGACAGCGAGGAACCTCGAGGAACTGCCCGACGCGCCGCGCCGCCATCCGAGCTATGTGATCGTGTTCAGCGGCCGCGGCTCGTCGCCGGCCGATCCGCTGCTGGTCGACCGCGCCACCGCGCGTATCCTCGAGCTCAGCGACGGAACGCGAACGACCCGCCAGATCATGGATCAATTGAAATGCGAGACGCAGCGCGGCGATACGGACGAGAATCTCGACTGGATCGAGGCCCTCTTCGTTGATGGGCTCATCCGCTTCACCGACTCGCCCGCGAGGCCCTCAGACGGTAGCATGATGCTGCGGCTGCGACATCCCCGCGCCAGCGGGACGGATGACAGGATGGCACAGTGATCCGGCGGAATTTCCTCGCTCTTCTCGCCTCGCTGGCGCTGTGCCCGCCCGCGGCGCATGCGGATCAAGCCCCGGACCAGGCGGCAATGCCGGTCATCGGCTTCCTGAACAGCGGCTCGCCGGCGGCGTTTGGGAATCTCGTTGCCGCCTTCCGCCAAGGCTTGGGCGATCAAGGCTATGCCGAAGGCTCGACCCTGCGGATCGATTACCGTTGGGCGCAGGGCCGCTACACCGATCTCGACGGCATGGCCGCGGAGCTGGTGCGCAACCGCGTGAGCCTTATCGCCGCCACGGGCGGCGTGGTCTCGGCCAAGGCCGCGCTCAAAGCGACGACGTCGATTCCGGTGGTGTTCGTCGTCGGCTTCGACCCGGTCGGATTGGGCCTCGTCAAAAGCCTCAACCAGCCCGGCGGCAACGCCACCGGCGTCAGCATCTTCACGACGGAATTGATCGCAAAGCGCGTCGAGCTGCTTTACGACCTCTCGCCCGGCATCAGCACCGTCGCCATCCTGGTCAACCCCAAGGCGGTCGTCACCGACATCGAAATCCAGGAGACCATCGCGGCGATCCAGCGTTCCGGCCGCAAATTGCTCACGCTCAACGCGAACAACGAGAGCGAGATCGACGCCGCCTTCGCCTTGGCGGCCGAGCAGAAAGCCGGCGGGCTGATCGTCAGCGCCGATCCCTACTTCACCAGCCGCAGAGCGCAAATCGTCGCCCTCGCCGCGCGCCACGCAATCCCCGCGATCTATCCCTTGCGCCAATACGCCGATGCCGGCGGCCTCGTCAGCTATGGGCCCAATCTCGAGCACGCCTATCGCGACGCCGGGATTTATGCGGGCCGGATTCTGAAAGGCGCCAGCCCCAAGACGCTTCCGGTGGCGCTGCCGACGACCTTCAATCTCGTCATCAACCTCAAAGCCGCCAAGGCCCAAGGCCTCAAAGTGTCGCCGCTTCTCCTCGCCATCGCCAATGACGTGATCGAGTAAGGCGCCCTGCAAGGGCTTCGCGCGTCTAGGCTGGGCTCTCGTCGCGCAACGGCGCGAGAAAATAGGCGGAGGGCAGCAGCGTGTGACCTGGCGCATCGACCCGATCGGCAATCCGCATATAAGAATTGACCCGAGACGATTTGCCGATCGCCCAGATCACCGCATTGCGCAAGGGATAGGCCGAGCGCGGCCATTCCGAGGTGATCCAGTCGTAGCGGCGGGACCAGGTTTGCGTCCGGTCGGCGACCCAGCGCCATGCGCCTTGCCAGGCGGTGAGGGCTTCCGGCACATCGCTGCGCGCGGACACATAATCCGACAGCAGCAAACCATTCATCAAGGAGAGGCCGGCGCCTTGGCCAAGCGTCGGCGGCAGCGCATGGGCGGCATCGCCGAGCAAAGCGACGCGGCCTTTCACCCAGGACACCGCCCGCACGAAGGGATAGGGGTGGTGAACGCCGCCAGCTGCGTAAGCGCGCGCGAATAATCCCTCCGCGGCGAGTTTCGGAAACCGCGCGCTCCAATAGTCGCGATCGATCGGCGTTTGCATGCCGCGTTGATCATCGAGAGGGGCGATGAAATAGCAGAAGGCCTCGGTCGGCGTGCAGGGGCAGACCCCCACCCGCAGCCGGCCCGACCAAAATTCGCGCACCATATCGTCCTTCTCGGGCGCGGTCCTCGAAACCAAGAGACGGATCGCGCCGCTCGAGGGCGGGCGAACCGGCTCATCAAGCGCCAGCGCGCGGCGCGCGAGCGAACTCACGCCGTCGGCGGCGATCACCAGCTCGGCTTGGTGAATTTCGCCGCGCACGCGGATCGCGCCGCGCGCCTCGATGGCATCGACCGGAGAATCCGTGTGCACCCTCGCGCCGAGGGAGGTCGCGCGGTCGCACAGGGCGCGGATCAGCAACTCGCGCTTGACGTTCCAGATCGAGGTCGTGTCGCGCAGCAAGCGCCGCTGCAGCAGCCGGCCCTCGCGGTCGAGCGTCCGCGCCTCGGCAAGCGCCACGCAATCGCCGCGGATCGCATCGATGACCCCGAAGCTTTCGAGAACGCGCAGAGCATTCCCTTTGACGAAGATGCCGGCGCCGATTTCCCGGATGGTTGGGCTGCGCTCATAGACATCGACGGACCACCCGTTTCGCGCCAAGCCGATCGCCGCGCCAAGCCCGGCAATGCCGCCCCCGCAGATGATTGCCTGTCGCATGCCGTCGAACGCCTATCGCCTTCGCCCGCCCCGTCACGCCATCCGGCGTGTGGGCGTTCGCGGCCAATGATACCCGCCGGGCGGCAAAACGCGACAATCGCCTACCAATGCCGGCGGGCGAGGCTGTCGTCCCCGCCACGCGATCCATCATCGGCGAAGGGCGTGGCGGCATTGGGGTCGTAGAGCCCGCCTCCGGTCAGCGCGCCGTGCCGCTGTGCGAGCTCGAGCGGGCTTTCGTGAAGCCCGCCCGGCACCGCCTCATCGACGAGGGGTTGCGGCGTCAGGATTGCCGCGAGCACCCTCAACAGCAAATAAGAAGTGCGGAGATTGGGAACGGTCATGACACGCGCTTTCGTGCTTGCCGGCTTGGACCGATGGCGTCGATTCATCGGCCCAAGCGTCGGGCTCCGGTCAACCGAAGGTCTGGTCGAGAGGCAGAACGAAGTTGGGGCTGTCGTAAACGCCGCGCGAGGAGTCCTGGGTCTTGTTCTGCTCCAGCTTGTGCTGGGCCGAGGCTCCGATGCCGTCATCGGCGAAAGCGACGCCGACGAGACCGGTGGTGGCCGCAAACGCGAGCGCGACTGCCGCCGTACGAAGGATCGAGGTGATACGCATCTTTCTCTCCATGATTGCTGGGCGCCGGGATTGGCCCCATCACGGGAGAAGAGATGGGCGCGCTTTGCGCCGGGATAATTGCTGGCGCACGGCATGGCCAATTCCGCCACGCCAAACAATCCGCACGCCGCGCGCCCGCGCCGGCCGCGTTTTCTGCCCCGTAAAATAAGGGTTATCGCCGTCAGGAAGCCGCTTGACGCTAACCGCCGGATTACCGCCGCGACCGATTATTGCCCCATGTGTTTATCGCGGAAACGGCGGCCGGGTTGAGTCGCTCCTTCTTCACGCGAGGCATGATCATGCGAGAGGTTTATGCAATCTTCGCGGGCGATCCTCACCGGGCCGTGTGCCTTTGCGGCGGCAGCGACGCCGTTCATGCGCAATGGTTCCGGGAAGCGCAGAAATTCGGCACTGTCGGGGCTCGCGAAATCATCGGCCTGTGGCGTATCGATCTCGGCACGCCGGACGAGCATGTGATCGAAATTTTCGGCAGCGTCCCGGTCGATATTCGGCTGCGCTACGATTTGGGCAAGTCCATGCAGCGGCTCTCCGAGAACGCCAAGGAACCGGCCGTGGCCTAGAGACCGGCCGCGCCGAGCGCGGTTGCGGCGACCCTTCTCCCGGGTGCAAGCTGGCACCTCGAGGAAGGGAGAGGAGAGGCCATGGAAGAACTCGATCTTCGCGCAACGCCCAGCGGCGAGGTTCTGCGCGGCATCATCGCCGCTTATGAGCGGATTCCGCGCGGGGAGCGCATCGCGATCGCCCTCGCCGCCTATAGTCCCGGGTTGCGCATGGGCTTGATCGAGGCCGGCGCCAAGCACGAAGCCGAGCGAACGCCGGGCGGCGATTGGCGTCTCGTCGTCCACGGCGCCTCGCGCTCGCTCAGCACTGCGCCCGGCCTCCATCACATTGTCGCCGGCCCGGATGGGAGCGTGTGGACCTGCGAGCGCGCGCGCCGCGCCGCCCGCATCGATGGCGCCGCGCGCCAGGTGGCGGCCGTGCGCGAGGTCGCGCAAGCCGCCTCGCATATGGCACTCGATGCCGCAGCGGGCCGGCTCTACGTCGGCGACGCGCGGGGCAATGCGCTGATCTGCCTGCGCGCGAGCGATCTCGAGCCGCTGGAGCGCTGGGACGTGCCCGGCTCGCCGCAGCTGCCGATCGTCAGCGAGGAGGGCATCGCTTGCGTCACCGGCGGCGGCGCGGGCGTGCTGGCCATTGTGTGGCCCGGCCGGAACGGCTTTCGCACCAAGCTGGTCGAGGTCGGCGCGGGCCCCCATGATCCGCTTGCCATGCCCGACGGATCCGCCGTGCTCGTGCCCTGCGCCGGCGACGGCGTGATCGTTCGGGTGAGCCTCGCCGACGGAGCAGTGAGCGGCCGTTTCCCGGTCGGCGATGGGCCGGCCCATCTCGCGCTTCATCCCGACGGCACGCGCATTTACGCCGCCAACAGCTTCGACGGCACCCTCGCCTGCCTGTCGCCAGACGGCGATGTGCTCGGCCGGGTGTGGAGCGGCAACTGGGCGCATGTGCCGAAGGTGACGCCGGACGGAAAGCTGGTCTATGTCGCGAATTTCTATGACGACACGCTTGCCGTGTTCGATGCGCAAACGCTCGAGCGCGTCGCCGAGCTGAAGACCGATCCCTATCCGCACGGGCTCGATATCAGCCCCGACGGGACGAGCGTGGTCGCCACCGGATTTTGCGGCGATCATGCGCGCGTTTTCGACGGCGCCACCGGGCGCGAGCGCGCGCATATCGCGGTCGGCGAGGGTTCGGCGCACACCGCCTTCCTGCCGGATGGCAGCGCCGGCTTCGTCGGCTGCTCGATCAGCGATCACATCGCCGTCATCGATCTCGGCACGGGAGAAAGAAGCGGCGTCCTTCGCCTCGCCTGAGGCGCCGCGGGAGCGCCAGGGCGCAGGCCCGGGCGCTCGCGTCTCACCTCAGGATGTGTGCCCGGGCAGGAACTTCTCGGTATAGAGCTTGCTCATATCGGGCTTCGCGGGCAGCGTCTTCATCTCGACGAAAGAGCGCTGCAGCACCGTCAGCGCCTCGGGATCGAACTTTCCCGTGTCCGAGAATTCCGGCATCACCGCGTCATAGGTCTTGGCGACGATCTCGGGAGATTTCTGCATGATCGGCGTGACGATCTTCACCGTCTCGTCCTCGTGGCTGCGCATCCAGCGCACCGCCTCGAACCAGCCCGCGTTGAAGCCGCGGACTTCGTCGGGATGCTGGGCGATGAGCTTGTTGGTCGCGAAAGTCACATGGACGATGAAATGCGGCACGACATGGCCGAAATTCACCACCGCATGGGCGACGCCGAGCTCTTCGAGGCGCAGCGCCGATGCGACGTCCTGCGTCGCGGCGGCGACATTCTTGCTGCGCAGGCCGGCGACTTCCGCGCTGATGCTGCCGAGATAGACGACGTCGACGCCGTTCGTGCCCCAGCCTTGCTGGCGCGACAATTCCCGCACCAGCCAGTCGGTGAGCCCGCCGACCGTCGAGACGCCGACCTTGCGCCCCTTCAGATCGGCGCCGCTCTTGATCGGCAGATCCATGCGCGCGGCAATGGTGAGATCGTAAGGCGCGCCGGCAAAAGCCGCGATCGCCAGCACCGGCGCGCCCTTGGCGATGAAGGCGAGTTCCGGCCCCGAGCCCAAGCCGATATCCGCGGCGTCGGCCGCGAGTCCCTGCTGCAGCTTCGCGCTGCCGGCGAAATTGATGACCTGGATGTCGAGCCCGTGCTCCTTGAAGAAGCCTTGCGCGACGCCGACATCGACGGGCGTGAAATCGAGCGGCTGAGCCTGCGCCTTGCCGACGCGCAGCGTAACCGATTCCGCGGCGCCGGCCGCATTCGCCAGCGAAAGCGCCGCGAGCGCCGCGAGCGAGGCAACCCCCAATTTTCCCAACGTCCCTACCATACTTCCCCTCCGTCACAATGCTTGTCACACCTCTGCCGAGCTTGCCCCCGCCCTCGGCCGGACCCCGCCCTTCGATGCCAAGCCAAATTTGCATTTTCGCGCGGCTTCGTCGAGACTCATGATGAAACGCGCGCCCGGGCGAGCACCTTGCTCGCATCAAGGGACGCCGCGCCGACGACAGAGGAGGAAGCTATGGCCAAGACTCTCGCCCGCGTTCTTGCCCGCGCACAATGTTTCCTTGCGCTCGCGCTCAGCGTCTTCGTTGCAGCGGGGCCGACGGCGAGAGCCGCCGAGACGATCAATGTCGGCAAAGCCGATGCGAACTCGACCGCCTTCCTGCCCGTCCATGTCGGCGACCGGCTCGGCTTCTTCAAGAAACGCGGCATCGAGGTCAAGATCGCCGACTTCACCGGCGGCAGCAAAATGTCGCAGGCGATGGCGGCGGGCAGCATCGATATCGGGCTCGGCGCCGGCACCGAGATGGCGCTGGTCGCCAAGGGCGCGCCGATGCTCGCCGTGTGCGATATCATGCCGCCGATTTCGATCATCGGCATTGCCGTGCCGTGGGATTCGCCGGCTCGGAAAATCGATCAGCTCAAAGGCAAGCGGATCGGCATTTCGAGCGCCGGCTCGCTGACCGATTGGCTCGCCAAGCAGCTCGCCGCGCATGAGGGATGGGGAGCCGATGGCGTCAAGCCGGTCGCGATCGGCAACGGCGCCGCGGCGGCGATCGCGGCCTTTCGCACCCATGCGATCGACGCCGACATCGCCGTCACGTCCAATATCTTCAACTGGGAAGAAAAGAAGGAGGGGCGGCTTCTCGTTCCGGCGACGAGCTTCGTCGGCAATATCGCGGCAGGCGCGATCTACGCAACGCGCCATTTGATTTCCGACAAGCCCGACGCGCTGCGCGGATTCCTCGCCGCCTGGCTTGATACGATCGGCTATATCGAGACGCACAAGAAAGAGACGATCAAAATCGGCAGCGAGGTCACCGGCTATTCCGAGAGCGTGATGACGAAGGAATACGACCTCTCCGCGCCGAATTTCAGCCGGGACTGCAAATTCGACGCCGCCTCCCTTGCCAATCTCAAGCGCGCCTTCGTCGATCAGAAGCTGGTCGAGACTCCGCCCGACATGTCGAAGCTTTACACCGAGGCCTTCCTGCCCAAGCACTAGGTCGCTGCGGCCCGCTTGACTCGGCGCGCCGCCTCAACGAGGCTTGAACACCGCCGCACCGCATGCGCCGGGCAACGGCCGCGGAATGCAGCACTTATCCAGGGAGGCATCGCATGATGCGCAGCACTCTCCTTCCGCTCGCGGCCGCGGCCGCGCTGACGGTCGCTTCGGCGGCGTTCGCCGAGCCGCTCCTGCTAAAATATGGCGATCCCGGCCCGCCCACCGCTTCGATCCACACCGATCTGATCCAGCCTTGGTCCGACAAGGTGAGCAAGGAAAGCGGCGGCACGCTCAATGTGCGGGTTTATGCCGGCTATTCGCTGGTCGACATGCGCAACACGCTCGACCGTGTCGAGAACGGCGTCGCCGATTTCGCCTTCTGCGTCTTGGGCCCGGTCTCCTCCCAATTCCCCAAGACGCTCGTCGCCACCCTGCCCTTCGAAGCCGAAAGCGCGCATGAGGCGGGGCTCGCGCTGCAGCGCCTTTACGACAAAGGGATCATCGCCGACGAGTGGAAGAGGGTGAAGCCGATCGCGTTCGGGGTTTTCGCCAATCTCACCTATCACACCGTGCCGCCGGTAAAGATGCTCGAGGATCTCAAAGGGCTCAAGATCAGCGTTCAGGGCCGCATCGCCGGCCAGACCCTTGAAGCGCTCGGCGGCACGCCGATCACGCTGCCGATCAACGATGTCTATGCGGCGCTGCAGCGCGGCACGATCCAGGGCTCGGCGATCGGCTGGCCCGCGACCGTCGCCTTCAAGCTGACCGACATCGTGCACAACCACGTGCAAGCCTCGCTCGGCGGCGAAGCGGCGATCATGATCATGAACAACAAGACCTATGGGCGTCTCTCCGGCGCGGGAAAGCGGGCGATCGACGCCAATATCGGCACCGGCTACACGAACCGCTTCAACAAGGTGATCGACGACACCGAGGACGGCAACATCGCCGCCACCGAGAAGATGGGAAACCAGACGATCGTCAAATTGCCGGCGGCGCAGCTCGCGGCCTGGAAGGCAAGGATCGCGCCGGTGATCGCCGATTGGGAAAAGCGTACCCCCGACGGCGCCAAGGTTCTGGCCGCCTTCCGCAAGGAGATCGCGGCGATCCGGGCAGGATCCTGAGCCCAAGATCAAACGGGTAAGGCAGCACGCTGGAGAGTCCAAAAGGGGCTCGCCGCCGCTTTGCCATGCCGTCATCACAAATTTAACACAGCATGAGCGCCGGAACTCCGCGCGGAAGCTGAACCGGCGACGCCTCTTCGTCATTCCCACATGTGGATGGAAGCTGGACGGCAGCGGCAAAAGCAAGGGGAGAACAAAGCGATGCCGGAGCGATTCGCGCCGAGCGGCCCGGAGGCATTGCTAGAGGCGTTGCGCGCGCGGGAGCGCTTCGCGCCGGCTGAAATTCTCGCAACAGCGCTCGCCGGCCTTCGCCCGCCCTGGTCCGTCTATCGCCACCACCAGCTCTCGGCCTTCGAGGCGGGGCGCGACGGCGGCTATGGCGGCCTCTACATCGTCCTCCACCCCGGCAAAGGCATCGCGCTGGTAGACCTCGAGCTGGCCGCTCCCTTCAGCGCCCTGCTTCGCCTGCGGCGCCTGCTTCAGGCGACGCAGTTCGAGCCTTTCCTGCGCGACCAGCCGCCCATCGTGGCACTGGCGCTCAATCGCGGCGACCTGCGCAATCTCGAACGGCGCCTTGCCGACGCGCTTGCCTGCGCCGGGGCCTGCCACATCGCCGAAGCCGATTGGACGGGCACCGCGATCTCGGCGATCGCATCGGTCGATTTCGGACTGACCCAGGTGAAAGGCGGCGCGCCGCTCGCCCTGCCGCATCTAGGGCCGAGCCCGAGCGCTTTCCCGCCGCTCCCGGCCCTGGCGATGGCGGCAGGCCAGGTGGGACAGGCGCTCATGCGCGTCGCCGAGATGCGCGACCGCGCCTCGACGGCGCTGGCCCTCCCGCTCATCTCGGAGCTTGGCGCGCGCACGGGGCGGGCCCTGGTCATCTGCAGCCGGCTGCCGCCGCTGGCGCGGCATAGCCTCGCTCGGCTCTGCATTACGCCGGAAAGCCAAAGGAGGTATGCCGCCGCGATCTTGGTCCAAGCGACGACCCGAGCGCTCGTCCCGGCAGGCACCGGCCTGCGCAAGCTTTGGGCGGCGCGGGGCGACGCGCAAATCACCATTGCGCAGGCTTGGGAAAGCGCTTCCTCTGGTTTCTGCCGCATGCGGACCGAAAGCCGCGACGCGTTGCGCTTGGCGGCAGCGGGGTTGCGTCTTGGCGCGCAGCAGGCCTATGCGCTCGCCGCTCGCCATGCATTATTGGCCACTGCCGCGGTGCGTGCATCGCTCGACAGCGTTCGCGGCACAATTGGCGCCGGTGCTCTCGCGCCGAGCCGTCTCGCCGTAGCGCTGCCTCTTCGCATCAGCCAAGCGCTGCCGCGGCTGCCCGCCGCTCGCCGCATCGAAGGGCGCGGAAGGCAGTTTGCGCTGGGAATTGGCGGTGCCGCGCTCTGCGCGATTGCCGCAGGTTTTCTTGTCGCGGCGCATGGACCGCTCACGCCGAGGGAAGCGCCGCCCGCGCGCGCACAAGAAGAAATGACCGCGAGCGCGGCGAAGCCGCCTCAGGCGGCACCGGCACAATCCTCCCTCGCGCAAAACCAACCCGGAGACGCCGTGGTGATATCGCCAAACCACGCGCCGCCACGCGCCATCCTGGCGCAGCAAGCCGCCGGCGCTGCGGAGCGGGTGGCGCCGGCGGAGCCGGCAAAGCTCGCTGCTCCCGCCGCGATCGAGGCTTCGAGCAAAGCGCGAAACGATGCGGCAGCGCGGACATCTCCGGCAACGCTTTCGGCGCTTCTCCTCGAGCCGGCCGCGATCCCCGAGCCCGAGTTCGAAGCGCCCGCGCCGAAGCCGCCAGCGGCGGCCGCGATCGCCAGCGCCTCCCCTGCCCTCCAAGCCAAACCCCTCGCCATCACCCCGAAGAGCGCCATCCAAAGCGCGATCATTGCCACGCCTTTGCCATGGCAACCCAGCCGGCTCCCCTACGGACCGCGGCCCCGCACGGAATGGGTGGCGACCGAGCCGACACGCGCGATATCGGCGCGCGAGCGATGGTACAGCCCTTATGACGGCCCGGAATACGATTACGCCAATCGCCAATCCCAATGAGCGCCGGGCTGTTTGGCATCATCGAGCGTCCGCTCTCCCGCGAGCGCGTGCCCGGAATTGCCGCCGCGCGCTGTCGCCGATAGGCAGAACAGCTTCGATTGCCCCGGCGAGCGCGCTTCGGCGACGCGGTTCTTCGCAACGGTCAGATAGTGGCAGCGATCAACGGCAAAGCCGGCGGTGGCCGCGCAGGCCATGACCTGATCGACCGGCCATTTGCGGTAGCGCGCATGGGCGTTGATTTGCGCGGAATAGGAGGTGACGATTAGCCGGCCTTCGGGCTTCAGCACGCGGCGCGCTTCCGCAAAGACCGCATCGAGATCGAGATAGCCGATCGATTCGATGAACATCGCGATGTCGAAGCGCCGTGGGCCAAATGGCAGGCGGGCCGCGTCGGCCTGCACCGGCAAATCGAGGCCGTTGCGCCCCGCTCGGCGCAGCATCGCGAAGGAAAGATCGAGACCGACGACCGCGCAACCGGCGGCGCTCAGCTCGCCTTCCAGCTCTCCGGCACCGCAGCCGACCGACAGGATCGCCTGGCGCGGCGGCAGAAGCGATCGCATCCATTGGCGAAACGCGGGGGATCGATAGGCAAAGGTGTCGTAGCCGCTATCGCGCCAGCCGCGCGTCCCGATCCGCGCATAAAAGCGAGAGCGCTGGGAAGCCTTGGATTGCGTCGGCATGTTTGGGACGGTCGATCGGCTGTGGATGCTGGCAGAGAGGGGCCCTCCGCCATCTTACTTGTCCGGCCCGCAATCCGCAGCTATCGCCTGGGGCCTATCACCATTTTTTCGCCGCGAGGTCGCGCAGGGTCGCGTTGTCCTCTTGCGCCGCCGCCAGCTGCTTCTTCAGCTTCGCATTTTCCTTCTGCAGCTTGACGAGGCCGGCGGTATCGGGGCTTGGCGCCTTGCAGGATGGCGGCGCCGCTTCGGGTGAGCCGAAGAGGCCGGCGAACGGGCCGCCGGACGAGCTCTGGCACGCGGCAAGACCGAGCGCGGCCGCGCAGAGCAGCGGAATGACCCGGAAAGCTTGCTGATTCACCATGATCGAACTCTCCCCCGGGATGCGGCGCCAGCCGATCCTCGCCCGGGTCTTTTTAACGCCTGCTTAAAGTTCCGCCGCGGCGGGCGGCGGCCGGCAACGGGACCGATCCCGGCCATTTGGCGAAAATCCCATCCAATATTCAGCAAGGCTTGGTGCACAATCGCTTATTCTAGCGCGCCCATGAGCCCTCATCTCGACATCGATCCGGCCGGCCGCGCGCGAACCCTGGGATTGGGTATCGCCGCCGTGGTCGTCGCCGTGATCATCTCGATGTGGGCGGCGGTCGCCATCTCGATCGTGCAGTCGCGCGACACCGCCCTCAAGGACATGGGGGCGACAGCCACCAACCTCGCCTTTGCCTTCGACGAGGAGGTGACGCACACGCTGGACAATGTCGCGGGCACGATCGACGCCGTCGCCAATCGCATGCGCGCTCAAGCGCCCGAGATGAACCTCTATGCGTGGTCGCGGCAGTTTCCGATTGTCGCCGGCCCGATCGTCGCCGTCGGCATCGCCGCGCCCAACGGGACGCTCGTCGCCGACACCACGGGACCCAAAGCGAAGCATGTCGATCTGGCGCAAAAATCCTATTTCCGCGTTCCGCTCGACCGCAGCTTCAGCGGGCTGTTCATCGGCGGTCCGGTCAAAGGCTGGGTTGGCGACCAAATGCTCATTCCAGTCTCGCAGCGCGTCGAGACGCAGAGCGGACGCAGCCTGGGCGTGTTGATCTTCCTGGTCTCGCCGGCGAAGCTGACGCGGCTCTACCGCTCGATCGATATCGGCGAGAACGGCCGGATCACGTTGGTCGGCAGGCACGGCATGATTCTCTCGCGGTTCGGCAAGCGCAGCCCGGACGGACTCGACGGCGTCGGCGAGACCGCGCCGGAGAGCACCAATCCCGACTTCGTTGCCGAAAACAGTCGCGGCTCTTTCGTCGCCGAGGACGCGCAGGACCACGTCAAGCGCCTCTTCAGCTTCCGGCGCGGCGCCGACTATCCGCTGGTCGTGTCGGTGGGGCTCGACTACGATTCCGGCCTCGCGGTGGCGCGGGCCCATGCGATGACCATCTCCGCCCTCGCCGCCGTCGCGACGATCCTCCTCGCCGGCCTCGCCTTCTATCTCATCCGCGAGATCGCCAGCCGCGCGCGGCGCGACATGGAGCTCGCGGCCGAGCGCAGCAAGCTCCACGCCGCCAATCTCGAGCTGCAATCGGCCAATGCCGAGCTGAGCACGAGCAAGCAGGCCGCCGAGGTCGCGAGCGAGGCGAAATCGCTCTTTCTCGCCAATATGAGCCACGAGCTGCGCACGCCCTTGAACGCGATCATCGGCTTCTCGCAGCTCATCCGGGACGAGGCCATGGGTCCGGGGAAGCCGGTCTATGCCGACTACGCGAGGGACATTTTCGGCGCCGGCGAGCATCTGCTCGAGATCATCAACAATCTGCTCGACATCTCGAAAATCGAGGCGGGCAAGACCGAGATCCGCGACGAGGTCATCGATCTCGACGAGTTGCTCGGCGCGAGCCTCGCCGCGGTGCGCATCCAGGCGCAGCGAAAGCAGCTCGCGCTGGTCCTCGACATGCCGCCCGGCATTCCGCGGCTGCGCGGCGATGCGCTGCGGCTGCGCCAGGTGTTGATCAACCTCCTCTCCAACGCGGTCAAATTCACCGAAGCCGGCGCGATCACGGTGACGGCGGCATGCGATGCCGCGCATGGCTTGACGGTCATGGTCATCGATACCGGCATCGGCATGTCGGAAGACGAGATCGCGGTCGCCTTGGAGCCGTTCGGCCAAGTCGAGAACGCGATCACCAAGCGTCATGAAGGGACGGGACTGGGGCTTTCGATCGCACGGCGGCTCGTCGAGCTGCATGGCGGCGGCCTTTCGATCGCGAGCGTCAAGGGCCAGGGCACCACCGTCAGCATCCGCTTTTCGCCCGAGCGTCTCGTTCTCTCGCTCGCGGAAATCGGGCCGGATAGTACGACGCTCCGCCAATTGCCGCGCGAGCGCCGGTCGCAGCGCTCGGCCTGAGGCCGCTTCCGCCCGACTCAGCCCAGAGTCTCGCGCGCGAACAGCTCTTCGACCGACCAGTCTCGCGTGAGCAGGCCCTGCTCGCGGTGATAGCGCAGCACCGTTTCGAGCACCTTGCGATTGCGCTCGATGCCATAGGGCCAGAAATCATCGCCGAGCAAAGCACGATTGCGCTCCTGCAAGGACGCAACCCAGGGGATCATCAGGCTCGGCGTGAAGAAGACCGATCCGGCGCGGTAGGCGTTCTCGGCGATCGCTTTCGCCTTTCGGAAGGCTTCGACCAGGGCCATCGCGACCCAGGGATTGCGGTCATACACCTCGCGCCGGATCACGACCGTATGCATGATCGGAAAAATCCCGGTGCGGCGGAAATAATCGCGCTCGACCGCTTCGTAATCGACGAAGAGCCGCGCGACATTCGGCGATCCCGCGCGCAGGCTTGGCGGAATCCAGGCCGAGAACAGCGCATCGATCTCGCCCTGCTCCAGCATCCCATCGAGCGTCTGGCCGGGGCCGAGCGGATGAATCTTAACGCCCTCCGGTGCGGCAGGCGCCGCCCAATCCTCCTGCGCCGCCGGCTTGTCGAGCGCGCCGACGTAATAGGTAAAGCTTTTGGCAGGCACGCCGTAATCGTCGCTCAAGGCGCCCTTCGCCCAGATGCCGGCATCGTGGCCGTAGCGATGCAGCTCGCCGACCTTTTTGCCGATGAGGTCACGCGGCTCGACGATCCCGGCGCGCGTGTTGACGAAGATCGCGCCATGGCGGAACAGCCGGTTGGGAAAGACCGGAATGGCGATGAAGGGCGGGTTCGGCGCCTCGAGGCTGCGCAAATAATAAGTGAAGCCGAGCTCGGCGACGTCGTATTCGCCTTTGAGGACGCGCTCCATGATCTCGCCGACCTGGACCCGCGTGCTGTAGGAGAGCTCGATCCCCTCGGGCTGCACGGTCCCGTCGGCAAGAGCGCGGGTGCGGTCGTAGTGCCAGCAACCGAAACGAAGCTTGAGCGGCGCCATTGATGCCTTCCTTCCGCGAGACGCGCTCTTCAGAGCGGCACGCCGTCCGTCACGACCTTGCGCTCGTGATACTCCCAAATGACTTTCGCGACCTGCACCTGACCGCGCAGCCGCATCGCGTCCTCGATCACCGCGCGCGGAAACGGCACGGCGCCGCCGAACGGCTCGGCGGCGATCTGCAGCCGCGCGTTCTCCTCGATCGAAATGCAGTTCATCAGCGCGATCTCGGCCGTCTCCCCGAGCACGACCGAGCCGTGGCCGCGCATCTGGCAGGCGAGCTTGTCGCCCAGCGCCTTCGACAGATCGGCGGCCATCGCGTCGTTCAGGACGAGGCGCGGATCGTCCCAGGTCGGAACCCCGGCGCCGAACATGAAGGCTTGGTTGAACACCGGCACGATCGGCCGATTGACGACGCCCAAAAGCGTCGAATGCGGCGAGTGCAGATGCGCGATGCACATGATTTCGGGCCGGTCGCGATGAATCTGCGTGTGGATGCGATATTCGGCGGGAATGGTGATCGGAAAATCGCCGCCGGGGTGATGAAGGATCGTTCCGTCGAGGGCGAAGACGAAAATCTGGTCGGCACGCACCGCGGTCTTTTCAGCGCCGGCGCCGGGCGTGACGAGGACGAGATCGGTGCCGGGAATCCGCAGCGAGATATGGCCGAAGATCCCGATCAGCCCGTGCTGCCCGGCGATGCGGCAGAGGATCGCAAGCTTGCGGCGATGCGCCCAATCCTCGTCCCTCGCAAGTCCAGATTTCGCCGCCTCGCTCATCGCGCTGCTCTCCTTGCCGCTAAGGCCCCTTGCCCTTCTTGCCGCGATCCCTTTAGGCCGCGACGACGAGCGGCTCGAGCCGCGGCGCCACCTCGCCCATGAAGCGGCGCATCGATTGCGCGCGCTGCTCTTGCGTCGCCCAATCCTTGCCGACAACGAGAAGCAACGTGCCGAAGCCGCCGACCTCCTCGAACAGCTCTGTCACCTGACGATAGACCCGCTCGGGCTCGCCGCAGAATAGGAGCCCGCGGTCGATCAGATCATTGATCGTGACATCCTCGATCGTGCCGCCGGGCGGAATGAAGGCATCGAGGCGGCGGCCCGAGCGGATCGGCACGAGATCGGCGTTGCGTAAATCCTCGCGCGCCTGCGCCAGCGAGTCGGCGACATAGACGAAGCGCGCCAAGCGAATGCGGCTGCGGCGCGGTGGATCGTCGGGGTTGGGAACGCCGAGATAAGTCTTGATCATGCCGGTGAGCTGGGCCGAGGGGTTGGTCCAGGACATCAGCGGAAAGAATCCCTTCTCGGCGGCGAGCTCGAGCGTGCTGTCGGTGCGGGCGCAGGCGATGCCCACATCCATGCGCGGCTTCGTCAAAGGCTTCGGGATGATCGTCCAATTCTTGCCCTGCCACACCTCGCCGTCCCAATCGAAGGGCGCGGGCGACGACCAGGCTTTGAGGATGATGTCAATCGCCTCGCGCATCATCACGCGCTGCGGCGCCGGCAGCTTGCCGCGCAGGCCGCCGCCATCGCCGATGCCGAGGCCGAAGCCGGCCATATAGCGGCCATCGGTCAGGTGATCGCACACGGCCGCGTCGGTCGCGACCTGAAGCGGATGGAAATAGGGCAAGGCGCGAATCCCCGGCCCCATCTTGATCCGCTTGGTCAGCGCCGCCGCCTTGCAGATGAACGGATCGGCCGAAGGCAATTGATCGGGCGCGTGAAACGAGACGAACACGCCGTGCTCGCTGATCCAGGCCTCCTCGATGCCGAGCTGGTCGGCGAGGATGACCTCCTGCAAATCATCCTCATAGCTGAGCTTGGCGATCTGGTTGCGCCTTTGCCCGTTGGAGAAGAGCCCGAATCTCATGCCGTCCTCCGCCTTGCGACGCCGCTGCCGTGCAGAGCGATCATGGAAACAAATCCATCCGGCCGGATGCGGGCTGGCGATCCCAGCGCGCCTCGAGCAGCGCGAAATAGGTCCAGGTCCGCTGCGCGATGACCTCGAGTTTGATCTCTTGATTGACGATCCGGCATTCTTCCGCGCTGAGCGTGCCGACGCCGCCCAGCGCCTCGGCCTGCAAGGTTTTGCACGCGTCGTTCTCGAGCGCGAGCGTCGCATGGAGCAGCTCGCGCAGATTGCGCCCGATGACGGTGATGCCATGCGCGCGCAGAAATGCCGCGCGCTTATCACCGATGATCTTCAAGAGCTTCTGGCCGCGCTCCGGCGTCTCGATCAAATGCGCCTCGGGATAGATTGGAATGCCGTCGGCGAAGATTGCGCTATGGACGGTGATCGGCCGGTATTCGCGCTTGGCAACCGCGAAGAGCGTCGAATAGGGCGGATGAAGATGCGCGATCGCCAGCGCATCGGGACGTGCCGCGTGCAGTGCCATGTGGATCGGCCATTCGAGCGGCGGCCTCGCCTTGCCCTCGAGCGGCTTGCCATCGAGCCCCGCCGCGATCATGTGCTCGGCGCGCAGATTGGCCTTGTCGGAGCCGGAGCCCGGGGTGATCAGCACGCGCTTGGTCTCGGGATCGAAGACGCTCACATGGCCGTGCAGGCCGATGAGGCCCTGCATCGCGAAAATCCGCGTGCAGGTGGCGAGGTCTTCGCGCAGCTCCGTCTCGGATGTCATCGCTCCGGCCTTGTCTCTCCGCCGCGGGTCACAAGCGGCTCTTATTGAAGGACGACGGCGTAATGCTTGTCGATCAGCCGCTCGGCGGTGATGTCGCCTTTCACCATGCCATGCGCCTTGTACCATGCGATCTGCCGGCGCACATCCTTGACGTCGAGGCGGAGCTGCGGATCGACATAGGGCATCTGGTGGTCGAGGTCCTGGGGCGGTTTGCCGATATATTTGGCGATGATCGCGAGCATCGCCGGTGCGTTCGGCCCGTCCGCGCGCTCACCCTTTGCGTCGGTGAAAGCGTCGTGATAGTCGCGCGCGCCGCGGCGCAGTGCCTTAAGGAAGCGCGTGTTGCGATCGCGCTGCGCGGCTGCGTTCTTCGCGGTCATGAACACCGCGCCGATCTGCCACGGCGTTTCGTCGCCGACCCAGCCGAGATTATGCGCGCCCGCCTTGTCCATCTCGGCATTCAAGGTGCTGGGGATCATGCCGACATCCGCTTGCCCGCCGACCACCGCCGCCGCGCTGTTGGGGATCGATTGCAGCGGCAGGATGCGCACGCTCTCGATGGGAAACCCGTATTTCATCGCCAGCAACCCGACCGCGTAATGGGTGGTCGAGCCGATCGTCGTCAGCGCGACCGAATGGCCCTTGATGGCGGCGAGCGATCGGAGCCCCGCATCCCAGGCGCGCTTCGAGGCGAAATAGCCGAGCATGTGAAAGCCATGCGCCTCGCGGTGCAGCCCCGCGATGACGCGAATCTGCCCGCCGCTCGCAAGGTTGTAGAGACCCGCGGTCAAGCCGGTGACGCCGATATCGACATCGCCCGCGACCACCGCGACGGCGACGGCCTGACCCGCGCCGAAGCTCGAGAATTGGACGTCGAGCCCCTCGGCGGCGAAATAGCCGCGGTCTTGCGCGATATAGAGCGGACCCGAGGCGCCGACTTTGAGAATCCCGACCTTCAACGGCTCGGCCTGCGCCGCGCCGGCGGCGGCAAGGCACGCCAGCGCCAGCAGGGTTCTTCGCCAGAGCTCCCGGCAAGGCCGGTAGAGATCACGCGACACGGGTTTCCTCTCCATCCGAATAGTGCGGCAACAACCCGGCGAGATTGGTGCGGTCGATGGCGCGCAGCTCCCAATTGTCGAAGACGCCGCATTGCCGCAGACCTTCGACATGCTCGGCCGCGCCGCGATAGGGATAGTCGGTTCCGAAGACGAAATGCGAAGCCGGGATGACCATACGCGCGGCGGTCAAGGCGACGCGGTTCGAGGCCTGGGCGGTGTCGTAGAAGAAACGCTGCGCCTCGGGCAGGAAACCGCCCGGCAGAAGCTTCACATAGTGCGGCATGCCGGCGGTGCGCATGAAGCGCTCGACGAGGAACGG
>Ga0070679_100000916_pt1 | contig 25615 bp, 12 predicted proteins | sample KBSC63BmetaG_FD_65652 | JGI IMG/M metagenome (GOLD analysis project Ga0070679, IMG submission 65652) | Corn rhizosphere microbial communities from Kellogg Biological Station, Michigan, USA - KBS C6-3B metaG | ecosystem: Host-associated > Plants > Roots > Rhizosphere | place: USA: Michigan... | reverse complement strand
CTTGGTGCGCTGGGCAGCCTGGATGAACCGGCTGCCTGATCCCGGGGGCTCCCGCAAAAACTGACAGTGTGTCGTATCGCAGAAGTCTGCACCAACGTGAGCGGTCGCGGCCCCAAGCAGGAACGACCGCGCGGCAATAGCCTGCGCAGCGAGCGCATTCGGCGTTGTATGAGGCGGGCTTTCCGCTGCGACGATAGACGCAACAGCCAATTCGCGTTCGATGCCCACGACACAGCGAAGATGACCGCCGTTGCTGTCGATGGCCAATGTGGCGAGATAGTTGCGGCGCAGTTTGTCGGGAACTTCCACCGCGAACGCGGTGGTTGAACGGACTGCCAGCCGTTCGACTACAGAGTGGCCGACGTCGATACCGCCACCCGCCGCATCGATGGTCAGGCATTCGCCCGCATGCAGTGTGATGCGTTTGTCGTCGAGCAGGATTGCGAGTGGCTCGCTCGTTGCGTAAAGGTTGAGGCGTTGTGGACGGAAGAGTGAGAGGACGGTGAAGGTTGGATCGCGTACGGGCGGTGCGCCGTACGCGGCGAATGGCGCGGCCGCGAGAGTGGCGAGGAAGGCCCGTCTCGTAAAACGCTTGGTGCTTACGGTGTCTGCCATGTGTAGACCACAGTTTGGCGTGTGAGCGGGCCATCGCGCCGCTCGACGAGACGTTCTGTCGCGAGCCCGCGGAAAGCAGTGCTCAGGCTGCCGACGGAACCGGCGAAGAAGTCAGGCGCTTCTCCGGCATCGGGTGCGGGATTGGGTGCGGATGCGGCGTCGCTGCGCGCGAGCGACGCGGTAAGGCGAGCGAAGCCGGCGCGCTCCTGCGTATGGCGGAAGCCCGCGATGAGCGTTGCCGGTTGCGGCGGAACGGACGATGTCTTGCGGCGGTTGAGGATGTCGCTCATCAGCGTTGCATCGTTGGCGACGATAGCTATGTTGCCATCGACGGCGAGCAGAAGCGGATGGGTTGGTCCGAGGCTCAGTGCGCCGTTGTCCGAAGGTGTCCACGCTAGGCCGAGGGCGCCAACGGTGAGGTGCGAGCGCAGGGCGGTAAGCAACGCGGCCTGTAGCCGGCTGCTGTCCCAGGGGTTTGTGGAACGCAGGATGACTGCCGACCGGATAGGCACAAAGAGTGCGCCGGTAGCGGGCGGATCGGTGCGGTCTATTGTTAGTAGCGAACTGACGTTCGCTGTGTGCAATGCGGCGAGCAGCGGCGCGGTGGCTGCCGATACCGGTTCTGGCTTTGGGCTGACGGAGTCGATGCGGGTTTCAAGATCCGACTCGCTGCCCGGTTGCGGCACGCTGAGATCGGCGGCCGGCGCGCTGGTGCTCGCCGCGACAGAAGTGGTCGAGCGTGTGAGCAGCTTCTCGTCGAGCGTAGCGAGCGCGTCTTCGGGACGCGGAAGCGCCGTGACGCGGTAGACGCCGGCGCGGGCGGGAACGAGGGATTCTACGGCAGCAAGGTCGGGCTGTGCGCCGGTATCGTCCGGAGCTGTATTGGGGAGCAGGACCCGCTCTTCACGGAAGCTGTGCGGCTCGCGGAAGAGGTCGACGACGGCGGCGCGGTACTGGCGTGTGTCGGTGATGTTGCGCCGCACCCAGTACGTTCGGAACGCCGGGGTCGCGGTGATGCGTTGCAGGTCGAGCAGCATGTGGAGGTCACCATGCTTCGTGGGGCCTGCGGCTTCTGCAGCAGCGCACCAGCCTTCGGTTGCCGCTGAAGATTGCGGCGTACCGGAGTCCTGCTGCTGCATCAGCAACAGTGTGTTGGCGACGAGGTCTTCGCGGGTGCCGAGGATCAGCCAGTCGCCGCGCGTGGCGAAGGCCACGGTGCGGGGAGTGCTGGGGCCTGCGTCGTCGCCCGCGGAACTCGCACTGGTCTTCACGTAGAAACTGTCGCCGCCGGACTCACGCCGGGAGAACTTGCCGCGTTGTTGCAGAAGGTCGACGCGTGCCGTCTGGCCGGCCGGCAGGTGTGAGATGTACAGGAACTCCAGCTTGGAGATGTCGTACCAGGCGAAGATGCTCTCCTTGCCCGCGACCTGTTGCAGGAACTCCGAGCTGAAGCCAGCCTTATTCCCCGCAACGCCTTCGAACTCTCCCTGCGCGTCGCCGAGCCGGCTGAAGAGGCGCGAGTTGGCGAAGGCGCTGTAGTTGGCGCTTTTGAGCCACGCGGCCTGCTCGGGCGAAGCGTTCCAGGCGTGAAGCAGACTGGCGAAGTCGGGCGACTCGATGCTGAGCAGCGCGCCGGGCGGCAGATCGGCGGCGAGGACCTGCTTATGGCTCGATGTGGGCACTGCTGCCCATACGGCAAGGGCGACAGCGACGGTCGATGTAGCGAGAACGAGAATGCGCTTGGATAGAGGCTGCATGGCTACTCCTCCTCCTTCTTCAGTGCGGGTGGAGCTTCGTCGGGGGCGACGGTGAGTCGTGGGCGCACGGTGAGGGCCTGGTCGAGGGTCTTGTGGATGACAGGACGACGCGCATCGTTAGCGGCTTCGAGGCGGCCGGCGGCTTCGATAGCAGCGATGCGGGATCGGAGTGCAGCCACGCGCGCGTCATCGTGTGCGGCTAGACGAATAGCCAGGCGCAGGTAGTTCGTCGCTGATGTAGAGTCTCCATCTCGTGCGTGAAGCTCGGCAATATCCTTCGCAAGTTGTATGCGCTCCGACAAAGGCAGCGACGCGGACGCAGGGGGCAGGAGCGCGGCGATGTTGTCATCGGCGGCATCGTTTGACGCGTCATCTGGGCTGGCCTCCGTTGGATAGTAGTTCGACGAGGCGAGCATGACGTCCAACACAGCGCGAGCGCCGATTGCGTCATTGGCACGGACGTCCGCGCGGAAGAGGTCGAGGAGTATCTGCGGCGAATTGGGTGCGATGGCGATAGCTTCGCGAAGCAACGCCGCTTGTTGCTTCGCATCGCGAGACTGCGCGGCAGCGGCCGCACGTGCCGCAACGAAGTACGGTTGCTGGCTGGCAATCGGAGCGATGCTTGTCGAGGCGAGCAGCTTGAGTTCAGCGCTGCCAAGCTCATGCGGTGCGCCGGTGCCGGCGAGATCATGTGCGGCGCGCGTGCGGAGAGCGTATGGCGCGAGTGGGTTGTGAGCGACTGCGACAAGGCTGGCGGGCGCTGCTGGGTCCTTCTCATGCTGCTGCGCTTCGGCAAGACGTGCGGTGTAGGAGAGGTCCCACGGGACGTTCTGCGCGAGCGTTCTAAGGAACGGAATGGCCTCGGCGTGGTGTGCGTTCTTTTCCAGCAGAGCAGCGGCAGAGTCGAGGTTGGCGTAGGTGTCACCGGAAGTCTGTACAAGCGAGTGCAGAAGCGAGAGCGCACCCGCAAGATCGTTGGTGTGGAGGCGGGCTTCGGCGAGGGCGAGGTAGTCGGTGGGCGCCAGCGTGTGGGTGGAAAGGGAACGGTCGAACGCGAACTCCAGCAGGGCGCGTGCGGGTTGTGGCCGGTTGTCGGCGGCAAGCTCCGCCGCGGCAGCTTGCAGAACACTGGCGCTCGGTGCGGCGTCGGGCTGGGAGCGGTAGTTGGCGAGCAAGGCATCGAGTTGCCCAAGGCGCGCAGCGAGGACGGCTTCGGTCTGCTGCATGTCTGCCGCGTTGCGCCGAGTGGAATCGAGAGAGCGCAACAGCGCCAAGGCGCGGGCGTCGCCGTGTTGTCCGGCGTAGAGCTTGATGAGCGCATCCTGTGCATTGGAGACACGGGTGCGAGCGTAATCGTCGGCGGCTGCATTCGCTGGGACCGCGGATTGCGCAAGCTGGATTTCGTGCAGCAAGACTGCCTCGCGCGCCGTGGGCGGCAGCCAGCCGGATTGGTTGAGGTCCTGGAGGACGTTGAGCGGATCGACCGCCGTGCCTGCCAGCGAGATGATCCACTCGGTATCGGGAAGCGCAATGTAGGCGGCATGCAGAAGCTCGTTGCTGCGGTAGTTCACGTTGCGCTTGATGTAGATGCGCAGAACGTCGTCCATCTGCGGCTTGAACTGTGCGGCGATGCCTTTGTCGTGAAGGTGTCGGGCGATGCGGGCGAAGCCGGACCAGAATGTTTCGGGCGCGGCGGCGCGGTCTTCGATGACGCGCAGCGAGGCGAGCGCGTCACGCCACGCGGTCAGGGCCTCGTCCTTGCGCCCGGCATTCCAGAGAATGAGTGCGCGGACGTCCTGCGTCTCTGCGGAGTGCGGATCGAGCTCGAAGACGTGTTCAAGCTCGGCCAGTGCGGCGGGCGTATTACCGGCTTCGGCGTAGGTCTGGGCGAGGGCTTCGTAGTGGGCGGCGACGGGGGCGTATTCGAGGTCGGCGGCGATCAGGTCCTCGGCACTGTCGTGTGTCGCCGGCGCCAGCAAGCGAAGCTGCGCATCGCGACCGGCGTAGTAGAACCACAGCTCTCCGGTGAGTTGGTGGGTGGTGTCCGGCTTTGTTGCCAGGCGATCGGCGATCGTTGCCTCGGAGGCGAGCACGGTGCGGAATGCCGCATCGCCTTTGCCGGTGGTGTCAGCGAAGAAGAGAGAGGCGAGGCCGGTGGTGGCGGGCGTCCAGACGGGGGGAAGAGCTTTGCCGCGGGCGGTGATGGCTGCCAGTGCAATTGCAGGTGTGCCCTTCTCAATGGCGAGGTTGGCAGCGGCGTCGGCGAGAGCCTCCGTGCGGCTTCCCGAGACGGTAATGAGCGCGGCAGTGTCGTGGTGCAGCAACAGGTCAAGGTAGCGCGTGCGGAAGACAGACTCTGCTGCGTTGCGCGTGACGATGGTGCGCAGGACACGGGTTTCGGATGCAGTGTCGCCGGCGTTGCGGTACGCGGTCGCCTCAGCCGGGAGCGTGGTGTCCGCCGACTTCGGATGCAGCTTGAGGAAGGCTTCGAGAGTTTGCGCGAGTTCGGTGAAACGCATGCGGCTGGTCTGGAGTGTGGTGTACTCGGTGACCTGATCGGCGGCGCTCTTGTACGTGGAGAGCACGATCTCCTTGCTCCATGCGGCTTCTTTGTCGAAAAGACCGGCGGCGTGGGCGGCGGGTATCCAGATTGTGGCGACTGGCTGGAGGTTGGCGCCAGACCGCTGCTGATCGAGCTGAGCCGCGTAAGCGGCGCGCTCTTCGGGGGTGTAGAACGTGTCGACGGTGGCTCCGATGGAAGTGAGCGCACGCACCAGACCGGCAGTGGCGAGATTGCGGTGGTTCAGGGCGGCTTGCTCGCGCCAGTTGCTATCGGTGACGGAGCCGGCGCCCTGCGACTGCACCTGCGCTGCGATGATGCTGGGTGAGGTGGAAGTTACGGCCGCGTCGGCCACGGCCGTATGGAGGGCCGCGAGCAGCGTGTCCGTGCGGCGCTGGCGGGTTAGGATGCGGGCATAGGTGGAGGCGTCGTCGCTGCTGATGCCGGGTATGTCGGCGGTGAGGAAATGGTCGCCGGCGGCGCTGCGTCCCTGTTCGGCGAAGCGGGCGGCGTCGTCGAGGAAGTTCCATTGTTCGAGCTGCGAGGCAACATGGAAGAAGTCGTCGGGAGCTTGTTTCGGGCCGCTGAGGTAGGCGGTTTTCAAGGCGTCGGCCGCGTCCGTGGCGCGGTTTTGGCGGGCGCGGACGCGGGCGATGGCAATCATCCACTGCGGGTCTTTGTAGGTGAGCTGATAGAGGCGCTGATAATCTGCGACGGCGTCGTCGAAACGTTGCAGCGTCTCCTCGATAGAAGCCTTGGCGGTGTAAAGGTCGGTACGGTCTTTGCGGATCGCGATAGCGTGGGCGTAGGCGTCGATCGCGGCGGGAAGATCGGCGAAGACCTGCTGCGCTTCGGCGAGGTCGATGAAGAAACGCGAATCGCGGGCTGAGGCCTTGGTGGTGGTCTGCAGGAAGCCGATGTATTGCTGCTTGTCGTTGTAGCGCAGAGCGTAGAGCGCGGCTTCGTTGTTGAGAGCGGAATCTTCAGGGTAGGCGGAAATGAGGGCGATGTATTGGTCGACTGCTCCCGTGTAGTCCTTTGCGCGGGTCAGTGCAGGAATAAGGCCTTTGCGTAAGAGTGCGGTGCGTGCCTTTCGATCGTCGTTCGACATCGACGCGGTTTTGAGGGTGTCGAGGCGAGTGAGATAGAACTGTTTGAGGCCGGCGTTGTCGTTCGCGCGCACGTAGCTGTCGGCGGCCAGCGCAAGATATTCGGCGTTGTAGGGGTCGATCTGCAGGAGGGACTCGGCAAGAGCACGGGCTTGTGTGGTGTCGCCGGATTCGTTGGCCTTGGCCGCGGCTTCGGCGGTGAACTGGTGCGCTAGGTCGGGTTGGGCTGTTGCCGATGCTCGCGCGGCTGCAACGAGGACGGTGATCGCCTGCGGTTGACGTTTGGTGCGCCAGTCGAAGTCGACTGTTGAGCGGACGACACCGAGAAGGAGCGGGTTGTCGTGGTAAATCGCGTCGATCACGCGGACGGCGGCAGGAATGTCGTTGCGGTCTTCATAGACGCGGGCGAGCGCGTAGCGCAACTGGATGCGTTCGACGGGGTCGGTGGTGAGGTCGGCCTGACGGGTGAGGGCCTGGTAGTAGATCGCGGGGTTCGTGTCCGTGCGGGCGAGGTCGGCGATAGACGCTGCGGCCTCGGCGGTTTTCGCGGACTTGAGCGCATTGGCGAGCAGCGGAGCGCGTTCGGCTTCGCGATGCAGGGTGTTGAGGACAGTAAGGCGAAGCTTGAGAGCGGCGGGATCACTGGATTTCGCAGCATCGGCTGAGGCAGAGTCAACCAGGTCGCGTGTCGACGAGCGGCGGGCGAGTTTGAACAGACGCGAGGCAGCATCGCCTTCTTGGGCCTCGTCTTGAAGGGCAGCGGCGAGATATTCGCGGACCGCGAGCGGATAATCGCGCTTGCCTTCGGCAATGGCGCCGGCTTCATAGCCGAAGAGTGCCGGCTGATGGAAGTGGGTGCGTGCGGCGGAGATTTCGGAGAGCGCGTCGTCGAACTGAAAGTAATCCCAGAAGACGGTTGCGGCCTGCAGATAGCCGTCGCGATTGCCGGGAGCCACCGCGGGCATGCGACGCCAGTATTGTGCCGAGCCCGCGAGCGAAGCGGCGGAGTCGTCTGCGTGGTCGGCCAGGATGTCGCCGATGCGGGCGAGGCGATCGAGATCGCCGGGGTGGACGGAGAGCAGGCGTTGCTCGATCGCGAGAGATGTTGCTGTGTGCGACGGGTCAAACCACGCAAGCGAACGTTGCAGGTCCGAGGCCGTCGTTCCGATAGCGACGTTGGCGGGATATGCGGCGGAGAGGTCGGCGAACAGCGGTGCGCTCTCTTCAAAGTGCGAGCGCCAGAGCTGGGCTTCGGCGGCTTCCTGCTGGGCTGCCGGGTTCGCGTTCGACGGCTGGAGTTGCGCGAGTTCCGCTTCGAGCTTGCCGGTGGAACTCAGGAACTCGAAGAACTGGCGCGTAAGGTCTGGAGTCTGCCACCAGGTTTCGCGCAGGAGTTTCTCGCGAGCGGCCGGGTCGCGAGTCGGCTTCGCGGCGTAGGCGTTGAGAAGGTTCTGCGTGAAGACGATATCGTGAGGAAAACGCTGGTGGGCGTAGAGATTCAGTTCCAGGTAGAGCTGTGCGCCACCGCCGATGCCCTGACGGAAGTAAGTGTCGACGTCGGTGCCGTCGAAGGTGTCGGTGACTTTGCGGGTGAGGGCGGCGTAGTCCTGGGTGCGCTTTTGACGCAGGTAGAAGCGGGCGAGTTTGTCCGTCCAGGCTTCTCCGGGGAACTTGTCGATGGCCTGGCGATAGACTTCTTCCTGCTGCGCGAACAGCTTGTTCTGGTCGAGGAAGTTGGCGAGCTTTTCGTAGAGCAGGGGATCGTTGGGATTGCGGTCAAGCTCCTTGCGCAGGACGGCGAGCGCTTCAGGAATTTTTTGGGTGGAAGTTAGGCGGCCGAGATAGCGGTCCAGCACCTGGGCGTACGCGTCGGCATCGGGATGCGGTGCGGTGGAGGGTGCTCCGGTGTCGAGCTGGAAGGCAGGAGCGGCTTCGGGCTTCACGGCCGGCTTGGTGGTGTTGTCCTCCGCATCGGAGGGTGCGGGCGCTGGAGCGGGCTTCGGCGAGGCAGCGCTAAGGGGCATGTTCTTTGCGCGGGTGCCGAGCTCGGCGAGCGTGCGGTCATAGAGTGCGAATTCGGATGGAGTGTCGTTCTGGCGAGCATAGGCGTCGGCCATGGTCATCGCGACGCCGAGGCGGAAGGTGGAGTCGGCGCTGGGGAATTGTGCCAGCAGCGACGAGCCCTCATGGATGACGGCGGCGTTGTCGCCATAGTCCGCATAGACCTGGAGCAGTTGCGCGTGCAGCGCGGGGCGTTGTGGTGCATTGGGAGATTCACGGTCAAGTAGTGCGAGCAACTCGGCGGCTTTGGCGCGCTGGAAGTAGGGCTGCGCTTTCTTTTCTTCCTCCGCGAACTCGTTGTTGGGCGACGTGCTGTTGAACCACAACGACAGAATGCCGTTCCAGTAACCCGGGCCACGGTCCAGCGTGGCGATGTCGCGATACATGCTGAGGTTGCCGCTGCCGAGCGTAATCGGTTGGTCGGGCGTTGAGAGCAGCAGCGCAATCATGTTGCTGAGGCCGGTCTCTTTCGCGACGCGGCCATCGGGAAGGTTGCCAGTCATGCTGTAGAGCGCGAAGTCATACCGGGCTGCGTCGGGTGCACTGTGCGCGGCGAGAGTGAGTTGAGCGAGCGTGTCGAGCTCGGCGGCGGTCCACGTTGCCTTGCGTGTTTCTTTGCTGCGGCGGTACTGGTTGAGAGCAGCGAGCGCGGCAGCGGTGTGAGATTGATTCTGGTTGTAGAGAAAGATGCGACCCAACGCGTTGAGATCGTCGGGGTTGCGCTGGAGACGCGCGTTGGCATCGGCCAGGAAGTGGCGAAGGTTGTGGGTGTTGCTCATCAGCGAGAAGTAGCTGCTGACCAAAGCATCGGGCCACAGGGGTTGGAACGCTGTGTCGTAAACGCTGAGGGCTCGTTGTTGAGCGTCAGGCCCGCCGTGCTTTAGCGCGAGAAGTGCGGCTGCTTTGATGGGGAAAATCTGATCGGTGGGGAAAGCCGTTTTGTACTGAGCGAGAATGGATTCGGCGTCGGGGAAACGCTTTTGATCGATCGTCCAGGTAAACGCCCGCGCGTAGACGGTGGGTTGCTGCGGATAGCGGGCGATCCAGCTTTTATAGAGCGTCAGGGTGGTCGCGTCGTCGAAGGACTGGTCGTCGGCCAGGGTAAGCGCTCGCTCGAAAGCCTGCCACGAGCGTTGTTGCGCGGGTAGTGCGAGAGCCTCGCTCGCGGGTGAGGGTGAGCTGGCGACCTCAAGGAGTGTGGCGAATTCGGGTTTTACCGCGAGGCGACGGTGGTAGAAGTCGGCGAGCTCGATGCGGTTGTCGGGTGATGCCGCCGCGAAAGCTTTCCAGTCGGACTCGGCGGCCGTGAAGTCGAGGGCCTGTTCTTCCTGGTGTGCTCGGAGGCTGTAGAGGGCCGGGGATGCGGGCAGCTTGTTAAGCTCGGCGACGGACTCTTTCGGAGGACGTGGAAAGAAGACGTGGACGCCGGGGAGGTCCATCATGCGGTAGAGCGCGGTTTCGAAGGTGGCGTCAGCGCGGATGTGCTGGAGCCAGGGTGGAAGGATGGCTGCGGCAGTGAGTGGGATGGCCAGGCTAGCGATGACAACAAACTTGCGCCGAAGGGAAGAGTTAGGGGATGACATCGATTTGTACCTCCTCGCTGCCGAGATTGTGGGCGATATCTTCGGCGGTGATGGAGAGGGTGTAGCTGCCGATGGGCATGTCTGAAGGAATGGTGAGCGTGCCGGCGTTGGCCGCTGCAGCGGTGTTCCAGCGCATGTTGATGGGTGCAATCCCCGGCAATCGCGCGGTAAGGGTTCGAGTGCTCTCAGACGCCGTAGCTCGAAGCTGGATCGACTCTCCTCGATGGAGACGCTTGTTGGGCAGCAGGATTTTTACGGTCGGCGGCGTGCTGGCGATAACGAATGTCTTCTGCTCGCGGTAGGTATGGCCGGAGGTATCGCGAAGGATCAGGCGCACGCTGTACGTTCCGTCTTTCATATCATCGGGCGCAAGGAACCGTGTCTCCCACAGGCGGCCACCGGTATCTCCGGAGTCTGGTTTGTCTTCCGACTCCAGATGGCGCAGAGGCTTCGTCAAGCCGAAGGGAAAGATAGCAATGACGGACGCGATAGCTGGGTCAGTGCGTACGCGGAGAACAGGGTCGCCAGGACGGATGGCGCGCGGCCGCAGCAGCGAGCGCGGGACGGCGAGAAACGATGTGTAGGGCGTGACGAGTTTGTAGCGGCGGGCGAGGCGGATGATTTCGTCGATGGCCGCGGCCGTTTCGCCGTCGCGGTTGATCTGTTCGAGCAGCGCGTCGACGCGGGCCTGCGCCCAAAGGCGCGGCAGTTGGGGATGGTTGAGGTCGCTCGCCGGCAGCGCAGCTTTCGCCTTGATATCGAAGGCGGCGTTGTTGCGAACGCCATGCAGGTCGAGGTCGAGCTTCGCCGGCTGGGTGTATTGTCCGATCCACGAAGCGATGGAGCCGGTATACACGCTGTCGTCGAGCGGATAGACGAACTTTGGAGCAGAGGCCGGCTTGATATCGAGCGCAAGGCCGGTGACCGGGTTATGGGTGATCTTTGCAAGGAAGGCGGCAAGGTGGAACTCGATCGGTTCGGTGGAGCGAACCTGTTCAAGGAGGCCGTCGTTTTTGGCGAGCAGGCGGAGCAGACCGAGGTTGGCATCGTCGCCTATGGCGAAGACGTCGGTGTGCGGTGGGTGCGGCAGGGCCTTCCAGGCGCGCGTGTAGTTTGCGGCGATCTTGCCGGTGACGATGGTTGCGCCGCGGTCTGATCCGCCGTCGGTCAGCAGGACGAGGGACGTATCCGCTTCGGTCGATTGTGCGAGACCGGCGGTGAGGGCTTTGCCGATGTCCGTCCCGCCGCGCAGCTTGCTGGCGCGGATGAAGTCCAGTGCCTGCTGGATATGTGTGGCATCGGCCGGTACCGGCTGCGGCGAGAGGTTGGCGATGTCCTGGTTGAAGAGGATGACGTTGAAGCGATCGGCTGGGCGCAGCTTGCGGAGCAGGGTTTCAGCGGCGGCGTAGCTGCGCTCGAGTTTTTCCCACTGCATCGAGAGAGAGTTGTCGAAGAGCACGACGATGGTGCGGGGTGGGGCGACGTCTTCGGTCGTGGGTTTGTTTGCGCCTTCACCGATGAGTGCGGTGGCCTCGAAGAAGCCGGGCTCGGGGCCGGTGGCCGGGGTGGGTCGTGCCTGGTCGGGCGATGTTTGCGGAACGCGCGGGTCGCGGTGGGTGATGACTTCGAGTGCGTCGGCGGCGCTGGCGTCTAGGCTCCATGTTGCAGTGAGGTCGTCTGTCAGCAGGGTGTCAGTAGCGTCGAAGGTGGCGGTGAGGGAGTGTGCGTCCTGTTGCGTGATCTTCAATGCATAGGCTGTGCCGAGTTGGAGACCGGTGAACGGATGCGCTGAGTGCAGGTTGAGGTTGACGTGGAACTTATGGACTTTCTGCTCGCCCGCAGCGTCGGGTTTGAGCGGAAGAATGAAGGCCTGGCGGAAAGCGGTGGCGTCGATGCGCTGGTGGTATTCGAGCTCGAGGCGCTTGGTGCCGTAAGCCGCGATAGGCACGATCTTCGCGGAAAAGAGCGCGGTGCGGGCGGGGTCGGCGTTGTCGCGCTCGCCCATTTGCAGCAGGCCTGGGTCGATGGCCTGCAGGCGGGCCTGCTCGTAGACTTCCTGGGCGCGCTTGCGTTCGAGGATGACGGCGGGGATGCGGACAGCGCCGTCCCACACGGCGAAGTCGGAAACGGTGGAACCGGAGGGAAGGGCGAAGTTGTAGGTGCCTTCTTCGATCTTGCTGGTGTGGTTCAGGAAGATCTGAGTGATGAAGATGCGGGCATCGCCGTTGTCGATAGTGATGTCCACGGACATCTCTTCGAGCGAGAGGACGCTGGGGTCAGGTGCCTGTTTGTCGCGCGGGATGAGGACGCCAGTGGCGGCGTTTGCCGTCAGGGGGAGTGCGATCAAGAGGACGAGTGCGAGGTACAAGCAGACAGCAGGTCTCTCCACTGCGTCTCGCATGAAGCCGCGAGACTTCGGTCGAGAGGGCAAAGTGGGGCTTCGCTTCGGTCGAGAGGACAAAGTCGGGCCGTGTTTCAGTCGAGAGGACAACATGGAGAAATTCATTGGGGCAGCTTCAATTCTGCAATGCGGACGAGGCCGTTCTGGGTGCCGACGTAGAGAATGCCGTCGCGGGCGGCGAGGGCGGTGACGTTGAGGGAGGGGAGGCCGGAGGTGATCTGGGTCCAGCGCTGGGCGGCGCGGGAGTAGCTCCACAGGCCCTGGTTGAGCGAGCCGGCGAAGATGTGGGTTGGGGTGCCGAGCATGGCGTTAGGGTTGATGACCATGTTGCGCGTCGCAAGGTCCATGGGAGAGAAGTGGCCGCTGGCATCGAGGCGCATAAGGCCAGCTCCGTAGGTGCCGACCATATAGCCACCGTCCGCTGGCAACGCTGCGGTGATCCAGTTATGGCGCAGGCCCGAGTTGGCGACGGTGAGGTTGCGACGGACGGCATCGTGGGTCAGCAGCGAGACTCCGCCGAGCGTTCCGGCAAGCAGCTCGTTGCCGTCGGCGGAGGCCGCGAGCGCATAGACGTGATTGTTGACTAGGCCTTGGAAGGCGTAGAGGCTCTGGATGCCGGTGCTGTCGACGAAGGTGAGGCCTGCAGGGGTAGCGACGGTCATACGAGCTTCGCCCGAAGAGGCGGGGGTGTAAACGACATCTGTGACGTGGTCGGAGATAAGGCCGTCGCGGCGGGTGAGGACCTGGCGAGGCTTGCCGGCGGTATCGAAAAGTACGAGGCCGTTGGCGGTGGCGACGGCCATGGTGTGGCGCTGCGGGTCGAGTGCGATGCGGTTGATGCAGAAGAGATGGTCGTCTTCCAAGTGCGTCGCGCTTGTCAGCGAGGGGTCGAGAATGTCCAAACCACGGTCGAAGGTCCCGACCCAGAGACGGCCGTCCACAGCGAAGCCGAGGGCCGCGATGTTGTTGTCCGTGAGCGCGGCCCTGATGGGTTCGAGGACGGCGGCCCAGCGCGACCCGCTGCGACGATAGAGGCCGTCGTGGCGCACAGCGTAGAGATCGTCGCTGCCGGGAAGGGTAAGGAACTGCTGGGTGGGCTCGGCGTTGCCGGCAGCGGAGAAGGGCGTGTGGATGCGCGCGCTGTCGAGCGGGACGGAGGTCGCGCCTTCGGTGAGCGTGGAAAGAGTGAGGGTCTTCGGTTCGGCGAAGAGGGCCTGGGCGAAGGTATTCGGGGCGACCGTGCGCGATGGCCGCCCATCTTCAAGCAACTCGACGCCGAGCGGTGTCGCAGCGAACACGCGGTTGCCTTCGGCACCGAGGGTTTCGACGTGAGGGTCGGGAAGCTCGGACTCCAGGTGGTCTGTGACTCCAGCGTGGGTATGGAAGAGGCCGCGGTCCTGCGTTCCGGCCCATACGTCGTTGCCTACGGTGAGGAGAGCCGTGATCGAGGCTTCCGCGTATTCGGGGCGGAAGAGTTCGAGGGTCTTGCCGTTGTAGACCAGCAGCCCGTGCCGGCGTGTCCCGGCGAGGAGTTCTCCGGAACCGAGCGCGGCGAGTGCGGTAACGTCGCGCAGATCTGCGGATGCGGGCAGAAGCTGGCGAAAAGTCTCGGTTGTGGCGTCGTAGAGCAGGATTCCCGCACCGGCTGTGGCGATGAGCAGTTGCGGCTGCGACTGGCCGCGCAGGCGGGCAACGATCATGCGGCCCAGTGGAGCGGGTGGAAGGTCGAGGCCGACATGGAAGCTGCGCTCCAGAGTTCCCGCCGAGTTGTAGACATTGAGGGCGCTGGCGCCTCCGACGAAGATGTGGCCGTTGAGTGCGGTCGCGGAGGTGAAAGACGCGGGCGCTGCAATGGTTTCGAAGCCGGGATTGGGCGGAAGCGCCAGCGGGCCGAAGGTGAAGGGAAGATGATGCGCGTCGGTGACCGAATGCGAGGTTTCAGTCAGCGTCCGGTGGACGTGGAGGACGAAAATCGAGGCTGAAAGCAGAAGCAGCGCCGCGGTTGCGACGCTGAGAGTGAGGAGCCTGCGTGAATGCGCGGACGCCATTTGTACCCTCGCTCCCTGCGAGTGGTGAATGGAATGTAGCACGACTTTTAAAGAACGCAAGAGATTTAATGAGCGCCACAAATGAGGAATCGCAATTTTCATTTCGGCCTTTTGATTCGCGTGCGCGATTGTGGAACGAGCATCGATTCGCGGCGACTGTAGTTACAATAGTCGTATGTCGACCCGCTGGAGAAATGCGTGCGCGCTGGTGATCGCCCTGGTCGTTCTGGCGGTCTCTTCGCAGAGCGCTGTTTGCGAAAGCGCGTGTTCGTCGACATCCCAGCAAAGCTGCTGTCCTGCCGCCAGCGGTCCAGAGGTAATGGACATGTCCGGCGATCATTGCTCAGGCGATATGTCCTCGGCCGCGATGGCCGCCGATGGAAACGCCTGCCATCATGCCGTCCTTGTGGCGACCGAAGTCAGTGCGTTTAGTCTGGCGAGCTTCAACGGCGTGCGCTGGGCTGTGCGGATCGCATTGCCCTTCGCCCGGTCGCGAGAAGGAAATCGCTTCATCGAGAAAACACCGCCTCTTCGGCGAGCGGTTTCCGATCTGCGGTCGGTGAGTCTGCGCGTCTAGCGTGATGAGTGATTCCACTACTCAAGGGCCAACGGCCCGACACATACCATCCTAGGCCGAAGGCCTAGGCATTAGGCCGTGGCAACGTCCAGGGCTGAAGGCCCGGTACATAAGACAACAAGCTACAGGGCAGTTCGGCAGTCGATGATTTCGACCGGAATCTATGTGTCGGGCTTTCGCCCTTCGGTTTGTAGCGGTTCGTAACCTGGGGGTTCTTCCCCACGGGCGAAAGCGCCCGCTGGGATCAGTCAGGCCCAGGGTGACATGTGTCGGGCCGTTGGCCCTGAAACCGGACGGAACCTTCGTTGAAGGTCCATTGCGTTAGGACAATATGAAAAATTTTTCTACGGTGTTGGTGCTCCTCTTATCTTCAACATTGCTTCGCGCTCAGGATGCAAAACCGATGGACGACATGCCGGGGATGAAGATGGGTTCCGGCATGAAGGACCTGATGGACCAGATGCGGCCCCAGACGTTTCGTCAGCAGATACTGCACCACGCGTCGTCGGGAACGAGCGCCGAGCCAAACTCGACGCCCGTGCCGATGCTGATGACGATGCGCGGTGACTGGATGCTGATGTTCCATGCGAACGTGTTCCTCACCGACACGCAGCAAAGCGGGCCGCGCGGCGGCGACAAGTTTTTTTCGACGAACTGGTTTATGCCGATGGCGGAGCGGGAGCTGGGGTCAGGGCAGTTGACGCTTCGGGCGATGTTCAGCCTGGAGCCGGCCACAGTCTCGGAGCGGCAGTACCCGCTGCTGTTTCAGCAGGGGGAAACTGCGTTTGGGAAGCCAATTGCGGATGGGCAACACCCGCACGACTTCCTGATGGAGATCGCCGCGCTGTATGACCTCAAGCTGGGCGAGAAGACGCTGCTTTCGTTCTATGCCGCGCCGGTGGGCGATCCGGCGATAGGGCCGACAGCGTATCCGCATAGGGCCTCGGCCTCGGAAGACCCGGTGGGGACGCTGGGGCATCACCAGGAAGACTCAACGCATATCGCTGACGATGTCGTGACCCTGGGGCTGACCCACGGCATCGCCCGGATCGAGGCGAGCGGCTTTCATGGCCGGGAGCCGAATGAAAACCGGTGGAATATCGACGGTGGCCGCATCGACTCGTGGTCGACTCGGTTGACGTTACAGCCCGGAAAGAACTGGAGCGGGCAGTATTCGTATGCGCGCATTACCAGCCCTGAGGCGCTGTTCCCCAGGGAAGACCAGGCCCGGACAACGGCGTCGGTGATCTACAACCGGCCGCTGAAGGATGGGAATTGGGCAAACACTGTCTTATGGGGACGGACTCGCTCGCTTGCGGATAGCTCAAAAGAGAACAGCTACCTGCTGGAGTCGCTGCTTCGGTTCCAGGCGAAGAATTACGTATGGACTCGGCTGGAAAACGCTGGGCGGTCGAATGAACTGCTCAATGGGACGAACCCGCTGCCTGCCGGCTTCGAGGAGCAGCCGATTGGGCATGTGCAGGCTTATACGTTCGGCTACGATCGCGATGTCGATGTGGTCCCCCACTTTCGGACGGCGATTGGAGCGCAGATGACTGCTTATTGTGTCCCGGGCGTACTGAAACCGGCGTATGGTTCGGCACCGGTCGGGTTTGAAATCTTTGTGCGGTTACGGCCGTTTTCTGCGAAGGAGCGGTAGCCCCCTTGCCCTTTCAGAGCGGCTTCATAGCATCTTCGGAACCATATTAACGCGACAAGCCCCTCGGTTACGAGGGGCTTGTGGGCAAGACCAGTATTCCGGGTTTGCGTTTGAAGCGTACTGCTTAGGCCTTGAACCTGCGACGAGCGGCGCCGATGACGGTCATGAGGCCGGTTCCCAGGAGTGCGAGGCTGCTGGGTTCGGGAACTGCTGGGGGCGTAATTACTGGAGGAACTACGTCGATCGATACGCTGGGGTCGGCAAAATCCGTTAGCGAGTTGATCGGAGTCGCCGTCAACGAGATGGTGTATCTGTCGTAGGCATTGGGATTGAATCCGCCGACAAACTGTGACGACAGGAAGGAGAAGCCAAGGTTCTCGGCATTCTGCATACCGTCGTTAGCTCCGTTGTACGGGCAAGGCGAGCTGGGAGTGCCATGGCAGACGACTCCGGAACTGTTCGCTTGACCGTTATCCGGCAACAGTGTCGGATTGAAAGTTGCCTGCTGGCCAGTGGTATCGTCGGTGATATTGATCGTGTAGTTGAAGAAGTTCAACGGGTCGGTTCCGGTGTTCACCGAGAATGCAAAGTCCCATGTGGCAAGACCAGGGGAAGTGCCGGTGCCTGGCTGATACGTGTAATCGTTCGCACTTGGGACGATCGGCGCCACATTCCGGGTGATGGCTTCGAGGCCGAGTTGCAGAGTGCTCTTGTCATTACCTGTGCCAGTGGTGGTGATGATGGTCCAGTTTGCGTTATAGGTGGTGTTCCCGTAATACACCCCGGGATTCGCCAAGGGAGAGTTGAAGGCCGCAACCGTATCTGCATATGCAGCAGGCGATGCCGCTACAGCGAGAATTGCAGCTAGGGATAGAAATTTAACCGTGTTCTTCATTTTTGGAACTCCTAAAATAGTGAAATGAACTTCGTGGGGACGCGTCATCGCTCGCTCCGAACGTCCATGGGGCAGCATGCACATTCCGCTTGCTATGGGTAGATGACAAGGCGGCAGCGCGTACATTCGTACTCTTACGCAGTGCTACTGACAATCTTCAAAATGTCTTTGGGGGAGTAGGGCGCACACTTGCGGCAGCACTACTTACGTTGGCGGATGTAGTAATAACAACACACACTTACGCGCTGTTATCTTGATACGATTGACCTTACCACCCGCAACGCATATGTCAACAAAACTCAGGTACCGTAACGTGACATCTTTGGTAACCGGCGCAATGTTACTGGCGCGAGTCGCGGGTTCGATGAGCACCGTTATCGTACGACCGGTCTGTGCTCCGGATAAGAGGCATTGTCTGGGGCCGCTTACGCCTTATAGAGAATGCGGATACGAGTGAGGTGCGGAAATCAGCCATGACGCCTCCATGGCTGATGGTTGTTGCAGGGGTCCGACGGATTTTCCTGTTCCTTGCCACGTTGCTCCATAACTTGCAGGGCAGGGACCGGTCCATATGGCGCGGCTGCGACTGGGGTGCGTGTCTGGGTCTGGGCAGGAGTTTCTTCCATTTAAGGGAGTCCTGAATAAGTCTCCTTTGCTTCTACGGGTGTCATCTCGACCGGACCTTGAGCAATTGGAGCGCTCCGAAGGGATGAGTGGAGAGAACGCAGCATTCTTTTGCCCGGGTTGAGAATGTGTAGCCGCAACCACGGAATGCGGGGATCTCTGTGCTACGCATCGCGAAGAACCGCGATGCTCCGGTCGAGATGACAGCGGCAAAACAGGACATCTATTGGGACTTGATGAACCTCGTAGCACCAGGGTTTCGCTACGGATGCCTTGCAAACCTGGCGAGCTTCGGATCAAGACCGGTTCTCCCCCAATGCGACTTGCCTTTCCAGCGGCCCTCGCTTTTCCCTCCGGCTCTCACGTTGAAACGTGAGGCGATGTGACTCTCAGAGCCGGGTAAAAACTATTTTCGTGCAGGGTAATAGTTACCTTTTTGCCTGAAGGTAACGATACTCACTTGAGCCCGATTACTAAAACTGTATCGTGATATGACTATAGGTCTAACCATAGTGTTTTCAATAACATAAAGGTGAAAAATTGCTTGCAAACGGGGTAGGGCGCGGCTAGTGTTGTTTCAGCTTAGGACACTAATTTCCGCACCAGGAAGGGCTACCCGCCATGAAGTCGAACGTCACTGAAACCTTAATCCGCCGTGGTTGCGTTGCGCTGGCTGCTGTGGCGCTGACGGCTACCGCCGGCATCGCACATGCAGCGAATCTCGCCAGCAACGGCAGCTTTGAAACCTGGTCCGGCGGTACGAATTCCTCCGAGTTCGGCACCCGCTTCCCGTCCCAGACACTGGCTGGCTGGAGCACCAGCGCGTATGCCTTCGTCTTTACCCCGTCCGACCCGAATGCCACCAGCGAGTTCGGAGCCGACGATGTGGCCCTGTGGGGACCGGGCAATGGCGGCATTACACCGCCTGTTCTTGGACCCAGCCCGGATGGCGGCAATTTCGTCGCGATCGATGGTTCCTTCACGAATAACAGCAGCCTGCTGTCACAGACCATCAACGGTCTTGTTGCCGGCCAACAGACGACCGTGTCGTTCTGGTGGGCTGCTGCTCAGCAGGGACCTGCTCCCGGTCAGGGCGGCTTTAGCGGCGACACGGACGAACAGTTCGTTGTGTCGCTTGGCGGACAGACACAGTCCACCGCAGTCATCAACCTTCCCAGCCACAGCTTTAGTGGATGGCAGCAAGTCAGCATGACCTTTACGCCGACTTCGACCAGCGAAGTGCTTTCGTTCCTGGCCGTTGGACATCCGGACAGCAGCGAACCCCCGATGGCCCTGCTGGACGGAATCAGCGTCTCGCAAACCCCGGAACCGACGTCTCTGGCACTGCTGGCGACTGGGTTGTTCTCCGTAGGCGGCGTCGCCCGTATGCGGTTCAAGAAGCAGTAATCGACGCCTAGAGGCGCGATCTTCAACTATGTGACAATCAGCTATGTGAGGAGCTTCCTCGCATAGCTGATTGTTTTTGGGGATGAACGATGGATTTCTCCATGTGGGTCGATGACCTGTTGATGACATTGAATGACCTGCCGGTCTATGTACTGCAGCCGTTGAAGCTGTGCATCTGGCTGGCGCTCATTACGGTCATCTTTTTGCCCATGGAACGGCTGTTCGCTCTGCATCCGCAAAAGATATTTCGCAAGGCGATCCTGACCGATGTGGGCTACTACTTTCTAAGCGCTTTGCTGCCCAGCCTGCTGCTGGGAGTGCCCATGGCCTATGTCGCCTGGGGAGCACGGCATTTTATTCCGGCGGGGTTTACCTCCACGGTGGAGGGACTCCCGCCAGCGGTGCGGATTGTCGCGGCGATGGTGGTCGGGGAGATCGGGTTTTACTGGGGACATCGTTGGAGCCATGAAATTCCGCTGTTATGGCGTTTCCACGCGGTACACCATAGCGCCGAACATATCGACTACCTGGTGAGTGCGCGGGCCCATCCGGTGGACATGATCTTTACGCGGCTGTGCGGGCTGGTCCCGATGTATGTGCTCGGCCTGGCTTCCCCGACGCGGGGCAGTTCGGGGTGGATCCCGGTCGTGGTGTTGTTTGTCGGTACATTCTGGGGCTTCTTTATCCACGCCAATGTGCGCTGGCGGTTTGGGCCGCTGGAGTGGCTGATATCCACGCCGGCGTTTCATCACTGGCACCATACCAACGACGGGCCCGAAGTAATCAACAAGAACTACGCGCCGATGCTGCCGTGGATGGATAAGGTTTTTGGGACGATGTATCTGCCGAAAGGGAAGCACCCGCAGCGGTACGGGATCGACGAGCCGATTGCGCCGACGCTGGTGGGACAGTTGATCGAGCCTTTTGTGGTGCGGCGAAAGGTGCTGCAGGAAGAGGACCAGCGCGCTGGCGAACGTCCAGCTCGGTAGGCTGTCGGTCATAGTCTCGAGTGCTGAAGGGCGACGCTATATCAAGCCCGGGGTAACGGCCCATCCAAGTTCGTACCCTGGTAACAGGGCTTGGATTCAGCCTCAGTGCCCAGCCTCAGTGCCGCCGACCACTACGCTGCAAACACATACTCAGAACATCGGTGCGCTGCTGCAAAACCGCGAGCCCCTCCTAACCGAGGGGCTCGCGCCGTTAAGTCGATCCGGGAAATGCATTACGGCCATCCGCCGACGGCAATAGCCGCGATGTCCACCATCCCGATCAAATGATGTGGATCAGGCCGGCGGAATGTCTTGACTTCATCCAAAATGATGGCGGTCCCTCAGCGCCAACCCAAAGCAGGGGCGACGGTTGTGAGAATTGCCTCCAGCACGTGCACGTTGTAGGCGACGCCCAACTGGTTCGGGACAGTCAGCAAAAGAGTGTCGGCTTCCGCGATGGCTTCGTCCTCCTTAAGTTGCTCGATCAACACATCCGGCTCGGCGGCGTAGCTTCGGCCAAAGATCGCTCTTTTGGGGCCATCGATGTAGCCGAACTGATCGCCCTCCTGACCTTCGCGGCCGAAATAGGCGCGATCGCGGTCGTCTATGAGCGCGAAGATGCTGCGGCTGACGGAGACGCGCGGAGTCCGTGTGTGACCGGCCTCCTTCCAGGCGCCACGAAAGGCGCGGATCTGTTTGGCCTGCTGGACGTGAAAGGGTTCACCGGTCTCATCGAACTTGAGTGTCGAGGATTGAAGATTCATTCCGAGCTTCGCCGCCCAGACAGCCGTCGCATCGGAACCGGCACCCCACCAGATGCGCTCCCGCAGACCTTCAGAGTGCGGCTCCAGCCGCAACAGCCCCGGCGGGTTCGCAAACATCGGGCGAGGATTCGGCTGAGCAAATCCTTTGCCGCTGAGGAGTTTGAGGAACGTCTCCGCATGACGCCGGCCCAAGTCTGCATCGGTCTCGCCTTCGGCCGGCTGATAGCCGAAATGGCGCCACCCATCGACCACCTGTTCGGGTGAGCCGCGGCTGATTCCCAACTGCAGGCGCCCGCCCGCGATCAGGTCCGCGGAGCCGGCGTCCTCTGCCATGTAATGCGGGTTCTCATACCGCATATCGATCACGCCGGTGCCGATCTCGATCTTTTTCGTTCTGGCTCCAACTGCCGCGAGCAGAGGAAACGGCGATGCGAGCTGCCGGGCGAAATGATGAACGCGAAAATAGGCTCCGTCCACTCCTAAACGCTCAGCCTCTACTGCCAGATCGATGGACTGCAACAGCACATCCGCCGCGGTCTGCGCCTGCGATTGTGGTGAAGGTGTCCAGTGGCCGAATGAGAGAAAGCCGATTTTTTTCATACTCGTTATGCCTTTCGTGAATCTCAAGAGAGTTTTGTTCTGATGTGATCGTTGACCTTGAGGACAGTTTTCAGGTCGCTGACTGCCGCGCCGGCAAAGAGGCGCGTGACAAATTCGTGCGTGGGCTCTTCCAGCTTTTCCAGCAGCGCCATGCCGGACCTCGTGATGTGTGTGGACACCTGCCGCCGATCCTCCTCTGCCCGTTCTCGCGTCACCCAGCCTGCGTTCTCCATGCGATCCAGCAGGCGCGACATGTCGGGTGTCGCCGTCACCATCCGTTCCGATATTTCGTTTCGGCAAAGTCCATCCACCCCGGCTCCGCGGAGGATGCGCAAGACGTTGTACTGTGACGGCGTAATGTCGAAGGGGCGAAAGAATTGATCGACAGCGTAAGACAGCTCAGACGCCGTACGCATCATGCTCAGATACACTTCCTGCTCCAACGACACGAAGGGACGGTTCTGTTTCAGCGCCACAGCAAGGGCGGATTTCTTTGTGCGGCCCATGGTCATCCTTTCATTTCGGTTCGTCCGCCAATCGAGGCCGGCAATCCACCGGTGTTGTGTCCGGGGATCGAGCCAGCCTCTTTCAGCTTAGGAGCAAATGCAAGATTAGTAGCCGATGGAAAACTGACCGCGCTCATGGGCCGGCTTTTCGATCTCATCGACCAGGGCGACAGCGTAGTCCTCGAACGAGATCCTGCTGTCTCCTTTTTCATTGGCGATCAAGTTCGTCGTCCCGAGGCGGAATGTACCGGTGCGCTGACCAGCCTCAAAGAATCCAGCCGGGCTGAAGTAGGTCCAGTTGATATCAGATCCCTTGAGAATGTCCAACGCCTTCTCGTGCGATGTGGCGATCGGGAGGTAAGCTTCGGGCAGATATCCGGACGCGATCAGAGTCACACCCGGCGCGACTTCGAGGAGTCCGGCGCCGCCGACGACGATCAGACGCGACACCCCAGCCTTCTTGACGGCTGCAATCTGGCGCTCGGTTACACCGATGAGCGCATCGGTGTTGTCTTGAGGAGGAGCATAGGCGCTCACGACTACATCCGCGCCGGCGATGACCGATGCAATCGCATCGACGTTGCTCAGGTCATCTTTTACCGCCTTCACGGCTGAGGGCACCTTGGAGGTGTCGCGGGCCACCGCTGTAACTTCGTGACCGCGGTTGGTAAGTTCCTGCAGAATCCGTTGACCTGAGTTTCCCGTTGCTCCATACAGTACGATCTTCATTTTGCTTCTCCTTATACTTGCGTTTCGTAGACCGAAAGGCAATGCGTGTTGTAACACGTATATGAGTGTTGCAACACGCATTTGGATTCAGAGAAATCATAAACCCCGCATTTTCCTGGAGATTGGGGTTTGATCCGTACTGCCTCCAACTTTTATTCTTGCCCTGCGCCATACGTTGCATCACTGGCCCATGGATGCTGCGGCCAGCGATGGCCGGGCCATTGCGAGTGCTCATGGTATTTCGCAACGGCAGAAGTTGCTTATGGTTTGATGGGTGATGTCAAACTGTCCGTCGCGTTCACCGGACCGGCTTCCTACCAAACGCGGTACAAGCGAGAACCTATGAGCTAACCATGAAGGCTTGTGCTCAGGATAGCGGTGAGATTCTGTAGTTCCTGGTAACGCGCAGCAGTAATGCGCGCGTACTCACCATAACGTGGATCGGCGAGGAGCGCGGGCTTCACTATGCTTTCAGGAGCTTCGAGAGGAATGGCGGAATTCCGTTCAACAGCATTTGCCATCGCATCTATGTGGCCTGCCAGCTTGTACCGCATATCGCACAGTCCCGGGTCGGTGAGGTAGTCGCTGTCTTCTTCGTTGTGAAGGATGGCGAGTTGGTTCCAGAAGAGAGCACCACACGTCAGGGTAGCGCGCAGAATCATGTCGCCAATCTGTATCTGTTGCTCGCGGTTGGCGCCGAACTCATAAGGCACAGAGCCGTTCATGGAACGTATATCAGCTACGGCCTTGCCCACCTGGTCGCGAAGGACATCGGTGTGGCGAAGAACGTCTTCGCGCTGGTCGGCACAGTCGATGCTTGTCATCAGATCGGCCCCAAGCCGCAATACGGAAACAAAGGTACGTCGCATAAGGGTTGTTGTGCGGACGGGCCATAGCAGATCGAAAACAAACAGCATAATCGCCAGTGCAATCAGTATGCCCACAAAGCGGTCACGCGCTGGAAGAAGCTCGGACGGCGCGGTGAAACCTTCATATGCAACGACGTAGAAGGAGAAGGCGATCTGGAGGCCGATGTAGTTGAACTTCGGCCCTGCTGCGACCCACGCGGAAATAAATGCAATCACCGCTTCGAGAATCAGCAGCGAGGTGAGCGAGTCCATGTGAGGAAACAGGAACACGGTCGTGCCGATGCCAAGGATCAGGCCGCCAATAATGGCGCCGAGCACGCGAAAGGCGAGCTTTTGTTTGATGGCGCCGGTGCTGCTGAGTCCCGTGACAAGCACCGTAGTGACCGTGGTGGCGATGCCGGGCCACGCCAGCGCGTGATAGAGGACGTAGCAAAAAGTGGCGCAAAGACTGATCTTCAAACCAAAGGCAACATTCTCGCGCTTGCGGAAACCACCGGGAATGAGAAGCGGCACTTCACGGCTGGGCAGTTTGACGAGATCCTTGTTTTTGACCGGGCCAACATCGACCGGCATGGTCAGAATCGCGTGCAGGGCTCCTTCGACGCGGTCGAGCAGGCTGTACGTTTCGTGAGGGTTAATCCTCAAGCCCTCGCTGGCGACAGGTGGAATGCCCGGAATCATCTGTTTCAATTCATCGGCTATGCGGGCACAGCGGGCGCGTGTTTCGGGATCGATTGTGGGAGGGTTCTGCAGGCCAAACGCAGCAGCGTTGTCCATGAGCTGTGCGAGCATGGTGATGCGCGGGCGCAAGGCGATAGGCAGTGTTCCGGTGTCCAGGTTGCGTTCGACGATGGTGTTGTAAAGCTCCATCATGCCGGCCTGGCCAGCGATAGCGATGCGCGAGACACGAGTGGCTGCGTTGAATCGCTCCAGCGGCGGAGCATCATTGGCGTATAGACGGAACAGTGCTTCCATCGCGACGTAGCGAATGCGACGCTGCTCCTGGAGGTCGTCCGCCGGGTGGCGGGCGCCAAAGATGTACTCAACCGCGACTGCGCTGCCGAGCGAAATCATGAACGTGCCGACGAGATAGAGCGACGACTTCACAAGACTGTCTGCGGGTGCGTGCAACTCCCACAGAGCGATGACGGTGCAGTAGATGAGACCGAAGGCGGAGCCGAGCGCTGGAACGTTGGTTGCGACGACCATCATGCCCGCGATGAATGTGACGATGGCAACGCTGAGCAGGCGCGCCATGGGGTCATTGTCGGAAAGCATCACGACGGCGAGTTCGACAACGACAGCGAGGATGACGGTGGCCAGAGAAAAGAGGGCACTGCGCAGTGAGACGGCAGGGCTGTCGCGTCCGATGAGGAAGATGAAGTACAGGCCGACGGAGATGAACGGCATTTGTAGAACTTCCATAAGGATGAGCGCAATGATCGAGGTGAGCACCACACGCAAGCTGCTGCCGAGGCGTCCAGGTGTCGGGGTGAGGTCCTGCAGCAAAGCACGCGTCCAGGAAATCCGCGGGGCGGTGAACTCCGGGTTGGGTGTCGGAATCGCTGCAGTGGCCATGAGCTTCCTTATCTAGCGATCTAACGGATGACGGTGACGGCCGTCGCCCCGATGCGGAACATATCGGGGTCGGGGTCCTGCACGCGGATGCGGACGGGGAAGCGCGACGACAGATGGACCCAGTTGAGCGTGCGTTCGATATTGGGCAGGCCTTGCGCGACGCCACCGTCTTCGGGGAAGACGCCGTAGCCGATGCTCTCGACCGTGCCGTCGAAGCGGCGGTCGGGATGGCCCATCAGGTAGAGATCGACGTGCTGGCCGAGGTGGATATTTTTCAGCTTCG
>Ga0070679_100000915_pt1 | contig 25615 bp, 14 predicted proteins | sample KBSC63BmetaG_FD_65652 | JGI IMG/M metagenome (GOLD analysis project Ga0070679, IMG submission 65652) | Corn rhizosphere microbial communities from Kellogg Biological Station, Michigan, USA - KBS C6-3B metaG | ecosystem: Host-associated > Plants > Roots > Rhizosphere | place: USA: Michigan... | reverse complement strand
TCCATCACCTGCAGCAGCAGGTTGAACAGGTCCGGGTGCGCCTTCTCGATCTCGTCCAGCAGCAACACGGCGTGCGGCGTCTGGTGGATGGCGTCGGTCAGCAGGCCGCCCTGGTCGAACCCGACGTAGCCCGGGGGGGCGCCGATCAGGCGCGACACCGTGTGGCGCTCCATGTACTCCGACATGTCGAAGCGCAGGAAGGCGATGCCCAGGATCTCGGCCAGCTGCTTGGCCAGCTCGGTCTTGCCCACGCCCGTCGGTCCGGCGAACACGAAGCTGCCGATGGGGCGCGTGGGCGCGCCCAGACCGGCGCGGTTCATCTTGATGGCCTGGGCGACGCGCTCGACCGCCTTGTCCTGACCGAAGATCTTCGCTTTCAGCTGCGGCTCCAGCTCGCGCAGGCGCTCGCGGTCGTCGCTGGCCACGCGCTTCGGCGGGATGCGGGCGATGCGCGCCACCACCGTCTCGATGTCGGCCACGCGGACCAGGCGCCGCAGCGGCGGCGCGCCCCGGCGGCCCCGCCCGCGCTTTGCCTTGCCTTTGCTCTTCAGGCGGCCCGAGCCGCCCTTGAGCTTTCGGGCCGCGCCCGCCTCGTCGATGAGGTCGATGGCCTTGTCGGGCAGGCGCCGATCGTGCAGGTAGCGCGCCGACAGCTCGACGGCCGCCTCGATGGCCTGCTTGGTGTAAGCGACCTGATGGAACTCCTCGTAGCGGGGCTGCAGGCCCTTCAGGATCTTGACCGTCTCCTCGACCGTCGGCTCGTCGACGTCGATGGGCTGGAAGCGGCGCGCCAGCGCCCGATCCTTCTCGATGTAGCTGCGGTACTCCTTGTGCGTCGTGGTGCCGATGACGCGCATCTTTCCCGCGGCAAGGGCCGGCTTCAGCAGGTTCGAGGCGTCCATCGCCCCACCCGAGGCCGCGCCGGCGCCCACGATGGTGTGAATCTCGTCGATGAAGACGATGGCGTGCGGCTTCTCCTCGAGCGCGCGCATGACGCCCTTGAAGCGCTCCTCGAAGTCGCCGCGGTAGCGGGTGCCGGCCACCAGCGCGCCCATGTCCAGCGCGTAGATGACGGCGTCCTTCAGCGCCGGCGGCGCCTCGCCCAGCTCGATGCTGCGGGCCAGCCCCTCGACGATGGCGGTCTTGCCGACGCCCGCATCACCGATGAACAGGGGATTGTTCTTGCGCCGGCGCGCCAGCACGTGCAGCGCGCGCTCCAGCTGCGGCCCGCGCCCGATCAAGGGATCGATGTCGCCGGCGCGCGCGCGCTCGTTCAGGTTGACGGTGAAGGCGGCCAGCGGATCCGCGGGCTGACCCTCACCGTCCTCGACGGTGTCGGCCGTCTCGCCAGCGCTGTCGGCCGAGCGGCTGCTCTGCGTCTTGGCAGGCAGCAGCTTGGATACGCCGTGCGAGATGTAGCTGACGACGTCCAGCCGGCTGATCCCTTCCTCTTTCAGGAAGGTGACCGCGTGCGACTCGGGCTCCGCGAACATCGCCACCAGCACGTTCGGCCCGCTGGCCTCGCCCTTTCCGGCGCCCATCACGTGATTGACGGCCCGCTGCACCACGCGCGCGAAGCCCAACGTCGGCTGGGCGCGATCGCGCTCGTCCTCGGGCAGCGGCTGCAGGCTGGTGGTCAGGTAGTCCTCCAGCTTCTGCGTCAGGCGGCTGATCGAGCCCCCGCACTGCTTGACCACGTCGGCCGTCTTCTCGTCCGACAGCAGGGCCAGCAACAGGTGCTCGAGGGCCGAGAATTCGTGTCCCCTGGCCGTCGCGTCATCCAGCGCCCGGCGAATTGCCGATTCCAGTTCGGGACTAAGCATGAAGGAAATCGTAGCGCACGGATCCCATCCGACAAGGAAAGTTCCCCGAACGCCGGGCCGCCGGCGACGGCGGCGTCATAATGCGCAACGCGCCTGGGTCCAAGCAGCGGCAGGCCCGGCTCCGGGCGCCGGCCTCCAAGGATCCGCGGACGGCTGGTGCGGGAGCCCCATTCCGCTCGCTCAGGGAAACGCGCCGGTCGCCAGCAGCAGGTCCAGCCTCGCCTGACGGGCGTTGTCCTCGGCGAACGCGACCTGGGAGGCGGCGTCGCGCGCTCTCCGCTCGGCGTCGATGACCTCGAGGTTGGTGCTGGCGCCGGCGCGATACGACTTGTCCGCCAGCGCCGCGGCCTGGGCGGCGGCGGACGACGCTTCGCGGGCGGATGCCAGGCTGCGGTCGGCGCTCTCCACCACGCGGAATTGCGTGCGCACCTCGACGCTCACCTGGCGAAGCGCCGCTTCCAGCTGGATGCGCGCCTCTTCGTCCAGGGCCCTGCGTTCACGCGCGACGCCGTAGCGCAGGCCGCCGTCGAAGAACGGGATCGACAGCACCAGCGACGCCTGCCAGCCCGAGGCGGGCGCCAGCGCCGTCGCCGTCTGCCTGAAGGCCTGCGCCTGCGCCAGCAGGTTCGGCGCGTAGTAGACCCAGTCGTCGCGGCGCAGGTGCTCGGTCGACAGCTTCCTGGCCTGCAGCGCCCTGACGTCGGGCCGGTTCCTCCGCGCGTCGTCGATGGCGGACTGCGCAGTGGGGGCGGCCCCCAGCTGCACGTCGTCTTCCACGTCGATCAGATCGTCCGCCGACAGCAGCACGGCCAGCGCGCTCTGCGCGCGCACCAGCGCCGTCTGGGCGTCGCTCAGCTGCGCCTCGTCGGTGTGCAGCTCCTGCGCCGCCCGGGCCTCGTCGACACCGTTCCCCAGGCCCAGCCCCAGGCGGGTGTGGGCGTAGTCGTAGTGCACCTTGGCGGTGTCGCGGGCCCGCAGCGCCACCTCGACCTGCCGATGCTCCAGCAGGACCGTCAGGTAGGTGCGGCCCACCGCCGTGGCCAGCTGCCGGCGCGCGTCCTGCGCGTTCACCTTCGCCACCTCGCGCGCGTCCTGGGCGTGCCAGTCGTTGGCCCAGGCGATGGGCGCGACCAGCGGCACGGTCAGGGCGATGTTCCCGTTCCAGGTGTTCGCGTACTGGGTCACCGTGCCGCCAAACGCCCGGTCACCACCGCTGATCCGCGTGAGCGAGCCGTTACCGGTCAGCGTGGGCAGCCAACCCGCGCGCGCCTCGCGCACCAGCGCCTCGGCGCGCCGGATCTCCTGGTCGGCCACCAGCGTCGAGGTGTTGTGCGCCGCCGCCAGCTCCAGCGCCTTCTGCCAGCTCACCCGGCTCGCGGGCGGCGGACCAGGCGGCGGTGGAACAGCGCCATCCCCCGACATCGGCACGTCCTGCGGCGCTACCGCCGCGGCGGGCGCCCCGGACGTCTGGGCCTGGGCGACGCCGCCCACCAGCAGCAACGCCGCCAGCGCGGTCACGCGCCCGGCGCTCATCCTCTCGCAGCCAACGGACTTTCGTTCACGCACGCAGACGCTCCTGGAACAAAGGGAAACCTTATTCGGCCCCGGACAAGCGGGCGTGAGCCCCACCGACGGCGGCGCTCGCGCCCGGCCCCGCTCCACCGGCCTTGCCCGCGCCGTCCGCGACGGCGTGCAGGGCGTCCTTGTGGCCGCCGATCCGCTCGATGAACACGAACAGCGCCGGCACGAAGAAGATGCCGAGCAGCGTGGCGGCCGACATGCCGGCGACCACGGTGGTGCCCAGCATCCGCCGCGCCGCCGCGCCGGCCCCGCTGGCCACCCACAGCGGCAGGCAGCCGAAGATGAACGCGAACGACGTCATCAAGATCGGCCGCAGGCGCAGCCGGGCCCCCTCCAGCGCGGCGTCGATCAGCGGGCGCCCCTGCTTCAGCTTGTCCTTCGCGAACTCGACGATCAAAATGGCGTTCTTCGCCGTCAGACCGACCAGCATGACCAGGCCGATCTGGGCGTAGACGTTGCTGTCGAACTTGCGCGACAGCAGGCCGAGGTAGGCGCCCAGCACCGCCACCGGCGTGCTCAGCAGGACGCTGAACGGCAACGTCCAGCTCTCGTACAACGCCGCCAGGATCAGGAACACGAAGATCAGCGACAGCCCCAGCACCTTGGCGGTCCCGCCCTGCGAGATCTTCTCCTGATACGACAGCGCGTTCCAGGCGTAGCCCATGCCGGCCGGCAGCGTCTGGGCCGCCACCTGCTCCAGGGCAGCGATGGCGTCGCCCGAGCTGTAGTTCGGCGCCGCCGCCCCGATGATCTCGGCCGAGCGGTAAAGGTTGAAGCGCACCGTGTACTCCGGCCCGGTGGTGCTGCGCACGTTGACCAGAGTGGACAGCGGCACCATCTCGCCCCGCACGTTGCGCACGTAGAAGTCCTTCATGCTGTCGGGGCTGCGCCGCGCTTCGGGCGCCGCCTGCACGAACACCTTCCACTGGCGCGAGAAGCGCGTGAAGTCGTTGACGTAGGCGCCCCCGAGAAAGGCCTGCAGCGTGGCGTAGACGTCCGTGATCGGCACGCCCTGCTTCAGCGCCTTCTCCTTGTCCACCTCGGCGAAGATCTGGGGCACGCTGGGCGAGAAGTTCGGCATCACGTTCTGCAATTCGGGCCGCTTGCGGGCGGCGTCCACGAACCGCTTCACGTTCTCGGCCAGGAACTGCACGCTGCCGCCGGTGCGATCCTGCAGGAACATGCTGAACCCGCCCGCGGCGCTGATGCCGGGAATGGCCGGCGGCAGCAGCGCGAACACGCGCGCCCCGGCGATGCCGGCGAACTGCTTGTTCACCTTGGCGACGATCGCCTTCGCCGTCAGGTCGGGACGATCGCGTTTGTCCCAGGGCGCGAAGCCCATGAAGCCGGTGCCCACGTAACTGGCCGCCGAGCCCGTGAAGAAGCTGTAGCCGGCCACCGTGTTGTAGAAGCGGATGCCCTCGGTGTGCCCCAGGATGTCCTGCACCTTCGAGAAGACCTCCTTCGTTCGCTGCAGCGACGCCGCGTCGGGCAACTGCACGCCGATGATGGCGTAGCCATTGTCCTCGTCCGGCACGAAGCCCGACGGCAGCTTGCGGCCGATCAGCCCGGACGTCACCGCCACCGCCGCCAGCAGCACCAGCGGGATGGCCAGCTTGCGAACCAGGCGGGCGTTCGTGTGCACGTAGCCGTTCGTGATCCGCTCGAACGTGCGGTTGAAGCCCCGCCCGATGCGGGAGAACAGGCCCTTGCCGTTGCCGCGGGGCTTCAGCAGCATGGCCGCCAGCGCCGGGCTCAGGGTCAGCGCGTTGAACGCCGAGATCAGCACCGACACGGCGATGGTCAGCGCGAACTGCTGGTACAGGCGTCCGGTGATGCCGGCCATGAACGCGACCGGGATGAACACGGCCGCCAGGATCAGCGCGATGCCGATGACCGGCGCCGTCACCTCGGACATCGCCTTCAGCGTGGCCTCACGCGGGGACAGCCCCTCCTCGATGTGGTGCTCGACCGCCTCGACCACGACGATGGCGTCGTCGACGACCAACCCGATGGCCAGCACCAGGGCGAACAACGACAGCGTGTTGATCGAGAAGCCCAGGAACGGAAAAGCGGCGAACACGCCCACCAGCGACACCGGCACCGTCAGCAAGGGGATGAGGGTGGCGCGCCAGCTCTGCAGGAAGATGAACACCACCAGCACGACCAGGCCGATGGCCTCCAGCAGGGTGATGAGGATCTCCTCGATCCCCGCCTTCACCGGCGCCGTCGTGTCGAGCGAGATTGCGTAGTCCATGCCGGGCGGGAAGTGGCTCTTGAGCTCCTCCATCGAGGCGCGCACGGCGGCCGCCACGTCCAGCGCGTTCGAGCCGGGGAGCTGAAACGCCGCGATGACGCCGGCCGGTTTGCCGTTGAAGGCGCCGGCCTGGTTGTAGTTCAGCGATCCCATCTCGATGGCGGCCACGTCGCGCACGCGCACCACCGAGCCGTCCGGGTTGGCGCGTACGATGACGTCACCGAACTCCTCGGGCGTGACCAGGCGGCCCTGGGCGCGCACCGTGTACGTGAACTGCTGGCCGGCCGGCGCCGGCTCGGCGCCCACCTGCCCCGACGGGTTCACCACGTTCTGCGACCGGATGGCGTTCTGCACGTCGGTGACGGTCAGCCCCAGCCGCGCCAGCAGATCCGGCTTCAGCCAGACGCGCATGGCGTAGTCGGACGCGCCCAGGTTCCGGATGTCGCCCACGCCCTTGATGCGCAGCAGGGCGTCGTTGATGTTGATGGTGGCGTAGTTGGTCAGGAACGAGGCGTCGTACCGCCCGTCCGGCGAGTACAGCGACACCACGATCAGCGGGAAGGCCAGCGACTTCTTGATGGTGACGCCGAAGTTCTTGACGTCCTGGGGCAGGAAGGTCTGCGCCTGAGAGAACCGGTTCTGCACCAGGACGTTGTCGATGTCGATGTTGGTGCCGACGTCGAACGTCACGCGCTGGCTCATGGTGCCGTCGTTGGCGTTCGTCGACTGGATGTAGAGCATGTTGTCGACGCCGTTCACCTGCTGCTCGATGGGCGTGGCCACCGACTGCTCGATGGTGACGGCGTCGGCGCCCGTGAACGTGGTGCTCAGGTTGATCTGGGGCGGGATGATCGAGGGGAACTGCGCGATGGGCAGCCCCAGCAACGACACCGCGCCGATCAGCACGGTCAGGATGGCGATCACCATCGCCACGATGGGACGGCGGACGAAGAATGCTGAGATCACGTCGTTACCTCGCTTGCCGTCGCTACGGGCGTCCCACGGCCGGCGCGCCGGGGGCGGCGGACGCCAGCGGCTGCGGCACCACCGTGATGCCGTCGCTGACCTTCTGCACCCCCTCGGCCACCACCTTGTCGCCGGCGTTGACGCCCGACACGACGATGCGCGACGTGCCGCTCACGGGACCGACCTCGACCTTCTTCATCGACACCTTGTTCCCCTCGCCCACCACCGCCAGCGAATAGGTGCCCTGCACCTGGATCAGCGCCTTCTCGGGCACCAGCAGCGCGTTCGCGCCCACGTCCCGGCGCCGCAGGCGCACCCGGCCGTACTGTCCGGGCCGCAGCACGTTGCCCGGGTTGGGAAACAGGGCCTGGAGCTGGATGGTGCCGGTCGAGGGATCGACCTGGCGGTTCGCCGCCACGATCACCCCCTTGTGCCGATAGACCGACCCGTCGGACAGCAGCAACTCCAGCGCATCGTCGTCCGGCGCCCCGCCGGCCGCCATCTTGGCGAACTGCTTGTTGGCCCAGGCCAGATCGCGCCCGTCCAGCTGCTTCAGGCGGTCGGCCGCCTTGACGTAGTCGGCCTCGCTCATGGGGAAGTTCACCCGGATGGGGTCGACCTGGGAAACGGTGGTCAGCAAAGTGGGCCCGTCTTGACCCACCAGGTTACCGACGCGCACCTGCGCCAGCCCCGCCACGCCGGGGACGGGCGAGCGGATCTCGGTGTACGACAGGTTCAGCTTCGCGGCCTGCAGCTGCGCCTGGGCGGTGCGCACCTGGTCCTCGGCGTCCCGGGCGCTGGCCTCGGCGTCCTCGACCTCCTGCTTGCTGACCACGTTCGCGGCGCCCAGGTCGGTGCGCCGGGCCAGCAACGCCTTGTTGTGGGCGCGGGCGGTCTCGGCGCGCGCCAGCGCGGCCTGCGCCGAATCGACGGCGATGCGGAACTCGGAGGGGTCGATGGTGAACAGCACCTGCCCCGCCTTCACGGTGGAGCCGTCCTTGTAGCGCTGCGCCTGCAGGATCCCGCGCACGCGCGCCCGGATCTCCGCGTTCACGTAGCCGTCCAGGCTGCCGACGGCCTCGGTGTACAGCGACACGTCCTGGCGAACCACCGGGGCGACCTGCACGGCCGGGGGAGGCGGCGGCCCCGCGGGCTTGGCCTTGCTTTCAGCGCACCCCGCCCCCACCAACAGCGTCCCCACCACCAGCCATGTCGAACGATGCATGCGTCCCTCTATCGCGAGTCCCATCAATAGACCAGTCCATAGTTCCAGGTAGTTAGTTGCGGATCCGTGCGGTGGGGTAGATGCCGACATCGCGCGTCCGTTACACGCTCGCACCACGCTTTTTTCTGGGCCCGCACCGCGAGACAGCGCGGTCCCTTCGACGACAGGGGCCGCGAAGGCCAGTGCGCTCTGGCGCGTGGTTGGGTCGCGGTCGGTCTAGCAGGCGGGGCCGGACGAGGCCATACCGGTGGTGTCGTTCACTGCTTCCGCAGCGAACACCGCAGCGGCATCTCGTGTTCTCGCGAGAACTCCGTCACCAGGTGGACCTTCGTCTCCGCCAGATCCCGCGGGAAGACCCCCGCCACCCCGATCCCCTTCGTGTGCACGTGCAGCATGATCCGGTGCGCGCTCTCGGCGTCGTGGTGAAAGAATCGCTGCAGCACGTACACCACGAACTCCTGCGTGGTGTAGTCGTCGTTGTGCAGCAACACCTCGTACAAGGGGGGCCGGGTGACCTTGGGCTTCTCGATCGTCCCCAGCTCGCCCCGCCGCTCGGGATCAGTGTCGCGATGGTTTGGCACGGTCTTGCGGGCTCGATGCTAGCGCAGCCGGCGCGTTTTTCCGCCAAGAAGAACCTGGGCGGTCGCCGCCTGCCGCTTCACAGGATGATGCGCAACCCCAGCACCGGCCCCTGGATCCAGCAATCGCTGCTGCAGAAGCTGGCCGGCAGCAGGCGCAGCGCTTCGTAGCCGATCTCCAGCCCCAACCCGCTGCCCATCATCAGGATGATCCCCACCTCGCCACCGGCGGCCCAGCCGTCGTCGCCGTGGACCAGGAACACCCGCCCGGCCCGGCCCGTCACCGCCAGCGCCACCCGCGGCGTGCTGAGCGGCACCAGCCGCAGCGACGCCAGCGCCATGCCGTACGCCGCGTACCCCGAACCGCCGCTGACATACGTCCCTTCGACACCGGGAGCCACGCCGTTCATCACGAAGTAGCGAAACCCCGCCGCGGCGAGGAAGCCGCTGTCCGACGAGTAGGCGGCCCCGATGGACAGCTCGGGCATCCCCTTGTCCCCATAGAGCGGAAGCGGTCGGTAGGCCGGTCGCGCGGGCGGCACGTACTCGGGCGGCGGGGGATAAAGTTCCGCCGGCTCGCCCGGCGCGGTGGCCGCCGGCTCGGGCTCGGGCGGTTGATCGGGCGGCGTCACCATCTGCCCCAGCAGCAGCATCAGCAGCGGTCCCATCTGCAAGGCCATCGTACCCGTCAGGTTACCGGGAACCGGGCCCTGGCGCACGGCACGTCAGGCGACGCGGGCTCAGGCGACCTGACCAGCCAGGGAGGCGCCCGCCGCCCGCGGGTCCCTGGCCAGCAGCTCGCGCGAGCGCCGCAGGCGGGCCAGCATGATCTCGGCGTTCTTGCTGGCCTCGTCGATGGTGGCCTCCAGCACCGCCCGCGCTTGCGCGGCCTTGCCGGCCCGCCACAGCGACAGCGCCTCGAACTCCATCATCTCGATCACGTCCTGCGGCTGCAGCGTCAGCTGGTGGGCGCGCGTCAGGATGTCGGACCAGCGCACCTCGTCGTCGCTGCCGCCGGACAGCGCCACCGCCTCCACGAACAGCTCCTCGCCGGCCACGAACTCGGCGTCGGTCTGACCAGCGCCGCGCGCCTCGGCCTGCGCCTGCCGGATCGCCTTCACCACGGCGACGGCGCCCTCGCCGTCCCCCCGGTAGGCCAGCACCCGCGCCAGCAGCAGCTCGGCGGTCAGCGTGCCGCGCGTCAGCGGCCCCAGCACCTGGCGCGACACCTCGATCGACTTCCGGATCTGCTCCTCGGCGCCCGCCTCCCCCAGCAGGTACTGCACCTCGCCCAGATCCTTCATGGTCGAGCACTCGACGAGCGGCAGGCCCGATTCGCGCGCGATCACGATCAGACGGCGGAAGTCCTGCAACAGGCGCTCGGTCTTCTGCGACAGCAACGACAGGATGGCGCGGTTGTTCAGCGCCACCGTCATGTTCAGCATGTCGTTGCGCTCCTCGCAGGTGGCGATCAGGCGCGAGAACACGTCCTCGGCCTCGGCGAATCGTCGCAGCAGCGAGAAGTCCCATCCCGCCAGCGACAGCGACAGCACCTGCGTCTCGTACCCCTCGGCGCCCAGCGCCTCGGCCATGGCGGCGCTCTTCTCGAACAGCGCGCTCGCCTCGGCCGGCTTGTCGGCGCGGTGGAACATGCGCCCCTGCGCGTACACCAGCCGCGCGTCGAGCAGGGGCGTGCTGCCGGCCTTGGCCAGCGCCTCGGCCTCGGTCGCCAGCGCGCCCGAGCGCGTCCAGTCCCCGGTCCAGTCGAGCACCAGCGACTCGTCCAGCACGATGCCGATCTCGCGCTCGCGGTCCCCCGCCTTCCGCGCGGCCGCGCGCGCCGCCGTCAGATCCTTCAGCGCGTCCTCGTGCCGCCCCAGCCGGAACCGCATGGTCCCCAGGCCTTGCAGCGCCGACATGACCCGCGGATCGTCGGGGGTGTCGGCCAGGTTGTCGCTGGCCTTGCGGTACAGGATCTCGGCGTCCAGATAGGCGTGACGCCGCTCGGACCGGCTGGCCAGATCCAGGTAGATGGCGGCGGCCTCCGAGCGCAGGCCCGACAGCGCCGCGTGCACCGCCATCTTCGGCAGCCGCGTCTCGTCGGACAGCCCGCTCTGCTCGGCGAAGAACCGGTAGGCGGCCCGGTGGGTCGCCTCGCGCTCGGCGGGGGAGATGGTCTTGTACAGGGTGTCGCGCAGCAGGGCCAGACGGAAGCCCACCCGCCCCTGGCGATGCCGGACCAGCAGCCCCGAGCCGACCAGGCGCTCGATGCCGACGCCCGCGTCCAGCTGCGTGGAGACGGCCGCCCCATCGCGCTCCAGCGTCTGCAAGACCCCTTCCATCTCGTCGACGTCGAACTCGGCGCCCAGGATGGAGGCGAGCCGGGCGTGGCCGGCCAGCTCGGGCGGCAGCGACTCGGTCTCGCGTCCGGCCAGCCACTGCACCAGCGGCAGGTCGGGCAGCCGCTCCAGCTCGTCGGTGGCCAGGAACCAGCCGCCCGTCTTCGCCGAACGGCGGATGATGCCGTCGCGCTTCAGCCCGCGCACCAGCTCGACCAGCAGCAGCGGCACGCCCTGCGTCCGCTCGACCAGCTTGGCGACGGCCGAGGCGGGAACATTTTCCGCGGGCGCCAGAAGGCGCCGGGCCAGCTCGCCCGCGGCCACCGGGTCGAGAGGCCCCAGCTCGAGCCGCTGGCTGACGGCCGCGCGCTTCGACCACGCCGTCCGGCCCGAACCGAAGCCGGGACGCCCCAGCACCAGCACCCACAGCGGGCAGGCCGCCTCCTGCAACGTCGCAAACTCCAGGGCGTCCAGGGCGGTCTCGTCGGCGAACTGCGCGTCCTCCAGCAGCAGCGCCACCGGCTGCTTGCGGGCCGCGGCGCGCAGCGCTTCGCCCGCGGCGCGCGCGGCGGCTCCACGCAAGGCGCCCGGCGCGGCGGCCAGCGCGCGTAGCTCGGGGTGCTCGGGCGAGGCCCACCCCATGGTCACCGCCACGCCGGCCCAGGTCTCGCGCGCCAGGTCGGCGCCCAGGCGCTCGGCCAGCAGCGCGCGCCCGAACTCGGGCGGGCTGTTGGCGGGCAGATCCAGGAAGCGCTTGAACAGATCGCGCGTCGTCTGGTCCCCGGCGCCGCCCAGCGCCTCCTTCGCCCGCACCAGCGCCACCTGCAATGGCGGGATGATCGACTCCAGGTGCTGCGTCAGCACCGACGCCAGATGGCTCTTGCCCGAGCCCGGCTCGCCGATCACGGTGCTGATGGTGGGGGTGCCGGCGCGGGGGGCCTTCACCGCCGTGGCCTGGCGCGCCGAGGTCAGCAGCGCGCGCAGCGTCTCGTCGCGCCCCACCAGCGAGGGCAGCTCGGTGCGGATGGCGGTGGCTTCGGCGGCGTCCTCCCCGCGCTTGACCAGGGCGACCTCCGCCCGTCGGGTCGTCTCCGTCACCACGTCGGGCAACAGATCGGCGGCGGCGCGGGCCAGCAACACCCCCTCGGGATCGGCGTCCGTCGGGTATTGCTCCTTCTTCGCGAACAGCGGGCTCTGGTAGCGGCGCGTCCCGTCGGGCTTGCGCGTGATCGCCACCGAGCCGAGATCGACGTAGGCGCGCAGGCCCAGGCCGCGGTCGACGAACAGCTGCGCCGCGCGCAGGGCGGCGCGGGCCGGGTTGTCGCCCACCTCGTGCCCGAACGCCACCACGACCTGGGCGCCCGCCATGTGCGCCAGCTCGCCCCCCGCGACCGAGATGGCGTCACGCACGGAGGTGAGCGGGCTCTTGGTCTCGAGGAAGACCAGCGCCAGCACCCGCCGCTCTCGGGCGCCCGCCTCGCCCCGTTCGGCGGGTTTCTTCGCCACCACGCCGGACGGCGAGGCGACGGCCGGGGCCGGGATCCCCATGGTGGCGGCGTCGGCGACGATCGGACCCGACGGGTAGGCGGGCGTCGCCTCGGGCGCCTCGCGGCTGGTGGCGGCGTCCCGCAGGGCATCGGCCAGCTGGTGCGCCGTCGAATAGCGCCGCGCGGGGTCCTTGGCCAGGCAGCGCAGGATCACGCGCTCCAGCGCCGGATCGACGGGCGCCCGGCGCGAAGGCGCGGTGGGCCGGCGGCTGCGGTGACCCATCTGCACATCCGCGGGCTTGCCCCAGAAGGGCGGCGCCCCGGTCACCAGCTCGTACAGCATCACCCCCAGCGAATAGATGTCCGAGCGGGCGTCGATGACGCCGCCCCCCTCGCACTGCTCGGGGGACATGTAGTCGGGGGTACCCTCGGGCAGCTCCTCGCCGGTGCTGGTGCGCGCCACGTCCAGGCGGCGGACCAGGCCGAAGTCGAACAGCCGCACCGCCAGCTGGCCGGGCACGCCATCGGGGCTGGCCTGAGGCGGGACGATGAAGACGTTCTCCGGTTTCAGGTCGCCGTGCATGAAGCCCTTGTCATGCGCGCGCGCCACCAGCGACACCAGCTCGGGCCCGATACGAAAGAACGCCTCGCGGGACACGGGACCGGCGGCGTCGACCAGCACCTCGGCCAGCGTGGGCGCCCGGACGAACTCCATCACGACGTACGCGGCGCCACCGCGTGGACGGAGCTCGGCGCCGCCGAGCGCAGTCGTCGCGGGAGGGTTCGGGAACCCTTCCAGGGTTCCCGACTGATCCGTCAAATGACCGACCTCGTAGACGGCGGGGACGTACGGCTGGCCCACGGCGCGCAGCGCGGCCGCCTCCAGCAGCAGCCGCTCGCTGGCCGTGAACTGATCGGGGCGCGCCACCTTGATGGCCACCTCGAGGTCGTCCGACACGCGCCGGGCGCGATAAACAGCGCCGAAGCCCCCCTGCCCCAGCAGCTTGTCGGCGCGATAGTCCGCCAGATCCGGCGGCGGAACGACCGCCTGCGACGTGGCGCCCCCGCTGCCCCCCGACGGTGTCGCGGGTGCGGGACCATGCTGCGCGCACACGGGCGCGGCATCGCGCAGACGAACTCCGCAGGTCGGGCAGCGGACCATCTCGAGGGAATGGTATCCCGAGTCGGGCCGTCCCGGCAAAGGCGATCTTCGTCGGAGGGGGAACCGGGCCGGACGATCAGCCCAGCGGTTCGACGTCGACCGACACGCGGACCTCGTGACGGCCGCCGCCCTGGATCACCCCCTTGAGCGGGGTCACGTCCGAAAAGTCGCGGCCCAGCGCCACGGTCACGTGCTCGTCGGACGGCAGCAGATCGTTCGTGGGGTCGAAGTCGGTCCAGCCCAGATCGGGGGCGAACACGCTGATCCAGGCGTGCGAGGCGTCGGCGCCCACCAGGCGCGGGCGACCGGGCGGAGGATGGGTGACCAGGTAACCGCTCACGTAGCGCGCGGGCAATCCGAAGGCGCGCAGGCAGGCGATCTGCAGGTGCGCGAAGTCCTGGCAGACCCCGCGGCGCTGGGCCAGCACCGTCTCGATCGACGTGGTCAGATCGGTAGCGCCCGGGTCGTACTCGAAGTCCTCGTGGATGCGGTGGGTGAGCTCCCGCACCGCCGCCAGCAGCGGTCGCCCCGGCGCGAACGACGGCGCCGCGTAAGCCCGCACGTTGTCGCTGGCCTCGATGTAAGGCGAGTCGAACGTGAACGAGAAGGCGTCGAGCAGGTCGCGCCTTCGCTCGAGGCGCAGGCGGTCCCGGATCTCCTCCCAGGGCGGGGACTGGTCGAGCCGCGGCGGCCGTAGCGGCGCGACGTCGACCAGGCTGATCGCCACCACGTCCAGCGAGCGGTGCGGCTCGCGCACGCTGAAGTACAGGGTCCGGTTGCCGAAGTAGTCCAGCCGCTCGCGCGACACGGACGGCTGCGGCGTGATGGCCACCTCGTGCGCCAGCATCTGCCGCCCTTCACCGCCGCGCGGGGCCAGGTGCGCCAGGTGGTGCGAGCTGGAGACGGCGTCCGCGTAGACGTACGACGTCTTGTGAGTGACCCGCAGCTTCACGGCTCACCGAGCCCCGCGGGCAGGCGCGCCCGCAAGGTATCGTCGCTGCCCAGGTTACGGGACACCACCGCGTGACTCAGGTAGCTGGACGACAGCGAATCCGACAGCGCCGGGATCTTGCGGCCCAGGCTGCCCAGCAGCTCGGCCAGCGCCTTGCGCCGCCCGCCCTCCACCACCGACAGCGCGTCGACATCGGCCAGGTCCAGCTCGGCCAGCGCGCTCTGGGCGATGCGCAGCTGCGGGCTGCGCACACCCGTCGCGGCCGAGGCGGGCAGCGCCTCCAGGTGGCGGGTCAACTCGCGCAGCTGAAAGATGACGGCGCGCGGGTTCGTCTCGTCGGTCAACAGCAGATCCAGCACCGGCGCCGGCAGCAAGGTGGCCCGGTAGCGCCGCCGATAGGTCATGCCGCTGTCGGCGACGTCCAGCAGCGCCTCCAGCAGCGGCGCCTCGCGCTCGGGCAGCGGCGTGACCAGCGTGGTCTCCAGCAGCAGCACGCCCGCCCCGGCGCGCTCGATGCGGCGGCCCATGTCGACGAACCGCCAGGCCTGGCCGCGCGTCATGCTCTCGGTGGCCAGGCCCGCGAACGCCGCCAGCGCCAGCACCATGCGGTCCAGCAGCGCCGCCGCCGTCGCCACCGGGACCGCCCGCTCGGATCCGGGCGGTGGCCGCAACTCGTCCAGCGCGGTCAGCACGCGCCAGGTGTCGGCCGACAGGCGATCCCGCACCATGCGCGCCGTGCGCAGGACCCGCTGCGCCACCGCCGCGAAGCTGCCCGGGCGGCCGGCGTCCAGCAGCGCCGCCAGCAGTTGCTCCTCGACGACCGGCAGGGGCCGCCCCACCTCGATGGCGCCCACGCTCGGCACCTGCAGCTCGGTCTCGGCCACCAGCGCCCGGTACAAGGCGCCCAGCTCGGAGTCGGGTAGCAGCCGCGTGCCTTCGGACGCCTCGCGCAGGCGCGCCGCGAACACGCGAGCCAGACGCGCGATCCCCTCGGCCCGCTCGGCATAGCGGCCCAGCCAGTACAGATCGTCGGCGGCGCGGCTGGGCAGGTCGCTGCCGCCGCGGGTCAATTCGACGGCGTGGGCCGGGGGCAACAGGCTGAAGCTGCTGACCGGCCCCGCCGACGGCACCCAGGTGTCCTTGCTGCCGGCCCCCGCCTGCATCGAGATCTCGGGGGCGTCAGCCGTGATGGCGACGCGCGACAGCGCCCCCGGCATCACCGCGTACCCATCCTTCATGCCCTGCGCGACGGCGTAGCTGCGCAACACCAGCGCGTGCGGCCGCAAGTGGTCGCCTTCCAGCATCGGCGTCGTCGACGCGACGATCTGTTCCTGCGCCACCCAGTCTCGCGGGCTGGCCTGCACGCGCGCCCGCCACGACTCCCGCTCGGCCGACGACAGCCGCGACAGGAACACCGGGTGCGTGACGGCGTCGGGGAAGGCCGGCTTCAGCACCAGGTGCTCGAAGCGCTCCAGCACGCGCGGCAGATGCTGGGGGTCGCCGCACCAGAACGTCTCGGCCGAGGGGAGCTGCAGCTCCTCGCCCAGCAGGTGCCGCGCGATGGCGGGCAGGTAGGGGAGCATGGCCACGGTCTGCAGCAGCCCCGAGCCGAGCGGGTTCGCCAGCGCCACGGTACCCTGGCGAACGGCCTGCACCAGCCCCGGAACGCCCAGCAACGTCTCGGGCCGCAGCTCGAGCGGATCGCAGAAGTCGTCGTTCACCCGGCGCAGGATCACGTCCACCGGCTGCAGGCCCGACAGCGTTTTCAGAAAAACGCGGTCGTCGCGCACCGTCAGGTCGCCGCCGCCCGCCAGCGTGTAGCCGAGGTACTGCGCCAGGTAAGCCTGCTCGAAGTACGAGGCGTTGTGCGGCCCGGGCGTCAGCAGCACCACGCGCGGGTTATCGCGGTTGTGCGGCGCCAGGCGTGCCAGCGTGTCCTGCAGCGTGCGGAAGAACAGCGCCAGCCGCTCGACGTTGCACTCGCGGAACAGATCCGGCAGCGCGCGCGCCACCACGATGCGGTTCTCTAGCGCGTAGCCGGCCCCGGAGGGCGCCTGCGTGCGATCGGCCAGGACCCTGAACCGGCCGTCGGGCGCGCGCACGACGTCGACGCCGTAGAGGGGCAGCCAGCGCGCGCGTGGCAGCGCCACCCCATGCAGCGTGCGCAGGAACGACGGGTTGCGGAAGACCAGCTCGGGCGGCAGCCAGCCCTCGACCAGCGAGCGCTGGGGGCCGTACAGATCGGCCAGCAGGCGATCCAGCAGGCGCGCCCGCTGGGCAACGCCCGCCGCCAGCGCCCCCCACTCGTCCGCCGCCACCAGCACGGGGACCGGCGACAGGCTCCAGGGACGCTCCATGCCGCGGTCGTCACCGTAGACGTTGTAGCTGACGCCGTTCTCGTGGATCAGGTGCAGCGCCTCACGCCATCGCCGCCGCAGCTCGGTAGGTCCCAGGGCCGACAGGCGGGCGAAGAACGTCCGCCAGTGCGGCCTGACGGCGGCGCGCCCTTCGGGTCCCACCTCGACGAACTCGTCGAACGTGCCGGGCGCCGGAAGATACTGACCGGCAGGATCGTACGCTTCCGGTTCGCTCTGGGACGGGACCAACATCGATCGGGTTCATCCTAACGTAAACGCGTCGGGCCCCGCCCTGGAATCGCCATCCGCACCAGGCCCGAGGCGGCCGTCGGTCTTGCGATTCCAGTCGGCCCGCGCGATACGTAGCGGGCGGCGACGCCCGAAAGGATGCCCATGGAGACCCTGACCAGCCTGTCGTTCCTGGACCTGTTTTTCCGGTGGAGCCACGTCATGTTCGGCATCATCTGGCTGGGTCATCTCTTCTTCTTCAACCTGGTCAACATTCCCTTCCAGGCCGAGCTGGACCCGTCCCTGAAAGGCAAGGTGAACCCGGGGCTGCTGCTGCGCGCGCTGTGGTGGTTCCGCTGGGGCTCGATGTACACGTTCATCTTCGGGCTGTGCCTGTTCGTGCTGAACTACGTGCACCCCGGGCACGCCATGCACGCGCCCGAAGGCGGCATGACCGGGCGCGGGATGTGGATCATGTTCGGCATGACGTTGGGCATCGTGATGTGGTTCAACGTCTGGTTCGTGATCTGGCCGCGGCAGAAGAAGATCCTGGGCGGCGTGGTCGCCGGCCAGCCCCACCCGGACGCCGCCAAGCTGGCCGCCACGGCGGGCAAGGCGTCGCGGTTCAACACCTTCGCGTCCGGGCCCATGCTGTTCGGCATGCTGGGCGCCCAGCACCTGGGCGCGATGAGCACGCCTGCCCTGGTGGCCGTCCTGGTCCTGGGCGTCGGCTTCTGGTTCGGCATGATCAAGCGGTCGTTCAAGATCAAGCCCGTGGTGTAGGGCAGCATGGCGCGCTCTCCCCAGGCCGATCGCCTGAGCGGCATCGGCACGTCCATCTTCTCGGAGATCACGGCGCTGGCGGTGCAACACGGCGCCGTGAACCTGGGACAGGGGTTCCCCGACTTCGCGGCGCCCGCCTTCGTGAAGGAGGCGGCGGCGCGACACATCCGCGAGGATCGCAATCAGTATGCCGCCAGCCCGGGGGTGCCCCGGCTGCGGCGGGCGCTGGCGGACGACTGGCGGCGGCGCCACCCCGAGGCGCCGGTGGGCGATCCCGACGCGGAGATCACCGTGGCCGCGGGCGCCACCGAGCTGCTGCACGACGCGCTCTTGGCGGTGGTCAACCCCGGCGACGAGGTGGTGCTGTTCGAGCCCGCCTACGACGCCTACGGCCCGGACATCGCCATGGCGGGCGGCATCCCGCGCTACGTCCGCCTGCAGGGCCCCGGCTTCACGTTCGATCCGGCGCGCCTGGCGGCGGCGTTCGGGCCGCGCACGCGGGCCCTGATCCTGAATAGCCCCCACAACCCGACCGGCAAGATCTTCTCCCGCGAGGAGCTCGAGAGCGTCGCCCAGCTCTGCCGGGCCCACGACGTGCTCGTGATCAGCGACGAGGTGTACGCGGAGATCTACCTCGACGCGGCGCCGACGGCGATCGCCACCCTGCCCGGCATGCGGCAGCGGACCATCACCATCGAGAGCATGGGCAAGACCTACAGCGTGACCGGCTGGAAGGTCGGCTGGGCCTACGCGGCCGCGCCGCTGTCCGCGGCGCTGCGCGCCGTGCACCAGTTCGTGACGTTCACCAACGGGGCGCCCTTTCAGGAGGCGCTGGCCGACGTGCTGCCGCAGGCGGCGCGCGAGGGGTTCCACGACGAGCTGCGCGCCGCCTATCGGCGGCGGCGCGACCGTCTGGCGGAGATCCTCCGCGGCAGTGGCCTCGAACCCTTGCCCGTGGACGGCGCCTACTTTCTGCTGGCCGACGTGGGCCGTCACGCCGCCACGGACGTCGAGTTCTGCAAGCGGCTGATCACCGACGTGGGCGTGGCCGCCATCCCCACGTCCGTGTTCTACGAGGATCCGGGCAGTGCCCCCGCCTTGGCCCGCTTCTGCTTCGCGAAGTCGGACGCCACGCTGGACGCCGCGGCGGAACGCCTGCTGCGGCTGCGCTGAAGGTCGGGCGCCACCGACGGCGCGCCTCGTCAGCCAGCGTCGCCGGCGCGATTGATCTTGGTCGCCGAGTACGCGAGAAGCGAGGCTGATGACGACTGTGGACGGAGTGGTTCCGGGGGTCCTGGCGACGCGCGCGGGGAGAGTGGCGGGCGATGAGTGAGGGCGTGACGAACCGCCTGCTGGTGTTCGCGAGGGAGCTGCTGGGGGCGAGCGACTTCGCCGCGCTGCTGAGCATCACGCGCGCCGAGGTGCAGGCGTCGATCGGTTACCAGCACGCCTGGTTCATGGTGGCGGACGACGAGGCGGTGGAGGAGCTGCGGCTGATCCAGTTCTCGGGCGATCAGGCCAGCACCGCCTGGAGCGTGGCCCCGGTGTTGAAAGTCAGCGGCGATCCTTACCTCGAAGCGCTGCGCGCCAGCGACGTGCCGGTCGTGGTCGAGGACGCGCGGCTGGATCCCCGCACCAACAAGCATCTGGTGCAGCAGCTCCGCTGCCGGACGTTGATCAACATCCCGTTGCGGCTGCTGGACAAGCCGTTCGGCCTGCTGGGCGTGGGGACGTTCGGCGACGAAGGTTGTCGGGCCCCCTCCCCCGAAGAGCTGGCGCACCTGATGGGTCTGGCCAACCACGTGGTGGTGGCGGCCGGGCGCATCCGCTTCGCCGAGATGCGCGAGCAGGCACGCAGCGAGAAGGTCATCCTGGAGCGCCGCCTGATGCAGCTGCAGAAGCTGGAGAGCCTGGGCACGCTGGCCGGCGTGATGGCGCACGACTTCAACGATCTGCTGACGGTGGTCCTGTCCAGCGCGTCGTTCATGGAAGCAGGCCTGGCCAGTGGGGCCGCGCGCGCGAACCTGGAGCGCGACATCCAGGCCATCACCATCGCCGGCGGTCGGGCCCGCGACCTGACGCGGAAGCTGCTGACGATGAGCCGGCAGCAGGACCTGGCGCTGGAGCCGCAGGATCTGAACCTGCGGCTGCGCGAACTGGCGACGGTGCTGGAGCACACGCTGCCCAGAAACATCACCGTCGATCTGATCCGCGGCGCGAACCTCCCCTTCTGCGACGGCGACGCCACCCAGCTGAACGAGGCGTTCATGAACCTGTTCCTCAACGCGCGCGACGCCATGCCCAACGGCGGGCGATTGACCATCGAGACCGAGCAGGTGCTGGTCAACGGCGCCTACGCGAAGACACACCCCTGGGCGAAGCCGGGCCGCTACGTGCTGGTCACGGTCACCGACACCGGCGTGGGGATGTCCGCCGAGGTCATGGACCGCATCTTCGAGCCGTTCTTCACCACGAAGACCGACCACACGCGCGGCGGGCTAGGCCTGTCCATCGCCTACGGCATCGTACGCCAGCACGGCGGCATGTTGCAGTGCTACAGCGAGGTGGGGGTGGGCTCGTCGTTCAAGGTGTATCTGCCCATCGCCGGGCGGCTGGCGACGGCGGTCGGCACGAAGCTGGTGGGCTCGGTGCCGCGGGCGGAGGGGCGCGAGCGGATCCTGATCGCCGAGGACGACGACGGCGTGCGCATCGTGGCGGTGCGCATCCTCGAGCGTGCCGGGTACCAGGTGCTGGCCGTCGACGACGGCGACGCGGCCGTGGCGGCCGCGGAACGAGAGGCGTTCGATCTGGCCATCCTGGACGTGGTCATGCCGGGGCTGCCCTGTCGCCAGGTCATCGAGCGGATTCGCGCCGCCAGGCCGGGCGCGCGGTTGCTGCTGGCCAGCGGCTACACATCGGGGACGAACGTCTTCGACTGGCTGAACGACGCGGGGCTGGAGCTGCTGCGCAAGCCTTACGATCCGGACAATCTGCTGTTCGCCGTGCGGCACGCGCTGGATAGGCCGGGGCCGGTCAGCTGACCAGGGGACCGCCTGGCCGACCGGGGCCGGGCTATCCAGCCAGGCGGTTATTGGATAGAAAACGCGGGGTGTCCCCGTCCAGGGGACACGAACAAATCCCTCAACAGGAGATTCCCATGATCAAGACCCTGATTGCCGCTGTCGTCGCTGGCGCTTTCCTGGCCGGCGCTGCCCCTGTCGTTCACGCCGAGGACAAGGCTCCCGCGGGCGACAAGGCCGAGAAGAGCAAGAAGGAGAAGAAGGACGACAAGGGCGCGAAGACCGAGAAGCCGGCCGGCGGCGGCTGGTAAGTCGGACCGGATCTGCGTCTGGGAAAGGGACCCTCGGTGGGTCCTTTTTCTTTTGCCGGCGGGATGACGGACGCGTGACGAGGACGAGTTACAGCGTGCGCAGGAAGGCAGCCAGGTCGGCTTGGCTTCCGGGCGAGAGGGACGGGGCGTTGGTGGGGGCGTGCACCTTGGAGGCCGCGGGATCCGTGCGGCGCAGGACGTCTTCCAGGGTGGCGGCGCTGCCGTCGTTGAAGTAGGGGGCGGCGGACCAGACCCCGCGCAGCGAGGGGGGACAGTTGCCGCCGTCGCCGAGGACCGGGGTGCCCACGTCGTAGCGAAGGGCGCTGGTCAGGACCAGGCGGGCGTCGCGCAGCAACGGCTCCAGCGCGGACGGCGCCGGGCCGTGGTCGGCACCGGTGGCGGGCAGAAGCTGGTGGCAGCCGCTGCAGCGATCGCGGAAGGTGGCCAGGCCGCGCCGCTCGTCCGGGGCCAGGGCCCGGCGGTCCACAGGCTCGAAAGGTGACGGCTCGACCGGGATGTGGGGCAGATAGGCGGCCAGCGCCGCGCGCGTCTCCTGGGGCGACAGTGTGACCGTGACGTAGCGGCTGGCCTGGCGCAGGCGCAGCGACACCGGGTACTGGTCGTAGCTGTCCGGCGCGTCCAGCGCGCCCTGCGCGTGGGTGGCCAGGATGTTGTCAGCGAATCCGGCGAACGTGTCGGGCTCGCCGATGCTGAGGAAAGGCTCGGTCCCCAGCAGCCCCCGGCAGGTCTTCGTCATCGAGTAGAAGCGGTTGCGCTTCGATGGGTGCCGGCGGCCATCGACGTGACCGTCCGGGTGGCAGCCGGCGCACGTGTACAGGGACAGCGGGCCCGTCGCCACGTTGTGGGGCACCAGGGCGCGGCTGTAGAACATGACCTCGCCTCGCTCGGCCGGCGTGGGGCGCTCGGGGCGTCCGACCGGCAGGACCTCCACGCTCGCCGCGTTCGCACCGTCCACGAAGGACAGGGTGTCCCCGAGCCGATCAGCCGTCACCAGACCGCCCCCGGGCAGGAAGGCGACGGCCGCGGGGTTGGCTCCCACCGCCACGCCGGCCGCGGTGGTCAGCGCGCCGGGCCGGGACTGCACCACGTTGTCCGAGCCGGCACCGACCACCGCCACGCGTCCCGTGCGCGGGTCGACCGCCAGCGCGTCCAGGCCCACCACGGGCTCGGGCAGCCGTTCGGACAGATTCAGCGCGCGCCGGCGGCCTGGGCCGGCGTCCAGGAACGGTGCCGCTGCGAACGGCGTCCGCGCTGCCGCGGCCGCGCGGAAGACCAGCACCACGCTGTCCAGCCCCTCGACGGCCAGGTGTTCGCGAGAGAGCGCCCGATCCTCGTGCGTGGCCAGCAACAGCGCCCCGCGCCACTCGGGATCGGGTGACGTCGCCGCGGGCGGAACCACCGCCAGGTCCAGCACCGGCGCCGCCGTCTCGATCGTCTGCACCGCGGGATCGAGGCCACCGTCCGAACGCACCGGGTAGACCCCCACCGTATGGCCGATGAAGTTCACCACCAGCAACAGCGGCCCGCGCCGCAGCGGCGGATCGGCCGGCACGAAGCGGACCGTCTGGGGCGACACGCCGGTGGCGACCAGACGGACCGGCGCCGCCCCGGCGTCCGCCGCCAGGTCCACGATCTTGACCCCACCGCGCGCGGGCGAACCGACGTAGGCGAACCGGCCGGCGGGATCCAGGGCCAAGCCCCGGTTGCCGTGCTCGGGGCCGGTCGACACGGCACGAACGTCGAAACCGGAGGCGCCCTGCGGCCTGGGCAGCACCAGGCGCAGCGCCGCATCGAAGCGGCACGACACCACCACCCCGCCCGCCGGCAACGCCGCCAGCGCGTCGGGAAAGGCGCAGATCCGCAACTCGTCCTCGACCCGCGGATGAGGGCCGCGCAGATCCACGACGAACAGCCGGTCCGCCGTCGAGCCCGCCACGTACAGCCGATCGCCCCGCGCGTCGACCGCCAGCGCCCGCGGTCGCGCATGCCCGTCGGCATAGGCGCGCAGCGACGGGGGAGAAAAGACAGCCGGCGCGGGCGGTGCCGCATGCGAGGCCGCGGCCGCGTCAATCAGGTGTCCCCGCCACCCCAGGGCTGACGCGCCCAAAGCCAGGGCCGCGATCAGCGCCGGGCGCCGCCCGTTGCCGCCGGCGCGTCCGCGCAGGCGGCCCCCATTGCGGGCGGCGCGTCCGTGCAGGCGCCCCCCGTCGCGGGCGGCGCGTTCATGCGTGTCGGATGGCGGCCCGTTACTCCCACGCATCGTAGGTTTCGAAGGTCATGGCGTAGCTCGCCCGACCTTGCGTGGCCGAGCGCAGGTCGGTCGAGTACCCGAACATGCGCCGCAGCGGCACCTTGGCGATGATCACGCGCTGCTGGCCGCGAAACCCGACATCTTCGATCTGCGCGCGCCGCGCATTCAGATCGCCGAGCACGTCGCCCAGGTTGTTCTCGGGCGCCGTCACCTCGACGCGCATGATCGGCTCCAGCAGACGCGTGCCCGCGTCGCGGAAGGCGTTGCGCAGCGCCTCGCCCACGGCGGCCTTCTCGCCGGCGGGCGTCGACGCGTCCGGGCGGTACTCGATGCCGGTGATGACCACCTCGATGTCCTCGATGGGATAGCCCTCGGGGCCGGAGCGCATGGCCTCGCGGGCCCCCTCCAGCGCCGCATCGGTGATGGCGGCCGGGGTCTCGGGGATGCGCGGCGCGCCCGGCGCCTGCACCGGCCGCGGGACGTCCAGGCGCAACGAGTTTCCGGCGCCGCGCGGCCGGGGCGCCACCCTCAGACGGGCGTGGCCATACAGCGACTCGTCCTCGACCACCCGTTCGAAGCGCGCCTCCCCCTCCCCCGCCTTGCCCAGCGTCTCGCGATAGACGACCTGGGGACGGCCCACGTTCGCGTCGACGCCGTACTCCCGGCGCAGCCGGTCCACCATGATGTCCAGGTGCAGCTCGCCCATGCCGCGAATGATCATCTGTCCCGTCTCGGCGTCCTCGCCGAAGCGGAACGTGGGATCCTCGTCGGCCAGCTTGCCCAGGCCGAAGTCCAGCTTCTCTTTCTCGGCCTGCGTCTTCGGCTCGATGGCGCGCGAGATGACCGGCTCGGTCACGTCGATGCGCTCCAGCAGGATGGGCGCCTTCGGCGAGCACATGGTGTCACCGGTGCCGGCGTCCCGCAGCCCCATGGCCACCACGATGGTGCCCGCCCCCGAGCGCTCGATCCGCTCGCGCCGGTTGGCGTGCACCGAGAACAGCCGCGCCACCTTGTCGTTCTTCTTCGTGCGGGCGTTCTGGATCTCGTCGCCCGGCTTCAGCACGCCCGAGTAGATGCGCAGGTAGACCGCCTTGCGGCCGTCGTCCATGGCCACCTTGAAGGCCAGGGCGCAGAACGGCGCCGCGTCGTCGGAGGGACGGGTGACCTTCTCGTCCGTGCCCGGCACCGTCCCCTCGACGGGCGGGACATCCAGCGGCGAGGGCAGGAAGTCGCACACCGCGTCCAGCAGGGGCTGCACCCCCTTGTTCCGCAGCGCCGCCCCGGTCAGCACGGGCACGATGCCGCACGCGATCGTCCCCTTTCGCAGCGCCGCCACCAGCACGTCGTCCGCGATCGGCTTCCCCTCCAGGAAGTCGTTGGCGATGGCGTCGTCGAAGTCCGCCGCCGCCTCGATCAGCTTCTCGCGCGCCGCCGCCGCGGCGTCCGCCTCGCCGGGCGGGATCTCCCCCACCTGCGGATCGTCCGTCTCCTCACCGGTGAACGTCAGCGCCTTCATCTTCACCAGGTCGATCACGCCGGTGAACTTGTCCTCGGCGCCGATGGGCAGCTGGATGGGGATGGGGCGGGCATCCAGGCGGGTGCGGATCTCCTCGACCGCTCCGGCGAAGTCGGCACCCAGCCGATCCATCTTGTTGATGAAGGCGATGCGCGGCACGTGGAACTTGTCAGCCTGTCGCCACACCGTCTCGGACTGCGGCTCGACGCCCGAGACGCCGTCGAACACGACCACCGCGCCGTCCAGCACGCGCAGGCTTCGCTCGACCTCGATGGTGAAGTCGACGTGGCCGGGCGTGTCGATCAGGTGGATGTCGAACCCGCGCCAGGGGATGCTGGTGGCGGCGGCCGTGATGGTGATGCCGCGCTCGCGCTCCTGCGGCATCCAGTCCATCTGCGCCTCCCCGTCGTGGACCTCGCCGATCTTGTGAATCCGGCCGGCGTGGAACAGAAACCGTTCACTGACGGTGGTCTTGCCGGCGTCGATGTGGGCGACGATGCCGATGTTACGAACGCGCGTGATCTTCGCAGGAGCGGGCATGAGCAGGGCCCGAGTATAGGGGACGGCACGCCCATTCCCAGCGGTTCGGGGCGGTGGCGGCGCGCGGCGCCTGCCCCACCGGCGCGCGCTGCCGCGCCCTCCCGTCGTGGGCTCAGGCGTTCATGTTGATGGTGGTGCCGCTGAGGTCGATCGCGCCGTGCAGTTTCGCGGAGGCCGGCCCCCCGGCGATGTCGGCCTCGGCCTCGCCGGTGATCTTG
>Ga0070679_100000913_pt1 | contig 25634 bp, 30 predicted proteins | sample KBSC63BmetaG_FD_65652 | JGI IMG/M metagenome (GOLD analysis project Ga0070679, IMG submission 65652) | Corn rhizosphere microbial communities from Kellogg Biological Station, Michigan, USA - KBS C6-3B metaG | ecosystem: Host-associated > Plants > Roots > Rhizosphere | place: USA: Michigan... | reverse complement strand
GACGACTACCGCGACGGGCGCGGTGAGAAGGGCACGATGCAAGACGAGTTCCTCGTCCACACCCGTGAGGGCGAGGACTGCCCGCGCTGTGACGGCACGATCCTCCGCATCGTCGTCTCCGGCCGCTCGACCTACTTCTGCCCGAGCTGCCAGGTGCGCCTGCGCAAGCGCCCGCGGCGCAAACGCGCGAGGCCACGGCGTCGATTGATCAATTGACCCACCAATACGGGGGTCAATCGATCAATCGGCGAAAAGCCGTCCGGCCCCTGATTCACCGTAGATCGGCTATGGCCGGAAAGACGCTGAAGACCGAGGCGGTGGTGCTGCGCAGCATCCGCTACGGCGAGGCCGACCGCATCCTCCACCTCTACTCGAAGACGAGGGGCAGGATCGGCGCGATCGCCAAGGGGGCGCGCAAACCGAAGTCGCGCTTCGGCGGCCGCCTCGAGCCCTTCTTCCGGCTCGACCTGATCCTGCACGAAGGCCGCGGCGAGTTGCTCACCGTCACCAACGCCTCGACGCTCGACGGCTACCCGCGCCTGCGCGCCTCCGGCCCCGCGCTCAACGCGGGCGCCCGGGCCTGCGACGCGGTGCTGCGGCTGCTCGATGCGGCCGAGCCCAACCCACCCGCCTACAACCTGCTCTGCCGGTACTTGGCTCTGCTCGACGATCCCAATGAGGTGGACGCGGCGAACCTCGAGACGGCGCTCTCCTTTCGGCTCAAGCTCGCCCTGGCGGCCGGCTTCGCGCCCGAGCTCGCCTCCTGCGCCAACTGCGGCGAGGCCGAGCACCTGAGCGGCTTCTCCGGCGCCGCCGGCGGGGTGGTCTGCGTCAGCTGTGAAGCGGGGGGATTCCCGCTCTCCGAGGACGCGCATCGCTTCATGGTCGGTGCGGTCGGCAGCCCACTGGCCGAGGCCCCCGCGTCCGAGGAGCAGGCGTTGCGCCAGGTCGAGCGCGCCGTGCGGGAGACCCTGGAGCACCATGCGCACGTGCAGCTTCGATCCGCCGTTTAAGGGTCGGTCCCGGCAGGGGTTCCGCTTAACTTTTTCGGTGGAGACGCAGAAAGCTGGCGCCGCGAGGTATTGCCGAAAAAGTGCAAGACGCTCCACCCCTGCCGGGACCGACCCTTAGGATCGACGGATGGAGGCGACCGCGACGCTTGAGGACCGGGTGCGCGCCTGGGAGGCGGAGTTTCTGGTTCCCGAAGCCACTCGCTCCTACCCGGCCCAGCGCGTAGTCGAGGAGGCGGGTAGCCCCGTCCGTACGCCTTTTCAGCGCGACCGGGACCGGATCGTGCACAGCAAGGCGTTCCGGCGGCTCAAGCACAAGACCCAGGTCTTCGTCGCCCCCGAGGGCGACCACTACCGCACCCGCCTCACCCACACGCTGGAGGCCTGCGGGATCGCCCGCACCGTCGCCCGGGCGCTCGGACTCAACGAGGACCTGACCGAGGCGATCGGGCTTGGTCACGATCTCGGTCACCCGCCCTTCGGCCACGCCGGTGAGGAGGCTCTGGATGGCGCCCTGCGCGAGCGCTGCGACAGCGGCTTCAAGCACAACGAGCACTCATTGCGCGTAGTCGAGGTGCTGGAGCGCGACGGTCGCGGGCTCAATCTGACCGAGCAAGTGCGCGACGGCATCCTCAACCACACAGGCTCGCGCAAGCCGGCAACCCTGGAGGGGCGGATCGTCAAGCTGGTCGACCGCGTCGCCTACATCAACCACGACATCGACGACGCCCTGCGCGCCGGCGTGCTGCGCCCCGACGACCTGCCGGCGGCCGAGATCGAGTTGCTCGGCGAGACCGGATCGGCCCGTATCGACACGCTCGTGCGCGACATCGTCGAGCGCTCCCGCGCCGCGGGCGACATCGTCCAGAGCGATGAGATCGGCGGTGCGATGCTGCGCCTGCGCAAGTTCATGTTCGACCGCGTCTACCTGGGACCGCTGGCGCGCAGCGAGCACGAGCGCGTGCACCGGGCGATGAAGGCGCTCTTCGATCACTACATGTCGCATCCCGACGAGGTCCCCGAGCTGGAGCCCGGCGCCAGCGACTGCCAGCGCGTCACCGACTACCTGGCCGGGATGACGGACCGCTACTGCATTGCCAAGTACGCCGAGCTGACGATCCCCGAGGAAGCCCCGTGGCGCTGATCTCGAGCGAGAGCCTGGAGCGGGTCAAGCAGGCGGTCGACATCGTCGAGGTGATCTCCGCCCACACCGACCTGCGCCGCCAGGGCGCGCGCTGGGTCGGGCTCTGCCCCTTCCATGAGGAGCGCACGCCCTCGTTCTCGGTCGATGCCGGGGAAAAGCTCTACCACTGCTTCGGCTGCGGGGTCGGCGGCGACACGATCAAGTTCATCGAGGAGAAGGAGGGGCTCGGCTTCGCCGAGGCGGTGGAGCTGCTCGCCGACCGCTACGGGGTCGAGCTGGAGCGAGAGAAAGAGGACCCGCGGGCGGAGGCCAAGCGCCGGCAGCGCCGCCGGCTCGGCGAGCTGCTCGATCGCACCGCGAGCTTCTACGCCGCCTACCTCTGGGAGTCCGATGAGGCGGGCAAGGCGCGCAAGTACCTGGCCGAGCGCGGTCTCGGCGAGGAGGTGTTGAAGGCGTTCGCCGTCGGCTACGCGCCGAGCGCCTGGGACAAAGTCCTGCTGCGCGGCCAGCGGGCCGGCTTCAAGGTCGAGGAGATGCGCGGCGTCGGCCTCGTGCAGAAGGGCAGGGGCGGCGGCGAGTACGACCGCTTTCGCTCGCGGATCATGTTCCCGATCCGTGACCGCCGCGGCCGCACCCTCGGCTACGGCGGGCGGGCGATGCGCTCCGACCAGGGGGCGAAGTACGTCAACACGGCCGAGACCGACTTCTTCCACAAGAGCCGCATGCTCTACGGGATCGACCTGGCAAAGGCCGCGATCGCCAAGGAGGGGAGGGCGGTGGTGGTCGAGGGCTACACCGACGTGCTCGCCCTGCACCAGGCCGGGATCAAGGAGGCGGTCGGGGTGATGGGGACGGCGATCACCGACGAGCAGGTCGCCTCGCTCTCGGGCATGGTCGACGAGGTGATCCTGGCGCTTGACGCCGACTCCGCCGGGCAGGAGGCGATGTTGCGAGCGCAGCGGGTCGCTGCCGGCCGCAAGATGCGCCTGCGAGTGGCGGCGATGCCGGCCGGCGAGGACCCGGCCGAGATGATGGCGGCGGAGGGCGGCGCCGAGCGCTTCCGCGCCCTCCTCGACGGCGCGGTCGAGCTGACCGCCTTTCAGGTGGACCTGGTGCTAGCCCGCACCGATGTCTCCTCGCCGGCCGAGCGCGACCGCGCTCTAGCCGAGGTGGCGCCGATCGTGGCCGGGCTGGGGGAGAGCGCCAGCCGCGATGACCTGGTGCGGCGGGTGGCCGAGCGGCTCGACCTCGAGCCGGCGATGGTGATGGGACGCGTGGTGGCGGCGCAGCCCCTCAGCGGCGGTGCAGTCGAGCCGGAGGCGCCGCGTCGGGGTCCGGCCCCGCAGCCGCGCCGCACGGCTGAGCTGACCTCGCGCGAGCGTCGCGAGCGCGCCCTGCTGGCGATGTGCATCGCCTTGCCCGATGAGGGCAAGGCGTATCTGACCAAGCTGACCGATGAGCACCTGACCCGGCTCGGCTCCCGCGCCGCCGCCTGGATCCGTGAGAACCCCCAAGATCCCGCTTCCAACCTCCCCCGCGAGGACGCCGAGCTCTCCGGCTTGGTCGCCGAACTGATCATTACCGCTCATGACGAGCCCGCCTCGCCCGAGGCGATGGAGCTCAACTTCCTCCTGCTCGAGCAGCGCCGCATCGAGGCCGAGATCGCCGCCGCCGGCGAACGCGACGACTACGAGCGGCGCGCCGCCCTCAGCCGCGAGCGCGCCGCCTTGGTCCAGCGCATCGCCCACGCCGAGCGCGTCGGCGGGTGACCGCCGGGCGCAACTTTCTGTCTGAGGCATTTGGCAAAATGATCGTCAGCTATTGCTGAAGAGGGGCTTTCGATCAGGAAGATTGCCGAGGAGCTTGATTTGGGCTACTCGACGGTGCGCTACTGGCTGAAGCGATTGGACATCCATACAGAGCGGTCGTTGCGCCGAAGAGAAAGCGACGCCGCGCGCGAGGCGGGACTGCGAAAGGCCCACCTACGCTGTCCACATCACGGTCACACAGCTTTCTTCCAACGTCCAGACGGCGGCTTTCGCTGTGTCAAGTGCAGCACTGTGGCGGTCTCAGAGCGCCGTCGCAGCGTCAAGCGTCAGCTTGTCGAGGAGGCTGGAGGGAAATGCCGGGTCTGTGGGTTCAATGAGCATCCTTCGGCTCTTAAATTCCACCACCGAGATCCAGCCCAAAAGCTTTTCCACCTCAGCCACAAAGGCATAACGAGAGGGATCGGCAGGATGCGAGTCGAGGCGAGAAAGTGCGTGCTCCTGTGCGCAAACTGCCATGCGCTGGTTGAGGCTGGGTCAGAGAGGCGCCCGGCTGAGGATCGTTAGAGTTGTCGGGCTGCCGGTTGTCCTTGGTGGCTCAAATCGTTCCGGGGTAGCTCAATTGGTAGATGCGCTCGGCTGTTAACCGAGAGGTTGTGGGTTCGAGTCCCACCCCCGGAGCTCTCTACGCAGGCGCTCGAGTGCGGGCCAGCTGTTCGACCAGCTCGGCGCCGCGCTCGGCGCCGTCGTGCTCTCGGGACCAGCCGGCCAGCTCGCCGGCGCGGGCCGCGAACGAGCGATCCGCCAGCAGTCTTTGCGCCGCCCAGCGCAGCGGAGTGGGCCGGCAGAGGCGCCAGGGCAGCGAGAGGCCGCAGCCGGCCCAGTCGACCCGCATCGCGGTCTCGCTCATGTCGCCGATGATCGGGCAGATCAGCACAGGAGCGCCGGCGCCGAGCGCCCGCGCCACGGTGCCGTGACCGCCGTGGGAGATCACCAGCGAGGCCAGCGGCATCAGCTGGCTGTAGCTGAGCCAGTCGACCAGGACGGCGTTGGCGGGGACCTCGATCGGGCGCTGGGGGACGACCCGGTTGGTGGTCGCGACCACGCGGACCGGCTCGCCCGCGAGCGCCGCCAACGCGGTCCGGACAAGATGGTTCTCGGAGTCGTGCGCGGTGCTGGGGGCGACGAGGACAAGCGGCGCCTCGCCGGGGGGCAGCTCGATGTCGGGGTGCGGGACCTCGAAGGTCATTGGGCCGGTGATCTCGACCCCGGCCGGCCACCGGCGCGGGTACTCGAGCTGGGGGAATGTGCCGACCAAGGCCAGCTCGGTGCTGATGCCGCCATGAAAGCGCTCGACCGGCGGCAGGCCGAGGCGCTCGCGCTGACGGTTGAGGTCGCGCCGGCCGTGGGCGAGGCCGACGTTGAGAGCGCGCTGCCCGGTGCGCCAAACAGCGCGCCCGAGCGGCGTTCGCGGCGGCTTCAGGCCGATCGCGAAGAAGGGCAGGCCGGGCTCGACCACCGGGTAGATGTGGGGGATAAGCGTCGCCAGCGGCAGGCCGGCCTTCTCGGCAGCCAGTGACGGCGCCAGGGTGAGGATGTCGCTGATGACGGCGTGCGGCCGCATCTCCTCGAGCAAGGGCAGCAGCGCCCGCGCCGCCTCCGCCGCATGCTCCCCCTCCTCTGAGTCCGGATCGGGCGGGGGGAACATGCGGTATTCCTCGGCAGCGGCAAAGCCGAGCCCGGCGCCCTCGACGGCGGCCCGCCGCTCCTCCCAGGTCTCGATCGTGACCTCGTGACCGCGTCCAAGCAGGGCTCGTCCCAGCGCGATCGCCGGGAAGACGTGCCCGGGGTCGCCGAAGGCCGCGACTAGAAATCGCATGCTGACGAGACCCGAGCGTTGCCAGGCAGGGACGCAGGAAGCCCGAATGTCAGCGCTATTCGGGCGACCGAGGACGCCGCATGGCGGCGTCTGGGGCCCTCAGGGCGCGCCAAGTCCCTCGCCGGGGCGGGTGAAGACAATCTCGGGCACGTGGCAGTTGCGCGAGGTGTGCAGCAGGAAGCGGACCGCCTCGCCGAGGTCCTCGGGGCGGATCATCTCCTCACCCGGGATCTGCCCCTGGACGAACTCGGTCATCGGGGTCTCGACGAAACCGGGCGCCAGCGCGGTGCACTGGATGCCGGCGCTGCCGACCTCGCGATGGGTCGACTGGGTGAAGTTGATCACCGCCGCCTTGGTCGCGGCGTAGACCGAGAGCCAGGCCTGGCCGCCCTTGCCGGCGATCGAGGCGGTGTTGACGATCAGCGCCTTGCCGTGCTCGGCGCCGGCCTGTTTGAGCATTGGCAGGCCCTCGCGGGTGCCGATGATCAGGGCGCGCAGGTTGACCCCGAGCTGCATGTCGAGGTGCCCGGTCTGGATTTCTTCCATCGGGGCGCCGATGCCGACACCGGCGTTGTTGACCAGCACGTCGAGCCGTCCGTAGGCCTCGCGGTGCTTGGCGAAAACCCCGACCACATCGCCCTCGTCGGTCACGTTGGCGGCGACCGTCTGCAGCTCCAGACCCTCGGCGCGGAGGCTCTCGGCGGCGCTCTCGAGCTTGTCGGGACGCCTTGCCGAGATGGTCAGGGCATAGCCTTCTTCGCCGAGCACGCGGGCAATCGCCAGCCCGATGCCGCTCGACGCTCCGGTGATCAGTGCCGCTCGCTCCGTCAAGACCCTCTCCTTTTGCTCGACAGCGTTCGCCGCGGACCCTATCTCGCGTCAGGAAGACGCGTGTATCGCGCTACGGCCGGGACAGAAGCGTGAATAACATGCCGCCGATGCTCCCTCGCCAAGGCCTCGCCGTTCTTGCCTGCCTGCTTGCACTGGCAGCGATCGTCCTGTCGGGATGTGGGAGCGGTTCCGACGGCTCCGACGGCTCCGCCGGTTCGGCAGAAAGCCGCCCCGCACCGCCCGAGAGTTCCTTCCCCAGCGCCAAGGGCAAGAGCCTCTCCCAGGTGCTCGAAGCCGCCGATGCGCCCTCCAACCTCGTCGTCTCCCCGGCCGCTCTCGTCTATTACAAGGGCGAGAACCGCTACACCTTCGGTGTCTTCCAGCGCGACCGCGCGCAGGTCCCCGACGCCGAAGTGGCCCTCTATTTCGCCAAGGTGCCGACCGGGAAAACCTCAAAGGCGAGCGGGAGATTCGACTCGGTGGCGGGGTCGACCAGCGCCCGCAAGGCCGAACAAAGAGCCCTTGATGAGGCGGCGGTCGGCCCTTTTCCGGCCAAGATCGAAAGCCTGCAGACCGAGCCCGCCTTCCGCGCCCAGACGACGACCAGCGACCCCAATGCCGCAACCGTTGTCTACTCGACAAAGGTCGACTTCCCCAGCAACGGCGAGTGGCGCATTGCGGCACTGATCAAAAAGGACGGCGAACTCACGGCCTCGCTGTTGCCGAGCGCCGTCGTCGGCGAGTACTCGAAGATCCCCCGAGTCGGGCAGAAGGCCCCGCTGATCCACACGCCGACGCCCGCCGACGTCGGCAACGACCTCTCCAAACTCACCACCCGCATCCCGCCGGATACCCAGCACGAAGTCGATTACGCGGATGTCTACGGCAAGGAACCGATCGTCCTGCTGTTCGCCACACCGCAGTTTTGCCAGAGCCGGGTGTGCGGGCCGGTCGTGGACGTCGCCGAGCAACTCAAGCAACTCTACGGCGACAAAGCCGCTTTCATCCACATGGAGATCTACAACGACAACGACCCGAGCAAGGATGTGCGCCCCCAGGTGCAGGCCTTCCACCTGCCCAGCGAGCCGTGGTTGTTTGCGATTGGCCGAGATGGAAGGATCAAGGACGTGATCGAGGGCGCCTTCGGCGTCGAAGAACTGACCCGCGTGGTGAAGGGACTGACCGCAGAATGAGTGAGAAGACGAGCCCCGATGCCGAGTTGCTGGCCTCCTTCGCGGAGGAGGCCAAACGCCGCTGCGATGTGATCGCTGCCGGCCTGGCCACAGAGACCACCGACTTCGAGACGATGCGGATCGAGGCCCACGCGCTGCGCGGCGCCGCCGGCGCGATCGGTCTGCGCCGCCTCGCCGAGCTCGCCGGCCTGATGGAATCCGACCTCGCAGAAGCGAAGAAGACCGGTTCGATCCGCGGTGGCCGCACCCATCAGATCGCCGACGCCGCCAAAGCCATCTCCGAAGGCGCCGCGGCCGCCGCCAAGGGCGAGGAAGAGCCCCCCGACGTCGGTCGCTCCCTGGCGCAGCTCTTCAGCGCCTAGCGTTACCCTCCCCAACCAACGGGGCGGTAGCTCAGTTGGTTAGAGCAGCGGACTCATAATCCGTCGGTCGAAGGTTCGAGTCCTTCCCGCCCCACTGAATCGACGTTCTGGGAGTGCAATTACCATTGGCGCGCCGTGACCGAGAGCGTGACGCCGAACGACCCAGCGGATACCGATCTGATCGAGGTCATGTTCGCCAACGATCGAGTCGAGGCCGAGATGGTTCAGGGTCTGCTCGAGAGCGAGGGTATCCCGAGCATGCTGCAGGCAACCGGTGTGAACGGGCCGCAGCTTGGCGTCGGTCTCTCACCACGGAGCCCGCAGCGGGTCATGGTTCGAGCCGAACACGCCGATCTCGCTCGGCGCTTGCTGGCCACGACAGGGATGGAAGAGGGCTTGGACGTAGATGAGCTCGCCAACGCCGGGTACTTGGACGAAGCACGCGGAAGAGGGCCGCGGAACTATGGGGTAGTCGGGGCCTACGCGCGGATCTGGCTCTGGTCCCTTGCCGTTCTCGCGGTGGTCTTCGGGGTCTTCCTGCTTGCTCGCGTCACCTGAACACGAGCGCCGATTTGTGGATGGACTAAGGTCGTCCTAGGCGCAGCGTCGCTGTGCCCAAACAATCGAGAGGCGGTCCCTTGGATCCTGTCGGATATGAGCTTTGTACTCCCGAAGGCGGCAAGGGCGGTGGTGTTCGCGCAACCCGTGGCTTCGAGGCCGGTGAGACGGTGATGGTTGGATTTCTCGAAGGCGACCTGGCCCACAACGACTCCCATGCGACCCAGGTCAGCCGTACCCGCTGGGCTCGCCACGGCGGGCTAGGGCCCAAGGTCAATCACTCGTGCAACCCCAACTGCGGGGTCGAGTTGAACGAGACGGGCGCCTGCGACTTTGTCGCCCGGCAGTCGATCGCCAGTGGCGAGGAGATCACCTTCGACTACGCGATGCGCAACTACTCGATCGAGCATTTTCCGGGCGGCTGTCTCTGCGGTGCGGACATCTGCCGTGGCTCGGTGACCGGCTGGAAGGATCTGTCGGCTGAGCGCAAAGCCGATTACGAGGGAGAGGTGGCTCCCTACCTGCTCGAAATCGATCGCGAGTTGGCCGGCGCCCCGGTCTGAGAGCGCTTCGGTGAAATGCCTGATGCCCGCGAGCCAGAGGACTTCGAGTCGCTGGTCGCGCGGGCGATCGATCGGCTTCCTGATGAATTCCAGGCGGTGCTGGCAAAGGTCGCCGTCATCGTCTCCGACCTCGGGTCCGAGGTGCACGCTTATGGCCAGTACTTCGGCGACGGGGTCGCGCACGAACGTTACGAGGACCGGATTGTGATCTACCAGGACACGCTGGAGCGCGACTTCGGGCACGACCGAAAGCTGCTTGCTCGCCAGGTCGAGCGGACCCTGCGCCACGAGCTCGCCCACCACCTCGGCTGGGACGAGGACGGGGTGGGCGGCCTAGGACTCTAGGCCGCGAGGCGGTGACCGGGGCGACGTGCGGGCGAGCCGCCTCTCGCCTGCGGCACCCTGGTCAAGGACGGGGACTAGCCCAGCGCCGCCGGCGGTGCGAAGATCGCGTCGTTCACCGCGACCGAGAGGAGCTGCTGTGTCAGGAGAGAGCTTGAACCGGAGGCGCGCACGGGCTCTGCGCCTGTTGCCGCTGATGTTGGCGATCGGGATCGCCGCGTTCGTCGTCGCCGGCTGCGGCGGAAGCGACAAGGCCGACAGCATTTCCTCCGAAGCCCAGAAGCGGATCGAAAAAGGCTCAGAAGAAGCCCAGAAGGGCATTGGACAAGCCAAAGAAGAAGTGAAGAAGGGCTTCAGCGAAGCTGAAGAAGCAGCGAAGAAGGGTGTTGAAAACGGCAAGGGCCGGACGAGCAAAACAATCGAAAAGGCCAAGAAGGAAGCCGAAGAAGGCGTCGAAAAGGGCAAGGCGGAAGTCGAAAAGGGGATCAAGGAAGCCGAACAGAATTACGGCAACTGATCGGCCCGGCTGGCCGGGCGGCTAACGGACGCTGCAGTCGCCCGGCAGCCTGCTGGTCAGCTTCTGGCCGCCGGCGAAGGTGAAGGTCGCCTTGGCTAGTTCGTAGAAGGCGCCCGGGAAGCCCGCCGGGGCGGCGCAGCTGGCGCTGATGAAGGCGCGCTCGCTGCCCCTGTAGCGATACCTTCGGCCGATGTTCAGGTCAATGTCGGTGACGTAGCCCTTGTCCGAGGCGAGGCGGGGGATGTGCGTCGTGAAGACCGTGCCGAACTTCCCTTCGCTCCTGCGCGTGATCTTGAACGGCAGGACGAAGGCAGCGCGCACCGGGCTCGAGCCGTAGAGGTGAAGCAGCAGGCCGGGCCGATTCTTGGTCGAGTCGTTGAAGACGAGCACCGTGCCGCGAGCCGGAAACACCGGCGCTCCGACGAAATCCACGTTGGCGGCGAAGTGCCCGCGCCCGACCAGGGCGCCGCGGCACACCGCCAGCGCCGCTTCGGTGCTGGTCTGCTGCAGTTCGGGTGCCTGGCAGGTCGGCAGTCCCTTGACCGAAACGACCCCGGCCCGGTTCATCGCGATCGAGATCTCGCGCAGCTGTGGTGGCGTGCTGCCGTCGGTTGTGCGGATCGCCCCGGCCAGGTGCACGGTCACGGGAGCGTCGCGTTCGCGGGGAAGGGCGTGGGGAAGCAGCTTTGCTTCGAAGGCGACGCGCAGCGTTCCCTGCTGGACAAACTGGCGCGCCGCGGCAATGCCCGCCGGCAGGCAGGCGAAGAGAACGGCGGCGATGGCGAGGCGTCGCATGGTCAGTCCAGTTTAGGAAGGTGGGCGTTGCGTCCGGGTTAAAGGCCGAAGTCGCAGTGTCGGGCTAGGGTTCGCGAATGGCTGAGCCGGCTCGCGGAATCGAGCTCTCCGACGGCGATGAGTTCGCCGGCTACCGGATCGAGCGCCGCCTCGGCCGTGGCGGCATGGGCATCCTCTACCTGGCGCTCGAGCCGGGGCTCGAGCGGCGGGTGGCGCTGAAGCTGATCGCGCCCGAGGCGGCCGGCGACGAGGTCTTCTCCCGGCGCTTCGCAGAGGAGTCGAGGATCGCCGCCTCGATCGAGCACCCCAACGTGGTGCCGATCTACGCCGCCGGCGAAGAGGCCGGCGTGCCCTACATCGCGATGCGCTACGTCGCCGGCGCCGACCTCGCTCGCCGCCTCGCTCGCGAGGGTCGCCTTTCCCCCCAGCTCGCCGTCGATCTGATCGTCCAGATCGGCAACGGCCTCGACGCGATCCACGCCGCCGGCCTCGTCCATCGCGACGTCAAGCCGGCCAACGTCCTGCTCAGTGGGGACGGCGGCGGCGATCACGCCTACATCACCGACTTCGGCGTCGCCCGCAACGTCACCACCGAGTCGGGGCTTACCCAGACCGGCCGCTTCGTCGGCACCCTCGACTACGTCGCCCCCGAGCAGATCTCCGGCGACGCGATCGATGCCCGCGTTGACGTCTACGCGCTCGGCTGCCTGCTCTTCAAGTTGCTCACCGGCGAGGTGCCCTTCCCCAGGGAAGGCGATGCGGCGCGCCTCTTCGCTCACCTCAACGACCCGCCCCCGGCGCCCTCGCTCCACGTGCCCGAGGTCTCGATGGCGCTTGACGACGTGGTCATCCGGGCGATGTCGAAGGGCCCGGACGAGCGCTATCCCTCCGCGGGGGACCTGGGCCGGGCGGCCCAGGCGGCGCTGCGCGGTGAGCGTCCGGCGGCTCCGGAGCGCACGGTCGCCACCGGTGCCGCGGCGACGCGGACCGCCGAGACGATTGTCGCGCCGAGCGACGAGAAGCAGGTCGCGGGACGGATCGCCGCCAAGCCGAACGCTCGAAGCGCCAACCGCCGCTGGGGTTTGATCGGCGGCGTCGTCGCACTTCTGGCGGCCCTGGTCGTGGTGGTGGTCCTGGCCAGCGCGGGTGGTGGATCGGGATCGGGCTCCGGTACGGCGGGGACCGTGACCTCGGGCGCGACCGGCTCGGCCAAGCAAACACCCACGGCAAAACCCAAGCCAAGGACGCTGACCAAGCCCGAGCTGATCCACCGGGCCGACGCGATCTGCGAAGCGAGCCAAAACAGCTACAGAAGCGTCTTCTCGCCAGAACTTGAAAAAAGCCCAGACGTCGCCTACGCGACCACCCTGGCCGGCATCTCGCAGCGCGCGGTCCTCCGCTTCCGCAAGCTCGTCCCACCGCCCAGCGCCGAAGTCGCGTTCAAAAACTACGTCAATGCCCAGGAACGGGTCATGCTCAACGACCGCCGGGCGCTGACGGCGGCCGAAGCGGGGGATGTCGGTGCCTACCTCGCGGCCCGCGAACGCCGGGACACTGAAGCCGGCGAGCGCTATGACCTGGCTCGCGAAATCGGCCTTCGGACTTGCAGCCCAAACCGCAACTAGAAGGCAAGGAGCGCGACGATGAAAACCCACACCACCTACATGACCTTCAACACCACGCAGCGGCGTGAGCTGATCCGGATCACCGGGGAGGTGCAGGCGACGGTGGACGCGGCCGGGATCGAGGAGGGGATGGTGCTGGTCTCGGCGATGCACATCACCGCCGGTGTCTGGGTCAACGACGACGAGCCGGGCCTGCACGAGGACGTGCTCGAGTGGCTGGACAAGGTGGCGCCGCCGAGCTGGAGGCCGGCCTCGAACGAGGTCGCGGCGGAGCTGCTGCCCGACGGGGGCGACTACCGTCATCACCGCGGCGGCGAGGACAACGGCGACGCCCACCTGAAGAACCTATTGGTCCACCATCAGGCGATCGTGCCGGTGACCGCGGGCCGGCTCGACCTCGGCCCCTGGCAGCAGGTCTTCTACTGCGAGTTCGACGGCGGTCGCTCCAAGCGCCTCGTGATCAAGGCGATGGGTGGGTAAGTAACCCCTTACGTAAGAATCTGCTTAAATAACTTCCGTGAAGAGCGGAGTGACCGAGGAGATGGACCTGGTGGCTCGCGCCATCGCCGCTCCGCGGCGCCGCGAGATCCTCACCCTGATCCGCGACGATGAGCTCAGCGCCGGTGAGATCGCCTCGCACTTCGACGTGTCCCGGCCCGCGGTCTCCCAACACCTGGCGGCCCTGCGTGAGGCCGGCCTGCTCAGCGAGCGGCGCGATGGAACGCGCCGCCTCTACCGCGCCCAGCCCGACGCGCTGGCCGGGCTGCGCGACTTCTTGAACGAGTTCTGGACCGATCGTCTCGAGCGGCTGAAGCTCGCCGCCGAGCTGGAGCAACAGAGGAGGAACAAAGGTGGCAAGCGCAGAGACCGGCACCGCGGCAGAGGTCGAGATTCGAATCGCGGCAAGCCCTGAGACAGTTTTCGACTTCTTCACCGATCCCGACAAGATGATCCAGTGGATGGGCCGCTCCGCCGAGCTCGACCCGCGGGCCGGCGGCACGCTGCGTTGCGACATCAACGGACGCGATATCGCCCGCGGCGAGTACGTCGCGGTCGAACGGCCTGACCGGCTCGTCTTCACCTGGGGCTGGGAGGGCGAGGAGGCCACCGTCGCCCCCGGAGGCAGCACGGTCGAGGTCCTGCTCGCTCGCGATGGTGAGGGCACGCGACTGCGCCTGGTCCACAGCGGCCTGCCGAGCGCCGAGTCGGCCGAGCGCCACAGCCACGGCTGGACCCACTACGCCGAGCGCCTCAGCATCGTCGCCACCGGCGGCGAGCCCGGCGCCGACCCCTGGCAGGACGCCGACGCCGTTGACGTGGGCGACTGAGACTTGAAAAGCGATCACCGAGGAGGCAGTGACAGATGGGTAATCCAACGATGTGGTTCGAGGTCGCCGGCAAGGACCAGCAGGCGCTGAAGGGCTTCTACTCGCGGCTGTTCGACTGGCAGATCACCGACATGGAGGCGATGCCGAGCTATTCGACGGTCGACACCGGGGGCGAGGAGGGCATTCCCGGCGGGATCGGCGCGGCGCCCAACGGCGATGCCGGCCACGTGACCTTCTACGTCAGGGTCGATGACATCGACGCCTCGCTGGCGAAGGCGGAGTCGCTGGGCGGCACGAAGGTGATGGGGCCGATGGACATCCCCAGCGGGCAGATCGCGCTCTTCACCGACCCCGAGGGACACCGGATCGGCCTGATGACCCAGACCGGCTGAGGACCGCGGGCGCGGCGCCGAAGCTAGCTCACCGCGACTGGCTCGGAGCGAAGTTCGGCGTCGCCGCCCTTTTCGCGGATCAGGTCGACCGTGAGCAGCACGGCGGCAACCGCGTAGAAGGGGGTGAAGGCGACGTTGGCGATCGTGTCGGCAAGCCACTCGCAGAGCAGTTCGCTGCCGAAGAGGCCGTGGGTGAGAGTGGTGGCGAGGTCGGTGAGCGAGTCGCCGACGATCTCGATCGGGATCAGGACCAGTGCGACGGTCCAGAACCTGCCCCGCACCAGGCGCAGGCTGCGGACGAAGGCGGCGCGGATGCCACGGTGCTCGATCTCCACCACGGGCGCCGTCAGGCCGAGCCAGACGAAGACGAGGATGCCCGGCACGAAGAAGAAGACGAGGCCGACCGCGACGAGAGCGCCGTAGAGCAGATCGATTGCGATCAGCGTCCGGTAGTTGATCATGCCAGCGATCTCGCGCAGCGATGGCGACCGCCCCTCGTGCCGATGGGTCAGCGAGATCGCCACCGTGCCGGTGTAGAAGACCTCGCCGATCAGGCCGGTGAACGCGATCGCCAGCACGGCGCCGATCGCGGCGAGCAGCTTGAAGCCGGCGCTGAAGCCGAACGAGCCGATGTCGGCGTTGAGGGTGATCGCGTGGAGCAGACCAAGCGGTATGAACACCGCCAGGGCGAGCAGCAGCAGCGAGGGCGCCCCGCGCCAGTAGGCGCGGCCGATTCGAGCGTAGATAGAGAGTAGGTCGCGGAGGAGATGCACGTCAGCGCCGGCGCCGCCGGCCGGATGGGTACTTGCCGCGCCGCTCGAGCTTCGACTGCGCCGACTCGGAGGTCGGCACTCGTCGCACGTCGCTGAGCTCGCCGATCAGCAGCTCTTCGGCGCAGCGTCGGTGCCAGTGGTGGTGTTCGGTGCCGCCGAGACGGAAGACGTACTGGACGACGACGTGCTCGCTGCCGATCTCGATCTCACCGTGACAGGCGGGGCAGCGGTAGAGCTTGCGCGAGATCCCCCGGATCAACCACGCCTCGTCGCCCTCTTCGGTGATGCCGCGCAGACTCCAGCGTTTGTCCGGCAACCCCGAGAGGTCGGCCACGGCCCTACTTCCTCGATAGCCAGGCGAAGCCGGCGGCCATCGCCAGATTGGCGACGCCCGCGAAGCGAAGACCGAGTTTGGCTCCTGGCCGGCTGACAGCGGGGGACTCGGCCCAAAGTGCATCGGTGGCGATCTCGGTGCCGCGCAGCCAGGCCAGCGCCCACCAGTCGCGCTGCTCGCCGCGCAACTCGGCGATCGCGTGGGCGGCGGCGAAGGTAAGCCAGATCGGCGCGCAGCGGCGAAAGAGGTGTTCGGCGTCTGGCGAGGGATGCTCATGACCGATCACCCGCAGAGTTGCCGCGGGACCGAGGAGCGCGCCGCCTCCGAGGATGAGATCGAAGGCGATCATGTTGCGGTTGGTGAGGCGCAGCGCCTGCTCGAGCTTCATCGCACGGTCAATCCAACCAGAAACCCCGCCGACGGGACGAAAGTGGAGATGGAAATCGCTTTCAGTCCCGTCGGCGTTCGGTTGAAGGGAAAGCACGGGGTCCGACGAATTGGACGCCGTGACCAAGACTGCGACCAAGACCCCCACCAGTACCGCCCCCAGCCTCAAGAGCCTTTCCGAGTACATCCAGGAGCGCTTCGAAGAGTTTTCGCGCTCGCAGAAAGACGTCGCCCGCTACATCGTCGACCACCTCGACGAGGCGGCCTTCCTCACCGCCGAGGAGCTGGCCAGGAGAGCGAGCACCTCGTCATCGACGGTGGTGCGCTTCTCCCAGGCCCTCGGCTTCGAGGGCTACCCCGAGCTTCAGCAGGCGGCGATCGAGGAGTACCGCTCGGCGGGTGCCGCGGCGGCGAGCGCGGCCAGCTCCGGCGCCCTCTTCTCCTTCGACCACTCCGAGCTGGAGGGCTCGCTGGGCGCCGACTACGCAAATCTCGAGGAAACCGCCCGCAAGCTGACCCGCGAGCAGGTCGACGGCGCCGTCGCCGCCCTGGCCGAAGCGCAGCGCGTGGTGATCGTCGGGGTCGACCAGATGGCCTTCTTCGCCAGCTACCTACGCCACACGCTCAGCCTGCTCGACATCCGCGCCGAAATCGTTGCCAGCACCGGTGGAGAGTCGCTGCAGCGCCTGGGCAGGATCGACGAAGAAACCCTCGTCATCATCCTTTCCTCCGGCCGCGCCCACCCGTTGCTGCTGCGGGCAATGAAGCTCGCCGTACATCGCGGCGCCCGCACCCTCGCCGTCTCCGACGCCTCGATGTCGGAGGTCGGGGAGCACGCCGAGCTGACTCTTTACTACTCGTCGAACAGCCCCTCTTTCGCGCGCTCCAACACCGCGCTCATGGCCCTCGTCCAAGCCCTCGCACATGGCCTGTACGCGAGGGACGAAGACACCCACAAAGACCGCATCAGGGCTTACAAGCTCAAGTAGCTCAAAGACCAGAGCCCCGGCCCGCGGGTCCTGTCACCGCAGGGGACCCACCACCCCCTGCGGTCGCTAAAGCGTCCTCGGGGGCGGTCCGCCCCTACGGTGCCACCCGCGGGAGAGGCGTCTTCCTCCGACGTTGCTCGCGGGGGGTGGCACGGATTTGGGGGACCAGTCCGAGGAAGCTTTAGCTACCGCAGGACTGGTGGCTCCGAATCCGTGACAGGACCCGCCGCGCCAGCAACGTAAGATGCGGAACCCATGGCCGAGAGAGCTACGTTCAGAGTGAAGACCGGACTCGCAGAGATGTTGAAGGGCGGGGTGATCATGGACGTGGTCACGCCTGAGCAGGCGCGGATCGCTGAGGACGCCGGTGCCTGTGCGGTGATGGCGCTGGAGAGGGTGCCGGCCGACATCCGCAGGGACGGCGGGGTCGCTCGCATGTCTGACCCGGCGATGATCAAGGGGATCCAGGAAGCGGTGACGATCCCGGTCATGGCCAAGGCGCGGATCGGCCATTTCGCCGAGGCCCAGGTCCTGCAGGCGCTGGAAGTCGACTACATCGACGAGTCCGAGGTCCTGACCCCGGCCGACGAGCGCCACCACATCGACAAGCTCGCCTTCGAGGTGCCCTTCGTCTGCGGCGCCACCAACCTTGGCGAGGCGCTGCGGCGGGTCGGCGAGGGGGCGGCGATGATCCGCTCCAAGGGCGAGGCCGGCACCGGCAACGTGGTCGAGGCGGTCCGCCACATGCGCGAAATCACTTCCGGAATCAAGCGCCTGGCGCAACTCGGCCGCGAGGAGCTGGCCGGCGCCGCCAAGGAGCACCAGGCACCGCTGGAAGTCGTCCACGAGGTGGCGGAGCACGGCCGCTTGCCGGTTCCGCTCTTCTGTGCCGGCGGCATCGCCACGCCGGCCGACGCGGCCCTGATGATGCAGCTTGGCGCCGAGGGCAACTTCGTCGGCTCGGGAATCTTCAAGAGCGATGACCCGGAGCGGCGGGCCAAGGCGATCGTCGAGGCGACGACGCACTTCAACGATCCAGAGCGGGTGGCCGCCGCATCGATCGGGCTCGGCGGGGCAATGCCGGGGCTGGAGATCGCCGACCTCGCCGCCGCCGACGCGCTGCTCCAAGACCGCGGTGCCTGAGCTGCGCCTCGGCGTGCTCGCCATCCAGGGAGGCTTCGAAGCGCACCGTGAAGTGCTGCGCGAGCTGGGCGCGGAGGTCGCGGAAGTGCGCCTTCCCGCTGACCTGGAGGGCCTCGACGGGCTGGTGATCCCGGGTGGCGAGAGCACGACGATCTCGATGGGAATCTCCTCGGCGGGCCTGGAGGAGCCGATCCGGAACCTGCGCGATGCCGGCGGGACGATCTTCGGAACCTGCGCCGGGATGATCGTCTGCGACCGCGAGCACCTCGGCCTGATCGATGCCAGCGCCGCCCGTAACGCCTTCGGCCGCCAGCTGCAGAGCTTCGAGGCCGACCTCGAGGTCGAGGGGATCGGCGAGGAGCCCCTGCGCGCGGTCTTCATCCGCGCGCCCTGGCTCGAGCGCTGCGGCGAGGGCGTCGAGGTGCTGGCCTCCTACGAGGGCCATCCGGTGGCGATTCGCGAGGGCCGGGTGCTCGCCTGTGCTTTCCACCCCGAGCTGACCGACGATTCGCGAATGCACGCACTTTTCATGGCCATGACTACAAGCGCCGTGAGCGCGGAGAGAGCGAGCGAGATTGCCGGTGACCATTAACGAGAGCGAACGAAGAGCGATCATTTTCGAAAAGCGCGAGGAGGCGGAGAGGTGAGAGATCCCAGAGCGGAGAACCTGGCGAAGATCCTGGTCGGCTACTCGACCAAGGTGAAGGCGGGCGAGGTGGTCTCGATCGACGGCGACCTCGGCGCCGAGCCCCTGCTGCGGGCGATCTACGAAGAGGTGCTGAAGGCGGGGGCTCACCCGATCCTCAACGTTGGTCTCGACGGGCTGGCGGCGATCTACTACGAAAACGCCAGCGACGCGCAGCTCGACTGGGTCTCGCCGCTGATGGAGTGGACGGTCGACAACGCCGACGTGCGGATCGGCGTCGGCGCCAGCGCCAACACGCGCGAACTCTCGAAAATTCCCCCCGAGCGCCAGACCCGGCGCCAGACCGCGACCGGCCCTGTGCTGAACCGGATGATGGAGCGCAGCGCCGCGGGCGACTTCCGCTGGTGCTACACGCTGTTCCCGACCAACGCCTACGCCTCGGAGGCCGAGATGAGCCTCGCCGCCTACGAGGACTTCTATTTCGGCGCCTGCCTCGCCGACGACCCCGAGCCGCTGACCGCCTGGAAGCGAGCCTCGGCCGAGTGCGAACGCCTGGCCGATTGGATCCAGGGTCACGAGGAGGTGCGGATCACGGCGCCAGGCACAGATATCAAGCTCGGCATTGCGGGTCGCACGTTCATCCCCTGCGTCGGCGACCACAACATGCCCGACGGCGAGTTCTTCACCGGCCCGGTTGAGGATTCAGTCGAGGGTGAGGTCACCTTCCATCTGCCGGCGGTGATCGCCGGCCGCGAGGTCTCGGGGGTGCGCCTGCGCTTCGAGGCCGGCAAGGTGATCGACGCCGGCGCCGAGCGCGGCGAGGAGTTCCTGATCCAGCTGCTCGACACCGACGAGGGCGCCCGCCGCCTCGGCGAGCTCGGCATCGGCACCAACTACGCGATCGACCGCGGCACGCTCGAGGTCCTGCTCGACGAGAAGATCGGCGGCACCGTCCACATGGCCGTCGGCAAGTCCTACCCGGAGTCCGGCGGCGTCAACGACTCCGCCGTCCACACCGACCTGGTCTGCGACCTGCGCCTCGGCGGCAAGCTCGAAGTGGACGGCACCGTCATGCAGGAAGACGGCAAGTTCGTCGTCTGAACGGCTCCGGTGCGCCTTATGCACCTCCGGGGTGCATAAGGCGCACCGGAAGCTACTGGTTGGGGATGGGCGAGCCGGCCAGGAGGAAGAACCAGAGCGTCATCACGATCCCGGCCAGCAGGACGGAGCCCATCAGGACGGCCTCGACGACGGTTGTGCCGCCGACGCGGGGGGAGGAGTCGCGCATGCTCTTCAGCCAGGCGGGACGCATCGACTCGACCTGGTTGGTGCCGGTGACCTGGATGTAGAGGCGGTTGAGGCGGCCGATCAGCCAGGCGACCAGCAGCACAGAGACGAGGATGCCGGCGGCGACGACGAAGTATGGCCCCGAGCTGGGGAACTGAGTGTGGGAGACCTTGGAGCCGATGTAGATCCAGGCCAGCGGGATCGCCGTCCAGATCGAGAGTGCGGCCAAGAGCATCGCGACGAAGATCAGGCTCGCGGCCAGCCCCCTGGCCAGGCCACCCCTGTGTGACTCAGTGACCATTTCCACACTCATACAATGCCAGCTATGTCTGGACACTCGAAGTGGTCTTCTATTAAGCACAAGAAGGGCGCAGCCGACGCCAAGCGCGGCAAGCTCTTCACCAAGCTGGCCCGAGCAATCACAGTCGCAGCGCGCGATGGCGGGCCCGACCCAGACTCCAACGCGCCCTTGGCGACCGCCGTGCAAAAGGCCCGCGACGCTTCGATGCCGAAGGAAAACATCCAGCGGGCGATCGATCGCGGCTCGGGGGTCGGCACCGATGCCGAGGCGATCGAGCAGGTGCTCTTCGAGGGCTATGGCCCCGGCGGCGCGGCGATCCTGGTCGATGCCCTGACCGATAACCGCAACCGCACCAGTGCTGACGTGCGACACGCCTTCACCAAGCACCACGGCAACCTCGGCGAGCCCGGCTCGGTCGCCTGGATCTTCGAGAAACGCGGCGTCATCGTCGTCGATGCCAATCGCTACGGCGAAGACGATCTGATCGTCGCGATTGACGCCGGCGCCGAGGACGTGCGCGAGGACGGCGAGCAGTTGCGGGTGATCTGCGAGCCCGGCGATCTCGCTGCTGTGCGCGGGGCGCTGGAGGAGGCTGGAATCGAGATCCAAGCCGCTGACCAGACGATGGAGCCGAAGAGCACGGTCGAGGTCAAGGGCACCGAGGCCGAGTGGCTGCTGAAGCTGGTCGATGCCCTGGAGGAGCACGACGACGTCAACGAGGTCCACGCCAACTTCGACGTCCCCGAGGAGATCCTCGCCAAGCTGGCGTCTGCCTAGCGAGCGGAGGGGGCGTCGGGGGCTGGGTCTCCGGGCCAGCTTCACCGGGAGTTCCCGGAGACCCAGCCCCCGACGCCCACGCGGCCCGGAAGGCATCCGGAGCTAGTTCCAGAATCAGCCGTTATGCAAGTTGTGATGGGGATCGATCCGGGTGCAGCGAACCTGGGCTTTGGTGTGGTGAGGATCGAGGGCAGCCGCATGGTTGCGCTCGACGGTGGCGTGGTCGAGACCCCGCCCGAGCTGCCGCTGGAGCGCCGCCTGGAGCGGATCCACAGCTCGCTGGCGGAGCTGATCGACTGGCACCAGCCGGCGGCGATGGCGCTCGAGGATCTTTACTTCGGCAAGAACGTGCACTCGGCGATGGCGGTCGGCCGGGCCAGCGGCGCGGCGATGCTGGCCGCCGCCCAGCGCGGGGTGCGCTGTTTCACCTACACGCCGCAGGCAATTAAGAAGTCCGTTTGCGGCTCCGGCGGCGCCGGCAAGGACCAGGTGCAGCGGATGGTGGGCACCCTGCTCGGGCTTTCCGAGCCGCCGACACCCGACCACGCTGCCGACGCGCTAGCGGTGGCGATCTGCCACGGCGGCGCCACCGGGCGCGAAGCGGCGACCCTGGCGGCGGAAGAAACCGCCTCGCAGAGGCTGGCGGCCAGATGATCGCGGCCGTGCGCGGGGAAGTGATGGTGCGTCGACCAGATCACGTCGTGGTCGATGCCGGCGGTGTCGGCTATCGGCTCGCCGTCTCGGCCGAGACGCTGAAGGCGGTGCCGGCAACGGGCCGCGAGGTCTTTCTTCACGCCGAGCTGATCTCGCGCGAGGACTCGCTGGCGCTCTTCGGCTTCGCTTCCGAGGAGGAGCGCGATCTCTTCGGCGAGCTGATCTCGGTCAGCGGCGTCGGTCCCAAGGTGGCGATGGCGGCACTCTCGGGCGGGCCGACGCGCGAGCTCTTGCGGGCGATCGCCGCCGGTGATGCCAAGCGCTTTCAGGCGGTTCCCGGGATCGGGAAGCGGACCTCGGAGCGAATCATCGTCGAGTTGCGTGAGAAGGTCGCCGGCGCGCTCGAGGAGGAGGTCACCGGGCTGGGGGCGGACGGCAGCGACGCTCGCGGCCTCGCCCGCGACGGCCTGATCAACCTCGGCTACGCGCCGCTTGAGGCTGAGCAACTGCTTGAAGGCATCGAGGGCGAGGACGCCGAGCAGCTTCTCGCCGCCGCCCTGCGCAAGGCCGGCTCCTCGCGGAGCAAGGCATGAGCGACATTGACGGAAAGAGGATTCGCACACCGGGCATTGAGGATTCCCCGGCCGCCCCCGGACGCGGAAGCGAGGGCCTGTCCATATCTGATTCCCAGGCCCTTGCGGGAGCAGAGGAGGCGGCCGTTGATGACGTGCGGGTGCACGACGCTCGTGCCGACGCACCCGACGAGGACCTCGACCGTTCGCTGCGGCCGCGAACGCTCGCCGACTTCGTCAACCAGGAGCAGGTCACCGAGCAGCTGGCGATCTTCATCGAGGCGGCGCGCGGGCGCGACGAGCCGCTCGATCACGTCCTGCTAGCCGGGCCTCCCGGTCTCGGCAAGACCTCGCTCGCCCACATCGTCGCCGCGGAGATGGGCGTGCCGCTGGTGCAGACCGCCGGCCCGGCGCTGGAGCGCAAGGCTGACGTCGCCTCCTTTCTCACCGCCTTGGAGCCCGGCAGCGTCTTCTTCGTTGACGAGATCCACCGGCTCGGACGGGCGGTCGAGGAGACGCTCTACCCGGCGATGGAGGACGGTGAGCTGCCGGTCGTGCTCGGCCAGGGCGCCGGCGCCCGCACCGTCACCCTGCCGCTGCCGCCCTTCACCCTGGTCGGCGCGACCACCCGCGCCGGGCTGCTGACGACACCGCTGCGCGACCGCTTCGGCCTCTCGCACCGGCTCGAGCATTACGCGCCCGGGCACCTCGCCGAGATCATCGTGCGCTCGGCCGGCATCCTCGGGGTCGAGATCGACGGGGCTGGAGCCGAGACGATCGCCGAGCGCTCGCGCGGCACGCCGCGCGTCGCCAACAGGCTGCTCAAGCGGGTGCGGGACTTCGCCCAGGTCAAAGAGCGCGGCACGATCGATGCCGGCGTCGCCGATGCGGCTTTGGCGATGCTCGAGGTCGACGCCGGCGGTCTCGACCGCAGCGACCGCGCCCTGCTCGACGTCGTCGCGACCAAGTTCTCCGGCGGTCCGGTCGGGCTCTCGACGCTCGCCGTCGCGATCGGCGAGGAGGCCGACACGATCGAGGATGTTCTCGAGCCATATCTGCTTCAACAGGGCCTTCTAAAGCGCACTCCACGCGGCCGCGTGATCACTCCCCGGGCCTATGAGCACCTGGGCCTGCCGGTCCCCGAAGGAGCGAACAGCCTCTTCTGAGTAACCTGCCGTTGGGATGCCGTTCTTCATCTGCCCCAACTGCGGCCACAGGGAGGTCAGCGCGGAACGAACCGCGGGTTTCAGCGCGCGCCCCAAGGGCTGCTCAAAATGCGGCTTCGGCTTCGTCTTCGAGCTACTCGACGACTACTACCCGGCCCCGAACGCGGCCTTCTTCGTCTGCGATCAGCAGGCGCGGGTGATCGACGCCGGGCGCGGCAGCTTCGAGTTGACCGGGCTCACCGACGAGGACGTGATCGGCCGGCCGGTGCAGGAGGTCCTCGGCCTCGAATGGCGCGCCGAGAACAGCGGCGACGAACCTCGCGAAGGCAACGGCGAGAACAGCACCGATCCGATCGCGACCTCGCTGGAGTGGGGCGTGCGCTCGCTCGGCAAGCGCGTCTCGGTCAACGCCGAGGGCGACCTTCCGGCGGAGGCGGTTGCCGACGTCTTCCCGGCCTACGACGACGACGGGGGACTGTTGATCGTCCTCACCCCGGAGGCTTGAGAGCGGCATGGGCAAAAGGCGCCGCAACCTCTTCGTCCTGCTTTTTGTCTTCGGCCTGATCGTCGTCTCCGGCATCGTCATCGCCAACAAGCCGACGAAGCTGGGCCTCGACCTCAAGGGCGGCGTTCAGCTGGTGCTGCAGGGCAGGCCGACCCCACAGCAGCCGACGCTCGACAACGGCTCGATGGAAAAGGCCGTCGACATCATCCGCTCCGGCTGCGACCAGCTCGGCGTCTCGGAGATCGAAGTGGCCCGGGTGGGCAGCGACCAGATCCAGGTCGGCATCCCCGGCGCGACCAGCGTCGGCAAGGCGACCGAATGCGCGACCAAGCCGGCCCGCCTCTTCTTCTTCGACTGGGAACCGAACTTGATCGGGCGCGAGTTCCTAATCGGCGGCCATCCCAGCAGGGAACCGCCGAGAGGGCCGGTCAAAGACGCGACCAAAGAATGGCAGGAAGCCGGTCGCCTGCCGACCAAGCGTGAAAACCAACAGCTGATCGTCGCCGGCGCCTTCCCGAACGAGTACGCGGCGGTCAAGCTGGCCTCCGAACAGAAGCCGAAAGCCGATTGCCCGAAATGCAGCTCGTCGGCCACTTACTACCTGTTCGCGAAAGACAAAGACCACACGCTGATCGACGGGCCCGAGTACGCCGAAGACGACCTCTTCATCACGCCCAGCGGCCGGAAACGCCCCCAAAACGCGGGCACCGTGATCAAGGTCCCCCAGGGCACGATCGTGGTCTCCGAAAAGCCCCAAGACACAAGCGGCCAGGTGCTCGAAAACGCCGAACCGGGTTGGTTTGCGCTGAAGGACGATCCCGCCCTGTCCGGCACCGAAATCACCAATCCGAAGCAGGAAACCGACGAAACCGGCGCGCCCAACGTCACCTTCAAATTCACCGACAGCGGCCGCCAGAACTTCCAGGAAGTGACCCGCCGGATCGCCCAGCGCGGCGCTGCTTCGGCGATCGGGCCGAGCAGCGAAGAAACCGCGGAAGCGGCATCCGGCCATTTCGCCGTCGTGCTCGACAACGAAGTCAAGACGCGGCCGATCATCAACTACGCGCAGAACCCCGAAGGCATCGATGGCCGCACCGGCGCCCAGATCTCCGGCGGCTTCAACAGCGTTGAAGACGCCCAGGACCTGGCCAGCTTCCTGCAGCGCGGCGCCCTGCCGATCAACCTCAACCTGATCAGCCAGTCGCAGGTCTCGGCGACGCTTGGCTCAGAAGCACTGCACGACGGCATCAAAGCCGGCCTGATCGGCCTCGTCCTCACCATTCTCTTCCTGCTGATCCTCTACCGCTTCCTCGGCTTCGTCGCGGTGATGGCGATCGGCGCCTACGGGGCGATCTTCTTCGCCCTGGTCAAACTGATCCCGATCACCCTCACCCTGCCGGGGATCGCGGGACTGGTGCTGACGATCGGCGTCACCGCCGATGCCAACATCGTCATCTTCGAGCGAATAAAGGAGGAGGTGCGGGCTGGGCGCTCGATGTCGAACGCGATCTCGGCCGGCTACCGCCGCGGGATCGCGACGATCATCGACGCCAACGTCGTCACCCTGCTCACCGCCTTCGTCCTCTTCGTGCTCGCCACGGCGGGGGTCAAGGGCTTCGCCTTCGTCCTCGGCGTCGGCACGATCGTTTCGCTGCTGACCGCCGTCGTCTTCACCCAGGCGCTGCTCGGCGCGATGAGCCGCTCGCACCTGTTGCGCTCGCCCCGGGCACTGGGCGCGACCAAAGAGGGCATTCGCTGGCACTTCGACTTCATGGGCGCGAGCCGCTGGTTCTTC
>Ga0070679_100000910_pt1 | contig 25653 bp, 27 predicted proteins | sample KBSC63BmetaG_FD_65652 | JGI IMG/M metagenome (GOLD analysis project Ga0070679, IMG submission 65652) | Corn rhizosphere microbial communities from Kellogg Biological Station, Michigan, USA - KBS C6-3B metaG | ecosystem: Host-associated > Plants > Roots > Rhizosphere | place: USA: Michigan... | reverse complement strand
CGACGAGCTCCACATTCGCGGATACGGCTCCCATGGCTGCTTCACGGGTGCTCTGCACGACGTCCCACCCGGCGGCCTGCAGTCGCAATTGCGCGGCGAGGGTGAGCGCGCGGGCGCGCGCGATCCGCGCGGAGCGCTTGCCTCCGGTCTCGAATGTGAGTCCTGTCGCGAGGGCGAAGGTCCAGGGAGTGGAATGCCCTTCGTCCGGGTGTGCAGCGCGTTCCACGGAGGCGCTGGCGTCCGGATACGGTCGCGCCCCCGCGGTCACTTCTCCGGCGCGCGCGACATCCACGGCGCGACGCACCACAGTCAGATCTGACCGGAAAAACACGGCCGCGAGCGCGAGCTGCGTGGGAAGCCAGGCGCTGTCGCGCAGAGTCGCGCTCTGTTCCGCGAGAAAGCGTGCCAGCGCGGGATCGTTCAGATTCCGATCGCTGAAGTTGGCTGCAGCCTGCTCGCCGGACGGGAGTGGCGCGGGCTCGTAGTGCTGCGCGCCGAAGCAGGCGGCGGTGAGGAGCAGGAGCAGTGGGCCGGTGGTGCGGGCGAGTCGTGGCATCCGGGATACTGTCCTGACCTCTGATATATGGGAATGAATGCGCTGCAGGACTGGGTGGCGGCCACTCCAGAGCCCGGTGATTGGCTACGTGTAGGAGTTGCCAGCGATGGGAAGATCGTGCGGCCGTGAGGGGAGTCAAGGATGGGTGTGCGGGTGCTCGCGGAACTCCACATGCGCCCGAGTGATTCGTGGCATTGCCGTGGCCGCTGGCGCGGGCCACGGCGCTCCGCCGCACGTCGTGCGCGGCTGAGGACTCGAAGGAAGCTCGCAGTCAGCAGGACGCGCCGGATGGATGGTTGTGGCGACGATGGAGCCGGGATGCCCGGCGTGCGGCGAGAGCAGGAGTCGGCCACTCTTCAGTAGTGTACCGACGGCGACTTACGTTGCATGTGTGCGGTGCGGCCTCGCGCGGATGAACCCGCTGCCGTCCGCGCAGGACCTGCTCGCGTACTTTGGTGCGGGATACTTCGAGGATGCGCAGGTGCCGGGCGGCTACGACGACTACGCCGCCGACGAGCCCCTTCATCGGCTCAACGCGCGGCGCCGGCTCGCGCGTATCGCCAGGAGCCGTCGCGGTTGCGCGGCGGGCGCGCTACTCGATATCGGATGCGCCTACGGGTACATGCTCGACGAGGCGCGGATGCAGGGCTGGTCGGTGGCCGGCGTCGAGCCCGCGTCACTGGCCGCCGAGCGAGCTCGGAGCCGTGGCCTCGAGATCTTCGATAACGTGCATGAAGTGCTGGCGCAGCATCCCGGCGGTTTCGACGTCGTAAGCGTGTGCCAGGTATTCTCGCACGTGCCCGACCTGGCACTGGCCATGGGCCATGCGGCCGAGGCCCTCGCGCCTGGCGGCTTTCTGTTCGAGGAGACCTGGCGACGCGATGCGCTCGTCGCCCGACTGGCGGGCAGGCGCTGGCAGGTGATTGCGCCACCTACCGTCGTATGGCTCGAGACCAGCGCGTCGATCCGTGCGCTGCTCCACCGCGTGGGGCTCGACGTGGTCGACTGGACGCAGGGGCGCAAGACGGTGAGCGTGGGGCACGCGGCGTCGCTGCTGCGCGCGCTCCCGCTGCCGGGGCCGCTGATCAGCGCGGCGGAGTGGCTCGCGCGGTCTCGATGGGCGCGGCTGCCGCTGTCGTATGCATTTGGGGACCTTGTGTGGGTGACTGCGACGCGGCATCGCGACGTTCACAACAGGGAGTGAGTTGCTCATTCGCGCTCAATATGCCTGGCTACGCGCTCGCGGAGAGCCGGGCCGCCGCACTGCAACCCCTCATCACCGAAACGTACGGCGCGTGGACGCATCCCCGTCGCCCTATCGTGCCTGCAGCCGGATCGCTCCCTTGAAGGTCCGCACCGTCAGTCTCGGTCCGCCGCCGCCGAGCTGGAGGTGCAGCGTGCCGCCGCCGCTGCCCGGTGTCGCGCCGGCCGCCGGCCGCAGTTGCGTGAAGCGGTTCTCGATGGGGCCCTCGATGCTCGACAGGTCGAGCGTAGCCGACACCGCGCGCGGCAGCAGGAGACTCACCGTGCCGCCGTGGTTCGAGAACTCGAGCAGCCCGTTGGCCACGGGTGCGCCCAGAAAGCGGATGTCGCCCTGCACGGATGCGAAGCGTCCGTGCACAATGGTGGCGCTCTCGATGTCGAGCGGTCCGCGCACGGTTGCGGCGTCAATGTCCTCGGGCGCGCCGCGAACCACCAGGTGCCCATCGCCGGTGCGCGCCCGCACCCATGGAGCGTTCACGTCGAGCGTGACGTCGCCCGCGAGCGACTCGACCTCGACGCTGCGAGACTGGCCGCTCAGGTGAATGGCGCCCGACACCGAGTAGAACCAGCCCGCCGTACTCGTGCCCGTGATAGCGGCGCTCACGCTTTTCACCGAAATCTGGCTGGACCTCGGTACGTACAGCACGACGTCGCTCGCGGCGACGGGGCTGCCGTCCGGGTGGTCATCGACGCCGAGCTTCACACCGTGCACGTCCCCCGCCATGAAGAAGCGTTCGTGCTGCGCGATGTGCCCGCGCACCTCGATCGAGTCGCGATCCCACGCCTCGATGCGAATCGTACCTGCCGGGAAGAAGATCTTGACCGGTGCGCCGGCGGCGAGGGCGTGCGCACGAATGAGCGGTTCGCTCGCTTGTGCGCCGGCACTGACCGCGCCGAGTGCGGCGATGGGGCTGCCCGCGGCGCCGGCGACCATCGCGAACAGCGCGATCGCCTGCATGAGTGCGCGGCGCCGAGTATTCCCCCCATGCCGCGGCGCTGCGTGCGCTGTGCTATGACGCATTTCTCAGCCGCCTGAGGAGATCCAGCTTCTGCTGATATGATTCCGCGAGCAATTGCCGCAGCACGGTGTTGTTCGGGTCGCGCTCCAGCGCGGTCTTGAGCTCGGCGATGGCGTGGTCGATCACCTGCAGATCGCTGTCACCCACCGCGGTCGTCGAAGGCCCCAGCATCGCGCGCTGCATCTCGATCTCGTCGAGCAGTTGCTGGAGCTGCTGCTGGTAGGCGCGCGCCGAGTCCGATACGCGGGTGACCGCCGGGATGCCCGCCGGGCCCGAGGGTACCGGCATGGCCGTCGATGCGGCTGGTGGCGACACGCTCACCGCCGGTATGACAGCCGGCGTTCGCGATGAACGCAGCACAACGGCAGCCACGATCACCGCGGCCGCGGCGCCCACGACGGCCATGGCGCCGAGCCACACAGGACGTCGTCGCGCGACCGGCGACCGGCTGTCGCGCGTTCCGGACGACGCGTCGAGCGCGATGACCTTGCTCGACTCGATGCGGTCGCGGATAGCGGGCCACAGGTCCTCGTCGAGCGTGGCCGAAGCAGAGGCGGCGGCGTGAAGCCGGTGCATGAGAGTCCTCAACTGCGAGACGTCCGCGGCGCATGCCTCGCACACGACCAGGTGCGCGGCGGCCCGCGCCGCGTCCTCGGCGTTCAGTGTGCCATCGGCAAGTCCCTGCCGCTCGTCCTCGGTGATGTGCGTCATTCGTTCAGCATTCGTGTCAGCGCGCGCCGGGCCCGCCAGAGCTGCGCGCGCGACGTGCCCGGCGCGATGCCCGTCATCTGCGCGATCTCGTCATGCGAATAGCCGTGCAGATCGTGCAGCACCAGCACCGTGCGCGCGCCGGCCGGGAGACGCGCCAGCGCGCGGTCTAGGTCGAGCCGTGCATCAACGCGATCCGCGGCGGAGGACGCGCGGCTGATCGCGACATCATCCACCACTTCATCCGTAAACCGAAGCGCATCGCGCCGGGTGGCGCGCAGACGTTCGAGAATCACGTTCACCCCCAATCGGTGCAGCCACGTGGCGAGCGAGCTCTCGCCGCGAAACTGCGCGAGCTTCTCCCACGCGCGTACGAAAATGTCCTGAACCAGGTCGCGGGCTTCACGCTCGTCTCCGGTCATTCGCCGGCAGAGGGCGAGGACCGCGCTCACGTGCGTGCGGTACACCGATTCGAAGGCGCCCAGCTCGCCCGCCTGCGCCCGGTGCACCGCGTCACACGTGGCCGTGTCCTCGTTCGCCGCCATGCGCGTCATCATGTCATTGGACGGCGGACGAACGCAAATCGCTTACCGCTGGCTCGCCGCAAGCACGGTGAGCACCGAATCCACCTCACGCGCCGATACGGCGCGAGGGAGCGGCATGTCGGACGTCATCCGCGTGGGCACGCGCACCGACGCGACGGTGTTGTCGGCACCCAGGGTGACCAGCGCGGTGGTGTTGCCGCTGAGCGTAATGCGGAGCAGCCAGGCGCCCTGCCCGGGCCACTGCTGGCGGAGCGCGAACACGCCAGGCTGCGGCGTGGCGTCGAGCCGGAGCGCGATCGTGCGGCGCTGTCCGTTCACGATGCCTTCCGCGGACGCGGACAGGTCGCTCGCGGCGGGCGTGCGGTCATGCATCATGGCGTGCACCAGCAGAACGGCGCCGTGGTTCGCGCGATCGAACGGATTCACGGGTGACTCGATGGACAGCCAGGGTGGCCACTTGAGGGCGGTAGCCGCGTTGGTCGCGGGCGCAACGACTGCGGGTGCAACGACTGCGGGTGCAACGGATGCGGGTGCGCTGGCTGCGGGGGCAACGGGTGCGCTCGTGAGCGAGAGCGATGCGGCGATGGCCGAAATGAGGGTGGTGCGAAGCATGGAGGCCTCCAGTCGAAGGACGTTCGTGATGTGCCTGTTCGTAGATTGGATGCGCATGCCCGGCGATTTGCTTACACGATCGTGGTCCGATCCAGGGACTGATGCTCGCCGCGCGATCCGCGTTGCGATCAGCGGTTATCGCCGCCGCCGAGCAAGCAGCGCCGCGCACTCCGCCGCGCACACGCCGCCCTGAACCGTTGGCGGCGCGCCCCACTTGGCGACTGTCGCATTGCCGAGCACTGGATACGTCCCGGTTGCGCCACCCAATTCTCCCGCCGGCACGCCGAACACGAGTCGCGCAATCCGGCTTTGTCGCACGGCGTACGCGCACAGCACGCACGGCTCGACGGTCGTGTAGAGTGTCGCGCCGGAGAGGTCGATCGATCCCGTTGCCCGGCACGCCTCACGGATGGCCACGATTTCCGCATGCGCGGAGGGATCCAGCTCGGCGCGAACACGTTCGTATCCTTCCCCGATGATCCGTTCCTCACGCACGATGAGCGCACCCACGGGGACGTCGCCGGCGTCGAGCGCGCGGCGCGCCAGCTCCAGGCAGCGGCGCATGTGTCGCTCGTCGTCGACCGCGTGGCCCGTCATGCTGCAGCGTGCTCCGACAGCGGTCTACCTGAGCCCGATGCGCTGCACGAGATCGGCGTAGCGCGGGTCGCCGCGGAGCGGGTCGTAGCCGGGATCCAGGTGCAGGTAGATGAGCCCCGCCGATCGCGCCTGCCACGCGCGCTCGAGCGAACGGAACGCGCGGTCGAGATCGCCCACGGCGGCGTAGCCCATGGCGAGAATTTCCGAGCGCAGGTACTGGCGCCGCGATTCGTCTTCCAGTCGCGCCAGCATGGCTTCGGCCTCCTCGCGCTGACCCAGCGCGGCGAGCGCGCGCACGATCATCGCGTCGTACGAGCGCACCGATTTTTCCAGCGCCTGCGCGCGGCGATACCAGCTCAGCGCCGTCTCGGCGTCGCCCAGCGCCAGATACGCGGAGCCGATATAGTGCGGCGCGCGAATGCACACCTCATCCATCTCGAGCGTGCGGTGTCCCTGCGCAATCGCGCCGTCGTAGTCGTGCGCATAGAGCAGAAAGCGCGACAGCCACTCGCTGTAATGCACCGAGAGGGGATCGAGCTTGAGCGCCGTCGCCACTGTATCAATCGCGTCGTTCAGCCGCCCGACGAGCGGCAGGGCGGTGCCGTGCACGTAATGCGCCTCGGCGTAGTTCGGGCTCAGCTCCACGGCGCGCGCGAGCTGCACTTCCGCGGCGGCGAAGTTCCACTCGTGCCAGCAGAGCACCTTGCCGATTGACGTGATGGCCTCGGCCAGCTCGGGATCGCGTTGCAGCGCACGCTCGGCGGCTGCCTTCGCGCGCGGATAGGCGTCGTCCGGAGCCACCCAGTCGTCCGCGAGATTGCACCACACGTCGGCGATTCCCGCATACGCACGGCCAAAGCCAGGGTCCTGCAGCAGCGCCTGCTGAAAGAGATCGAGCGCCTTGCGCAGCGCGGGCTCGGAGAGTTTGACGAAGAAGAAGCGGCCCTTCAGGTAGAGCGTGTACGCCTCGAGATTCCTGGTGGGCGCCACGACCTGCGCGGCGTCCTCGGCGAGGCGCAGCTTGAGCGCGTCGACGATGGCGTGCGAGATGTCATCCTGCACGGCGAACACGTCCTCGAGCTGCCGGTCGTACGTCTCGCTCCACAGGTGATAGCCGTTCTCGATGTTGATGAGCTGCGCCGTGATGCGAATGCGGTTGCCCACCTTCCGCACGCTTCCCTCCAGCACCGAACTGACGCCCAGCTTCTCGCCGATCTGGCGCACGTCGGCCTCCTTTCCCTTGAAGGCGAACGAGCTCGTGCGCGAGGCGACCTGCATGCCGGGGACTTTCGCGAGGGCGTTGATGATCTCCTCGGTCATCCCGTCGGCGAAATATTCGTTCTCGGGGTCCGCGCTCATGTTCGCGAGCGGAAGCACGGCGATGGCCTTGACGGCGGGTTTGGCGTGAGACGATGACGCGCGCTGGACACCCGTAGCCGATTCACGGGTGCTGACGCGCAGCGTCTCCGCGAACTCGGCGGCGGACGGGAAGCGATCCGCCGGCGTGCGGGCCAGCGCGCGCGTGATGGCGTCGTCCACGGGCTCCGGGACGTCGCGCGTGGTGCGCACGTGGGGAATGGGCGCCACGAAGCGCTTCGCGATGATGGCCTGGGCCGAGATGCCGGTAAAGGGCGGCTCGCCCGTGAGCATCTCGTAGAGCACGCAGCCCAGCGAGTAGAGGTCGCTCCGGCCATCGGTGTCGAGCTCGCCCGCGGCCTGTTCCGGACTCATGTAGGCGGGAGTGCCGAGCGACAGGCCGGTTTGCGTGAGCGATTTGCCATTGCTGGAGAGCGCCTTGCCAATGCCGAAGTCCGCGACCATCGCGGCGCCTTCGTGCATGAGGATGTTCTCCGGCTTGATGTCGCGGTGCACGACATTGTGGCGGTGAGCGTAGTCGAGCGCGGACGCCACCTCGCGCGTGATGCGGAGCGCCTCGTTGAGCGGGAGCTGGCGCTCGCGGTCCAGTCGTTCCCGCAGCGAGCGGCCTTCCATGCTGGGCATCACGTAGAACAGCACGCCCCCCGCCTCACCGGAGTCGAACACGGGGAGGATGTGCGGGTGCGTCAGTCCGGCGGCGAGCTTGATCTCGCGCAGGAAGCGGTCAGCGCCCATGGCCGCCGAGACCTCGGGGCGGAGGACCTTAAGGGCGACCTTGCGGTCGTGACGGAGATCGTGCGCGAGATACACGATCGCCATGCCGCCCTGGCCGAGCTCGCGCTCGAGGGTGTAGCGGGAGGCGAGTCCGGTCCGGAGGCTTTCGAGAAAGTCTGGCATTGCGGGGACCAATATGCAGCGCGGGACGGCGTGGAGCGAGCAGGGCATTGCGGTCAGGGATCATTGGGGTCAGAGTCGATTGATGTGCTGACGGGAATCGCTCCACGCCCCGCTACCCCGCCCTTGGGAATCGGCAATCGGGAATCGGGAATCGTGGGAATGGGGAGGCCGATTCCCCATTCCTACGATTCCCCCTTCCCGATTGCCGATTGCCGTCAGCACTTCAATCGACTCTGACCCCATTGATCCGTGACCGCATTGCCAGGCACTGCGCAATCCATTCCCGCGCCGCGGCCACCTCGCCTTTCGCCACGGCGTGCCCGCCAGCTTCCCAGTGCACCGTCACGTCCGCCCCGGCGCTCCGCAGCATGGCCGCCAGTTGCTCCACCTGGCCAACCGGCACGATCGGATCCGTGCGCCCAGCTCCAATGAACACGGCCGTTCCCTCGAGGTGCGGCAGCACCTCGGGCTCGAATGGGAGCATGGGACTGAGCAGAACGGCGCCCCGCAGCACGCCCGGTCGCCGCAGCAGCAGGCTTGATGCGATGTTTGCGCCATTGGAAAATCCCACCGCCACGATGCCGCCCGGTTCGAGCTGATATGTCGCGCACGCAGCGAGCACGAACTCCGCCAGTTCCTCCGTGCGACGCGCGAGATCCTCCTGGTCGAAGACGCCCTCCGCCACGCGTCGGAAAAATCTCGGCGCGCCATGCTCGAGTACCTTGCCGCGCGGGCTCAGCATGCCGGCGCCCGGCAGCAGCATCCGTCCCAGCGGCAGCAGGTCCTCCTCGTCGCCGCCCGTACCGTGCAGAAGCAGCAGCGTCGTGCTCCCTGTGAGCGCGCCATCATCGGCGGGCGGGATGTAGCGGTGAATGAAGCCGAGTGCGTCGCCGCTCACATCCTCCGGCCCGGTCGCCTCCGCGAACAGCGTGGCCGCGGACTGCGGCACGCCGAGATGGATGCGCGGCAGCACGGCCTCGATCTCCGCGCGATGCGGTTCGTACTGCGGCGGCAGCTTGAGAAGTTCGCCGAGATGCGCCACGGGCTCGTCCACCGTGAACCCAGGCGGATTGGTCGCCAGTTCGAAGAGCACGCCGCCGGGCTCATGAAAGTACACCGAGTGGAAGTACTGTCGGTCAATCACCGGTGTGGGGTGCAGCCGCGCGGTGAGTACACGCTGCCGCACGTCCAGTTGCGCGGCGTCATCCTCCACGGCGAACGCGACGTGATGCACGGTGCCGGCACCGCTCGCTCCCTGCACGAATCCTCCCACGGTGCGCACGTCGACCTGGCGCGCCGGCCCGCCGTCACCAATCACATAGCGTTTCGTGGTGCCATCCTCGCGCGCCGCACGGAAGCCCAGCGTATCCACGAGCACGTGCTCAGTGGGCGCACTCTCGTCCACCCAGAGCGTGACGCCGTGAAAGCCGTGCATGGCGTGCTCCGCAGGAATACCGGATGCGTGTTCCCACGCCGGCCGATCCTCCGCGCCGGCGTGCCCGACGATCTCGAGCATCAGTCCATCGTGGTCTCGGAACGCGAGCACCTGCTCGGCGTCGGATCCACGGCCGCGCTGCGCGGGCCGCTCGTGCTCTACGCTGTGCCGCACCAGGCGCTCCACCCAGAAGCCGATGGAGCCGGGGAGCACGGCGAACGACGTCACGGCCACCTGGCCGGCGCCCTGCCGCCCGCGCCGCGCGCCCGGCCAGGGAAAGAACGTCATGATGCTGCCCGGCGTCCCCGCTTCGTCGCCATAGTACAGATGGTAAGTTTGCGGATCGTCGAAGTTCACGGTGCGCTTCACCAGACGCAGGCCGAGCAGCCCCGCGTAGAAGTCGAGATTGCGCTGCGGGTCGCTCGCGATCGCGCTGACGTGGTGCAGGCCGAGGACACTGGACATTGCGCGACTCCGTGAATGGTTCACCCGCAATCTAGCCCGCGCGTGAACGGGCGCGTGAACGGGCGCGTGAACGGGCGCGCGAACGCTCCTGCAACGCCGACGCTGCTGGAATGCCAACGCTGCTGACAGGGGAAGACCGAATGACAGAGACGATCGAACTCGGACTGGATACCTTCGGCGACGTCATGGCGGGCGACGATGGTCAGCCGCTGCCGTACGCGCAGGTGATTCGCAACGTCATTGATCAGGCCGTGCTCGCTGATGAATTGGGCGTGGACTTCTTTGGCGTGGGCGAGCACCACCGCGATGACTTCGCCATCTCGGCGCCTGAGGTGGTGCTCGCGGCGATTGCGGGACGCACCAGCCGCATCCGGCTCGGGTCGGCGGTGACGGTGCTCAGCTCGGATGATCCGGTGCGCGTGTTCGAGCGCTTCGCCACGCTCGACGCGGCGTCGAACGGACGCGCCGAAGTCATTCTCGGACGCGGGTCGTTCACGGAGTCGTTCCCGCTGTTCGGCTTCGACCTCAACGACTACGAAAAGTTGTTCGAGGAGAAGCTCGACCTTTTCGCGGCGCTCCTCACCGAGCAGCCCGTTACCTGGCGCGGCACCACACGTGCGCCGTTGACCAACCAGCGCGTGTTTCCCCAAACGGAATCCGGGGCGATCCGGACATGGATCGGCGTGGGCGGGAGCCAGGCATCCGTGGTCCGCGCGGCGCGCTACGGCATGCCGATGACGCTCGCCATCATCGGCGGTGAGCCCGAGCGGTTCCTGCCCTTCATCGAGCTCTATCACCGCGCGCTCGAGCGATTCGGCAAAGCGATGCTGCCCGTTGGCGTTCACTCGCCCGGCCACATCGCGGACACCGACGAGCAGGCCAGGGAAGAGCTGTGGCCACCGTACAAAAAGATGCTCGACCGTATCGGTGCCGAGCGTGGCTGGAGTCCGCTCAGTCGCGCGGCGTTCGATCGCGAGGTGGAGCGCGGCTCGCTCTACGTGGGCTCGCCGGAAACCGTGGCCCGCAAGATCGTGCGGACCGTGAAGCTGCTCGGCGTCAACCGCTTCGACCTGAAGTACAGCGCGGGGCAGCTCTCGCACGCCAGGCTGATGCGCAGCGTCGAGCTCTACGGGAGCAGGGTGACCGGACTGGTACGTGAGATGCTGGACTGAACGCGACCTGGGAGCCAGTGGAATTCATCCTCGATTCCCGAATCCCTCTGAACACTCCCGATTGAGCAAAGCCCAGACGTTCTCGCCAATCCATTGCGTTGCCAATTTATGACAACGCTTGACAGGCGACCACATTGCCTGCCATAATTGCCGCGCCTTCCGCTGCCTCCCACGTGACCGACCTTCTCAACCCCAAACAGCTCGCCGAGTATCTGCAGCTCTCGCAGCGCACGGTGTACCGGCTGCTCGAGCGCGGCGGTATTCCCGCCGTCAAGGTGGGCGGCCAGTGGCGCTTCCGGCGAACCGCGGTGGACGAGTGGCTCGACGTCAACATGCAGCGGCTTGACGCGGACTCGCTGAGCGCCCTGCAGCACGACGGCGATTCCGGCCCGGAGCAGCGGCACATCGCGCAGCTCATCGGGCCCGAGAACGCGCGCATACTGGTGCCCGCAGGATCGCGCGATGACGTGGTTCGCGCGTTCATTTCGCAGGTGCACTTTCCCGAAGTGGTGTCGGTTGCCGTGGTCGTGGAGCGCATCCTCGAGCGCGAGCGGCTGTGCAGCACGGCGCTCACGGACGGCGTGGCGCTGCTGCACACGCCGCGCAGCCGGCCTCGCGTGCTGGCCACGCACGATCTCGTGGCGATCGGCCGCATCGATGCACCAGTGGATTTCGGGGCGCTCGACGGTCGCGCCACGGATACGCTCATTCTGCTTCTCGCGCGAAGCGAGCGCGATCAGATCGCGCTGCTGGCCAAGGTCGCGCGCCTCTGCCGCGAGCCGGGCTTCCTCGTGGCACTGCACGATGCGCGCGGACCTGTCGGCGTGACGACTCTCATTCGGCGCACGGAAGACCGCGTGTTCGCGCGCTTCCGCTGAGAACACGTTCGTCATTCGCTCACGCCTCCCATCGTCACTCCGCATGCATCTCACGATCCGACAAGCCGCGTCGTACCTCGGCGTACCCGAACGGACAGTGCGCCGCTGGATCGCCAACCGTGGGCTGCCGGCGCATCGCGTGAACGAGCAGTTCCACTGCAACGCGATCGAACTGTGGGAGTGGGCGGTGGAGCAGGGAGTTCCGGTGTCGGGCAAGCTGCTCGAGCAGGCACAGCGCACTCCCGCCGATGTGCCGCCGCTCTCCGCGCTGCTCATGGAAGGCGGGATTCACCGCGACGTACCGGGACAGTCCAGAGCGGAGGTGCTGCGCGAGGTCGTGCGCGTGCTGCCCCTGCCGCCCGACGCGGATCGCGATTTCCTCGTCACGGTGCTCGAGGCGCGCGAGGCCATGGGCTCCACGGGCATTGGTGATGGCATCGCGATTCCGCACGTGCGCAATCCGATTCTGCTGCACGTGCGGCGTCCCTTCGTCTCGCTCTGCCTGCTCGCGCACGCTGTGGAATTCGACGCGGTTGACGGGTTGCCGGTGCATGCGCTGTTCGTACTGGTGAGCCCGGACGTGCCCGCCCACCTGCGCATCCTCGCGCAGCTTGGCTTCGCGATGCATGACGCGGAGCTGCGACGGTTCCTGCGCGCTGCCGCCTCGTCGGAGGACATCCTGGCTCGTGTCCGCACGCTCGACGGCACCATGCCGGCGGACTCGCGCACGCGGGGCGTACGCGCGGACGACGCGCGATGATGCTCGTCGCTGCCGGCATCCTGCTCATGCTCGTGGCTGCGCTCACCGTGGCCGCACTCTGGCGGCGCGTCGCACTGTCGGACACCGCGTTCCGCCTGTTCATGGTTCTCGGCTGCACGCTCGGCGCAATCCCGGCGGTCCGCGTGCTCTCGGGCGCCGCCGTGCCGGACGTGCGCCTGGCGTCTCTGGTACCGGGTGGCGACTGGGTTTTTGGTATCGACACGCTGTCGGCCGTCTTTCTGCTCGCGATTTTCCTGGTGGGCGGTGCGTGCGCACTCTACGGCGTGGCGTACGCCGAACACGACCATGATCGCCGCCGCGCAGCAGGCGCACACGCGCTGCTCGCCGTGCTCGTGGCCGCGCTCGCGCTCGTCGTGACGGCGCAAGCGGTCGTGCCCTTCCTCATCGCGTGGGAAGTGATGGCGGTGGCCGGATACCTGACCATCATCTCCGAACCGGAGCGCGCCGAGGTACGCCGGGGAGGTCTGCTCTACCTGGTAGCGACGCACACCGGCACGCTGGCGCTGTTTGCCGTGTTTGCGATCTGGGGGAACGGCGCGCGTGATCTTACCTTCGCGTCGCTGGCGGCGCACCCGCCCGCGTCGGCCGGCGTGCTCGCGCTGGTGCTCTGGCTTGCGCTTGCCGGCTTCGGAGTGAAGGCGGGCATCGTGCCACTGCACTTCTGGCTGCCGGAGGCGCATGCGGCCGCGCCGTCGCACATCTCCGCCATCATGTCGGGGCTGGTCATCAAGATGGGCATCTATGGCGTGATGCGGATCATCGCGCTTCTCGTCGCGCCGCCTGTGTGGTTCGGATGGGTGCTGCTCGCTCTTGGCGCGACGTCGGGCTTCCTTGGCGTGCTCTGGGCGCTGGCGCAGCATGATCTCAAGCGGCTGCTCGCATTTCATAGTGTGGAGAACATCGGCATCATTCTCCTTGGGCTGGGCGCGGGCGTGCTCGGCGTCGGCTATGGACATCCGGTCATGGCGACGCTGGGCTTTGCCGGAGCGGCGCTGCACACGTTCAACCACGCACTCTTCAAGAGCCTGCTCTTTCTTGGCGCCGGATCGGTTGGCCACGCTACCGGCACGCGCGACATCGAGCGGCTGGGCGGGCTGGCGAAGCGCATGCCGCGCACCGCCGCCGTGTTCCTCATTGGTTCCGTGGCGATCGTGGGGCTGCCGCCGCTCAACGGATTTCTGAGCGAGTGGCTCGTGTACCGATCGCTCTTCCAGGGCGGCGTTGGTACAGGCAGCGCGCGATTTGTCGTCGTGGCGGCGGTGGCGCTTGCGCTCATTGGTGGACTCGCGCTCGCGTGCTTCGCGAAAGTGGTGGCGGTGATTTTTCTGGGCAACCCGCGCGACCCACTCGCGCGCGAGGCCCGCGAATCCGCGTCAGGCATCACGCGTCCCATGGCGGTGCTGGCCGGTGCATGCGTCGTCACCGGCCTCGCGCCCGTCCTCGTGCTGCCGCCGGCGCTGCGCGTGGGCTCGATGCTCGCGCGTAGCGCGTCACGTGACACCATGTCGCTGGTCTCCGCGGCGAATGGCCCGGTGACGGTATTTGTGCTCGCGCTGGCTGCCGGCATCGCCCTCGCGGCCGGCATCGCGCTCGCATGGGCGGCGCGCCGGGCGCGCTCCAGTGTGCAGCCGTCGCGCACCAGTGTGGAGACGTGGGCCTGCGCCTATCCCGTGCCGCTCACGGCGCGCGCGCAGTACACCGCATCGTCATTCGCCGCACCCGTGCTCGCGCTCTTCCGCCCCGTGACGGGCGTGAGCGTGCGGCGCACGGCGCACTCGTTCGCCACACACGCGGTGGATCCGGTGCGCACGGGGCTGGTGCTGCCCGCGTGGCGTGGCGTGGCGCAGGCGGCTGATCGCATTCGCCGGCTGCACCGCGGCCGCATCTCGCTCCATCTCGCGTACGTCATTGCCGTGGTGATCGTGCTCCTGGTGTACCTCATCGCGGCGGGTGGTGCGTCGTGAGCCGGAATGCGTTGATCTCGCTCATCGTTCTGCTCGTGGCGGCTCCACTGCTTCCCGGTATTGCCCTCAAGACGAAGTCCGTGCTCACCGGGCGCCGGGGCGCTCCTGTGTTGCAAGTCTATTATGACCTGTGGAAGCTCGGCTGGAAGCGAAGCGTGTACAGCGCCACGACGACGTGGATCTTTCGCGCCGGGCCGGCGGTCATGCTCGTGTCGCTCGTCGCCGCCGCACTGTTTCTTCCGCTCGACGGGCGTGCCGCACCGGCTGCATTCGCGGGAGATCTCGTGGCATTCGCCGCGCTGCTCGCGCTTGGCCGGTTCGCGCTCGTTCTGGCTGGTCTCGATACCGGCTCGAGCTTCGAAGGCATGGGCGCGAGCCGCGAAGTCACGTTCGCGACGTTTGCGGAGCCGGCGCTGTTTCTCTGCCTCATTGCGCTGGTGCTTGCCACGGGGGAGCTGTCGCTGAGCGGGATGCTCGGCGCGCCCCTGGCGGCGGCCTGGACCCGGGCTCCCGCATCGTTGAGCCTCGTCGGCATCAGTCTGTTCGTACTCCTGCTCGTCGAGAATTCGCGCGTGCCGGCCGATGATCCTGCCACTCACCTGGAGCTGACCATGATTCACGAGGTGATCGTCCTCGATCATGGGGGGCCCGATCTGGCGGTCATCCTCTACTCCAGCGCCCTCAAGCTCGCGCTGTTTGCCGCACTCGTGGCCAGCGTCTTCGTGCCGCGTGCCCGGCTTGGGGCGGCGGCGTCGGTTGTTGCGCTGCTCGCGGCGCTCATCCTCGTGTCGGCGGCCGTGGGCGTCGTGGAATCCGCGATGGCGCGCCTGCGGCTCACGCGCGTGCCGCAACTGCTTGCCGGTGCGGGCGCGCTGGCGTGCTTCGGCATCGTCCTGCTGCTCGCCTGACCGTGCATACCGCGCCGCAGGTCGCCCTGCTGTTCATCGTGCTGATGAACTTCGCGGTGCTTGGCACGAGCCGGCTCAGCACCTGCATCCGCGCCGTCGCCGTGCAGGGGCTGCTGCTGGGTGTCCTCGCGCTGCTGCTGGCGCCACGGTTCTCCCTTCACACGGGCGTTCTCGCGCTCGGCACGATCGTCGTGAAGGCCGTGACGCTGCCCTGGTTTCTCGCGTGGGCCATCCGCGAGGCAGCGGTGCGCCGGGAGGTCGAGCCGCTGGTTGGATTCAACGCGTCGCTGCTGCTGGGCGTGCTGGCGGTGGCCCTCGCGTTCGCCATTGCCGCACGGCTCCCGCTGCCCGGCATGCAGCAGGAGCTCCTGGTGCCCGTGTCGCTTGCCACGGTCATCACCGGCTTCATCGTGCTCACCGCGCGGCGCAAGGCACTCACACAGGTCGTGGGATACCTCGTCCTCGAGAACGGCATTTACCTCTTTGGCCTCACGCAGACCGAGAGCATGCCCTTTCTGCTCGAGCTGGGCGTTCTGCTGGATCTCTTCGTCGTCGTGTTCATCATGGGCATCGTCGTGTTCCACATCAATCGGGAATTCGACTCGCTCGACTCGGCGCGGCTCGAGGAGCTGACCGACTGATGCGCCTCCTTGCCATTTGTCTGCTGCCGGCGCTCGGCGCCGTGTTCGCGTTCGCCCTCTCCGGCCGCCGCTTCGGGGCCGCGCGCGTGAGCACGCTGGTTGGCATCGCCGCGGTGCACCTCGTGCTGGTGGCGACGCTCTGGCTGCATCCCGCGCCGGCGGCGTTCGGCGGCTGGATGGGACAGGATGCGCTGGGCCTTATCGTGCTCTCGCTCACCTCCGTGCTGTTCTTCGCCACAGCGCTCTATGCGGTGGGCTATCTGCGGCGCGAGCGTCCGCGCGGCGGGCGCGTCTTCGTGGGCGGGCTGTTGGGGTTTCTCGCCGCCACCTCCCTCGTCGCCCTGAGCCAGCACCTCGCTCTCCTCTGGGTCGGCCTGGAGGCGACGACGTTCACCGTGGCGCCGCTGATTTTTCATCGCCATGACCGTCGGTCGCTCGAGGCGGTGTGGAAATACCTGCTCATCTCTTCTGTCGGCATCGCGCTCGCGCTGCTCGGCATTTTCTTTCTCGCGACCGCGCAGTCCGGCGCGGCGGGACGTCCGCTGCTGCTGCCTGATCTCCTGGCCCATGCGCGTGATCTGCATCCGGCATGGCTGCGCGCGGCGTTTCTCTTTCTCCTCGCGGGCTTCGGGACGAAGATGGGACTCGCACCACTGCACACGTGGAAGCCTGACACCTATGGTGAAGCGCCGAGTCTCGTGAGCGGGCTCATGGCGGGTGCGCTCACGAGCTGCGCGTTTCTCGGCGTCGCGCGCATCACGCAGGTGACCATGGCGGCGGGCATGGCTCCGTTCGTCCAACCGGTTCTGCTGGGCTTTGGCCTCCTCTCGCTCGCCGTGGCCGCGATCTTCATCATCGGTCAGAGCGACGTCAAGCGGCTGCTCGCGTACTCGAGCGTGGAGCACATGGGACTGCTCGTGCTGGGGCTCGGTCTTGGCGGCATTGGCGCCTACGGCACGGTACTGCACGTCCTGAACAACGGGCTCGCGAAAGCCTGGCTCTTTCTCGTGGCAGGCAATGTCGTACTGGCCACCGGCAGCTCGGCGGCAGCGGCGAATCGCGGCCTCATGCGCACGCTGCCGGTGTCCGGTGCGCTGCTCGTCCTGGGACTGTTCGCCATAACGGGGTCGCCACCGTTCGGATTGTTCCAGAGCGAGTTCACCATTCTGCGGGCGGCGGTCGGCGCCGGGCATCCCTGGATCGCTGCCGCCATGCTGGTTTTTCTCGCCGTGATTTTCGTCGGCATGGCGCTGCTGATTCTGGAGATGGCGCTGGGCGATCCGACTCCGCCGGCGACGCGCGCGCGCGAAAGCTGGTGGCTGCTTGCGGGTCCCGTCGCGCTCGCGACTGCTGTCCTCATGCTCGGCGTGTACATCCCGGCACCGCTGCAGCACGCGCTCGCGAGCGCCGCGACGGCGCTGGGCGGACTCGCACCATGACCACCGCCGTCGCCGCGGAGCTGCGCAATCGTCGCGCCGTGCCGCTCCGCTCCATTCCCCTGGAATCCGTTGATGGGTTCCGCGAATCGGTGACCGACGCGGTTGCCGGCGGACGTCGCATCGTCACGTTCTTCGGCCTGAGCGAGGGTGACGAGATGACACGCCTCGTCGCCATCCTGGCGGACGATGCGCACGGCCAGCTCGATGCGACGACCACCCTCGTGCGCGAGCAGTATCCCGCGCTCACGCCGCACTGTCCGCAGGCGCATGTCTTCGAGCGGGAAATCGCCGAGCAGTGCGCGGTGCTGCCGGTGGGCCATCCCTGGCTCAAGCCGCTGCGCCGGCATCTGCCCGATCATCGGCCGGGTTGTCGGACGAACGTCGTGCTCGATCCCTCGGAATATGCATTCTTCCATATCGAGGGAGAGGAAGTTCACGAGGTGGCGGTTGGCCCCGTGCACGCGGGAGTGATTGAGCCCGGGCATTTTCGTATTCAGGCACATGGCGAGGACGTGCTGTTTCTCGAAATCGTGCTGGGGTGGCAGCATCGCGGCGTCGAGCGACTGCTGGAAACCGCCGGCGCGGTACGCGCGCCGATCATCGCCGAGTCGATCGCGGGCGATACGGCGATCGGCCACGGCAGTGCCTACTGTGGCGCGATCGAAGCGCTCAGCCGCACGCGCAAGTCGGCGCGCGCGCAGAGTATCCGCGGTATCGCCCTCGAGCTGGAGCGTCTCGCCAATCACATTGGCGATCTGGGAGCGATCGCGGGGGACGTGGCCTATCAGCCCGCGGCGGCCTTTTTCGGCGCGATGCGCGGCGAATGCCTGAATCTCCTGATGATGCTCTCGGGCAGTCGCTTTGGGCGCGGCCTCGTACGGCCGGGCGGGGTGGCATTCGATCTGCCGGCAGAAATGGCGAGGGAGATGCGGTCGCGGCTGGAAGGTCTTCGCGATGCGCTGGAGCCGGTGGCGCGGCTGATGTTCCAGAACGCATCCGTGCAGGCCCGCCTGGAAGACGTGGGCGTCGTGACCCGCGAGCAGTGCGACGCACTTGGCCTCGTGGGACCGGTCGCACGTGCGCGCGACGTCGCGCGCGATGTCCGGCAGGACCATCCGTACGGCATTTTCCGCTTCGCTCACATTCCCGTGTCTACGGCGTGGGCTGGCGATGTGCACGCGCGCGCGATGGTCCGTTGGCTGGAGATCCGGCGTTCGCTCGAGTTCGTGCTCGATCAACTCGTGGCGCTGCCTCGCGGTGACATCCGGGCCGGCGTGGGGGCCTTGCGGCCCGGCGAGCTCGCGGTGTCGATGGAGGAGGGATGGCGCGGCGAGATCGCCCATGTCGTCATTACCGATGACGCCGGTGGCATTCGTCGTCACAAGGTCACCGATCCATCATTTCACAACTGGGCCGCCGTGGCCGCCGCTCTGCCGGGCAATCAGATCTCTGATTTCCCGCTGTGCAACAAGAGCTTCAACCTTTCGTACGCTGGACATGACCTGTAGCGGTACACCGGCCGCGCCCGTTGAACGTGTGCGCCATGTTTGAATACCTGCGCGCGCGACTGCGGTTGGGCAGGCCTGCGGCTCAGGTCCGCGATGCGACCGCCCGTTTTCCCGAACGCTTTCGCGGTCTGCCGGTGCTCGATCCGCACGCTACGGCGTCAGGCGACGCGCAGGCCGCCGCGCCGTCCGCGCTCGTCACGATCGCACCCAACGGAAACGCGGCGCTCGACCTGGGTGCGTGCCTGTTCACGCCGGACGAAGCGATCAGCGGGCCGGCCGGCACGGTCCGCTTCACGCACGACCATCGCATGGCGACGTCAACACGCGACGCGCTGGTGACTCACACGGGTGAGCTGGAGCTGGCGCAAGCGCTCGATGCGCGACTGCAGCGCATCTTCAGGCGGTCACTGCGACTGCGTTCGGTTGTGGCCGGGAGCTGCGGAGGCTGCGAGGCAGAGCTGGTGGCGCTGGGCAACGTGGCATTCGACCTGGCGCGCTTTGGAGTGCAGTTCGTTGCGTCGCCGCGTCATGCCGATGGCATCGTGATCACGGGGATCGTGAATCACAACATGCGAGCAGCGCTGGAGAAGGTGTACGAGGCAATGCCGGCCCCACGCATCGTCATTGCAGTGGGTGCGTGCGCCATTTCAGGAGGGCCGTTCCGTGGGAGCGGCGAAATCGCCGGCGTGCCGCCGGCGCTGCCCGTGGACCTGTACGTACCGGGATGCCCGCCGCATCCGCTCACGCTGCTCGACGGGCTGCTGCGTCTGCTCGATCGGCTGCCGCCGGAGCGCATGCCGCGCCGCCCCTGACGGTTCGCTGACTATGTGCGGCCGGCGCTCAGCGCGCCGGCTTCCGCGCGCGAACGAACGCCGCGCCCACCCGGCCCGCCACCTCCGCCGCCGCGCGATCCACATCCACTCCAGCATTCACCAGGAAGGCGCGCGCATCCTCGATGTCGTACGTGCGTGTCATCTCGATGCGCGCGTCCGCGAAGCCGGCGTTGGTCAGCAGCGTGATGAACTCGGCATCCTGCAATGCTCCGGCCACACATCCCACCCAGAGCTCCATGCTCCGCTTCACGTCAGGCGGCAACTCACCCTGAACCACCACGTCGGACACGGCGAAGCGGCCGCCCGGACGGAGCACGCGGAACGCCTCCCCGAGAACGCGCACCTTGTCGCCCGAGAGGTTGATCACGCAGTTGGAAATGATGACGTCCACCGAATTGTCGGGGAGGGGAATCTGCTCGATCTGTCCCTTGAGGAACTCGACGTTCGTCACACCCGCATCGGCGGCGTTGCGCCGCGCGAGCTCGAGCATGTCGTCGGTCATGTCGAGCCCATAGGCTTTCCCCGTTTGTCCGACGCGCCGGGCCGAGAGCAGCACGTCAATGCCGCCGCCGGAGCCGAGGTCGAGCACGACGTCGCCTTCATGGAGCTCGGCGAGCGCGGTGGGATTGCCGCAGCCGAGCGAGGCTCTCGTGGCGGTGGATGGCAGCTCGGCCGTTTCGCTGGCCAGGTAGAGATCCGACGAGATGGGATCGCATGACGGCGCGGCCGCGCTGCCGCAGCATCCGCTGGAGCCGCAGCACTCGGCGGGGAGCTCGCTTCCTGAAAGCACGCGGCGGGCGGCTGCACCGTACTTGTCGCGCACGGTGGCGGTGAGGGCATCGCCCTGGGGGAGATCGGTCATGGAGCGCTCCTGCGATCAAGAATGGTTGATATGTAGTGCATCGTTCAGGGGATTGCGGTTCGACATGGGGATCAGATCGGGGTGGCGCTCAGTCGCAGCAGCGCCGCGCAGCGGCGAATGTCTTCGCCTTCGATGGCCTGAGCGCGACGGCGAGGTCGTGCACCTCGCGCACGACGTCGGGAGCGATGCGGTAGTACGACCAGCGCCCTTCCTTGCGATCCGTCACGAGGCCGGCGTCCTTGAGCACGCGCAGGTGAAAGGAGAGCCGCGACTGGGCGGAATCGAGCGCGTCCTGCAACTCGCAGACGCAGCGCTCGCCAACCTTGAGCATCTCCATGATGTCGAGACGCGTTTCATCGGAGAGCGCATGAAACAGCTCTGCGGCGCGCGCGAGATCCGGTGCGGTGCTCGTCATGCGCGTAAATGTATCAAGAAATATTGTTACGTCAATACGGGGAACCGGGTTCCTCAGGGTTTCGGCTGGTTCGCCGGCTTCGACGGCTTCCCGGGCTTCCCGGGCTTCGACGACTTCGCCTGCTTCGGCGGCTTCGGCGGCTTCGGCGGCTTCGGCGGCTTCGGCTGCTTCGGCTGCTTCGGCTGCTTCGCTGCCTTCGACCTGCCGGACCCGTTGAGGGCGACAGCCTGACGAATGAGTGCCTTGAACGCGGACGCGTCGACTTCCTCCCCTTCGTGGATGTCGAGCGCGCGGCGAGCATTACCGTCGAGGCTCGAATTGAAGAGACGGGCCGGATCCTTCAGCGACGCGCCCTTCATGAACGTCAGCTTCACGACATGCGTGTAGGTCTCGCCAGTGCAGATGATGCCGTCGTGCGACCAGACCGGCGTCCCCATCCATTTCCATTCCTCGACGATGTCCGGGTCTGCCTCCTTGATGAGTGTCCGCATTCTGCCGAGTGTTTCCCCGCGCCAGTCCTTCAGTTCGGCGATTCTGTTCGAGATGAGCTCCGATGCCGGCCGGCCCTGGCCTGTGCCCGACTTATTCATGGTCTGATCCTCGACGTTCAAGAGGTTGTTCAGGTGCAGAACCGTGGACGGTCGTCATGAATCGTGGCGGAGCGTCGCGGTGCCGAACTGCTTTGCGTACTCGGCGTTCAGTCGCTGCCAGCCATCGAATTGCATGACCTGCGCACCGACGATGCGTCCGATGGGCTGACCAGCGAGGAAGCGCTGCAGTACGTCGAAGCAAATGTGCCAGCCCGCGGCGCCCATCGAAATGAATCCGCGGTCAATGTTGTGCCAGAGCGTGAGCCTGGTGCCGCCGCCCGCCAGCGGGTCCAGTTGCCAGCGAATTTCCTGTTTCCCCCAGTTGAACTCGAGCAGCCTGGGCGCGTCGGCGCGCCTCACCGTTGTCTTGGATACAAGCGGCGTCGGTGCCCCCACTGTCGAGAGCGTTGCCGTGCCCACGGTGCCGAGGTTCCGGTCGGAGTCGTATGGAGCCCATTCGCGAAGCTGCTCGGGGTCCGTGAGAGCCGTCCACACCGTGGCGGGCGGCTGGGAGAGGTCGCGCACGAGAACGAGCGTCCAGGTGTCTCCATGCTTGCGGATTTCGGCACCCGCAGCGGCACCGGGCGTGTAGTGCTCACGATTTGTCATGTCTTTTCTTTCCTTTTGCATTGGTCGCCTTCTCCATTTTTCGCAGGTGCTGCTCCAGGGCATCGACATGCTTCGACCAGAAGCGGCGGAAGGGAACGAGCCATTCGTCGAGCTCCGTAAACGGCTCCGGTCGCAGTCGATAGAGGCGACGCTGCGCCTCGACTCGGGACTCGACGAACCCCGCCTCTCGCAGCACGCGCAGGTGTTTGGAGACGGACGGCTGCGACAGCCGAAGCTCGCGCTCGATCTCTCCCACGGAGCGCTCGGACGAGAGCAGCAGGCGCAGGATGGCCCGTCTGTTGGGCTCCGCTACGATGGTGAATGTCGATTCCATGGTGGATATATGGCCAGATGATTATATGTCTGTCAAGGCATATGCGGCCCCATTTCCCGTCCGCCCGATCGCGTCTACCTTCACGACATCACTCCAAACGCGAGCGCGATGCCATGACGAATCCTGGCCAGGCCTTTCTCGATCATTCCCGCCAGTTCCTGCTGCGCGATTTCCTGCCCAAGATCGCGGCGTGCGCGAACAAACTCTCCGACGACGATATCTGGTGGCGTCCCAATGACACGTCCAACAGCATTGGCAACCTGCTGCTGCACCTCTCGGGCAACGTCCGGCAGTGGATCGTGAGCGGCGTGGGCGGCGCGCCCGATGCGCGCGACCGCCCCCGCGAATTCGCCGAGCGCACCGAAATTCCCGGTGCGGAGCTGATGGCGGCGCTCACCGCGACCGTGCAGGAGGCGGAGCGGGTGCTGGCCACCATTTCTCCGGATGCGCTGCTCGAGGTCCGGCACATTCAGGGAAAGGACGTCACCATCCTCGAGGCCGTCTATCACGTCGTGGAGCACTTCTCCATGCACACGGGACAGATCACCTACATCACGAAAATACGGACGGGCCAGGATCTGGGATTTCATCGCGCGCTGTCGGTGCCAGGTCGCACGTAGGCGATCGCGATTGCTTCACGATCAAGGTTGACGACAATGGAGGACGTCGCCATGATGGCTCGAACGAAGTCCTTACCCCTCTTGCACCGACCCGGAAGGCAGACATTCGCGTACTCTCGCCCATAGCGCTCGGGATTCTGATCGCCGGCTGCGGCTCCAGCACCGGCCCGGCCCATCCCGCCTATACCCACCCTGCGGGCAACCTGGCAGCCGTCGATTCGCTTGCAGGCCGCCCGTACGGAGTAGCGGTTTCACAATCCGGAATTGTGCTCGCAACGCTCATCGGGACAGACAGCATCGCGCGTGGTTCGCTCGCTCAGCAGGCGTTGCCCGTGCGAATTGCGGTAGGGCTGACGCCGGCGCACGTCGCGCTCGGTGCGGATGGCAGCCGCGCATTTGTCACCCTGCAGAGCGACGACGGGTTGGCGGTCGTGGACCTCGGCTCCAACGCGCTCCTGACGACCATTCCACTCTCGAGCGGCGGTTTCAACGTTGCGGTCGCGCCGGATGGCAAACGCGTCTACGCGACGACCGCGACGGGAGATGTATACGTCGTAAACGTCACAACGAACGCGGCGATCACGACCGTGCATGTTGGTCCGGCAGCCAACGGACTGGCCTTCAGTCCGGACGGGACCATGCTCTACGTCAGTTCCCGCGACTCGGGTATGGTGGCGGCGATCAGTACGGTCTCGGACAGCGTAGTCCGCCGCTATGATGTGGGCGGAGCGCCGCAACGCCTCGCGGCCAGCAGCGATGGGAGACTCCTGTATGTGGCCAATGAGGCGAACGCCGTCCAGGTCGTGGATCTCGCCACCGGCGCCGTGCAGCCCATCGCATTCCCGTCGGCCGCGTACGGTCTGGCACTCACGCCCGATGACACGCAGCTCTACGTCACCTTTCCGCAGGAGGGTGTGGTCCGTGTTCTCGACCGGGTGTCGCACACTGTCCTGAAGGTGATCGACATTGGGGGCATTCCGCGCAATATTGCTTTCGATGCACTCGGACACACCGCCGTCGTGACGAACGAAGTCGCCGTGACGTTCATCCAGTAGCCGCACGCGCCGCGAGCATCTCGGGAGGCACGATGAGCTATCGCAAGTTCGTTGACGGAGCAGGGAAGAACTGGGAAGTTCGCGACCGGTCGCACACCGAATGGATTTTCGAGCCCGGCGAGGACAATCCGGGCGGGCCCCGGCGCATCACGCCGCCCGGATACGAATCCGATCCGTTCGAGCTCACGGACCAGGACCTGCGACGTCTCCTCGAGAAAAGCACGCTCACGCATCCAGCCGACGAGCCGCGCAAGTCGCCGTTCCGAGACTGAGGCGCCTCGCATGCACTGCGCGCGGAGAGCTCCACATCGGAACCCTCCGCGCGTTCCTGCATCTTGCGTGCTGCCGCCGCACTCAGGTGATGGGTACCACCGGCGCCAGACTCGCCATGACCTCACGATACGATTCGAACCAGGCATCCAGTGCGGAGAGGATACCGGCGATCGCGGCGATCTTGAGCGCCCACGCGCCCGCGTGAAACGCCATGGCGATCCACAGAAAGAGGAACAGAATGAAGAGCAGACCGAGCAGAATCTGGACAGCGGGGAGTCCGGTGCGCAGTGACGCCACGAACATGTAGAGCGTGAAGATGCCCCAGGCGACCGCGATCCACGCGATGTCGGCGTTCAGGTCCGGGGACTTCCCGGCAAAGAACCAAATGTAGATCGCTGTGGAGGACCAGAATGCACCATACCCCGCCAGCACCGTCGTGGCGAAGGTGTTTCCGGCGCGATACGCCGCAATCCCGGCCAGGAACATCCCCAGCCCTCCAGTGAATAGCGCGTATCCGACGGCAGGTTGGGGCTGCAACGCACCCCACAGAAATCCCGACAAGATGAACACCGATGCACCATAACAGAGCAGTCCGAACGGAAGCGGATTCGCTGCGGCTACGTTGACATTGTCTGTCATCTCGCCCTCGGCGTAGGAGATGCATTGATATTAATGCTTTTGGCGGCCAGCGGAACGTTCGTACTCGCAGCCTGAATCGTCGCCCTCTGTCCCGGTCCATTTGTTTCTGCGGACCGCTGCCGCGGCGTGCCTCTACGCGCGAAATGCGCGAATGACGACTTCGTCCCGCTTGCTCTCGATGATGGCTCCCAGTTCCTGCTGTTCCGCGCGTGGCACGTCGAAGGCGTCCAGTGACATCCGCAGGTCATCCATGAACGCCTCCCACTCCTCACCGGAAACGATGAGATGCCGGTGGGAGTCGCCCATGGAACGCCCTGAATACTGCTGTGGACCGCCGGTTACCGAGCAGAGATACTCCGTGACCAGGAACTTGAAGCCCGCGGCAGGCACCCGGTGATGTCCCTCCTGGACGCGCGGATTGGCATTGAGCCGGGGATCGGTGAGGATCCGATCGATGAAGTCAGACACGATCGCGGCGATGCCGTACACACCGCCAAGGCGATCGTAGAGTGTGGCAGTCCCGCGCGGCGCACTTCCGGAGCTCGGCATCCGTCATTCCTCCTGCCTTCTACGACGACGCCGCTCACTGACCGGAACGGGAGCCACACTGGCGCCGCCCTCTGCGCTGACTTGGGCGAAAGAAGCGCCTACTATTGAG
>Ga0070679_100000909_pt1 | contig 25666 bp, 22 predicted proteins | sample KBSC63BmetaG_FD_65652 | JGI IMG/M metagenome (GOLD analysis project Ga0070679, IMG submission 65652) | Corn rhizosphere microbial communities from Kellogg Biological Station, Michigan, USA - KBS C6-3B metaG | ecosystem: Host-associated > Plants > Roots > Rhizosphere | place: USA: Michigan... | reverse complement strand
ACGATCGCATCGTCGATCAGAATGCCGATCGCCAGTGACAGGCCCATCAGCGACATCACGTTCAGCGTGAAGCCGAACAACAGCAACGGAACGAACGACGTGAGCACGGACACCGGCAGCGCGAGGCCAGTGATCACGGTCGAGCGCCACGAGTTGAGGAACAGGAAAACGACCAGCACGGTGAGCAGCGCCCCTTCGACGAGCGTCTCCTCGACGTTCCGCACTGAGTTGCGCACGCGAACGCCCGCGTCGCGCACCATTTCGAGATTAGTGCCTGGCGGCAGTGTCGGCTTGAGCGCGGCGATGCGCTGCTTGACCGCGTCGCTCACCGCCGTCGTCGCGTACTCGCGCGACTTCACGATATCGAGTCCGATCGCCTGCGTGCCGTTGAACCTGGCCGCGGACGTCGGTTCCGCCGCGCCGGCGGTCACGTCCGCCACCTGGCCGAGCGTGACGAGCGCGCCGTTGTGCTGCGCGATGACGAGCTGCGAGAAGTCCTCGGGCCGCTCGAACCGGCCCTCGAGGCGAATCGAGCGCTGCTCCATCGGCGTGTTGATGCTGCCCACCGGAGCCGCGAGGTTCTGCGCACGTAGAGCCCCAACAATCTGATCGATGCCGAGCCCCATCGACGCGAGATCCCGCGGCCGGACATCGACGTTGAGCTGAGCACTGTCACCGCCGACGATGTTCACCTGCGCGACGCCGGCAATACCGCGCAGATCGCCACCGATGGTTTGATCGGCGAGTTGCGTGAGCTGTGGAGTGGTGAGCGTCGTCGACGTCAGTGCGATCGAGACGATCGGCAGCGAGTTCGGGTCGAACCTTTGTACGACCGGCTCGATGATTTCGGCGGGCAGCTGCGCCCTGACTGCCGAGATCGCGTCCCGGACGTCCTGCGTCGCCTGGTTGACGTCTTTCGAGAAGACGAATTGAAGGATGATCTGAGCGAACCCGTCCGTCGATGACGAGTTCAGCTTATCGACGCCGCTGATGCCGGAGAGCTTGTCCTCGAGCCGGGTGACCACCTCGCGCTCGACGACGTCCGGGGCGGCGCCAGGATACGGGACGCCGATGAAGACGATCGGTTGATCGAGATCGGGAAACTCGTCCGTATCCAGGCGCGCGAGCGACGCGAGCCCGAACACGACGAGCGCGATCATCGTGACGACCGTGACGATCGGCCGCTTGATGGCGAAGTCCGAAACGAACATGGCTGGTAGGCAAAGTAATCTTGCCTGCCAGCCACGAGAGTTTGGTGCCAGCGTCGCGAGGGGCGAAGAGAAGAGGACCGCGTGCGGGGGAGTCTCCTCTATCGTCTCCTTTCAGCTACTTGCCCGCCTTCGTCTTCACCACGATCGCGCCAGCCGCCGCATCGACCCCGTATGCGGCCACTGCGGCCGGTCCCTTGACCACTTCGACCGACTCGATCTGCTTGGGGTCGAGCTTGAGCTTCGAGAAGGCCGATTCATCGACGCGCTTGCCGTCGATGAAGTAGATCGGTGACGCCATGCCCGCCTTCTGGCCCCGCACGATCAGCCCGGGCCCGTCGACCCGAACGGCATCGTCACGTCGTATCTGCACTTGCGCCGCACCGGTGTCGGGCACCGTTCGCGCCAGCTGCTCACCGTCGCGCCTGTACGTTCGAAGCGTGACCGTGCCGCCCCGTCCGTCTCTCTCGATGTTCATCGAGGAAATTCGGTCGGCCCTAATGGCTTTCGCGTCCGCAGCGGACATTTCATGGCCATCGACGATGTATCGAACACGGTCGTCGGGAACGATCAGCGACAGCTGCCGCGCCGCACCCTCGGCCGAGGTGGCATCCATCTTCTTGATATCGGCGTCAGTCGGCAGCGCAGTCGAACACGCAGCGACCAGCGACGCGATTCCCAGAGCGCCGACGGCGGCGGCGCGTACGAACGCAAATCGGTGCATCGGGGGCTTCATGGCCATAATCCTCTGTGCAAGATGAGATGAATCGTCCGCGAGCGCGGTCGTCGCCAACCGAAGCGGCGCGGCACGCTCGGCGAGATCGATGAGCAGATCGCCGTAGGCCTTCGGGGCGACGCCGCCGCGCAGCACGCGCGCGTCGCAGTCGAGCTCAACCGCGAGACGAAGGCGAGACAACATGAACCAGAGCGCCGGATTCCACGGCATGGTCACGAGAGCGGTCCATCCCGCGGCGAGCACCCATGGATCGCGGGCGCGCACGTGCTCCGCTTCGTGTGCAATCACGACGCGCTGCTCGGAGCTCGTGCGCTCGAGCATCCAGCGCGGCACCACGATCTCCGGCTTGGTCAAGCCGACGACGACCGGTCCGGCGTTCGGCGAGAGGCGAACTCGCGATCCGTGTAGATCGGCGAGCGGCCATTTGCGGCGTGCGCGCCCAAATCGCAGTTGCACGAGTCCGAAGACGAACGCCAGAAATGCGCTTGCTACGACCCAGGCGCCGAGCGCGAACGCGGGAGCGGATGCGGGAATCTTCCGCTGGATCCAGCTAGTGCCGCCGAGGAGCGGCGCATCGAATACGCGCTGCGCCGTATTCAACGCCGCGACGACTTGCTGCGACCATGTCGGCGCCGCGGATACCGCGTACGTCGAGCTCACCGCCGCCACGTCAACTGGGCCTGCGGGTGTCTCGGTGCGCCGCAACGGCGCGAACGCCACGAGTGCAACGGAGGCGATCATCGCCCCGAGCCACACGAAACGAGTCGGACGCCGCGCGATGCGGACGACACCATCGATCGCCATCGCCGCGGCCGCGACGAGCAGCGACACGAGCCCGGAATAGATCAGCCACGCGATCACGGCTTTTCTCCCAGTCGCTTCGCGAGGAGCTGTCGCATGCGCTCGAGCTCTTTGCGGCTGAGCTTCTTGTCCGCCACCATCTGCGCGAACATCCGCTCGGCCGAGCCGTGGAAGATCGCGTCGCGCACGCGAGCGAGCGCACTTCCGCCCGCGTGCTCGGCCTCGATGGTCGCGAAGTATCGATAGGCGCGCCCCTCGGCTTCGTGGCGCACGTATCCCTTCTCCTCGAGGGTCTGGAGCGCCGACAGCACGGACGTGTAGGCGAGGTCCTCCTCGAGGGCGTCGCGCACGTCCGTCACAGTCGCCGAGCCGAGTCGCCAGAGCACGCTCATGACGGCGAGCTCGCGCGGGGGAAAGTAGATGTCACTCACGTCGAAGTTCCTCGATGTCTACTGATCTTTCAGTAGGTTATGGCTGGGGCTTTGATTTGTCAAACTGTTTTTTCAGTAGCTACTACTGTGGGAATCACGGACGGACAGAGACACAGACAGATCGGCACGGAACTGCGCCCAGGCTGATTGAAGGACGACAGACTTCATCATGCGAACCAACAAAAGAATCTTCTCCTTCTCAGTCCTCGTCAGCCCGTGCCCGTTCGGTCCGTGTTGAGTTCGCCCAGCATCACTTCCCTTTCGTTCTCACGACGATCGTACCGGGCTCGGCGTCGGGGCCATACAGGTCCGCCACCGCTTTGCCTTTGAGGATCTCCAGCGCTTTTATGCTTTCCGGCTGAATCCTCGCGAAGGTCGCCGAATCCACTCGCGCGCCGTCGACGATAAAGACCAGCGGTCTCTCGGCTCGTTGCTCTCCGAGAAACGGCTTGCCGTCCAGGAAGAGCCGCATGCCCTTCTTTGCATACACCTCGGTCGAATCGTAGCGTCGCGGCGGACCACCGTATTTCCCCGGATCGGGATCCTTTGTCTCGATCGCGAGGATCGAGGTTCCGCCACCGAGCTTCTCGAAAGCGATCGCCTTGATCAGTTCTGGCGATACATCCCTCGCCGTGTGCTCCGAAACGGTGAGTCCGTCGATCGTGTAGATCAGCGAATCCGCCGCGCCGACGAGCGACAGTTTGCGTGCGGCATGTTCCGCGGACGCCACGTCCATGTGCTGGATGTCTGATTCGGTCGGCATCTTGGCTTCACATGCCGCGAGCACACCAAGAAGTGCGATCGCCGCCGCGGAACCGGTACGCAATAGTGCGAAGCGCTGAGTCTGCGGCTTCATGGCGATGATTCTCTGCCGAAGGTGAGACGGATCATTCGCGAGTGCCGCGACCGTGAGACGAAGCGGCAGCGCTTGTTCAGCGAGATCGATCAGGATCGTGCCGTACGTAAGGGCGGATACGCCGCGTCGCAGCACCCGCGCATCGCAGTCCAACTCGACCGCGAGCCGAACGCGGGACAGCATGTACCACAGCGCCGGATTCCACGGCACCGCCGCAACCGCCGCGCATGCGCCAGCCAGCATCAACGCATCGCCGGCGCTGATGTGCTCGACTTCGTGATCGAGCACGACCCGTTGTTCAGCGGGCGCGCGATCGAGGAACCAGCGCGGCACGATGATCTCCGGACGCGCGAGGCCGACCACGACCGGACCCGTCGACGGCGACAGCCGGACGCGTCTTCCATGGATGTCCGCGACTGGCCAACGTCGCGCGGCTCGCACAAAGCGCGCATGGACCAGTAGGAGCACGATCCCGAGCGCCGCGCTCACGAGCAGCCACGCGCCGAATGCGATGCGAGTCGCTGATGCCGGAAGCCGCGTGAACAGGGCCGCGCTGCGAACGAGTGGTAGATCGAACAGCCCTCGAGAGCCGTCGCGCCAGACGTGGTCAGCGGCTGAAGAGTCCACCGCAGCAACGCTGAACGCATTGGCATCCGAACCCACGGGCGAAACGAACACGAGCGGCGTCTGGGACGCCCTCGTTCGGAGCGGCGCGACCGCGGCGAGCGCGATCGACGCAAGCATCGCAAACACCCAAATCCAGCGGGTAGCACGTCCGGCGAAACGCGCCAGGCGATCAATCGCCGCCGCTGCTCCGCACACAAGGGCACCGACGAGCGCCGAGTATAGCATCCACGCGATCATTGTTTCTCTCCGAGTCGCCCGGCGAACTCCCGGCGAAGTAGATGGCACTCACGTCGACCGTACCGGATCATCTACTGATCTTTCAGTAGGCTACGATCGGGAACGGGATTTGTCAACTGTTTTTTCCGTAGTTGGCGTCGTCACCCCACAGACGGATCGGCAGGGGAAGAAGAAGAGTCTCTTCGCAATCTCGTGCCCGTCCGTCTGTGTCCGTTCGGTCCGTGATGAGCCGTTGTCGCCTCTCCAGCGATAGTGTGCCGCACCGGAACGCGCGGTAGCTTAGGACCATGCCGCTGACGCGCGAACAGCTTCGGGAACCGCTCGCACCGTCGAACAGTATTCCGACTCCCGATTTCGGGACGGCTCCCGACGCGCAAGCGACCCGAACACTGCTCGTTTCCAGCTCGATCGGCTCGATCATCGAATGGTACGACTTCTTCGTGTTCGCGTCGGCCGCGGCTCTCATCTTCGATCGAGCATTTTTTCCGCGCGCGGATCCTCGCATTGGCGTGCTGCTCGCGCTTTCGACCTACGCCGTAGGATTCGTCACGAGACCGCTCGGCGGCATCGTCTTCGGCGTGCTCGGAGACCGGTTCGGACGAAAGCGTGTGCTCGTCTGGAGCTTGATGCTGATGGGCGTCGCAACCGTCGGTGTCGGCCTGATCCCGGACTACGCGACGATCGGCGTTGCCGCACCAGCGTTGCTCGTGCTGCTGCGATTGGTGCAGGGACTCGCAGTGGGTGGAGAAGTCGGCGGCGCACTGCTGTTGGTTGCCGAGACGATGCCGGCCGAACGACGCGCGTTCTGGTCGGCGTGGCCGATGATCGGAGGTCCCGCAGGCAATCTGCTCGCGGCCGGCGTGCTCTCGCTGCTCGCATGGAGCATCGGCGACAGCGGCTTCGGGGCGTGGGGATGGCGATTGGCGTTCATCGCGTCCGGCTTGCTGATCGGTGTCGGCGTGTGGATGCGATCGCGCGTCGAGGAGTCGCCGCTCTACATCGCGTATGCGGAGCGTCGTCGCGGACTGGCACGAGCGCCGATCGGACCGACAGTTGCCGCGCGCTGGAAGGACGTTCTCACGGTCTTTCTGGTAAAGGCTGGAGAGAACGCGCTCTTCTACGTTTTCAGCACGTTCTTCGTCGTGTATGTCACGCGGGTGCTGCACCAGTCGCGATCGCTCGCGCTCACCGCGACGGCGGTGACATCGGCGTTCGACATCGTGGCAATCTTCGCCGCCGGTGCATTGGCCGATCGAATTGGGCGCCGGCCCGTCACGGCGATCGGGTTCATCAGCGCCGCCGTCTGGGCGTTCGCCCTCTTTCCGATGACGGCGAGTCCCGGCACGGCATCGATGATGGTCGCCGCGGGGATGGCAGGCATATGCCACGGTATGATCGTCGGCGGCATGTCGGCAATGTTCGTGGAGCTGTTTCCGACGGCTGCCCGATACACCGGCTTCTCGATCGGCTATCAGCTCGCGTCGGTCGCCTCGGGCGCAGTCGCGCCGCTCATCGGCGTCGCACTTCTCACGGCTTACGGATCGACGATTCCGGTGTCACTCTATGCCGCGGCGATGACCGGGCCGGCGCTCGCGTGCCTCGGACTCGTGCACGAGACGAAGGGAGTTTCGCTCGATGCGATTTCCTGAATGGAGGTAAGAGCTCAGCAGTTCCGCGTTTCGCTTCGTTCTATTGAATAGATCTCTCAACACCGGTCCCGTCATGTCCATCTCCGTAGCTCGCCTGTACGGCGTCGCCGCCGTACTCGCCTTGGCCGCCACCGCCGCGGCCCAGCGTCCTGAAAGGGCGTTCGATCGCGCGAACCTCGACACCACCTGTGCGCCGTGCAAGGACTTTTACGAGTTCGCGAACGGCACTTGGCTGAAGCGCAACACGATTCCGCCGGACAAGACCGGCTTGGGCAGCTTCGGCATGCTCGGCGACAAGAACATCGAGGTCGTGCAGAAGATCGTCGTCGACGACGCGAACCTCGTTCGTGACGGCGAAGCGAAGGCGGGCAGCAACGATTGGAAGATCGGCACGTTCTATCTCGCGTGCATGGACACCGCGACGATGGAGACCGCGGGCTTCAAACCGATCAAGCCTGCGCTCGACGCCGTCGCGGCCATAAAAACCACCGACGACATCGTTCGCACGTTCGGCAGCCGCACCGCGCGCGGCGGTGGTGGCGGCGGCGGACGCGGCGGCGGTGGCGGGCTCGCACCGTTCAGCATGAATCCATCGACTGATCCGAAGAACAGCCGGATCGTCATCCTGTCGGCGAATCAGGGCGGCCTCACGCTCACTCGCGAGGAGTATCTCAACAGCGATTCTCGGTCGGAGAAAACGCGCGCCGACTACCTCGAGCATGTGAAACGATCGTTCGCGCTGATCGGTGAGAACCCATCGCGGGCCGCGGCCGACGCGAACACGGTGCTCGCGCTCGAGACGCGCATTGCGAAGGTCACGATTCCCGCGGCGGACATGCGCGATCCCGTGGCGACCTACCACAAGATGACGCTCGCCGAATTCGGGCGGACGACGCCGCACATCAACTGGACGCGATATCTGCAGCAGCAAGGCGCGAAGGGCACTGCCGACGTCAACGTGCGCGCGCCCGCGTTCTTCACGGCGATCGATACCGTGATTGCCAACACGCCAGTCGACGATTGGAAAGCGTATCTCCGATGGCACGTCACGTCGGGCGCGATGGGTTCGCTCAGCTCGGCATTCCGCAAAGAGGCCTTCCGCTGGCAACAGATCTCGACCGGCGTGAAAGAGCAGGAGCCGCGAGTCAAACAGTGCGCGCAGGCGACGAACGGCGCGCTCGGCGAAGCGGTCGGTCAGGATTGGGTGAAGCGCAACTTCTCACCCGAAGCCAAGGCGCGCGCCGCGAAGATGGTCGACAATCTCGTGTCCGCGCTGCGCGATCGCATCAAGGGACTCGACTGGATGAGCGAAGCGACGAAAGCGCAAGCCGTCGCGAAGCTCGATGCGTTCCTGCGAAAGGTTGCGTATCCGGACAAGTGGCGCGACTACACGGCGCTCGCGGTGAAGTCCGGTTCGTATTACGAAAATCAGCGAGCGCTCGCGGAATTCAACGCAGCGCGGACCTGGGCACGGCTTGGCCAGGCTCCCGATCGCACCGAGTGGAGCATGATGCCGCCGACGGTGAATGCATCGTACAGCTCGTCGCTGAATCAGATTCAGTTCCCCGCAGGCATTCTGCAGCCGCCGTTCTTTGACCCAAGCGCGGACGACGCGATCAACTACGGCGCGATCGGCGCGGTGATTGGTCACGAGATGACGCACGGCTTCGATGACTCCGGCCGACAGTTCGACGGCGCGGGCAATCTCCGCGACTGGTGGACGCCCGAAGACGCTGCCAAGTACAAGGCCGCGGCGCAGCGTGTGGTCGATCAGTTCAATCAGTACACGGTGGTCGACGATCAATCGCACGTGAACGGCCGGCTCACGCTCGGAGAGAACATCGCCGATCTTGGCGGACTGACTGTCGCGTATTTCGCGATGGAGAAGGCGTTGGGCAATAAACCGCGCGCGAAGATCGACGGCTTCACGCCAGAACAGCGATTCTTCCTCGGATGGGCGCAGATCTGGCGCGGCCTGCAGCGTCCCGAAGCCGAGTTGCGGAATCTGAAGACGAATCCGCACTCACCGGGCAAGTGGCGCGTGAACGGCCCGCTGTCGAACATGCCGGAGTTCAGAGCCGCGTGGGGCTGCAAGGAAGGCGACGGGATGGTTCGGCCGGATAGTCTTCGGGCGAGGATCTGGTAGCGAGCCCGTTCTCGACCATTCATAGGACTGCATGGTAACGATCGCCCTTCTGTCTCTACTCGCAACGAGGCCACAGTCGCCCGCGTGCACCGCCCCGCCGCCTGCCGTCTCGTTCCCCATCCATGTCCCCATCGAGGTCGCGAGTAACCATGTCTACGTGAAGGTGTGCTTCGGCGACCGCGAGCTGCAGTTTCTGCTCGACACAGGCGCGGGACAGAGCTTCTTCGATATGGGGATCGCGCGCTCGATCGACGTTCAGCTCGGCCAGCACTTCACCGGACACGGCGCCGGCGCGGGAACGATCGACGGCGCCGTCGTCGTCAACGGCTCGATCACGCTCGAGGGAACACGGCTCGCGGTGCCCGTTCCCGCCGCGCTCGATCTGAGCGGATTGCCGCCGCGCGAAGGACACGTGATCGACGGCATCCTGGGCTACAACTTCATCGATCAGTACGTCGTCGAAGTCGACTACGTGAAGCAAGAGCTTCGGCTGTTCGACGCCACGCGATTCAGCTACTCGGGACCGGGCACCAGTCTTCCATTCACGTTCGCCGCGAACCATCCGGTCGTGGAGACGACACTTCGCCTGGCGAACGGCGACACGATGAGCGGCCGCTTCGTCGTCGACGTCGGCGCGGCGAGTGCACTGTCGCTCACGCGGCCGTTCGTCGAAGAACATCGGCTGCGCACGCGCATCACGCCGATCGTTCGGCGTGTTGCCGGCGGGGGCGTTGGAGGCGCGGTCGTGACGGACGTCGGCCGCGTCGCCGCGCTCAAGCTCGGCAAGTTCGAGGTGCACAACGTCATCACGTCATTGTATGGCGATTCCGCCGGCGTGATGTCTGGCAATGGAAGCTGGATCGGGAACATCGGCGGCGACGTGCTTCGACGCTTCAACGTGTTCCTCGACTATCGACGACATCGGATCATTCTCGAGCCACACGCGTCGACCAACGAGCCGTTCGAGGCAGACATGAGTGGCGTCACGTTCATGCTGCCGAATTCCCCGGGCCGCATCGTCGTGAGCGACGTGCTGCGCGATTCACCGGGCGCCGCGGCGGGGCTCGCCGCAGGCGATACCGTCACCGCGATCGATGGTGTTCCGCCCAACGATGCAAGGCTACGCGATCTTCGACAGCGCTTGAATCATCAGAACGTGGAAGTCGAGCTGACGTTCGTCCGCGGAGGAGCAAGCAAGACGGTCCGGCTCAAAACTCGACGACTGATCTAACGGCTAGAGAGGATTGAGAGGATCAGCCTCTGCCGCGCGACGCAAGCATCCACAAGAATGATTTCATCAAACCAAACAATTTCATCCAACCAAATGGAGCGATGGTGGCGTCGCGCCACGACGCTAGCTGGAACCGAGGCGGTTGGATGTCATTGTTTGGGTTTGATGTGAATAGTCGGTTTCGCGCGTCCCGGCCTCGTGGCGTCACAGCGGCTAGGTGCAGATCCCGCTCGCATCAGGGCAGGCTGCTTCGCTCGGGATGACAAGGAGGGCTCGGATGACGTCCTACGGTCGTAGCGCGTTCCGATCAATCACGCCGAGCAGGTTGACGTGATCGTCCGTCCAGTGGACGACTGGTCCATCGTCGTCGAGCCAGTACCACTGTTTCGTCTGCGCCAGCCAAGCGAGCGGCTCCGCTGATCGCGCCAGCGCGACGGCAACGGTCGGTCGCACGCCCATCGCCTGCTCTGCGGCCGACGGCATGTATTGATCGATTGCGACACGTTGGCCCGTTGCGCCGCGCCAACCGCGCAGGACGCGCGTGAGATCCGCATAACGATTGGAGATGTGCATGACGAGCAGACCGTCGGGCTTCAACTTGCGCATGTAGAGGCGCAGCGCTTCCTCGGTGAGAAGATGCGTCGGGATCGCGTCGCTGGTGAACGCATCGATGACGAGCAGCGTGAAATGGTTGTCGGGCATTGCGGACAGCAGACGCCGCCCGTCGCCGATCTGCACGTCGACGTGCGCTTTCGCGTCCGCGAGATACGTGAAGTCGCGCCGCGCCATTTGCTCGACGAGCGGATCGATCTCGAAGTACGTCAGCGTTTGCTCCGGAGACGCGAGCGGCGCGAGCGAACCGGCGCCTAGACCGACGAGTCCCACGGTGGCGCCGGCCGGGAGATGCGCAATCGTCCAACCCAGCGGGCCGTTCGGATAGTAGTACGACGTCGGCACGTCGCGGAGCGCGGGCTCGAGGCGCTGCGATCCATGGACCGTCACGCCGTGCAGCAGGACGCGTTCGGTCGCGCTCTCCGTCACGCGGGAAACGCCGAAGAAGCTGCGCCCCTGATCGATGATGGGATCGATGAAGTGCAGTCCCGCAAGCGTGAACGCCGATGCGAGAATGACCGCAATGGCAAATACGCCCGGCTCACCGGCGAGCAGCACACCGACCGCGAGGACCGGAACCGGCATGAACTGCCACCGCAAAAGGCTCGTACCAGCCACAATCGGCCGATGCTCGGCGCGCGCGCTGAGAATCGCGAAGGCGGCGACGCCGATCGCGGTCGCCATCACCAACACCGCCGGACGCGTGAACAGCCGGCGGGCGCGAGCAGCGAGCGAGGCCCGCGCACCGCCGGCTGGATCGGCGAGCAACAGCGCGAGGCACACCAGCGTGACCGGATATTCGACGAGCGACTTGAACGCGATTGGTGCGACGATGCTGTTCAGGGCGCCGCCCAGCATGCCGCCGACGGCAATCCAGAGATAGAAATCGGTGAGCTGCGCGGGGCCGGGCCGATCGGCAGCGACGTCGCCGTGACAGAGCAGCGCGCCGGTGTACAGCGTGACGAGCGGAGCAAGCAGCGCGAACCACAACGGGAACATTGTCGGCGCAATCACGAGCACGAGACAGACCGCGATGCCGATGGTCGTGGCAAGCGAGACGGCTCGGCGACGCGGTTGGCGCGTTGGCGAGAATGCGACGATGAACGTGACGAGATAGATCGCGAGCGGCAGCACCCAGAGCAGCGGCGCCGACATGACATCGGACGTCACCTGCATCGTGACGCTGAGCAGGAGGCTCGAGCCAACCATCGCACGCAGCACCCAGCTGACTCGTCGTCGCCAACTCACCGCGGAGGTCGGGCCGATCGAATCATTCGCCGTAGATGTGTCCATCGCCGGCGCGGCAAGCCCGCGCCGTGCGAAGAAGATCGATGCCACACTGATCACGACGAACACGACGTAGCCGAACGCCCAGTATCGGAGCTGATCTCGCAAACCGAAGAGCGGCTCGACGAGTGCGGGATACGCGACGAGCGCCGCAAGCGAACCAGCATTCGACGCGGCGTACAGCCAGAACGGATCGCTGCTTCCTCGAAAGTCGCCGACTGAATACCAGCGCTGCGTGAGCGAGCTGTTCGTCGATAGAACAAAAAATGGAACGCCTGCCATCACCGCGAGCGCCGTCAGAATCTCGACGATGGGCGACGCGCTCGTGGGATCGGTGATCGTGAGCGCCTTCGGCAGGAAGAAGAGCGAGCCGACGAGAATCACGATGTGCAATACAGCCTGACGTCGCAGGCCGAGCTGCCTGAGACTTCCGTGCGCATACGCGTAGCCGGCCAGGAGCAACACCTGGAAGAACACCATGCAGGTGTTCCAGACCGCCGGGCTGCCGCCGAAGACCGGCAGGAGCAGGCGGCCAAGCATCGGCTGCAGCAGAAAGAGCAGAAACGCGCTCGTGAGCACCGACGCAACGAAGGTCCCGGCACGCAGTGAGTCGAGCGTGCGCGGGCCTCCGCCTTCGAGCGGAACCTGCTCGATACTTTCGCCAGCGAGACTCAGTTCAGCTCCACGCTCGGCAAGTTGACGGTCGGCTGGCCAGCCGCTTTCTGCTTGGTGTTGAATGCCGAGATGTTCGTCTTGAGTGCCGCCCACTTCGCCTCGACGCCGGCTGCGTTCGCGCGCGCCTTCGTACACGCCGCAATCTGCGCTGCGGTCGGCGCGGTCTCGGCGGCTTGCATTGACATACCCGCGGCGAGCAGGCCGGCGCTCGCAGCGTCCAGCGTGAACGTCGGAGGTTCAGCGCCGCCGCGTCCACGACCGCCACCGCCGCCACGTCCACCGCGTCCACGTCCGCCGCGCGCGGCCGGTGGTGCGATCGAGTCGATGCGCGCCTTGAGTGCGGCGGCCTCGGAGCTCGACATACCCGCCAGCTGCGTCGACGCAGCGCGCGCCTGAACATCGGCGACGTGTGCGGCGAGGGCGCCCTCGTACATCTCCTTCGAGAGCGACGCGAGCTGCGCGAGCGCGGCGGCCGGCGTCTTCACGCGTGGATCGAGTCGAACCGTGAGCGGCTGCGTGTAGCGTTTGCCATTCACCGTGAGTCGAAGCGTGTACGTGCCAGGCGGTGCCCATGGTGCGTTTACGGCTGGGTACGTGCGATGCGGAACTGCACCCGCCGAACCAGGGTCGTCGTCATCGTCCGCGTTCGCATCGAAGTCGCGGATCTGCGCGAGCTTTAGATCCCACGTGAAGCGATGCATGCCCTTCTTCGCCGAGAGGCGAATCGGCGGCGCGGGCCAGTACAGCGGAAGTGCGCAGTATGGATCGTTCGGCGCCTTCTGACACACCTTGTCGTACGCCTCGGGATCGAGCGCGGGATGCGGATTACGCACCGCGTCCGCGCTCGAGAACGAGCGAATGACTTTGCTGCCGGCATCCAGGATCTCGAGCGTCACCGGATTGCTGGCGTCCGCGCCCAAGTAGTAATCGATGATGCCGCCCGGCGGCGGATTCTCACCGGCGGGAAGCTCCGGTGGCCACGGCGTCGGATCATTTCCTCCAAAGCGCACGCGAACAGCGGTCGCCGGCTTGAAGAGCACCGCACCGCTCGACGCCTGCGCAGCCATCGCGGCCGCCGACTGACGCAACGGCGTCACATCGTCGAGAATCCAGAAGCCGCGACCGTGCGTGCCGGCGATGAGATCGGAGCAGATGCAGGCGCTGTCGTCCTTGAGCTGAATGTCGCGGACTGAGATCGCCGGCATGTTGAGCCGGAGCGACGACCAGTGATCGCCATCGTCGAACGAGACCCACACCTGCGTTTCAGTCGAGGCGTAGAGCAAGCCTTTCTGGCGAGGATCCTCGCGAATCGAGTTCGTCGCCGCGCCCGACGCGATGCCGGTGTTGATCTCGGTCCACGTTTTTCCGCCGTCGTGCGTGCGCCAGAGATGCGGATTGGCGTCGTCGACGCGCATCGTGTTCGCCGCAGCGTACGCCGTTCTGTCGTCGAAGTGGCCGGCTTCGATGTTGAAGATGCGCATCCACGGTTTGATCGCCGCGGGCGTGACGTTCGTCCACTTCGCGCCGCCGTCGGTCGTCACCTGAATATTGCCGTCGTCGGTGCCGGCCCAGATCACGCCGATGTTCTTCGGCGACGGTGAGAGCGCGGTGATCGTCCCGGTGGGAGCGGGCTTCACTTCACTCGCGTACTTGCCCGTGTTCGCCGGAACAGCCCACGTCTGTCGCGTGAGGTCGGGGCTGATCTTCGTCCACGAGTGTCCGCGGTCCGTCGACTTGAACACGACGTTCTGCACGTAGAAGAGCAGATCCGGATTGAGCGGCGACCAGTTGATCGGCATCGTGCGCACGTTGCGATACCCGGGCGTGCCCGCTGGAACGGCCAGATCCGGCCCGACGCGCGTCGTCTGTCCGGTCTTTCGATTGTAGAGCGACACGCTGTTGCGCTGGCTGCCGAACACCATATCAGCATCGCGCGGATCGGGCGCGGCGATGCCGTACTCCTGGATGTTCACCGGATGCCAGTCGTGGAACGTGATCTCGCCGTCGGGCGAGCGGCTGCTCACGCACGCGGAACCCGAATCCTGTTGGCCGCTGCAGACCATGTAGACGAAGGTGTTGTCCGTCGACACGTGGTACATCGCCGCGGTCGGCTGCGTGTACCAGTTGCTCCACGACGCGCCACGATTCGCCGAAACGACGCCGCCCTGATCGCTGACCTGGATGATGATGTTCGGATTGTTCGGGTTGATCCACGTTTTCTGATAATCGTCGCCGCCAGGAGCGCCGCGAACAGCAGACCAGGTCGCGCCGCCATCCTCGGTGCGCCACAGCACCGTCGACGAGCTGTAGACGACGTTTTCATTCGTCGGTTCGACGATGATGTTCGGGAGATCGCCGCCGCCGATACGCGCGAGCGGACGATTGTCGACCGCCCTGCCCTGCACGCCGACGCCGTCCATCAGGGTCCAGTGATCGCCGCCATCGGTGGTCTTGTACAGAGCGACCGTGCCGGCGCCGAAGCCGCCCGGACCGCCCGCGTTCGGATTGGTCGCCGCAACCATTGCGTACACGACGCGCGGGTTGCTCATCGACACGGCGATGTTTCCCTGGAGCACCGTCGGCAGGCCCTGAGTCAGCTGCGTCCAGTTCGCGCCACCATCAGTCGATTTGAAGATGCCGCCGCTCGGCCCGCCGAACGAGCCGCCTTCGATGTAGCTCTGTTGCTGCTGCCACATGTCGGCGTAGACGATGTTCGGATTACTCGGATCGATCTTGACGTCGTTGCCACTCGTGTATTGGTCCTTGTATAAGACTCTCTGAAACGTCTTTCCGCCATCGAGCGACCGGAAGATTCCTCGCTCGGTATTCGGTCCATAAGGGTGACCGAGCACGGCGACGAACAGCCGGTCCGGATTCTTCGGATCGACGTCGATGTGCGCGATCATCTCGCTGTCGAACAGGCCGAGATGCGTCCATGTCTTCCCGGCGTCCGTCGACTTGTAGATGCCGTCGCCGGTCGAGAGGTCGGGCCGGATGATTCCGGCGCCCGTGCCGACGTAGATGATGTTCGGATCAGACGGCGCGACGGCAATCGCGCCGATCGAGCCGGTCGACTGATTGTCGAAGAGCGGTTGCCAGGTGGAACCGTAGTCGGTCGAGCGCCACACGCCGCCATTGTCGAAGCCGATGTAGGCGACGTTCGGCTGGCTCGGTACGCCGGAGACTGCGCGAGCCCGACCGGCGCGAGTTGGTCCGATCTGGCGCCAGCGCATTCCAGAGTAGAGCTCGGTGGCTTGAGCGGAAGCGAGCGACGACGCGCTCGCGACCATGATGACGAACAGCGCTGAGCGAAGAAGCGATCTGCGCACGAAGACGACCTCCGAAGCGTTTGCTTTGGCGGCCAACCGTTGGCCGATCCCGAGAATATGATCGACGCGCGCGACCTCGGCCATTGCGGCGGATCCGGCGCACGCGGGTCGTCTCGCGGGGAGCTGCCTAGCCGTCCCGGCGCGCTTTCGCTCGGACGATGGTCAGCCCGATGATGGAAACGAGGGCGACCGCGCTCAGGAACACCGTGCCCGTCAGCATGTCGTGCTCGCGCCACCCCGGATTCCACTCGGTGGGCGCTTGCAGTCGGTTGCTGCGGATGGTGGTGATGTGTGTTTGGTTCGCCTCCGTAAACCGCTGAACGTAGACGGACGCGCCGATTCGCGTGGCATCCCAGAGGCGGCGGCCATCCATTCCCTTCAGCACCACCGATTCAGCGGCGCCGTCACTCGTCCGCAGCGTGACGCTGAATACGCGCGAGTGGCTCCGCGATCGGACTTTTCGCTCGAGGACGCGCGCGACGTCGATGCTGCACACCGATCCGCTGGACGATGCTGGCGCGACCAGCGGGACGGAGCAGAGCGCGTCTTCGTGGTAGCGCGACACACGACCGGCGTTCTTCCGATACGCGACATCGGCGGCAATCGCGCCGAGCGTGGAGAAGATTGCCACGATCGCCCAGACGGCAGCCGAGCTTCGCCGCTTCCGAGGCGGTGACACCAACCCGACGCGGTACTGGAGGGTGAACGTGGCCATTACTATGAGTGTCGGCAGGACTTGGGCAGAGCAGAACTCCGATCCGAGTCCTCCCGGTGCGCCGCGTCACAAACTGCCGGACTGACCTTGCGCGCCCGATGCCCTTCCCGGCAATTTGCGAGTCCCCGAAGCGCCTATAGCTCAATTGGATAGAGCATCTGACTTCGGATCAGAAGGTTGGGGGTTCGAGTCCCTCTGGGCGCATGTTAGCAAAGTCGTTTTTGAGGCGTGGACGTAAGACGGGCTACAGTCGTCGGCGTTCGCCGCACATCACGGGTCGCCGATCACGACGATGGACGATGTGGTCGTAGTTCGTTCCTTGGTCTATCCATCGCTACTACGCATGATGCCGGAGCTACCGACGAATCACGGTCACCTTTCCGGTCTTGCCGCGCGACGGACGAATGACCACGTCGATATCTCGGCCCAGCCGGATCAGCATTCGTAGCAATCGCTCAGCCGAGAAGCCACGCAGTTTGCCGGTCACCACTAGCGAGATCTGGGACGGAGCATCACGCATCACGTAGGCGGCTTCGGTCTGCGTGAGCTCGCGATCCTCGAGGATCTTCGCGACTTCTTTCGCGAGGACCGCTTTCGGGACCACGGATTCCGCTACGGCGCGTGTACGGCGTTTTCTCGGCATTGTTCGGGGGTTGTAAGGCGGGGACGGAACTCGATAGGCGATCTAAATCCCATGCTCTGCCTTGAGCATGTTCAAATCTGATTCCATGACTTCGGCCATCGCCCTTGTGTAGATACGGCTTATCGCTCCTTGGTTCTGCATCGCGACAATGGCCTTTAAGTCGCTCGCTCGCTTGCGCCAAGTCAAGCCGTCCGTGACGAACAGTAGCGTCGAGTCGTGGCGTTTTGCTGTGATGATCTTTTGAAGATCTCCAATAACGTCCGTTTGCTTGCTCCCCGTCGCGGCGTAGCCCTTCACCTCGAAAATGATTCGAGGATCAGTCCTGGACGGAATCGCAAAATCGGCTTTCGCCTGCATCGCGCCATCCTTTCCAATGAAGGAGCATCGAGATTCGTAGCCTTTCGCGCCAAAGACCGTCGACACGACGTTTTCGACGAAATCTTCGAGCGATCGACCACCACGTTGTCCGCGAATCGCTCGCCCTCTGCCGCCCTTCAGTCTTTCGACGAGTAGATCGGTCCACGCTAAGGGCCGATTGGCCAACTCGTTCATCGCGTCAACGACACCAAGGCTTTCGAGGGCGCTCACGAATGCGTCCGGTTGTGCCTGGAATCGGTTGACGCCCGCTCCTCCAGGTCCTAACGCCTCCGGGAGTATGGCTTCCATCTTGTCCTTCGACACATCGAGGAACAAACGACAAATCGTCAGGGCGTTATTGAAATTCTTCTGAAGGAGTACTCGAAGATCGTCGCGGCTAAAGGCCCTTCGGTCGGAAACCTCACTGAGCGTTGTGAGGATCTGGGACGCAGTCTCATCCATCCAGTCAGCATCGACCGACGTGAGCGAAGCCAGAAGAGTGTCCAGTTCCTGCTGGTACGGCTTCACTTCAGTCCGTACCGACCAACACGTATTCCATCGTCTCGGCCCTAGCAACACTCGCGTGAGTGCCGAAGTGATACCGGTGAGACCGTTCATGAACGGTCACGGCTCGCTTGTATTGGCCGAGCAGATCACCGAGTACTGATCGGTTTGGAAATCCGTTGTCGGAATAGGACAGGACGATGATGCTGTCTCGGTACTTGGCAAATAGCTGATCGAATGCCGCGTAAGCATCGCGACGATAACTGAAAGGCGTGTATGGCTTCTCGATCTTCTTCACCTTGCTCGACTCGATGATCCGGACCCCGTCCCAATATGTGGCAAGCCCTTCCAGGAAGTGGTATCGCTTCACGTAACAGTTGTCGTCGGCGCGCGGAACGTAAGGCGGGTCGAGATACACCAAATCCGGCGGCGTTCGTCGATCGATAGCGAACACATCGCGTCGTGCAGCCGTGCAGCGTTTTCCGCTGTCGAAGACAATAGAATTGAGTAACTGTGCCTGCTCCACGAAGTGCTCGGTCAGCGATAGCTGAAGATCCCGTCTCCCGTCGTCGTACCGAGACGAGTTTCCGCTGCCGTTAGCGACGGTGAAGACGCCCCGAGGTTGGCGCTTCATGCATGAGCGAAGCAGCGCCGTTAGCGCGAGTGCCCGCTGTTCATCGTTCCGAAGGCACGAGAGATTCGCCCATACCGTATCCAGGACGCGCAGATCGTCCGGTGTGAAGAAAATGCCCGAGAAGGTCCGCTCAATGAAATCCCGCTGTCCGCGATGTGGCGTCAAAAGCCGCCCAATCGTTGCTTCCGTCAACGTTGCTTCTGAATTCGCGACGAGAGCCGAGGCGATCTTGGTAGGGAACGCCAAAAAATCCGAGGCCCGAACCGTCTTGCCCATTGATTTGAGCAAATAGGCCACGTTGCCAGCCCCGCAGAACGGGTCGTCCGCTGTCTCGAAATTCAATCGGCTGAGGATTCCGTACAGCCAGGGAAGTAGCCGGTGCTTGCTGCCCATATATCGAAACTCTGGGTAGAGTTCCGCCTGAGGTGGAAGGCGCCCATCGTCAACGGGTTCATCGGCCACGCGCATGAAGGCGGGCCGCGGATGGCGATAGATGTTAGCCGGTTCGGGCAGGCTTGATCGTCTTGGCGTCACGGCTATCGAGTTGTGGGACTGTTCCCAAAACTACCGTAATCATCACATCGGGGCCACAGGAGACCCCTTCCTGAGAAGAATTATCCTCAGTCTGAGCGCGTCTGAGCGCGATTGCGAGGCATCGTGAGCAACAGAGGGGTGATGGGCCTCTTTGAACTGCGACAGACGGCGAGCATCACGCCTGCCAAGCGTGTGCGCGCTGTTGCAGTTCGAGCCGCTCCACCGTGTCCGTGCTCGTTCACATGGAGCCATTCCACGGCTGGCGCTGGATGCCCGCGCTCAGTCGGGGCGATACGGCGCCGTCAGTCGAATCGGCACCGCGCGATCACCCCAGTGAATGCGCATCGTCGCCTCGTCGCGCAACACGACTGGAAAGTAGATCGCCAGCGTTTCCATATGCGAGCTCTGTTCCGGCGCCACGTCGACCCGAAGCACATCGTGCTCGGCGCCTGGATACGGTTTGTGGAAGGTGTGCGCCGCGTTGCTGAAAATCACCGTCCATTTTTTTTGGTCGTGCGGAACGAGCCAGAGTGAATACTCGCCCGCCTTGAGCTTCTGACCCTCCACGATCACATCGTGATCGAAGACGATGCGTGTGGCGGAATCGGCGCCGGGATGCCAGACGCTGTCCCACGGCACAAGCTGTCCGAACAGTGCACGCCCGCGCGCCACTGGACGCCCGTACGTCACGCTAATCGTGGTGAACGCGACCGTCTGGCTCACACTTCCGCGTTGGCTGAACGGATAGCCTTGTGCGCGCGCGTGCGCCGGACCGAGCGCGACGGCTGCGGCGGCGACCAGCAGACTTACTCTGAGCATGATTTGTGGTATGCGTGGCTATTGTTTTGACGGGTGGCAGACACACACTAACAGGCCCACCCGTTATTCCGGAACGATGGGCCGTGGCGATGTGATAACCGAGACGAGGCGAAACGACTCGTCCCTAAAAGACAATGCCGGTGAGGCACTCACGTCGCGGGCCACCGTCGACATACGAGATGCAACGTCGCCGGAGCAGCAGCGATGGTTACGGTAGCTCGCTCACTATACCGAGCGGGGCCCGTGATACGTGATGTGCGACTGGACGAGCCCCTGCTGCACACGCAGTGCCGACTGGGCCTGCGCGTACAAGCGTCTGGCTTGCGCGGCATGCTGCGGCGCGAGCTCGAGCACTACTGCCGCCAGCAACAGCTGCACTTCTGGATCGAGACTTCCCATGCCGTCGCGACACACCTCGAGCGAATGCGCAGGAACGTGCATCCATCGCCCGATGCGATCGAGATCCACGCCGCCGCCCGCGGTCACAAGCTGGAGCAAACGTCCGGCCCGCGTCAGTTTCGGACGAACGGCCTTGGCTGATCGCTCACCTTCTCCCGCCGGATTAGTCATGGCCTGATATGAGATGAATCGGAGCCTGCGCGCCGTCGCGACTCAGGCAGCTCACGCCGAGAGTCGGCGTCGCGAAGCGCCAAATAGAATTCGTCAATGCAGAGCGAGATCGTCTCGGTCAGCACCCAACGCAGGCGGTGCCGCTCGCTCGGGTCGCGCAACTCATGGGGCGGCGTGCACGTGTCCTTCACCGCGACGATCAGCTCCTCCGCGAGCAGCCCCGCGTCCTGTGCCGCACGACCAACGCGCCGAGCAATGAGGCGAAGGCGATCGCGACTGATCGGCTGGCCGTCGCCCAACGCCTGACTCCAGAGTGCCGTAAGCAGTTCTTTCTCGGCGTTCGGCAGGGATGGCGAACTGTCCTGGCCCAGGCTCACGTCTGCTCCGTTTCATAAACAGCTGACTCGCCCGTTCACCGGTGCGTCGTCCGCCGGGAGACGTAGTTTGGAGCACGTATTGTCCGAATAACATCGGGAGCAATGGTGCGATTCGTCAGGGATTCCGCACTCGACTCAGGGAAAACCCCGATCTCGCACTAACGAAACACAAGTAGGTTTTGCTGATCTCGGTTCCTATGTTTCAAAAGTGGCGATGGCATCAGGGACGGTGCTTCATTTGGACATGATCAGCGTTCTCATCGCTGACGATCACGCGATCGTTCGCGATGGCTTGCGCGCGCTCGTCGACGCGCAGCCGGGGCTCACTGTGATCGGTGAGGCCGCCAACGGACTCGAGGCGTGGCGGCGCGCATGCAAGCTGAAACCAAATGTTGTCGTGATCGACGTCTCGATGCCTGGGTTGAGCGGCATCGAAGCCATCGAGCGCATCGCGCGGGATTGCCCGAAGGTGAAGGTGCTCGCGCTCACGATGCATGAAGAGCGCGGCTACGTGTCGCGCGTGCTGCGCGCCGGTGCCGGCGGCTACGCGCTCAAGCGCTCAGCATCATCGGAGCTCGTGCGCGCGATTCGTGCGGTTGTGGCCGGCGAGCGCTACGTCGATCCATCTCTCGCCGGGACACTCCTCGCCGAGTTTGCCGGTCGTCCAGGGCGAACCCGCGATGCCGAGAAGAAGGGCCTTGCCGCCGGGCTGACGGTGCGCGAGACCGAAGTCCTTCGTCTTCTCGCACTCGGCCATAGCAACAAGGAGATCGCCTCGTCGCTGTCGATCAGCGTGAAAACCGTCGAGACGCATCGCTCGACCGGCATGTCGCGCCTTGGTCTCACGAGCCGCGCGGCTCTCGTGCGATTCGCGCTCGCCGAGGGTTGGCTCAAGGACGTGTGATTCGTCCGATCAGCGAACTCGCTTCGACGCGCCGTGGATTCCCGGTGTCCACCGCTCGCCGTCCGTGCTCGACTCGAGGCGCCACGAATACGAATCCTTCGCGGTGAAATCGTTCACCGTGCGCGACCAGTTTCCGTTCGCATCGCGAGCCTGGCCACCGTAGATCCAGATGTGCCGGTCGATCGTGAGCGCGACCGGACGCATTTGCTCACCGGGCTGGCCGAGGGTGTAGAAGACGAACTTTCCCGCCCCGGGGTCGAACGTGAAAAGGCTGAGCGCGTGACGCACGCCGCCTGGCGTTGTGATGGTTTGCTCACAGAGCACGGCGCCGTGTTGCGCCGTCCACGCGCAGCTCGACAGCGCCGAGGTGCCGTTCGTGGTGTCACTTTGCCAAACACCGATGATATCCCCAAGCGCGTCCACGCCGGGCGCGGTCGCAGCGCCGACCGACATCAGGCCGATTCCCAGCGTCATGCCGAGCGACAGGATCGCGCGCATTGTGGCTCTCCGCAGTCGAGATGAAGGTTCCGGAACCGAACAACACAAACTCATTTCGAAAACCTTACAGCGCGCCGAGTGTTCGCGCGACGGGGAAGCGGTAGCATCTGGAGACGATCACTCCGAAGGGTGCGATGCGCTACCGTTTTTTCATCTCGTGCATCTTGGTGGCGCCCGCGATCGGCGCGCAAGGTTCCGGCGCCACCCAACCGCCGGCGGACGCGCTTCAGCGAGCAAACGCATTGTTCACGCAGAGCAATTGGAGCGCGTCACTCGACGCATACTCCGCGCTGGCGAAGGAGTATCCTGCGCACGCGCTGTCCCGCTTCCGCGTCGGCGTCTCGTTGCTCGGGCTCGGCAAGCTTTCCGACGCGGAAGTGAATCTTCGCGAGGGCGAACGACTCGGCATCCCGGCAGCCCAAGCGGGATTTCGGCTCGCGCAGGTTTTCGCCGAAGGGCATAAGGGCGACGCCGCGATCGAGCAGTTGCTACGGTCGGCGGGAGCGGGTGCTTTCTTCGGCGCGGCCGCAATCGAAGCTGATCCGCACTTTACGTCACTGAAGACACATCCCAAATGGAAGCCGACGCTCGACGCGTTCGATGCGGTCGTGCGCCCGTGCATGCACGACGCGCGATTCCGAGAGTTCGACTTCTGGATCGGCGAGTGGGATGTTCGCCCAACAGGCGCTCAACCCGCGGGTCCGCCCGCGCGCAACACCATCACGCTCGAGGACAACGGATGCGTCGTGATGGAGCATTGGAGCGCGCCGAGCGGCTCGGAAGGTCAGAGCTTCAACATCTTTGATCGGTCGATCGCAAAATGGCGACAGACCTGGGTCGACAACGTCGGCGGCCAGCACGACTACTGGGGCGGGATCAAGGACGGCAACATGGCATTCATCGGCGACACGCCTGCGCCGAATGGCCAACTTGGCCGCGTCCCCACGCGACTGACATTCTTTCACATCAGCAAAGACTCCGTACGACAACTCTCAGAGATCTCGTCGGACAGTGGAAAGACGTGGACGGCGAACTACGATCTGATGTACGTCCGCAGAAAGCCCTGACGCCGAACCCTGAACGCCAAACTATTGACCCCAAACTCTAGCGATCAGTCTAGAGTTTGGAGTCGATAGTTTGGAGTTTGGTGTTTGGACGCTTAGGCAGGCACCATTGCTTTGTCGCAGTTCACCATCCAGGGAATCCCGAATCGGTCGACGCACATTCCGAAACGCTCGGCCCAGAAGGTTTCCTGAATTGGCATCGGCACCTCGCCGCCTTCGGCAAGCTCAGCGAAGATCCGATCTGCTTCGAGCGCCGTGTCGACCTGCAGCGAGACCATCATGCCCTGTGGTGGCTGATAGCGACCATCCGGCGCGTCGGACCCCATCAACACTGCGTCGCCGATCGCGAGCCGCGCGTGAAGGATCTTGTCCTGCCAATCCGGATCGGCCTGCTCGGCCATCGGGGACTCACCGAAGGTCTGCATGTCGAGCTTGCCGCCTAGAACTTGAAAGTAGAAGTCGAATGCGATTCGGCAGTTGCCGTTGAAGTTCAGATAGGGATGCAGTTTCAGCACGAGCGCTCCTGGTGGGTGGAATTTTGTAAGAGGAGTAGATCATTCGGCACGAAGCGCGACGGACGGATCGACTCGCATGGCGCGCAGCGGAGGAAGCCACCACGCTGCAACGCCTACGCCATCGAGGAGCGCCGCGACCGCACCGAGTGTCATCTGCGCCCCACCCTACGTCGAACGAGGCGGAGCCAGATCGACACGACCTCGATGCGGCGCGGCGGCGTGACAGGTCGGAGGGGCTTCGAGCTATCGGTTCGAGCTGTCCTCGTCGTCTTCCATGTCCTTCGGGATGTGTCCCTTGATCGCATCCCAGTCGGGCTCGCCGGTATCGGCTCGAAGCGGCACCTGGGTCGAATCGGGCGACGTCATGCCTCTGCCGATCACGCGCTTGCCTTCGCGCGAGCTGTCTTTCTTGGATACGTCATCGGATTTCGAATCCCGATTGTCGCGGTCGCTGGCCATCCTGTCCTCCAAAAAACTGTGATGGCGAACACAAGGAGCATGGGGCGTGCCCTGCCCCACCAACGAGTCCATGTCGGACGGCGAGTGCGATCCCGTGGCCCGATTCGCAAAAGCGCTGACGACGAGACCGCCGGTCGTTGTTTCAGGCCCTGTCGATTTCGTAGATCCTCGTTCGACGTGAGGGTACAAGCTCTCAAGTGACCCTCGAACGGAGACTCCAGTGGCACATGCCGCAACGTTGACCGGCGCCGCCCGACCAGTGTCGTGGACCGGCCGCGTCCTCAGCTCGATCATCGTGCTCTTCATGGTGTTCGATGCCACGATTCACTTGCTCGAACCGGCGCCCGTCGTCGACGCATTCGCCCACCTCGGCGTGCCGCTCCACCTCTCGGTCGGCATCGGCGTGATCGCGCTCATTTGCACCGCGCTCTACGCGGTTCCGCAGACGTCAGTGCTTGGCGCGTTGCTGCTCACGGCATATCTCGGTGGCGCCACGGCGACGCAGGTCCGCGCGGAAGCCGCGTGGTTCCCGGTGCTGTTCCCCAGTTTGATGGGTGCACTTCTCTGGGGCGGTCTCGCGCTTCGAGACTCCCACGTGCGTGCGCTGCTCACGTCCAATTAGCCGAGATCGATCAAATGCGATTCATGACGTTGATCAAGGCGGCCGAGAGCAACGGTCCGCCGCCGAAAGGATTGATGGACGCGATCATCACCATGGGCATCGAGGCGTCCACGGCCGGCGTGCTCGTGGACAGCGGCGGACTCACGCCGACGGCAGTGGGCGGCCGCGTTCGAATCGAGAGTGGAAAGCTGGTCGTGATCGATGGACCCTTCGCCGAATCCAAGGAAGTCGTCGGCGGCTTCGCGGTGTACGATCTGCCCTCACGCACCGAAGCGATGGAGTGGGCGCGCCGGTTCATGGCGCTGCACATCGAGCACTGGCCCGGCTGGGAAGGCGAAGCCGAGGTCCGTCAGATCTTCGGACCGAACGACATGCCCACATAACATCGTCATCCCGAGCGAAGCGAGGGATCTGCACTTCCGCCGTTACTTCTTTTTCGCCGCGATCTTCGTCGACTCGGCCCGGTACGCGGCACGGAATTGTGCCGCGTTGTCCCGTTGTCCGAGTGAGTCGTACTCGATGGAAAGGTCCTTTCGCGCATTCTGAAGGAAGCCGATCGCTGGATTCGTCTGCTTCACGAGAAGATCGAACCCTGCGTGCGTCTCTTCCTCCGCCTCGGCGAAGCG
>Ga0070679_100000908_pt1 | contig 25669 bp, 25 predicted proteins | sample KBSC63BmetaG_FD_65652 | JGI IMG/M metagenome (GOLD analysis project Ga0070679, IMG submission 65652) | Corn rhizosphere microbial communities from Kellogg Biological Station, Michigan, USA - KBS C6-3B metaG | ecosystem: Host-associated > Plants > Roots > Rhizosphere | place: USA: Michigan... | reverse complement strand
AATAATAACTTTACACTATGTCATCTCTCACCATTACTCTTATTCAAACCAATCTTTATTGGGAAAATAAAAAAGCAAATCTTGAAATGCTTTCTAAAAAAATTGAGGGCATTGGGGAAAAGACTGAAGTTATTGTTCTTCCTGAAATGTTCAGCACAGGATTCAGCATGAATGCGGAGTTGCTTGCAGAAGATATGACTGGCGAAACCATACAATGGATGAGAAAAGTAACAAATGAAAAAAAAATAGCTCTTACGGGCAGTATCATAATTAAAGACCCTTCGACTAACGATCAGGATAACAATAAATATTATAACCGCCTTATCTGGATGTTGCCCAATGGTGAATATGGCATTTATGATAAACGGCATTTGTTTGCTTACGGTAACGAACACACGAAGTTTAGCTCTGGTAATAAAAGACTAATAGCGTCAGTAAAAGGATGGAAAATAAATTTGCAGATTTGTTATGATTTGCGCTTTCCCATATGGTCGCGACAAGCAGCGTCTGCGGAATATGATCTACTTGTTTATGTTGCTAACTGGCCTGAACAAAGAATTCATGCATGGAAAACTTTATTGCAGGCACGGGCTATAGAAAATCAATGCTATGTTATAGGCGTAAATCGCATTGGCGATGATGGTAATGAGATTCATTACAGTGGCGAAAGCATGATTATTGATCCGCTGGGGAAAATTCTTTATACAAAAAAAGATGAAGAAGCTGTTTTTACTTATACTTTGCAAAAAGAAAATTTAATTGAAGTAAGAAAAAAATTTCCTTTTCTCAACGATGCCGATTCGTTCAATATAAATATGTAACACATGCCTATCGCTTATTCTGCAGACAAACTTTTTACCGGAAAAGAATTTATAAATAATGCTGCAGTAATTGCAGGAAATAATATTATTGAAGATATTGTTCTGTTGAAAGATTTGCGTTCAAGCCTTACCGTTATACAGCATGTGCCAATAATAGCCCCCGCATTTATCGATATTCAAATTTATGGAGCTTCATCAAAATTGTTCTCAGTGTATCCCGAAGCTGAGACGCTCTTTAAAATGGAAACGCATTGCAAAAATGGCGGCACTAAATATTTTTTACCAACTATTGCAACCAACACAATCGACATTTTGAAAAAAGGGATCGATGCCATAAAAGATTATTGGAATAAGGGAGGAAACGCGGTACCTGGCCTGCATATAGAAGGACCATGGATTAATAAAATTAAGAAAGGAGCTCATCTGGAAAGTTTAATTCATAGCCCGGAATATAATGAAGTAAAGGATTTGCTTGATTATGGAAAGGGCACTATAAAAATTATTACACTTGCGCCTGAAGTTTGTTCCAAAGAAATAATTGAACTTGTAAAAAGCTACGATGTCATAGTGTCTGCGGGACATAGCAATGCGCCATATGATGACGCAATAAATTTTTTTAAAGATATTCATCTGGCTACGCATTTATTTAATGCAATGAGCCCGCTGCATCATCGTGAACCAGGCCTACCTGCAGCTGCAATGTTACAACCTGGTGTAATGGCAAGCATTGTAGCTGATGGTTATCATGTAGATTTTAATATGGTTCGCCTTGCAAAAAAAGTAATGGTCGAAAGATTATTTTTTATAACAGATGCGGTTACCGAAACAAAAGAAGGCCCTTATCCGCATGAATTAAAAGGTGATAAATATGAATCGAATGGGATTCTTAGCGGCTCGGCTTTGTCAATGATGAAAGCCGTAAAAAATGGTGTTGAGAAATGTGACATTTCTTTGGATGAGGCGTTAAGAATGGCCAGTCTTTACCCTGCAAAAGTTTTGGAAATTGATACTGTAACTGGAAAAATTGAAAAAGGGTATAAAGCCGATTTGGTTTTAATAGATGAAAACCTCGCGGTTATAGATTGTGTTTAATCTTTTAATTCATTTTTTTATTAATCAATTCTTTTACCCTTTCCATTTTTGTATCTACCCCATTTACCACATCTTTATAAGCAGGTTTAATATAAATATCTGGCATTACACCTGTTCCTTTTTCTGCTATATGATTATATTGAACAATACGAAAAAAGGGAAGCCGCACCCGCAATTTTGTAATTGGCAATTTAATATTCGGTATCATAATGCCGGAATTACCATACCAGCCACCACCGGTTTCTTCACCAACGAGAGTAATATTCTGCTGCCCTTTAACGGCATTACAAAACAGCGATGAAGCGGAAAAAGTTAAGCCATTAATAAGAATATATACATTGTTGTTAAAATGATTTTTTCGTTTTGGTGTAAACGTATGGCGTTCCCAAAAGCCAAAATGATATTTCCCGTCTTTTTCTTTGTGCGATAAAAATATAAGACCGATATTATTAAAAAATCCTGAAGAGATATGCCTCGTAAAAGGTGAAAAGTTCTTGCTTACTGAATAGGTTGTATCAACAACTTTAAAAGAAACGTTTCTTAAAAACTTTGTAAGTAAAACATAATTGTCAATATCGCCGCCTCCATTTGCCCGTATATCAATTATAAGATTCTTAATATTTTTGTTATGCAATTTTTTAAACGACCTTTTGAAAAAAATTTTCAAATGCCCTTTTGAAAAACTATTAATGGTCATTAATGCAGAAGATGTATCAATTTTAAACGAGCGTATATTTTGCAGTTTCCTTTTTTTATTTAATCGTCTTTCTTCTTTTTCTATCTTTTTTCTGATGCCTGCAGAATCAGCTGGCGGATTAAAATAGGGGATTGTTGTATTTCCCGCAACTCCGTTACTATCAATATAGCTAACATTATATGTTTTATAAAGCCCAAAAATATTACGATGAAAATATGGAAAACTGGAACTGAGACGTATATAATTTACATTATCGGAATAACCATCCTCTACCAAATAATCTAATATTATACTAATAATATTGTGGCTGCTTATTCCATTGATGGAAGTAATAATTGTTCCCGGCTTTATAACAGAATCATTTTTATTAAGATTATAAATTACTACCATGGTATCATTCCACACTTTTAAATACAAAGGAAAAGATGGTATGCTTTTATTCTTTATAAATTTATTCCAACTTTTACTCATCATAAAACTGGTGTGGCCGCAATGTATAGTAGCAGTAAGCGGCGCAAGAATTTTCCAGCCAAATTGTAATTCTGTCATCGAATCTCTAATGGCTTTATATCCTTCTTCAAAAAAATAATCCATGCTATCTTTTGAAGTATACCAATACAAAGAAGGGTGTTTTTTTTCCAGGATATTCTGAAGTAATTTGTAATCCTGCTGCAGTTCTTCTTTAGAATATTTTTTATTAGGATTATAGTTTTTTGAAACCGAGCAGGAACAGAAAGCGATAACAATAAACAGTGATAAAGGGGGTTTCATGGTTTGCAAAACTCTGCATAAAATTGTAATTCTATAATAATAGTTAATGTTATTTCTTTTGAAAAATTATTTAAAAGCATTCCATCCCTGTGCTGTAAGCTTGTGCTTGTTATTGCCTTTGGTTATAAGAATTGCACCTTCTTCCTTTTCCGTAATGTGGCCTACAACACTTATGTTTTCATTCATCGCAATTTTATTGTAATCATTTTGGTTAATGGTGAAAAGCAATTCATAATCTTCCCCACCACTAAGTGCACACGCAGTTGGATCAAGCTCGAGCTTGTAAGCAAACTGCCTCGCCATTTCATTCACAGGAATTTTCTCTTCATATAATACACACCCCTTTTCACTTTGCTTACAGATATGCAACAACTCGCTGCTGAGTCCATCACTAATGTCAATCATTGATGTAGGCACAACTTTATCTGCAGTAAAAAATTCAATAATATCTTTTCTCGCTTCTGGCTTTAAAAACCGCCCAATGATATAATCCTGGTTTTCGAGATCTGGCTGTACGCCTTTTGTTTCCAGGAAAACTTTCTTTTCCCTTTCCAGAATAGTTAGCCCAAGAAATGCGCCGCCGAGATCGCCGCTTACGCAAATAAGGTCATTTATTGCTGCTGTGCTTCTTTTTACAAACTTATCCGGCGCTACTTCACCAATGGCAGTTACACTAATGATCAATCCTTTTTGCGAAGAAGTTGTATCTCCTCCAACCAAATCCACATTATATTTTTCACAAGCTATATACACACCTTCATAAAACTCATTCAATGCTTCCACACTGAAACGGTTACTGAAGGCTATGCTCATTGTTATTTGCTGGGGCGTTGCGTTCATAGCATATACATCACTCAGGTTTACGATCACACTTTTATAACCCAAATGCTTTAGAGGCGTATACATCAAATCAAAATGTATTCCTTCTATCAGCATATCTGTCGTTACTACTATTTGCTTTCCAAAGTGGTCAAGCACTGCTGCATCGTCTCCAACGCCAACAATCGTTGATGCATTTTTAATTTCATTGTTTTTGGTCAGATGATCGATAAGCCCAAATTCACCCAAAGTCGATATTTCTGTTCGTTGTTCCATAATTAAAGTTGATAGAATTAACTCTTATTTCCCTTCACCCATTCTACTAACTCATCGTGTAAAAATCCATTAGTAGCAATAATGCCGGGCTGATAGGGTGAATAAGTATCCCCATTTAAATCAGTGACTTTTCCACCAGCTTCTTCCACGATTATAAAACCGGCAGCGCTGTCCCAGGCATTAAGCTGATGTTCATAAAAACCATCGAATCTTCCGGCAGCAACCCAGCAAAGATCTATTGCCGCACTTCCTAATCTCCTTACGGGAATACCTCTTCTTATTAATCTTTCAAAAGCTTGTAACGGGCCATTCGGCTGGTCGAGATAGGTGTAAGGAAAGCCTGTAACCAGGCAACTTCTTAATACATCATCTTTGTTGCTAACACTTATTTTTTTATCATTAAGCGTTGCGCCCTTGCCTTTTTCTGCAAAGAAAAATTCTTTCAAAATGGGATTGTAAACCGCTCCCATCAGCATTTTGCCATTATGCTCAAGGCCAATACTTACACAGCAAATAGGAATGCCATTAGCAAAATTTATTGTTCCGTCAATCGGGTCAATGATCCATTTATATTCGCTTTCAGAAATTACTTCGGCTGTTTCTTCGCTTATAATGCCATGATCAGGAAATGCTTTTTTAATTACATCCTGTATTGCTTTATCTGAAGCATGATCCGCTTCCGTAACTAAATTGTTAATTCCTTCTTTATTACTTATGGTAAAAGTGCCGTTGAAAAAACGCATTAGTTCGTTCGCACCGGCTTCTATGGCGTCTGTGAGAATTTGTTTATACATTCCGCAAAGATTATAAATGTTTGTTTATTTATTTGTTTATTTATTTTGTGGATGCTTATCATGTTGTAAATTATTCATTCAATTTTGACCAAGTATATTAATTAACCAATTTTGCTTCTATCTGTAATCATAGTAAATTATAATGTAAAATACTTTCTTGAATATTGCCTTTTCTCTGTTGAAAAAGCATTGAAGAATATAGAAGGTGAAATATTCGTAGTGGATAATAATTCAACAGACGGAAGTAAAGATTTTTTCCTTAATAAATTTCCCCACGTAAATTTTACATGGAACAGCGAAAATGAAGGCTTTGCTAAAGCGAACAACAAAGCGCTTCATCTCGCCTCTGGCAATTATATTCTTTTTCTTAATCCAGATACTATTGTGCCGGAAGATTGTTTTGAAAAATGCATTTCTTTTATTCAATCAAAAAATAATAACATTGCCTGCGGCGTAAAAATGGTCGATGGATCAGGCAAATTTTTAAAAGAAAGCAAACGTGCTTTTCCGGCGCCAGCTATCTCTTTGTATAAACTTTCCGGGTTAACAAAGCTTTTCCCAAAATCAAGGATATTTTCAAGATATCATTTAGGTTTTCTTGATGAAAATATAAGTCATGAGATAGATGTACTTTCCGGAGCATTTATAATGATGCCTGAAAAAATTGCTAATTCCGTTGGTGGCTTTGATGAAGATTTTTTTATGTACGGCGAAGACATTGATCTGAGTTACCGGATACAAAAAGCCGGGTATAAAAATTTTTTTTTTGCTGAAACAACTATAATTCATTTTAAAGGCGAAAGCACTAAAAAAGGAAGCCTTAATTATGTAAAGCTCTTCTATAAAGCAATGAGTGTTTTTGTAAAGAAACACTATGCCAATGCCGGGGCTGGCTTTTATAAATTTTTTTTACAGGCTGCTATTGTTTTACGTGGAAGTGTTTCAGCAATTTCAAAAATTGTTTCATCAACTAAAAATTCCTTTGGTTTAGAAAAACCCATTCACAAGAATATAATCGTAATTGTTGGCACAAAGGCACAATGCAATGAAATAACTGAATTGCTAAAAGCAAGGAAATTAAAAAAAATTATTTGTATAGTCGCGGATCAAATTGATAACCGCGAACTATCTGCCATAGAAATTTTAAACAAACTAAAAGAGACAATGGCTTTGTATCCCGAGTACGTGATTGTGCTTTGTGAAGGTTTTTATTCATTTAAAACTATTATCGATGTAACAGAAAAACTTTCTTTGAATACAAGCATTCAATTTTATTTTTCAGACGCCGCTTCTATTATCAATGGCCAGATGTAATATTTTTACAAATTGGGCCAGCATTTTTATCTTTTCTGTTAATATCATTTACTATATCTTATTTCCCGTTACATTTTCCGAAATTTACACGCTAAACAAATTAATGAATGGCATATAATAATTACCGCCCGTCGCAGAAAGTTCCTCCTATCGTTTTAAATCTTATCATTATCAATGTAATTGTTTTTATTGCTCAATATGCTTTAGACAGTTCTTTGAATCTTACAATGAGATTTGCTCTTTATCCTTACAACAGTGGATTTTTTGAGCCTTATCAGTTAGTAACTCACATGTTTTTGCACGGTGGTTTTTTTCATATTCTCTTCAACATGTATGCTCTCTGGATTTTCGGCGCTGTACTTGAAAAAATTTGGGGTCCTAAAAAGTTTCTTATTTTTTATTTGGTTTGCGGCTTAGCCGCAGGCCTGGCAGAAACATTTTTGGTTAGCGGTGGACCAGCAATTGGTGCTTCGGGAGCCATTATGGGATTACTCGGCGCTTTTGCATACACTTTTCCCAATACACAATTTTATATGATACCCTTTCCTTTCCCAATAAAAGCAAAGTACATGGCCGCAATTTTTGCAGCCTTTGATTTATTCGGCGGTTTCGCAGGCAGCAGTGATAATGTAGCTCATTTCGCACATCTTGGCGGATTAGCAATGGGTTTAATACTTGTCATTATCTGGAACAGGACTGATAAAAAAACGTTTTATTAAATTTTAAACAGCGTGTTTTTAGTGATAGGAATTTGGTAATTTTATATCCCCTTTCTTTTAAAAATGTAGCATAAAAAAATGGGAGAATCCGACAGATATATTGACCGCCGTGTAAGAAAAATAAGCCTTGGCGAAGACAATAATGCTTTGATAGCTCTTGTAACCATCAACGCAATTGGCGTAGTAACGCTGGGATTGATAAAAATCATTTACCTCTTTGTCGATTCACCTACGGCTAATTTTTCTGCAGAAATTTTGCCTTGGTTTGAGCTGCCTGCAAAGCTTTCAACTCTCGCTAAAGCTCCATGGACAATATTAAGCTACATGTTTGTTCATACCCGCTTTATCCCTGCTTTTACCAATATGCTTTGGCTCTGGGCATTTGGTTCCATTTTACAGGATATGGCAGGTAATAAAAAATTAATCCCTATATACTTATATGGTGGTTTTGCCGGGGCCTTGGCTTTTATTGCTTTCAACTATGCGATTCCGCAATTAAGGCCGCTGGTAAATTATTCTTTTATCAATGGCGCCAATGCTTCTATAATGGCAATTGCTATTGCAACCACCACGCTTTCGCCAGACTATCGAATTTTTAGAATGCTTAATGGAGGCATCCCAATCTGGATCCTTACTACCTTATTTGTAATTATTGATTTTGCCGGCACAGGCACATCTGCTCCTGCATTTCAACTGGCACATATAGCCGGAGGCATTACTGGTTTTCTTTTTATAATCAGCCTTCGCAGGGGGCATGATTGGAGCACCTGGATGGAGAAGTTTTATAATTGGTTTATTAATCTTTGCAACCCTGATAAAAATATACTTACGCCGCAAAAAATAAAAGAAAAGATGTTTTATAATACCGGCAGCAAAAAACCTTTCGAAAAACGCTCAATTATTACCCAGCAGCGAATAGATGAAATTCTTGATAAGATCAATCAAAAGGGTTATCATCTTTTATCTGAGGAAGAAAAAAATATTTTGAAAAGAGCGGGTGAGAGTGACTTATACTAATGCTTTCAAAACTTTCTGCACTCTCTTTAAACCTTTATAACCTAAATGGAGAAATCGTTTTTGCGCAGGTTTGCCAAAAAAATCTTTATTGCTTTAAACTGCATCGTCGCCGTTTTATTTCTTGCGGGTGCGTATGTAAAATATTTCAATCCGGCAGATTGGTGGTATCTGGGTCTTTTGACTTTTATTCTTGCTTACCTTCTTCTGGCGTTAATTTTCTTCTTTTTATTCTGGCTATTTAAAAAATCTGCGTGGTGCCTTATTTCAATTGTTGCCATCCTCGCCGGCTGGCATGCTGTTATGAACATTTTTCCGATGAAGTTTTCTTCTTCTTTTTCCATGAAAAAAACGCAGGGAAGCATTCGTGTGATGAGCTGGAATGTAGAACAATTTAATATTCTTCATCACAAAGATCATCCTGAAGTGAAACAGGAAATGTTCGATCTGATTAATCAGTATGATCCTGATATCGCTTGCTTCCAGGAGGTAGTTGCCGGCGAAAAAAAAGGTGGTATTAATTACTTTCCAGACATAAAAAAAGCTTTAAAGTTTGTGGATTATTTTTATTCTTATAGTCTCAAAGATGATTTTGACCGGGACCATCATTTTGGAAGGCTCATCTTTTCAAAACTTCCGGTGATCAATAAACAAACGTTAATAAACTTTCCCAATGACTACAATGCTACTTTTCAATATATTGATGTTTTAAAGGATAGCGATACCATTCGTGTATTTAATATTCATTTGCAATCATTAAAATTTACAAAGGCTAATCTCAACTATCTTGATAATGCAAGCATTAACAACGACAGCAATCTTACAGAATCAAAAAGTATTATTTCGAAAATAAAAACCGGATTTCTCAAAAGATCTGTACAGGCAAATTTTATAAAAGATGAAATTAATCATAGTCCATACCCGGTAATTGTTTGCGGCGATTTTAATGATGTACCTAATTCTTATGCTTATGAAACTATTGGCAACGGCTTGCAGAATGCTTTTGTTGCAAAAGGCGCCGGTATAGCAAGAACGTTCAGTACTATTTCTCCAACATTGAGAATAGACAATATTTTTGCAGATAAAAGTTTTACAATAACACAGTTTTACAGAATTAAAAAATTATTAAGCGATCACTTCCCGATAATTGCTGACCTAGTTCCTGCACAGAGTAACAAATAATTTTTATCTTCGATGAAATGAATATAAATTTTTATTCCTTACGTTATCGTGGTTCTTGTTGCCCGTTGGGCATATAATATACCTTTGCACGATTACTCCTTTTAAATCTTTATTTTTCGGATATTAATACGAGACATTTATATGCCACTTAAATTATATAATTCGCTTACCAGGCAAAAAGAAAAATTTATTCCTATAACACCCCCGCATGTAGGCATATATGTTTGCGGCCCAACCGTTAGTGGCGAAAGCCATTTAGGGCATGCTCGTCCATATATTACGTTCGATGTTGTAGTACGGTATCTTACTTATCTCGGATATAAAGTTCGTTACGTTCGCAACATAACAGATGCCGGTCACTTCGAAGAAGAAGGCCGCGAAGCTGAGGATAAAATTTCAAAGAAAGCCTTGCTGGAAAAAGTGGAGCCAATGGAACTGGTACACAAGTACACCAATCTTTTTCATTGGGCAATGAAAGAGTTTAACACGCTCGATCCAAACATTGAACCGACGGCAACGGGCCATATTGTGGAGCAAATAAATATGATTGAAAAAATTATTGATGCCGGTTACGCTTATGTGGTAAACGGTTCAGTATATTTTGATGTAAAGAAATATGCCGAAACACATAATTATGGCGAACTAAGTGGCCGCATTGTTGATGATCTTTTGGAAACAACAAGAGCGCTTGAGGGCCAGGATGAAAAAAGAGATAAGGCCGATTTTGCCCTATGGAAGTTTGCACCTCCGCAACATATCATGCGCTGGAAAAGCCCATGGGGAGAAGGCTTTCCCGGATGGCACATTGAATGCTCGGCAATGGCAACAAAATATTTAGGAGCAAGATTTGATATTCATGGCGGAGGTATGGACCTGCAATTTCCGCATCATGAAAGCGAAATTGCGCAAAGCTTCATTTGCAATCATGTAGAGCCTGCCAAATATTGGATGCATAATAATATGATCACCATTAATGGTAAAAAAATGGGTAAGAGCTATAACAATGTTATAAAGCTTACTGAAATGTTTACCGGCGATCATCCTTTACTCACACAGGCTTTCAGCCCCATGACTATTCGCTTTTTTATTTTGCAAACACATTACCGCAGCACGTTGGATTTCAGCAGCGAAGCGCTGGTTGCCGCTGAAAAAGGATTGAAGCGAATGTGGGACGCTTATGAAATTTTAAAGAAGCTGGAAAGCAGTAGGGCTGATGTTGCCGCTGATGCAGAGCTGGACGAGAAGATAAATACACTTTTAAATGAATTAGATGATTTTATGAACGATGATTTTAATACGGCTAAAGTGCTCGCCAACATGTTTGAGATTGTCCCGGTTATTAATTCTTTTAAAGATAAGATCATACCACTGGAAGCAATTTCTTCGTCTACGCATAACCGTATGAAAGACGCTTTTACTGTTTATATTGAAGATATACTTGGCTTAAAATCTCTTTCTCAAAGCGATGAAAAACTTAACGGAGTTATGCAATTGCTCGCTGACATAAGAAAGGAAGCCAGGCTAAAAAAGGATTTTTCCACTTCTGACAAAATAAGAAAACAACTTGCAGAATTAGGCTTTGAGATGAAGGATGAAAAGGATGGCACAATAAGCTGGAAGACTAATTAACATACGCCTCGCTGAATCTTTGGAAAGTTTAAAAGTACTAAGTTGTATACAAAGCAACAGGCAAATATTATGGAACATACTATTCATTTATCGAAAGATAAAAAGCTAAAACAATTAATTGAATTACAAACTCCCTTTATTTTAGAGAAAAGGAACAAAGTTTATTTACGTTTATGCGCTTCAATATTAAGTCAACAACTGAGCACAAGAGTTGCTGATGTGCTGTATGAGCGCTTTCTTAATTTATATGGAGGTAAAGAACCTTCGACAAAGCAAATATTGGAAACTCCGGCCACAACCTTTAGAAGTATTGGGTTCTCCAATGCAAAGGCTTCCTATGTTCATAATGTTTGCAAGTTTTTTATTGATAATAAAATAACGGATGCAAGCCTGCATAGAATGAATAATAATGAAGTTCAGGAGTTGCTCACGCAAATTAAAGGTGTAGGAAAATGGACCGTGGAAATGATACTGATGTTTACGCTTGGAAGAGAAGATGTATTTGCAATGGATGATCTTGGATTGAAGCAAAGTATAATTAAATTATACAATATAAAAGAGACGGATAAAAAATTATTGCAACAAAAAATAGAAAAGATCTCTAAGAAATGGTCCCCATACAGAACTTATGCATGCCGCTATTTGTGGGGCTGGAAAGATAATACTCCGGATCTTTCTAAAAAGAAAACAGACTCTAAAAAAAATTAGTTTTTAAAACATTCAAGCCGAACTACTTTTTCTTTACCAAAGGATTATTTAAGCCGTTTACCAAATTATCTACAACAATAAAATTTCGCAGCTTGCTGAAAAACTGCGTTAACGTTTTGCAGCCATAACTTCTTACATCAAAGCTTGGATCTAGCTTTCTCAAATTAATACCCAGTGTTGAGATATATGCTTCATTACTTTCATTAATGCTCATGTCGTAAGCTTTATTAATGAGCTTTATGTTGATAGAAGCTTTTTCAATTTGTTTTTTCTCTGTTTCCTTTTTCTCAGCCTTATCTGGCTTGGGCTCCAGGTTTTCCACGTAAGTAAAAATTTCGCACGATTTTACAAAAGCGCCGGGCGTTTTTTGCTCGCCAATGCCCATAACAAAAATGCCGTCCTCTCTTATCCGCTTGGCCAGCCCGGTATAATCGCTGTCGCTGGAAACAATACAAAAACCATCTACAAGATGATCGTGCAAAATATCCATTGCGTCAATAATTAATGCACTATCTGTAGAATTTTTACCGCTTGTGTATGAAAATTTTTGAATAGGGTTAAAAGCCATTTCATTCAAAATATTCTTCCAGTGATTCATGTGTTGCGTAGTCCAGTCACCATACACACGGCGGATCGTTACCTTTCCGTATTTAGATGCTTCCTCAAGTATAAGGTCCATTAACTTGGCCTGTGCATTATCGCCATCTACAAGTAAGGCAATCTTTTGATTTTTTACGTCCATAAATAGTTTATTGTTGCAAAAATAGGTTTAAACCTTTACAACAAATTTTGGGGTTTGGGTTCAGGCTTTTGAGATATAGGCTTTTTTGCTTTGATTTTGAAACGAATTTGACAAAAAAATAATTCTCAATTTGTTTTGCCTTTCCCGATTCCTGCACATTTATTTACGTTCATTACTTCTAATCTTTTATCTTTGGCGATAAACATTTTTTATGAAATTTATAGTTTCCGCCACACAATTATTAAAACATCTTCAGCAGATAAGCGGCGTTATTAATGCTAATACTGTTCTGCCGATATTAGAAGATTTTCTGTTTGAAATAGAAAAGAATAAGCTGACGATTGTGGCTACTGACCTGGAAACAGTAATGAAAATAAGTATGGATATAGAAGCCAAAGACAGCGGTAAAGTTTGCATTCCGGCAAAAATTTTATTGGATTCACTTAAAAATATTCCTGAGCAACCGCTCACTTTTAATATAGATAAAAACTTCGGTATTGAAATTACCAGCGATAATGGAAAATATAAAGTGATGGGAGAAAATCCTGATAATTTTCCAAAAGAACCTGCGGCAGATGCGGCCAATTCTTTCACAATGCCTTCTTCTGCGTTGGCTACCGCTATTAGCAAATGCCTGTTTGCTGTAAGCAACGATGACCTGAGGCCTGCTATGACAGGCGTTTTCTTCGAACTTTCACAAAAAGGAATTACCTGTGTTGCAACAGATGCGCATAGGCTTGTACGTTATACAAAACTGGACGTTAGCTGTCCTGAGATACACACCTTTATTGTTCCAAAAAAACCTTTGAATCTGCTTAAAAGTGCGCTTCCGGCAAATAGTGATGAATTACAAATTTCATACAACAGCAATCATTTATTTGTAAAACATGCCGGCACAGAACTTGTTTGCCGCCTTATTGATGCAAGGTTTCCCGACTACAAAGTAGTAATTCCGAATGATAACCCTTACAAGCTCTCTGTTAACAGAAATGACTTTCAAAATGCTTTGAAAAGGGTAAGTGTATTCAGTAATAAAAGTACTAACCAGGTTGCTCTAACTATTACGGGAAGCGAACTGCAGCTCGCTGCGCAGGATGTTGATTTTAGTTTTGAAGGCAATGAGCGCATGGCTTGCCAGTATGATGGTGAAGACCTGCAAATAGCATTCAATGCAAAATTTTTAATTGAAATGTTAAACGCCGCAGATACTGACGACATTGTTATAGAACTGAGCACTCCCACGAAAGCTGGAATTATAAAGCCCTCCGAGCAAGCAGATGAAGAAATACTGCTGATGCTGGTAATGCCGCTCATGCTTAATAGTTAGTATTTTATCCCGACGACAAATAAGTTGTAGCTGTTGTTCCTCGACTGCCCAAAATTTTTTAAACTATAGTTTGCTTTATTCATTAATAAACTCATAAATTTTTACCTGTGTTATTAATGCTTTTAAGAGAATCTCCTCGTTCCTGCATAAGAGGGCTATCTTTATTGCTGGCTTCAAAAAAACAAAACGGAATTAGAAATGGAAAAGAAGCAACAAATGGAATTTGTAACGGTGCGCACTTTTAATAATTATTTTTCGGCGAATATTCTTTTATCAAAATTGCAGGACGGCGGTTTACGATGTTTCTTAAAAGACGAGTTTACAGTAACTGTTGATCCGATACTTGCCAATGCTATAGGCGGCATAAAGTTAATGGTTAACAAAAATGACGAGGCAGAAGTTTTTGAAATACTCAAACATTTTGATGAGGATTACAGGCGCAATGCCATTTGCCCCAAATGCGGTTCTAACAATATAGAGCTTGTTCCAAAAAGAAATTCTGCTAATATGCTGGCAGCTATTTTAAGCTGGTTATTTTCAAGTTATGCGGTTTCAGCTGAAAACATCTACCAATGCAGTGTTTGCGGTTATGAAAGCAGCGTTCTACCGGAGCCTTTTATGAATGATATTGATATTGTAAGCCAGGAAGAGCAAAACTGATCACAAGGCTCTCAACATTTGATTTTCCTGTTCGGGAAAAGAAAAATAATTTTATTCACTGTAACATAGTTGCTTAATAAATTTCATTAAATGAAGTCAATTGCGCTTATCCCTGCCCGTTATGCTGCCACGCGTTTCCCCGGAAAACTTATGGAAATGCTGGGAGGAAAGACCATTATAAGAAATACTTATGAAAACACAGTTGCGACTTTACTGTTTGATGAAGTAATTGTTGTAACAGATAGTAAAATTATTTTTAATGAAATAACGGAAAATGGCGGCTATGCCGTAATGAGTCGGGGCGAACATGCAAGTGGTAGCGACCGTATTGCTGAAGCTGTTGCTGAACTTGAAGTTGATGTAATTATAAATGTTCAGGGCGATGAGCCATTTGTAAAAAAAGAACCGCTGCAAAATCTTTTAAGTGTTTTTAGAAACGACGGTAAGGCCCGTGTTGAAGTTGCTTCTCTTATGCACAAGATATATGATGAAAATCTAATTGCAGATAGTAACTGCGTTAAAGTGGTTGTTGATAGCGCTATGAATGCGTTATACTTCAGCAGGAGCGCTATACCTTTTCCAAGAGAAAAAAAAACGGAAGCTGTTTATTATAAACATATAGGAATATACGCCTATCGCAAACAGGCATTAATGAATTTTACACAATGGCCAAGTACGCCGCTGGAAACAATTGAAAGGCTGGAACAGCTTCGCTACCTGGAAAACGGAGTAAAAATAAAAATGATACTTACCGATGAATCTCCTGTTTCTATCGATACCATGGAAGACCTGGAAAGAGCAAAAAAAATATCTCGTGCTTCCTAATTAAAATATAATATCAATTTTGCCGGCTGGTAAATTTGAAAAATAATCTTAGGCAAAAAAATTGTAGATTTCACAACTTAAAAGTTTGTATGCACTTTATTTATAAATTAAGTTTCGGAGTTATAATACTTGTTTTTATTACTACATTTTTTTCATGCAGTGAAAGTGATAAACGCAGCATTGAAAAATCAGCTGCCGCTTTTGATATAAAACAAGCAGAAGCTTCAATTGCACAAAGCAACCAGGCTTTTATGAAATCGTTTAAAGCCGGGGATTCTGTAGCCGTTGCCAACTGTTATACAACAGATGCAAAAACTATGGCCAGTCATCTTCCGTCTCAAAAAGGAAAAGATGCAATTATGCATTTTATTAGCCAGGTAATTAAAAAAGGATACCGGGATTTTAATTTATCTACAACTAAAATTTGGGGCGATAGTAGTATTGTTGCGGAAGAAGGCATCTATAATATTTCCGATACCGCCGGAAAACAGGTGGATAAAGGAAAGTATATTGTTCTCTGGAAACAGGAAGCTGGTAACTGGAAAATGTTTCGTGATATTTGGACCACCGATCTTCCAGACACCACATCTATACACATAACGCCGTTAATCAGAAAAAATAAATAGTAAATATTCAATAAGAAGCTTATCGCTTTTAATGTTGTTGATAAATTCTAATAATGACGCCAAGGAAATATTTGTCATTGATAAAATATCCGCTGGATCTCATGCGTACTAAGAAAGTGCTGCAGGTAAATCCAACTATTCAAACCTTTAGAAAGGATGCAGAAAATGTAAAAATCTGTGTGTTTGATTATACAAATAATTCGCTGAATGAAGAATACTTTAAAACTCCTGAAGAAAGTTATAAATTTCTGCATTCCCCCAATGTAAGCTGGATTAACATAGATGGCCTTAGAAAAAAAGATGTTGATGAAACATGCTTTCATTTTAATATTCATCCGCTTATTGCAGAAGATATCTTAAGTATCGGCCAAAGGCCAAAATTTGATGAAATTAATGGAACACTGTATTGCCTTCTCAGCATGTTATATTTTAATGAAAAGGAACGGTCTGTTGAAACTGAACAGATCAGTATTATATTGGGTTCTAACTTCGTTTTAAGCTTCCAGGAAGATGCTTCAAAAGATGTTTTCAACCCGCTTCGTGATAAGTTACGAATTGCCGGAAGTAAAATCAGGCAAAACGGCGCAGACTTTCTTTTTTATTCTTTAATCGATATGATAGTAGATAACTATTTTATTGTAATGGAAAAATTGGGCGAAGATATTGAGGAACTGGAAGAAGATATTATCCGCCGGGCTGATACAAATTCGTTAGCGCAAATAAATATTTTTCGAAAAGAAATGATTGTGTTAAAAAGAAACGTAGCGCCGGTAAGAGACCTTGTGAACGGAATACTCAGGAGTGAAAGCTACTTAATTGAAGAAAAAACTGAAAAATATTTTAAGGACGTTTATGATCATATAGTTCAGGCAAACGATCTTGCTGAAAACTATCGTGATATGATGATTAACTTGCAGGATCTGTATTTAAGCAAGGTTAATTTAAAAATGAATGAAGTTATGAAAGTGATGGCTGTAGTTACATGCCTCCTGGCGCCTGCCACCGTTATAGGCGGTATCTTCGGCATGAATTTTAATAAAATTCCGTGGCTTCACAACGATTACGGATTTTACATTGCAGTGGGCGCTATGCTTCTTATTCCGGTATGGATGATTATTATGTTCAGAAAAAAAGGCTGGTTTTGAATCAACGTTGTTTGTACACCGGAACGGTGCTACAGGGCTCGCCATACATAATGCTTTTGGCTACCGGCCTCAATATTTTTGTAATTTCTGCGTAAATAGAAGCGGGTACTTCCTTTTCGCCACAGCCTTTTACAACCACTCTCTTCCCTTCAAAATCCTGTGGGTTTATCTTCCAAAGGTTTTTTAAAAATAATACTTCATTTAAATGTGTTTCATTTCCAACAACAATTTCTTTTGCAACCGGCTGTAAATAAGTTACTGCAAGCATATAAGCCCATAAAGGAATAATTGCATCTGCAGAACAAATAATACAAACATTTTTGTTTTCGTAAATACTCCAGTCCTGGGTTTTTAATTTTTCACGGTATTCTTTTTCCTTAAGGATAAGCTCCATGAATAAATAATCTTTCAGGTCAAAAAAAGCAGTTTCACCCTGGGGATAAAACTTTTCAAGATCTATTGTTTCAAGTGAACTTTGAGCTACCTTATTTATAATAATATCTTCCATGTTTTTTTAATTAATGTAAAGTTACAAACATCTGTTTTTGTGAGAACCATTTACAATTTTTATAACAAGTCGTGTAGTTTAAACAAAAAAGCCATCTTACGATGGCTCAATATTTCGTTTATTAAATTTTTAGAAAAATTTACTTCTGTAATCTTTAATTTTTGCCATCTTCTTCAATGCGGCAAAAGATTGCCCCAGCGCTGACTGCGTCTCCTGGCTCATTTGCGCATTTTGTTGCTGGGCTATCATTTCCGGGCTAAGCGGAGGCTTTACTGATATACTATTTACTTTTATTACAAACACGCCTGTATTTCCCGCAATAGGAGGGGACACCTTTGTTTGATATGTTTTATTAAAAGCTGCTCCTGCAACTTTGGGCTCGTTGCCAATGCCGTTAATTATCTGTGCGTTTATTGTTAGCGTTGAATCACCTCCGGTAGAGAGTACCTGCTGATTATAGGGTTTTGCCGCAGCTTCAAGTGTTGACGGATTGTTTAATTTTTTCTTTATTTCTTCGGCCTTTTTCATATTTATAATTGCTGATTCTACCATTGGCCTGGCGGTATTTACATCCGGCACACCATCACTTATTTTTTTGTCAACAACAGCTACTACAAATTCGTCTTTCAAAGAAAAAGGTTCAGAGACCTCACCTTCCTTTGCACCGAATGCCCATTTTACAATAGGTCTTGCGTCCTGCAAATCTCCAATTTGAAAATCATTTTCCTTAATTACAGCAGGAACCGAAACTTCTTTTAGCCCGTTCTTGGCAACATATTTATCAAAAGCCTGCTTGTCTCTCGCCTGGCCTGAAAGCTTTGTTGCTGCAGCGTTTGCGTTGTTTATAGTTTCATCGCTAGGCGTAATTTCCTTTGCCATATAGGCAATTTTAAAAGAAGGTTCAAAATCTTTTTTATCTAATATTTCAATATAATGCCAGCCAAATTGCGTTTTTACTACTTTTTTAGTTTCGCCGTTTTCATTTAATAAAAAGTCACCAAATTCTTTTGCAAAATTTTCTCCCTGAATCGTTGTAAGTTCAAAAGTCATTACGCCTTTGTCTTTGTGGGCAGCCTGGTCAGTTGTATATTTTGCTTCAAGCGAATCAAAATTAGCGCCTCCTTTTATAGCCATTGCAATACTGTCAGCTAATCTGTGCGCTACGCTATCCGGCATAATAGCCTGACCGGTTTGAGGATCATTAGTTCCCAATAAAATATGGCGGCATTTAATGCTGTCTGGCAATATCTTAGTGGAAATCTTTTTTGCAAGTACATAATTTTTTGCATCAAGATAAGGACCAAACACAGCTCCTTCATCCAAGGCTATAATAGAATCTTTAAAGGGCACCTGGAGTTTTGATTTTGGCGTGTAGCCATCAAAATAAGTAATGGCAGAAGAATTTCTTGCTAAGAATGCTGAAGCGTTTGAATCGGCCTTAAACGCTGGCTTCATCTCTTCTAAAGAAGTTTTGATCGATGCACTATCTTTCGCATTGGCATTTGCATTAAATGATACATACGATATTTTTCTTCCTGCCTCCTGTTTATATTTTAATTCATTTTTTTCAATGTAATTTTTAATATCACTGTCAGTTACCTTTATGGTACTATCACTAATTATGCTATATGGAATAGCCACATAAGAGATATTTGCAAAAGTATTTTTTTCTTCCTGCTGTTGTTTTGCCAACCATTTCGGTAAATAAGCACTGGCCGAAATCATAGAAGTATATTTTGTATATAAGCTATTCAATCGCATTGGTTCAATCACCTGTGAATTGATTGCTTTTCTTTGGTCTTCATTTTTTGTTTTCCTTGTTTGCGCCCACCATTGTTGCGCCTGTTCAATATCGTATTGTCCCGTTTCTTTATTAGTAAAAGCCTGCTTTAGCTGTTGTGGCGCATCATTGCTAAACATGATAGCGCTCATTTCTTTAGGAGTGAAGGTTAATCCTAAATCATTGAATTGTTGGGTAACGATTCTTTCTGCTACCATTTGATCCCATGTAGATTGTCTAATCTGGTCAGTTTGTGAACCGCCGGCAGCGCCATATTGCTGCTCCATGTCTTTCACTTTTTCATCAAAATCTGACATCTCAATTTTATCACCGTTAACAGTTCCCAGAGTTGTTGTATTTCCTCCTCCAAATAATTTACCGGTCCCGCTTCGGGAATCCATTAATATAAAACCAATAAGGCTAAGCGCAATAATTGCAATTACAATTACCGCTCCTCTCTCACGTATTGTCTGTATTATTGACATGGTTGTTGTTCTCTTATTTTAAAATGGACGGCAAAAATAATGTAAAATAAGATAGTAACAAACTGTGGAAAACCCATACAAAATAGTATTTACAATAGATTAGGAAGAAAGGAAATAATTTTGTTTCACCATTTTTTATATTGAATTTATCTTTCAACAATTGGGTGGGAGTAATTTGTTTTTTCTGTGAATAAACCATCCTTTTACCAAAAGTTTTTCTTAGTAAGGTTTTAAAAAAATTACTGTTTTTAATAAATCTTCCATTTTGAAATTGAAATAAACAAACTTTCCCAACCACATTCACAAATTATTTTTTTAAAAACTAAATATTTTTATCCTCACAATTTTTTATCTACATGATGTTTATAAAACGAAACGCATCTATACAGTACGTTAAAAGCCTGTGTTAGTTAATTGTGGAATATAGTGGATAAGATATAAGTTTTAATTTTGCATCAATCTATAAAAAATTACTATTCACAAATTCACATACATAATAGTAATAAGCTATTAAATAAATAATGTATTAATATTAAATACTATGGCAGATATACACATTGAGGCGGCACGCGGCAACTTAGAAAAAAAAGGTTTTTTAGATATTGATATTGATGTTAACTTGGACTTGTTCGCAGAAATTGAAAGATTAAAAAAAGAAAAAAATGCTATCATACTCGCCCATTTTTATCAGGAACCCGATATACAGGATGTTGCAGATTTTATTGGTGACAGTCTTGGCCTTGCGCAAAAGGCACAATCCACAGATGCTGATATAATTGTTTTTGCAGGTGTGCATTTTATGGCAGAAACTGCTAAAATCTTAAATCCACATAAGAAAGTTTTGCTGCCAGATTTGAAAGCCGGTTGTTCGTTAAGTGATTCAGCACCACCTGCACTTTTTAAAAAATTTAAAGATCAGCATCCTGATCATCTCGTAATCACTTACATCAATTGTTCTGCTGGTATGAAGGCCTTGAGTGATATCATCTGTACTTCATCAAATGCACAGGCAATTATTGAAAGCCTTCCAAAAGATCAAAAAATAATTTTTGCACCAGATAAAAATCTGGGAGGTTACTTAAAAAAGAAAACAGGCAGAGATATGGTTCTATGGAACGGCGCCTGCATTGTACATGAAATTTTCAGCCTTGAAAAAATTACAAGGCTAAAAGTTCGCCATCCAAATGCCAAAGTTATTGCACACCCTGAATGCGAGGAACCCATTCTTCGGATAGCAGATTTTATCGGCAGTACCACCTCACTTTTAAAATATACAGTTGAAAATCCGGCACAAGAATTTATAGTAGCCACTGAAACAGGAATCCTTCACCAGATGCAAATTCAGTCCCCAAATAAAACTTTTATTCCTGCACCACCGGATAATATGTGCGCCTGCAATGATTGCCCGTATATGAAACTGAATACGCTTGAGAAATTATACCTGTGCATGGAGTATGAAGAGCCGCAGATAATAATGGACGAACAATTAATAGAAGCTTCAAAGAAGCCTATTAAAAGAATGCTTGAAATAAGCCATAGGTATGGTTTATAGAAAGATGGTTATTAGGATATACAAATAATAAAAAAGAGATGTTGGTCGCATCTCTTTTTTATTCTGAACATTCTTGTTACATTTTTGATTTAATGGCTTGGATTGTATCTAAATGTTTTTGAAGAATCGGTAGTGAATTGGTGATAAAGTTTTTAATATCATTATCCGAAACGTTTCCCTGTGCTTTTTTAAAGGCATCGATATCTTTTTTGTGATCATCTACCATCATATCCACATAAGCTTTATCAAAATCAGCACCGCTTTTTTTGCTAAGTTTATCTACATCTTTTTTTTGATCTGGCGTTATGCTCGCGGGCAGATCAATATTTTTCTTTGAGGCAATATCTTTTAAATTGTCATTAATTTTTGTGTGATCGTCTACCATCATTTTACCGAAATCTTTAACGCCCTGGCTTTTTGCCTTCTGCTCGGCCATCATTCCTAATTCCACTTCCATCATGCCACCTGTGGCAGCATCAGCTGTGAAATCTTTCGCTGCGGCATCTATTAATGCCGGGTTATTCATGGTATCAGTTTTGGGAGTTGAATTAGAATCGGATGCAGTATTTTCTGACGTATTGGTACTTTCGGTATTTGTATTTCCATTACATGCAGCAAAAAAATACATACCAGAAAGCAAAAGAATACCAATAATTAGCTTTTTCATTTTATTACATGTTTAATTATAAAAGTTGATTGAAATGGAATGGACAAAATCCATTCCACCGATTTTTAGTATTAAAATTTAAAATATTCTGCTGAAATAATAAGGACTGTTGAAAAAAATCAGCTATTTGAGAAGGATAGACAACAGAATTATAGTATCGATAATTAAAGAGTTTGCAGTAACTCATTATAAAAAAAGAGGAAATTATCTTTCTTAAAAGCCGTTGTTTAAAAGTCTTTCAACGGCTTCACTTAAAGTGGCTTCTTGTTTTGCAAAACAAAATCTTAAGACTTTATTATCAGTACTTTCTTTATAAAAAGAAGAAACAGGTATGGTGGCGACGCCAGCTTCCTTTGTCAGGCGTAATGCAAAATCTGTTTCATTTTCATTACCGATTACTGAGTAGTCATAAAGTTGGAAATAGCTTCCCTGTGAAGGAATTAACTTAAACTTTGTCTTACTCATCAGCCTATTAAAAAAATCTCTTTTATGCTGAAAAAATTTTCCTAATTGCAGGTATTCGCTTTTTTCTTTTAAAAATGTTGCAAGTGCAAACTGGACAGGAGAGTTTGTGCTAAAGCAATTAAACTGATGCACTTTTCTAAATTCTTTCATTAAAAAATCAGGTGCAACGCAGTAGCCAATCTTCCAACCGGTACAGTTGTATATTTTTCCAAAGGAAAAGCATAAAAAGCTTCGTTTAAAGAGTTCCGGATATTTTAGAACGCTTTCAGGTCGTTTACTATCGAAAATAATGTGCTCATAAACCTCATCGCTTAATATTAAAATATTTGTTCCCGAAACAATTTCCTGTAGTTGCTGCATGTCTTTTTCACCGAGCACTTTACCGGTAGGATTATTTGGAGAATTGATCATAATCATTCTTGTTGCCGGCGTAATTTTTTCCCTCACTTCGTTCCAATCTATCTCATAACGGGGAAGCTTACACGAAATTATTACAGGTTTCGCACCATTAATTTCTATATTTGGAATGTAACTATCGTAAGCTGGTTCAAAAACAATCACTTCATCTCCAGGGTGAAGAATGCTTGTTAGTGCAGTGTAAATAGCATATGTGGCTCCGGGCGTTATAGTGATTTGTGTTTCCGGATCTGTTTCTTTCCCATACATGAAGGATATTTTCTCACAAATACTTTCTCTTAAAGAAAGTAAACCATTCATGTGAACATATTGATTATGACCATCCGCCATTGCTTTGTTTACCAGTTCAATTAAAGTATGATTCATAGGAAAGTCAGGAAAACCCTGGCCAAGATTTATGGCATTGTATTGTTGAGCTAAAGAGCTCATTACTGAAAAGATTGTCTGGCTGGTATAGGGAAGCTTGCTATTTACAAAAGGAATATTCACTTCGTATAAATTTAGATAAGAGATTCCAAATTTATACAATCCTTTATTTGCCCGGTAGGGTAGAACCTTTAAAAGGATAAAAAACAAAAAAGAGCGGAAATGCCCAAAGTATTTTTGATAGAACACCGGTTATAGTTTGAAAGAAAGAAGCGTTAGGCGCCGGATCAGCATTTGGTTTTCCAAAAATAATAGGAGCTGATTTTCCAAATGCCCAATCGAGGTATTCATAATCTCCAGTATAATATTTTTTAAGAATATCTGCAGACGAATTCCATTTATCCTCTTCCCTTTCATTCACTTTTATTTTGGGCTCCATATTTGGATCAAAAAAATACCAGTTATTTTTAAAGTTAAGTTCGGTAGCATAATGATGAGGGAAGCCAACACTTCTATAAGGAACATTTTTAAGTTTCATAACTTTCATAAGTACAATGGCCTGCTGTGAGCAACCGGCGTATGGATATTTAAGTATGTCATCAGCGTTTACAGGTGCAGCGAGATCCCTTCCAAATAATAGCTGGGCGGTTACTGCTATCCAGTTCTTTTGTAAAGTATAATATGAAAAACCATGATAAAAACGCTTTCTTAAAATAGATGATACCAAAACGCCATAGCCAAGCGAACCTATTTGTATATGATTTTTATCAGCAGCACTATCAGAGTAGGCTGTAAGTTTTTCTATTGAATTAATTTTTGTTAGTGAAGGATCAAAAGACTCTTTGTTATTGTATGCTGGTTGTTTGACCGGGCTAATATTAAAAAACACGGGTAAAAACAAAATAACCGCTAATAAAAAAAACAGGCACTTCATGTGGAATGGCAAGTAAAAGCATCTTTAAAAAAAGAAAAACGCTGAAACCAGCGTTTTATTATTGTTAGTACATTTTTAAGAATCCCGACAAATTTATAGGTATTTATCTCCCTTATTTCTTTTTATTTCAGCAACATATTCTTTAATGCTTTGCTCATTTTCTTTTTTACAAACTAACAATACATCTTCAGTATCTACTACGATATAATCATCAAGGCCTTGCAGAACGGCCAGTTTATTGTGATTAATATGGATTACGTTTTTTGTAGAATCAAATAATACAACGTTGTTTCCCGCAACAGCATTTTCGAGGTAATCTTTTTCGAGATTTTCGTAAGCGCTTCCCCAGGTACCAAGGTCACTCCATCCGAAAGAAGAAGGAATTACATATACATTATCTGCTTTTTCTAATATTCCATAATCGATGGAAATATTTACGCAAAGCGGATAGATTAAATCTATTGCTTCTTTTTCTTTATCTGTAACTAAGTCTTTTTTTGCCCCATCAAATATTTCATGAATTTCCGGAAGAAATTTTTCAAAGGATTTAATGATACTTTCTGTACGCCAAACAAAAATGCCGGCATTCCATAAAAAGTCTCCGCTGATCAGAAATTTTTTTGCCAGGTCAATATCTGGTTTTTCTGTAAAAGTTTTTACTTTATAAATATTATCATTAACGGCAACCTGCTCATGCTGTATATAACCATAACCGGTTTTAGGAGCAACAGGCGTAATGCCGAGTGTAAGCAATGCATTATTTTTTTCAGTAAACTCAAGGGCTTCAAGACTTGCTTTTCTGAAAGCGGTATCATCAAGTATAAGATGGTCTGCCGGTGCGCAAATTAAATTGCTTTTAGGGTTAAGTTCATTAAGCTTATAAGAAATATATGCAATGCATGGGGCTGTATTTTTACGGGAAGGCTCGCATAAAATATTTTCAGGTTTCAATTGCGGCAATTGCTTTTCAACAATTTCCCGGTATTGAAAAGAAGTTACTACGTAAATATTTTCGGTCGGAATGTATTGGGCAAACCTGTCATAGGTTGACTGTATTAATGTTCTGCCAAGATTTAGTAAATCAAGAAATTGCTTGGGACAATCGAGGCGGCTTACGGGCCAGAACCGGCTTCCTATACCACCCGCCATAATTGCTACATAATTATTTTCATTCATTTTTTAAAAGGTTAAATAATTCCTTCACGCACAAGATCGTGCAGGTGAATAATACCAATATACTCGTTATTTTCAATTACTACCAATTGGGTAATATTTTTTTTCCGCATAATATCCAGCGCATCAACAGCGAGCCAGCCTGCATCAATCGTTTTAGG
>Ga0070679_100000906_pt1 | contig 25684 bp, 18 predicted proteins | sample KBSC63BmetaG_FD_65652 | JGI IMG/M metagenome (GOLD analysis project Ga0070679, IMG submission 65652) | Corn rhizosphere microbial communities from Kellogg Biological Station, Michigan, USA - KBS C6-3B metaG | ecosystem: Host-associated > Plants > Roots > Rhizosphere | place: USA: Michigan... | reverse complement strand
TAATGGCGCAGCGGCGCGCGCCGCGATCAACGTCGGCGATGGCGCGCCGCGCGCCACCGGGCCGCGATCGTCTGGACCACGCTTGATCACCGGCAGCGCGGATTTTAGCGACGCATCGCTCTGGATCAGCACGACGGAGACCAGATACCCCATCGACGGCCGGTACCGCGCCTGCATCGCCGTCCAGAGCTTCGACAGATCTTCGGCGCTCAGAAACACGGGCGTGACCTTGATCAGCTCGACCTGGTCGGCGAGATCGATCGCCGACAGCGAGCCGAATGGTCCGGGCAGGATCGTCCCGTCGATCGGCGGCGGCGAACCGAGCGCCGTGCGTAGCTGCTGGCGCGACAACACGGGTGTCTCGTGCAACACCTGCATCGCATAGCCAAGCAGTAGTTCCGCATTCAAATCCTTGGAACCGTACGCCGTCAGCAGGTAGTGCAGATCGAGCGCGAGGGGCGGATTCGTGGTGCGATTGCCATTCTTGTCGCGCGATGGCAGTCCGACGTTGCGCCAGCCGCTGTTCGCGGTGACCTGATACAGGAACAGATTGAGTTGATCGTTCTCGGTCGTCCCCGTCGTCACGCGGTCCGGCGGCTGCGCGGTGACCGTGAAGCTCCCGACCGTCGACAGGTCGTGATCCATCAGACCGTCGTTGAGCAGATCCTTGAGAGACGCCGTCACCGCGGCGATCGCGAGCGCGCTGCTCACCGCGGCGCTCCGCCGCGCTGCCGAAGGTACTCGTCGAGCGAGAGCCGCGGCGCCGCGGGACCCTTGGCCGGTGAACGCTCGCGCTTCTCGGACACGGCACGCACTTCCACGCGGCCGACGGTGATCTGCACCGGCGCTGGTGCGATCGGGGAGCCGACGTCCTGCCGTCCCGCGAGCGGCGCCTGCGCCTGCGCGTGGCGCACCGCCGATTCCGCCGCTGCGCGCGGCATGTGTCGGGTGGTCGGGGCAGGGATCATTCTAGAATGCTCAACGATCACCGTCGTCTGATTCACCGTCTGGCGTGCGTCTGCGTCGCGCTGGAGCGCCGGCACTCGTGATGCGTCATCCGTGCGCGGATCGCGATGCGACGCCGCTCGCTCCGGGCCATTCCGTGCATCGACGAGCTTGGTGACCGTCACCAGCGACTCGTGTCGTTCGACGACGGCGTCGATGCGTGCGGCCTGCCGCGGCTGCGGCGGGTTCTCGGAACGTGTAGCGTGTGCGCGAATCTGCGGGGCCTCGGACGAAACGCGTGCGTCGCGCGGTTCAGCGCTCACGGTCGCCCACGTCTGACGCCGCGGCGTCGGCAACGTCGGCGCGTTTCGAGAATGCTCAATCCGCTCGGCCGAATGGCGCGCCGCGCCGCGCTCTCCGCTGTCAATGGCGTTCGTTGAACTGAGTCGAGGTGCCGGCGGCGCTCCGGACACGATGGTCTCGTCCTGCTCGAGCGGTTCGAGGAGGCGCGAGTCCCCGGTCTCGCGCGGCTCGAACAGCGCGCGCTGACGGCGTTCGAGGACCGGCGCGCGCCCCTCAGCCCGATCAAGCAGTCCCGCGAGAAAGGCATTCATGCGCCGACCATGTCGAGATAGATCCGTCGCCGCATCGGACTCAGGCCGAGCACCGTGTGTTCGGTCCAGCCGTAGGCGCTGGCCAGGGCGTGGACGTCGGCGAGCGTGCGCTGCGCCCAATCATCGAGCTCGTTCCAGAAGTACGAGACGATATCGAAGTGCAGCTCCCATCGGTTTGAGCACGCGGGGCATTCGAGCGCGATGCGCACGTCGGCATCCGGATCGTGTGCCGCCATCGCATTGCCGATGGCATCCACCACATCGGCGGGCAACGAGACCGGATCGACGGCTGCGTCCTCTCGACGGGCACTACTCACGCACCGGCGCAACAAGAGCTCCAGGTCGCGGCCCGGAGTATCGAGCGGGTTCGTTCGTTGTGCCGCGATGTACAGCAAGTCCTCGCTCGTCGGCAGACGGCATTCAATCGCGAACCCACCCGCACGAAGGTGTAACGCGGGCGCGGTGGTGGATCCGTCGCTTCGAATCTGCCCCGTGGTGAAGTCGGACTCGAGACGCTCACCGCAGCGCGGGCACGACGTGGTGGTGTGGAGATCGTTACCGAACAGTCGTTCGTGCAATCCGAGTAGCGCGCGATCGCGTTCGCCGATCGGGGCACGCACCCAACCCTCCCACCCGCGGCCGGGCGCGGCCGCCGCCAGCGCGCCGATCGCTCGGCGAACCGGATGGGAGCCGAGGTGCTCCTCCCAGACATGCAGCAACGTCTCGTCGTTCGGAGCCATCATGGCGAATCACTCGCGCCTCAACTGGGTTCGGTGAACGAGATCTCAGCGGGTTCCGTCGTGTCGGTATCGCGCTCCCAGCCCTCGTTCTCCAGCTTGATGTGCTGGATCGCGATCGCGTTCGCATTGGCGTCGAGATCCGGCAGCGCCTGGAACTCGGATACCCACGCGCGAAAGACCTTGTAGGCAATCGCCAATTGCCCGGTCTCGTTGTAGACCTCGATGATCAGCTCCTTGCGAAAATCCTTGAGCGAGGATTCCGCGCCGAGGCCGGCCCCGAAGTTCCACACCTTGTTCGCCCACTGCTCGAACTCCTTGTCGTGCGTCACGCCGCGCTCCAGCGTGATCGCCTCGAACTCCGTTCGGCCCGGCGACTTGCGGCTGCTGCTCGGGTCGCCGCCGTCGCGATGCTTCACGACTTCGGTCGTGCGCTTGAGCGCACTGACCTTACTTACGCCGGCGACATACTTGCCGTCCCACTTCACCCGGAATTTAAAGTTCTTGTACGGGTCGAAGCGCTGGGCGTTGACGGTGAACTGCGCCATGCTCGTGACTCCTTGACGGGAGCGTCAGCGTATCAGGTGGGAATGTCGCCAGCGATCTGTTGCAGCTTGAGCACCACGAACTCGGCAGGCTTGAGCGGCGCGAATCCCACGAGGATGTTGACGATGCCGAGGTTGATGTCGGTCTGCGTCGTCGTCGTGCTGTCGCAGCGCACGAAGTACGCATCTTTCGGAGACGATCCCTGGAACGCGCCCTGGCGGAACAGGCTCTGCATGAACGCGCCGACGTTGAGGCGGATCTGCGCCCACAACGGCTCGTCGTTCGGCTCGAACACCACCCACTGCAGCCCGCGGTAGAGACTTTCCTCGAGGAAGAGCGCCGTACGCCGCACCGCGATGTACTTCCACTCACTCGCAATGCTGTCAGCCCCCTTGAGCGTCCGCGCGCCCCACACCGTGGGACCGTTGTTCGGAAAGTTGCGAAGACAGTTCACGCCGAGCTGGTTGATCACGCCGTTCTCGGGATCGGTGAGCGGTACGCTCAGGCCGAGCACGCCCGAGAGCGTTGCGTCCAGGCCCGCGGCCGACTTCCACACGCCGCGATTCGCGTCGGTGCGCGCCATGACGCCGGCGATCGCGCCGCCCGGAGCGAACTGCTCGATGCGATTGTCGCGCAGCGGATTGCTGATATTGAGCCGCGGAAAGAACATCGCAGCGTTCTCGTTGCGCGACACGACGCCGGTGATCGCCCCCGACGTGGTCACGGCCGCCGCGTTCGTCCAGCTCGAGGGTGCATCGACCAACACCATCGCGCGCCGATCGTGCGCGTACGATACGATCGCGTCCCAATCGGTCTGCGCCAGATCGGTGGTCGGCGTGAACGGCGGCACGACGAGGATGTTGAAGAGGTCAGCCTTCTCGAGTTGATAGAGGCCAAGCTTCCCCGCGCGCATGCCGGTTGCCGAATACACCTCGTTCGCCGTGATCGGGTCGCCATCCGGCTTCGTTCCGGTCACGGCAACCACTGCGGCGTAGTTAGTATCATCGAACGGGTCGGGAGTCGTCGCCGTACTGCTGTTCGCCGTCGGCTGCGCCGTGATGCTGGTCGGCCCACGTAACAGCGCGCTCCCCTGCTCGAGCACCGCCGTGGCAAAGCGTGGATGCGTGCTCGCGATCGAGACGTTGCGAAACACTTCGATCGTCCCCGTTCCCTCGTCCTTCACCGTCAGATTGAACATCGTGTCCGCCGGATTGGCGCTCACGACGTCGGGATCGAGGTCGAGATCGATGTGTACGCGGAGCTTCGAGGCCCACGCGCCTGGACTTGCCGCGGTGAAGATGGCGGTTCCACCGCCCTTCAGCGGCAACGAGACGCTGCCGGACGGCGCGCCGTTGTGTACGCGCACGATAATCGCGTCCGCGCCGCCATTTTGAAAATACTGATTGACCGCGAACGACATCGTGCTGTCGGCCCACAAGCCGCCGAACGTGCGTTCGTAGTCCGCATAGCTGAAGATGCGAACCGGCTGGTCCGTCGGTCCACGCAGCGCCCGGCCGACGAACGCCGTGATGGACGTCGCGACGCCGGTGATCGTACGCACCCCGCTGGGCACTTCTTCGATGTAGACGCCGGGGTAAGAAAGGGCAGCAGGCATGCGAGCTCCTTAGTGTCGATCCCGTCTCGAGGTCATTCGGTGATCTGCAAACCGCTATCGTCTGGCATCGTCCGGCGGACTCTGAAGATGCGATCGCCGAGCGAGCCGGATCTCCGCAAGCAATTCGTCGGATGACAACGACCCGAGCGCCACCGTCGTCGGACGCAGCTCGGACACGGCCATGCGCCGGCCCCCCGACGAGATGGAGATCACTCGCCGCGGCGACGTCGGCTCGCCGAGTAGCGGCTCACACACCGAGGTCGGATCGTCGTCTCCCACACCAACGAGATACACGTCAGCCGTGTCGTGCCACGTCGACTCGTCCGGCTCACCCCGCTCGACCACTGCAGCGACGGACATGTCTCCCGCGCGATCGATCAACTCGTGCACCACATCCCGCACGAGAGGAGCGAGGTAGATCAGAGCCACTCGAATAGGAGGGTCGACGTCCATCCGCTTCTCTCGTTGTCGGAATCCGCGGGCGCGAATATTCGACGACGACAGCGATGTGCGCCATGAATCGAACGGACAATCTTGGATTCATGGATCGGTGAGTCCGATCTAGGCGGCGATGAACCATCTGGATCCAGCGATGGACCGGCGCGCGGAGTTACGGCGCGGCTGCCTCGCTCGAGCTGTCGCCTCGCATCGGAACCGCCGAGGACACCAGGTGCGACGTCTCGCGCAAACGCGCGGCAACCTCACCACGTCGTCCCACCTCGAGCTTCTCGAGAATGTTGTGCACGTGGTTCTTCACCGTGGCGATCCCGATCTGAAGGCGCTGCGCGATCTCCTTGTTCGACAGTCCGCGATCGATCAGCTCGATGATCTGACGTTCGCGCACGCTCACCACACGCGTCGCGCTGTCCGGCGCACGTCCCGCCGCCGCGAGCGCCGCCAGCCGGCGAAACGTCGATGCCACGACCTGCGGCGAACAGAATGCTTCACCGCGGCTCACACTCATCACGGCGTCGATGAGATCCTGTAGCCCGCCATCGCGCGGAACGAAGCCCGTGATGCCGACCTCGACGCACGCGATCTGCTCCGCCTCGCTCGACGCGGCGGCGAAAGCGACCATGCCGACATCGGGCGCCGCAACGCGTACGGCGCGTCCGATCTCCACGCACTGCGCGACCGACATGTCGAGCAGCAGCACATCCGGCCGGAGATCAACCACGGCGTGCTCGGCTTCCGCACGCGTGGCGACGCTGCCCACCACGCGAATCTTGGAGGTCTCCGCGAGCACCAGCGCGAGCCCGTCCCGGAATAATCGTACGTCGGACACCAGCAGCACCGGGATGCCCTCGGGGCCGAGGGCCTCTGCGAACCCACGCGCCGTGTGTTGGGCCGGGGGTGTCCGATCGCCAGTCATGACATGAGAGTACGCGCGTACCGAAGGCGGTCGTCGACGCTGGAGCTGTCGAATGCACGCGGTGGGAAGCACCAGGCCTCGACACACAGGCAACGGCCTCATCCACGAGTGTCCGATGCGTCATCGCCCGGACATGCAGCCAAGATATGTCGCGTGGGAACGAGCGCAATACGGTCTAGGTCGTCTCAGCCGCCCGTGTGACGCGAGTCACGCGCTGCCGCGATTCAAAGTATGTGAAACGCGTGAAGCGAAACAGGTTTTTGTCCGGGCGCTGGAGTCACGCGGCCCGCGGCGGAGCGCGCGTTCAAACGGCGGCGGTCAACGCTGCCGACATTCCTCGCTCCAGATCGACCTCCGCGCGCAGGCTCGCGATCTCGCGGCCGATCGTCGCGACCGCGATCACCTCGCCGCGCCGCTGATACGTCACCGCGCAGTCGCGCGCTGCTGGATCACCATCGACGACGAGCTCGTCCCAGCCGCCCTGCCGTCCGACGTACTGGATCGAGACGTCGTAGTGCTGGCTCCAGAAGTACGGCACCACGTCGAACGCGACACGCTGGCCGATCATGTTGCGCGCCGCGGTCTGACCCTGCCGAATCGCGACACTCCAGTGTTCGACACGCATGCTGTCGCCACTTCGCCGATCGGGCCAGCGCGCGATGTCGCCCGCCGCGAAGATGCGCGGTGTGCTCGTCTCGAGGTATTCGTCGACGACGACTCCATCAGCCACGCGCAGATGTGCCCACTGCGCGGGCGCCAGCGACGGACGCACGCCGATGCCGACAACGACGAGATCCGCCGCGATGCGCTTCCCGCTGACGAGCGTGACATGCGTGTCGTCGATCGCGCGCACGCTGTCCCGCAGATGAAAACGCACACCGTTGGAGCGATGCAGATCCTGGATGAACGTGCTGATCTTCGGCCCGAAGATGCCCTCGAACACCATTCCACTTGGCGCCACGACATCCACCTCGAGCCCACGCGCGCGCAGCGCCGCACTCACCTCGAGGCCAATGAAGCTGCTGCCGACGACGACCGCGCGGCGAGCGGGTTGCGCGGCCGCGATGATCGCGCGCGAATCCGCAAGCGTGCGAAGTGTGAACACATGACGAACGCCGTGCGTGGGAATGGGAAGGCGCACCGCTTCCGATCCGGTCGCGAGCAGCAGGCGATCATACTTTGGTGATCGACCCGCCAGCGTGCGCACCTCGCGCGCGTCGACGTCGATCGCGGTGACGCGCTGTCCGAGCATCAGCTCGATGCCGTTCTCGCTGTAGAACTCTTTGGGCTTCAGTGGAAGCCATTCGTCGCACGCGGTGCCCGCGAGATAATCCTTCGAAAGATTCGGCCGATCGTACGGCAGGTCCTTCTCGGCACCGATCATCACGAGACGGCCGTCATATCCCTCGCGCCGGAGCATCTCCGCGGCGGCCGTGCCCGCGGCGCCAGTGCCGACGATGACGATGCTGCGAGGCGCCTCTCGATTCGGGAGCGACGTCGTCTGCTCGGCTGTGCACATCGAGTGTTTCGGCTCAGGCGCAGGCTTCTTGTCACGCACCTGGACGAGACCATCCGCCTCGGTGACGTCGTACGTCGGAAGCGCCGCGAGCGCGGGGCCACACTGCGCGTCGCCCGTACGAAGGTTGAAGCACGCGTGATGCAGCGGGCAGCGCACCGTGTCGTCGACGAGCAATCCGCCGGCCAGCGATGCTCCGTAGTGCGTGCACAGACCGCCGACGGCGTACGCGATACCGTCGACTCGCGCGATCAGCACGCGCTCGCCGCGGAACGTTCCCTCGATCATCGAGCCCTCTTCGAGCTCGTCGCTGCCAATTCCGGCAGCAAGATCACGCAATGGGGCGGTCGAATGGCGTTCCACGGTTTTTGCTCCAGCGTCGGGGGCTCGGTCAGAAAGTTCGGCCCACCGGCGCCATCTGATTACCGCGCCGCTACGACTCGTTGCAGGTCGCCCGCGCTCAGCGCAGGTCGAACGACGAGAACGGCCAGCATTCGCGATATTAGAGCATGCGAGTGCCTCGCTCGCTCGCCTCGAGCAAACGGCCCCGAGGGGAAGCCCCGGGGCCGTTCTCTTCTCATGAGTCCCTACGAGCTCAGAAGATGATGCCGAACGTCAGCGGAATCGACTGAATGTTCTTCGGGTTGATTGCGCCCTGATCGGTGTAGACGTTCTGCACGCGCCCTTCGGCGAAGGCCTCCAGCCGGCCGAGCTTCAGCGTCAGCCCTGCCCCGCCGTCGACCCCGAACCGGAGCTTCGACGTCGAGGCGGTCGCTCCCGGACCAGCCGTCGCCGTTGCGTCGAACGAGTCCTTCACATTGAACGCGCCGACACCGGCGGTTACGTACGGATGGATCGGTCCGATGCCGAACAACGGCATCGTGAGGCCGCCAACGCCGCTGAGGATGTCGCTCTGTCCGGTGTTGTTCACGCCACCGAGGACAGCGTTCTTGAAGTTGAATTTCGTGTAGCCCAGGTTCAGCCGAATTGCCGGGAAGCCGATGCCGGGCTCGATGAGCAGATAGCCCTGCCCGTTGACGCCAGTCTTGAGCACGTCGCCGGCGTGACTGGTCGGCACGCTCGCGCCGCCGCCAAAGCCGATGCGAATGAGATGGTGCTCCTCCGGCTGTGCTCCCCCGAACTGCGCGTGCGCGCGCTGCGCGACGAAAGCGGTGAGCGCGAGTGCGACCAGCGCGCCGGTGAATTGCCTACGCATGTGTTCCTCCAGAAAGCGGAATCGACTGGTGAGCGTCTCTCGCGCCAACGATCGATGAGAAGCATCACTGGCGGATCACGCGGACATCAGTTCCTGCTGCTTCGAATGAGACGGGCAGTACGGTGAGCGAATCCGGTGAGTTTCGACCGAATCAGAGCGCGTTTCGGACGGCGCGAGTGTACGCCAGGATGGAAAAGGCGGATGCAAGCGCCTCGTTCGTTCGCGCTTGCATCCGCCATATCATACGTCTTTCTAGAGGATTCTCCCACTCGTCTTTGTGGCCGAGTGGAGCAGCCGGATCAGCTCGTACGCCGACCCTCGACCTTCCACTGCTGACGGCCTTCCGTGATCGAGCCGTCGATGGTCGACTCGCTGAAGTGCACCGAGAACTTGGCTTCGCCAGTGGGGAGCTTGAGCGCGCCGGTCAGGTCATTGCCGTCGACCTTGAGGTGGTCGATGATGGCCGGACTCGAACCGTCGGTGACGAACGTCGCCTCGAGACAGCCCTCGATGTTCTCGAGCACGAGCAGGGCCGGCCGCACATACGTGCCGTCGAGGCGCGTCGTCATCATGCGGAACGTGCCGGTACGGGCGGGAGTGATGCATGACGCCGGCGCCGGGGACGTTCCTGGCGCAGCAGGGCGGACGGTCGTGGTGTCACCAGCGAACAGCGCGAAAGCAAGCAGCGTGGCAGCAGCGGACATTGTCAACCTCCATCGAGTCGTTGGCTCGGCGAGCCATTGTGTTCCCGCCTCTCTACGGGATCGGACACCGCGAAGATTCAACGAGTTTGTTCGGAGTTTGTCACCTCGATATTTTATAAAACACTCATCGCGTCAGAATCCGAGCGGGATGCATCCTGAGGGACGCCAGGTCGCGGAGGCCAGCAGCCGCGTCGTCACGCGGGAGCGTCGCTCACCAGGGCGATGTGCGCGCCCCGGCGATCGGAGCCGCGTCGACGCGACCGTCGGACGTCCCTTGACCGCCGCCCATGATGTTCACAGTTATTACAGTGCTCATCGCAGAACGCATATGGACGACAGCACGATGCCGCCGTCGAGAGACAGGCCGGTTCGCCGGGGCGACGGCAACACAATACGGCAAAACGACGACGCCCCTCGCGCCTTGGCGCGAGGGGCGTCGTGCAACGTGCGCTGTACGATCTGCGACGTGCCGGTCAAGCGTTGCGATCGATGCAGCCGTGGAAGTTGGGGTTCTGCCGCTCGTTGTCCGTCACCGGCAGATTCACGTCGGTGCCGTACGACGCACCGCCCGCCTTGAAGAACTTGCCCGTCGGGAAGACGTTGTCCTGCGTCCGGCCATACTGACGAATCAGCCGCCGCAAGTCGCCAAGGCGTGCGCCGCGCCCGAACTGCCAGAACGCCTTCTCGCGGAAGAACAGACTGATCGCGGCATCCTTGGTCGGAGGCGCCGAGAGCGCCGGCATCACCGGAACGCTGAGCGGCCCCAGTGTCTGCGGGCTCGCGCGAAGCGCGTTCAGAATGGCCATCATGCCGGCGATGTCGTTCGCGTTGAGCTTCGCCTCGGCTTCGATCAAGCGCGCGTCGATGCCCGTTGCCACGGGAATCGGATCGCTGCGATTGAGCCAGATCTGCTGAAACACGAGCGGCGTGATCCCGTCGATCGACTTTCCGCCGTTCGGTGCGACGCCCACGGGAATGCGCGGGTCCTTCGCCGACGCGAACGGCAGCGCGTTCTTGAGCGTGCCCTGCGCGTCCACGCTGTCGCCAACGACGAAGCGCGCGCGCGTCGCAACCTGGCCCGCGAGCCCCCAGATGTTGTTGTCGTTAGTGGCCTGCGAGAACGTGACGTTGTAAGTGTAGCTCGTCGGAACACCGGCGACCGCCGCGGCAGCCTCGGCGAACTTGCCCTGATCCACCAGCACGCGGCCCTTCGCGACCGCGGCCGCGTTCTTGACGCTCGCGGCGAGCAGCGTATCAGCGCGCACGTTTCCGGGCACCGTCACCGCCAGCGCGATCGCCGAGTCGAGATGCGTGAGCGCAATCGCGTACACCTGCGCGTTCGTCAACGGCTCGGTGTACACGATGACGGCGTTCTTCGTCTCGCTCATCGGCGTGCCGTTGCAGAACAGCTCCGCCAACCACATCTCGGAGTAGCCCATCACGAAATACTGCTCGGCGATTTCCGCGGACTTCTCCGGCTCGACCGCGCGAATCGCGCTGATGGCATCGCGATAGAAGCCACGCGAGCGATTCAGATCGCTGTACGCCGTCGCCAGTACGGAGTTGGTCGTCTGCACGACTCGCTGGTCGGTCTCGTTGTGCTGCGTGAACGTGTCGCCCGTCTTCCAGACGTCGCCGAGGAGGTCGCCAAGAAGCGAGGCCTCGCTCTGATTTCCGTTGCCGCCGCCGGGCGTGAGCTGCTGGAAGCGCCCCAGCGCTCCCACGCGCAAGGCTTCCGCGCCGGCGACGCCCGCGCCCGAGATGTCGCCAGGCAGAATGGTGCCGGGCTGCTGCGGCGACAACAGCTCGTCGCGCACGTTGCAGGCACTGCCACCAAGCATCACCGCGGCCAGCGCCGTTCCAATCGCCCACCGGGGGCGAAGATTCATGCTCGTCATGTCGTCTTCGTCTCGGTGAAGGTCAGTAGTGGAGATTGAGGCGCACCGTGTAGTACCGGCGCGGAGCCGATGAGGCGAACGTGCTCTGCACGTCGCCCGTGCCGTAGTTCTCCTCCGGGTCCGCGCCCTTGTACTTCGTCCACACCTTCAGATTGCGCGCGCCGAAGGTGAGCGAGGTGCTCGCCGCGCGGATGCGCGACGCGAATCTGTTCGGGAGGTTCCACGTGGCCGACAGCTCGCGGAAGCGCCAGAACTGGCCGTTCTGCAGGTAGCCGTACGACGTCGTCGGATTCGTCGCCGTGAGTGCGATCGCCGCGGCTTGATCCTCGAGCGATGCGTTGGGGTTCGACAATCCGGGGCACGCCGGGTTGTTGCTGCACTGGAACGAATACGTGCCGTTCGAGATCATGTATCCGCCCTTGTAGTCGAACGACCCCTGCACGCGGAGCGACCGGTTGAACAGGTCGAAGCCGTTGCTGATGGCGACGATGTCACCCGGCACCGAGTTGCCGACGTACTGGAACGTCGAGCTCACGTGCACTTCGCCTGGCACGATGATGCCGTCGTTGTTGTCGTCGGCGTAGGTGTAAGTGCGGTAGTAGTACCCATGCACCGGGAAGCCCAGCGAGTCGCGCGTGGAGCCGGTGCCGTTCACCAACACGGGCTTGCCCGACGCATCGCTGCCGAGCGACAGCACTTTGTTCTTGTTGTGCGACGCCGAGAGCGTCATGTCCCACCCAAGCGCGCGACGATCGATCAGGGTGGTCGTGATCGATGCTTCGACGCCGCCGTTCTTCACCGACGCGAGATTCTCGCGAATCGTCGTCGCCGACGCCGCCGCCGACGGAGCGATGGGCAGGTCGAACAGCGCATCCTTCGTCGACTTGCTGTAGTAGGTGAGCTCGATGTTCACGCGGTTGCTGAGCACGCGCGCATCGAAGCCGCCCTCGAACTCGGTCGTGCGCTCCGGCTTCAACGTCGGGTTGCCGAGCGACGACGCACGAAGGCCCGGCGTGTCCGCGCCGTTGACGCTCACCACCGGCGCCGTGTACGTGACGAACGCGTCGGTCGAGCGCGGTTGAATTCCCGACGCGCCGTAGGCCGCGCGCAGACGGAACTGATTCAGCCAACCGAGCTGCGGGAAGAACGGCTCGTCCGACGCGATCCACGAGAGGCTCGCCTTCGGATAGGTGATGCTCTTCGATTCGGAGCCGAACGCGCTGTTCTGGTCCGTGCGAACCGCAACCGTGAGGAAGAGACGATCGCGCAGCGTCGCCTGCTCCTGGAGATAGTAGCCGAGCGTCTTGTCGGCCGACGGCAGCGTCGCGCTGGCCGACGTGACGGCGGCCTGCGACACCGACTGGCCGCCTGGAGGAAGCTGCGTACCGGTCGCGTTCGTCGCCTCGCCTTCCTGGTTCGTGTAGTCGGCGCCGAGCGTCGTCTTGAGGTTGAGGTACGACTTCGCCTGCCACGCGGCGTTGCTCGCGAGCTTCACCGAGAAGTTGCGATCGATGCGGTGGCGATCGATCACGTTGCCGAGCCGCCAGTTGTTGTAATCCGGGCATTCGCCGAAGCGGCAGAGCCCATAGCTGTACCGGCTGCCGAGGTCGATGCCCACGGTACCGTCGTTCTGCATCCACGCGAACGGACGCCACGACGACTGGATGCTGCCCGTGAGACGCTGCACGTCTTCGCGGTCGAGCCGCTGGAAGACGTCGCCGTACGTGAACGAGTTGTTGCCGTAGAGATTCTGACCGCGCGAATCGACGCCGGTCGCGCCGAGGCCCGCCCCGATGAAGCCCGGACTCATCATCGACTGATAGAAGATGCTGCTGAAGTTGTTGTCGGTCTCGCCGAAGCGCTGATTCAACTTCGAGAATCCGGCCGTCACGTTGATGTCGATCTTCGGCGTCGGCGACGTGCTCAGGTTCGCGCGCACCGTCTGGCCCTGCAGGAACTCGGGATGCTTCCACTCGTCACGCATCGGCGTTCGCGTCGAGTCGTAGCGCGCCGACTCGATGTTCGGCATCTGGATCGGGCCCGTCTCGTTCTGCAGATCGCCGCTCACGAAGTAGCGAACGGCATCGGTGCCGCCATTCACCTGGCCGCCGAACTGATTGCGGTTGCCGGTGTGCACCGGCGTGAGATTCGCGACGTCGATGATGTTCAGGCTCGTGACGCTGTCCTTGAGGCAGGTGCCGCCGGGCAGCTCGCGCAGCAGGCAGCGCACGGGCGCGGCGTTCGCCGCCGCATTCGGGCGGTGTCCCCAGATCGCGTACGTGTCGGGATAGTGCGAATGGTCCTCGATGCGTCCGCCTTCGCCGAACCACGTCCACTTCGCGGCGCCGGCGCGTCCCTTCTTCGTCGTCACCACGATCACGCCGTTCGAGGCATCGGTGCCGTACAGCGTCGCGGCCGACGGTCCCTTCACGATCTCGATGTCCTCGATGTCGTCGGGATTGAGGCCGTTGAGCGGCGTGGAGCTCACCTGGCTGCCGCCCGCGCCAGCCGACGTGAACGGCGTGGAGTTGAAGCGCACTCCATCCACGACCCAGATCGGCGAGTTGTTGAGCGACAGCGAACTGACACCGCGAATGCGAATGCTCGGCGCCGTACCGGTCATGCTGCCTGGCAGGACGACGACGCCGGGCGCCTTCGCGACGAGCAGGTCACCGATGCTCGTGATCGGCGCTTCTTCCACGCGCTTCGAGATGTCGCCGAGCGTGGCGATGGTATTTCCGAGTTCGACCTTGCGCTGGTCTCCGGTCGCCGTCGTGACGACGTCCTGGAGCTGGATGACTGCCTGCTGCATCGTGAAGTTGAGCGTGTCGGTCGCGCCGGCGACGACCGTGATCGGCTTCTTCTGTTCCTGGAAGCCGACGCGAATCACACGCACTTCCGCGACGCCGGCGGGCACACCGCGCAGCGTGTACCGTCCTTCGGCGTTCGTCGCCGTCGCGAGCGTGGAGCCGACGAGATACACGCGCACATCGGAGAGCGCTTCTCCCGTCCCCTGCGCCGTCACTCGGCCGGCGATTGTCGCCTGCTGGGCCGCGGCGAGGGTTGGAGTAAGTACCACGGCAAGGGTGACCGCGGCGCGCCGGAGGCTGCTCGCGGCGCGAGGTGGAGCGATGACTCTCATTATCGCCGTCCTCACTACGGTGGGGGGTCGGACTACGCGAGAACAACATCGGAAAGGCCGCCCGACGTTATTTCGATCATCGGGCGTGTCAAGAATCAACGCCTCGAAAGGGCTTGCGCGTCACTATTTCACCGCATCGACACGCAGGCGTCCCGCGCGATCCCTGCTCGTGCGTGGCCGGCGCGCGCGGCGTCCGAGCCTCCATCACAGCAGCGGCGGAGCGTTACGTCACGCGGTGCGCGCGACTCTTCGTTCGGCGCGGCCTGCTCGCCCCTTCGCGCGCGCGCATGACCCCCGCACGCCCGCCGCCCACCGCCTACCGATATCCCGCCGCCTGCATCTGAAACAGCTCCGCGTACAGCCCGCCAGCCTCCAGCAAGTCGGCATGCGTCCCCTGCTCGACGATCTCGCCGTTCCGCAAGACGATGATGCGATCCGCCATCCGTACCGTCGAGAACCGGTGCGAGATCACGATTGCCATGCGACCCGACATCAGCTCGTTGAATCGCACGAACACATCGTACTCCGCGCGCGCATCGAGCGCGGCGGTCGGCTCGTCGAGGATGAGTAGTTGTGCATCCCGCATGTACGCGCGAGCGAGCGCCACCTTCTGCCATTCGCCGCCAGAGAGGTCGACGCCCTCATCGAAGCGACGACCGAGCATCTGTCGGTAAGAGCCCGGGAGTCGCGGAAGGAGCGATGCGGCAAGGGACTTCTCGGCAGCGGTCGCGATGGGCACCGGCGGTCCACCGTTCGGCGCGTCGGACGCCGTGTCGAGATAGTCCCGCACGAGCTCGACCTCGCCCACACCGACGTTCTCGTCGAACCGCATGTCGTAGCGCACGAAGTCCTGGAAGATCACGCCGATCGTGCGGCGCACGTCCTCGAGATCGTACTCGCGCAGGTCGACGCCGTCGAGCAGGATGCGCCCTTCGCTCGGGTCGTACAGCCGCGCGATCAACTTGGTGAGTGTCGTCTTCCCCGCACCGTTCTCGCCGACGAGCGCGACCCGCTCGCCCGGGCTGATGCCGAAGCTCAGGTGGCGCACCGCCCAGCGCTCGCTGCCCGGATAGCGGAAGCCGACGTCCTCGAACACGAATCCCGTCCGGATCGGCCGCGGCACCGGCCGCGCATTTTCAGAATTGTGGATTGTCGGACGCATATCAAAAAACTCGAACAGGTCCCTGAGATAGAGGCTCTGCTCGTAGACGCCGCTGGCCGACATCAGCAGTCCCTGGATGAGATCGCGGCTCTGCCGGAACGAGGCGGCGAGAAACGTGAGCGTGCCGATGCTGATGCCGCCGACCACCGTGCGCGCCAGCACGACGACGTACGCGGCGTAGTAGCCGAGGGTGCCGACGAGCGAGAGACCCGAGCTGACGACGGCCTTCTTGATCGCCAGCTCGCGGTTCTCGTCGTAGAAGCGGTCGGACAGCACGCGATACCGCGCGATGAGCCACGGCGCGAGCCCGAAGAGCTGCACCTCCTTCGCCGTGTGGTCGCTCGCGCCGACATACCGCACGTAGTCGAGCTGGCGACGCTGCGGCGTCCAGCGGAAGAGCAGCGAATACGTGCGTCCCGCGAAATGCGTCTCGCCGATGAAGCTCGGCAGCACGGCGACGGCGAGAAGCACCAGGAGCCACGGGGCTGCCGCAACCAGCCCAACGCTCAGTGACGCGAGCGTGAGCACGCTCTGTCCCATGCCGAGGATCTGCGCGAGCAGCGCGACGCGGCCCGTCGTCCCCTGCCGAGCGCGCTCGAGGCGATCGTAGAATTTCGGATCCTCGAACTGATGCAGATCGAGCGTTGCCGCGTGCTCCATGATCCGGATGCTGATTCGGTTCGTGAACAGATCGCTCAGCAATCCCTCGGTGAGGCCTGACGCGCGCGCCAGCAGCTCGCCGACGACCACTGTCGCCATCTCGATCGCGACCAGCTCCCACAAGCGATGGGTCACGCCGCCGCCATGCGTCACCAGCCGCACGACCTCATCAATGATGAGCTTCGCGACCCAGAGATTCGTGACCGGCACGACGGAGCGCACGATGCGCAGTACGATCATCGTCGCGGTGTAGCCGCGATGCGTGTCCCAGACGAGTCGGATGAGGCGCGGTACCATGCGAAGCGCGACGAGGCGCTCCTTCATTGTCGGTCGCACCGTGTTCGGGTTGCGCCGGCCGCCGACGGCGATCATCATGGGGTGGGCCATGCCGTGAAAGCTACTGGCGCGCCAAGGGACTCGTCGTCACCGCCCGTCGGCCTCGATGTTTCTGGCACAACGTATTGCGCTGTCGGCCTTCGATTTGAGGCCTTCGGACGAGTGACGTTGAGGTTCCACCGTTCGAGCAGCACGGGCGGGACACGACGGAACGACACCCGGCCCGCCATCGTTTCCCGCCCTAGCGGACCCGCGCTCTCGGCTCCTTTAGAGATCTCGCATCGTGCAGCCGGCGTATGCCGCCGGCGGTGGCGTGTTTTTCAGGAGCCGGGCTCTCGACCTTCCCGCCGTGGCGCTGGATTAGGCGCTCGTGATTCGAGACGTCGAACGTCTGTCGCGTCAATCGCCGATTTCGATGATCTCGTCGATCGAGGCGTAGTCGTTATTGTACGCGCCCGGCTTGCCGCCGCTGTGGATCAGGCGGAAGTAGCGCGCGGTGTCGGTGTTCCGCTCGTTCGTGCCCGTCTTCTCGAAGATCATCACGATCCGCTTCTTCATGTCGATCCCCGCGTTGTTGAAGCAGTAGTACTTCACGCCATGCCAGTCCTTCGGAAGCTTCACCTTCGTCTGGTAGTTGTAGACGCCGTAGTCGCGGATGTCGTACTCGAAGCCGCCGTGCAGCCAGCCGGCGGGCGGTTCCTGATCGATCGGATAGCCGGCCGACTGCGTCCGCTTGGCTTTGAGATCGAGGATGAGCTGTTTGTTCAGCGTGCCAATCTCACTCCACTTGACCGTAGACATCGAATCCCCGGAATGACGTACGAGTTGCGCGGCGGCCGCGCCCAGTCGCGGCGCCGCCGGAGGCCTAACGTACCGGCGAGCGGGAGTGCGCGCCAGCGCACGGGAGACGCTCCGGTGGCAACGAATCGGCGACGCATACCGAAACGTCAGAAAGCGCCCGTTGCCCGACGGCTGCTTCGCGCGAGCATTCCAAGAATGCTCATACCAGTTGCCTGCGTGCACGCCACCGCCACTGCGCGGCAAGGACCTCTCGCGCGATGGCTCTCGCACCATGTTCGCGGACGGCGAAAGACCGACTACCGCTCTCGTCCCGTCGCCGCCGATGAGTGGGCGGGCCATCCTCGTTGAGAACGCCCCGGGCGCTGTGGGCTCGAGCCGAGTGTCCGCTGGAGCGAGAAGACCAAGGGCTCTGCCCTGCGGGAGTCCTTCCATCGCGCGCAGGTAGGCGCCAGCGGGCACGTCGACGAAGTGTTAGCGACGCGGATCGACGGGCCTCTCGCCCCCGCCAGCCGTCGGCAGCTACTGGCCGAAGCCGAGAAGTTGCGGCGGGCCAGTCAGAGCGCCTAGATTGCGAAAGCGGCGCAAGGCTCCGCCGGTTGTCATGAATTCTGCCATCATCGGAATGCCGGCGACTCGGAGAAGGACCGTAAGTTGTCGCAGCGCACGTCTTGGGGAGGTGGCCGAGAGGCTGAAGGCGGCGGTTTGCTAAACCGTTATACGGTCAAAAGCCGTATCGAGGGTTCGAATCCCTCCCTTCCCGTATACCGAGAGCCCGCCTCACCGGCGGGCTTTCTCGTTTCTGCCCCTGTACACCAAGGCCGATGACTCACCGTCTTCGCTTCGCTCCGTCGCCAACCGGCTACCTGCACGTCGGCGGCGCGCGCACCGCGCTCCTCAACTGGCTCTTCGTCAAGAAGTACGGCGGCCAGTTCCTCCTTCGCATCGAGGACACCGACAAGCTCCGCAGCACCGAGGAGAGCACGCGCGCGATCTTCGAGGGCATGGAGTGGCTTGGACTGATGTGGGACGAGGACGTCGTGTATCAGGGCTCCAACCTCCCGCGCCATCAGGCGGACGCGAAGCGGTTGCTCGACGAAGGCAAAGCGTACCGCTGCTTCTGCACACCGGCCGAGCTCGACGAGCAGCGCGAAGCCGCGAGAGCGCGCGGCGAGGCGTTCAAGTACGACCGGCGCTGCGACCGACTGTCTCCCGACGTCGTGCGCGAGCGCGTCACGCGTGGCGATCCGTTCGTCGTGCGCTTTCGCATGCCCGAGGGCAAGACGTCGTGGACCGATCTCGTGAAAGGCACGATCACCTTTCCCAATGAGGACATCGGCGAAGGCGACTTCATCATCCTTCGCTCGGACGAGACGCCGATCTACAATCTCGCCGTCGTGTCGGACGACATCGCCGCGCACATCACGCTCGTGATGCGCGGCGACGATCATGTGTCCAACACGCCGAAACAGATTCTGCTCTATCAAGCACTCGGTGCGCCGCTGCCTCAGTTCGCGCACCTGCCGATGATCCATGGGCTCGACGGCAAGAAGCTGAGCAAGCGCAACGGCGCGACCGCGGTTGGCGACTATCAACACATGGGCATTCTGCCGCAGGCGATGCTCAACTTCCTGGCGTTGCTCGGCTGGTCGCCCGGCAACGACATCGAGGTGATGACGGTGCCGGAGATGATCGAGCTGTTCTCGACGGACGGCTTGTCGACGAACGCCGCGATCTTCGACACGAAGAAGCTCGAGTGGATGAACGGCCAGCATCTCGCGATGATGTCCGCGGCGGAGATCGCGCCGCTCGTGATTCGCGGGCTAGTGGACCTTGGTCTCACTAGCGAGAAAAAACTTTTGGAGCGTGAATCATGGTTGTTCACGCTGATCAATCTGCTCAAGGTGCGCTCGCGCACGACCGACGACATCGTGCGTCAGTCGATTCCGTATCTGCGGGACACCATTGAATACGACCCCGATGCCGTCGCGAAGCAATGGAAGGACCGCGCGGCGACGTCGGTAATTCTTCGAGCGGTTCGCGAGACACTCGAGGCGATCACGTCATGGGATGCGCAAACGTTGGAAAGCACCCTGCGCACCATGGCCGAGTCGCGTGGACTGGCCGCGGGAAAGGTGTTTCAAGCGTTGCGCGTCGCCCTGACCGGCGTCGCGGCGAGTCCGGGGATCTTCGATGTTCTCGTACTACTAGGTCGAGAGCAGTCGCTGAGTCGGATCGACGCGGCTGTGCGGTACATCACATGAAAAAAACGTATGAAAGAATACGTTGACCGCCGAACGCACTCTACCGTACAATTCGCGCACGCAGAGGCACCAAGCGGCGTCACCATCTGACGCAGCGAACGCTTCGCATGCTGAAGGGGGGCTATGTCGGAGCCACTCACCCAGCTCGAGAGTCGGGTCTATCACTACATGATAGACTTCCTCGCCGAGAACACGTATCAGCCGAGCATCCGCGAGATCGCGAGGAAGTTTCGCATCAAGTCCACGAAGACCGTCTCGGACTTGTTGCACTCGCTCGAGCACAAGGGCTACATCGAGCGCGACGAATCGCGCTCGCGCGGCGTCCGCCTCCTCGGCTTCGCGGCCGCTGGAGCGACGCGACCCGTGCCTTACTACGGCCGCATCCACGCCGGCGAGCCGGCGCTGCTGCCCGAGCATCGACAAGGATTCGTCACGATCGATCGACGATTCCTCCCGAGCGACGACGTGTTCATGCTGAAGGTCAGAGGTGAGAGCATGACCGGCCGCGGCATCCTCGACGGCGATTATGTGATGGTCACGCCCTCGGCGGCTGCGAAGGACGGCGACATTATCGCGGCGCGCTTGGGCGATGACGCCACGGTGAAGACGCTCGCGCACCGCGGCGCGACCCTCGTGCTCGAACCAGCGAACGATGGCGAGCGCGCGATCGAAATCCCGTCCGGGGAAGACTTCGCGATTCTCGGAGTAGTGTGCGGCGTGTTTCGTCCCTACTGGGAGGAAGAGCCGGCGCCCACCATCGTGATCGACGAGGCGCAGCCGGTGGCCCAGTTGTCGAGCTGATACGCGCTTCAGCGCGTTATCCTGAGCGAAGCGAAGGATCTACTTTCTGTTGCTCATGGTCAGCCATGAACGCGCGAGAGTGGATCCTTCGTCGCGTTTGCTACTGAGGACGACCGCGGGCGAGCGCGTCAGGGAACGATCGACGACGGCTTCGACGTCTTGTCCTTGTCCTGTGCCTCTTGGCGCTCGCGGTCCTTGCGCTCGCGAATGCGCTTGACGGCCGCGCGGAAGTCATCCTCGCTCAGCCCCTGCGAATGCGAGTAGATGTCCTGCTGAATCCAGTTCGCGTTGCGTGACTGGATGATGCGATTGCCGTCGACGCCGCCGAAATTGAACGGCAGCGCGGCGAGAATGGCCGACGGCAGCTTGAACTTGCCAAGATAGACGTACTGCGAGTCGAGCCCGTACTTCTGCCCATTGTGATCGAACGTCCAGTCGCGTGGGCTGCGACCGCGACTCTCCTCAGCCGCGACCTCGGCCTCGCGGTACGCCATGTAGATCGCCTTCACGGCGCTGTCGTTCTTCTGCGCCATGGTCAACGGCATGCCGGTCGGGTGCGGACGCAATGCGATGCGCGCATCCGGCGTCGCAGGCTCGAGGCCCGCCGTGGCGCCGACCGGTGAACCGCCGGTGGCTGCTCCCGTCTCCGCTCCGTTTGCCGCAGTCGCGCCGGAATCCTTGGACGCGGGCGGCAGCGTCGCTGGAACGACGGCCGGCGCGACGATCGGCACCGGCGCGACGGCTTTCTTCTGCTTCCGCTTCGGTTCATTCTCGCCGGCGCCGCCCGCGCCAGCCGTCGCCGACCGGCGAGGGGCAACCTCGACGTACTGAATCCGCTCGATCGGCGTCCTGTCCTTGTCGATGCCGAAGAACGCGGCAAGCGGATACCGGAACGTGATCGACGCGATCAGCGCGATCACGACCACGTGCACCGCGAGGGAGATCGCGATGGACCCCTTCCCACTGCGCCGCGATTCGAACATCGAGCGGTTCATGCGACCTCCGCCCCCAGTGAAGCAAGCACCCGTCCGGCACGCGTCGCCGCTTCGGCGATGCGCTCCGGCGATGTGATGAAGGAGATACGAAAGAATCCTTCGCCGCCAGCCCCGAATCCTGATCCGGGCATCACCACGACGCCTTCATCCTCGAGCAGGCGATCCGCGAAGTCCGCGCTCGACACGCCGTCGGGCAGCGCGATCCACAGGTACATGGTCGCCCGCGGCGTCTCGCACTGGAACCCGGCGGCGCGAAACGCTGCGACAGCCGCATCGCGGCGCTCCTTGAAGATCGCCACGTTGCCCGGCACGAACTCGTCGTAGCTCTCGAGCGCGGCGACGCCCGCCGCCTGCACCGCCATGAACTGGCCGGTGTCGGTGAACGACTTGACCTTCGTGAGCACCGACGCGATCGACGGATCCGCCACGGCCCAGCCGCAGCGCCATCCCGTCATGTTGTACGTCTTGGACAGCGAATGAAACTCGATGGCCACGTCGCGCGCGCCCTCGATCTCGAAGATGCTCGGCGGCACGTAGCCGTCGAACGCGAGCTCGGAGTACGCGTTGTCGTAGACGAGCAAGATGTCGAGCTCGCGGCATGTCGCCACCACGCGCTCGAGATAGTCCCGCGGCGCGATCGCCGCCGTCGGGTTATTCGGATAGTTTAAATAGAGGATTCTCGTGCGATGCAGCGTCTCGCCGGGAATCTCGTCGAGGTCGATGAGAAACTCCGTGCGTGGACGCAGCGCGTAGCGATACGGCTCGCCGCTCGCGAGCATCGTCCCGCCCTGGTACGCGTTGTATCCGGGCTCGGGAATGATCGCGAGGCGTCCCGGCTCGAGGTACGCGAGCGCGAGGTGCGAGATGCCTTCCTTCGACCCGATCAGCGGCACGACCTCGGTGAGCGGGTCGAAGCGGAGTCCGAACCGCTTCTGCATCCACGCCGAGATCGCTTCGCGGTACGCGACGAGCCCCAGGCCGAAACCGTAGCGGTTCATCGCGGGCGTGCGCACGGCCCGCGTGAGTGCGTCAACGGCTTTCGGCGGCGGCGCCATGTCGGCGTCGCCCGCGCCCAGATCGATCACGTCGACGCCGCGCGCGGCGAGCTCGCGTTTCTTCTGCGGGATCGTGGCGAGCGGATACGCGGGAAGCGTCTTGAATCGGCTGGCGAGCTGTGGCACTCAGGCGTCCGCGGTCACAGGGTTCCGCACCCGGCTCAGGCCGAGCACCTCTACTTCTACCTCGTCGCCGGACTGGAGTTTCCCCACTCCGGCAGGCGTCCCGGTAAGAACCAGGTCACCCGGCTCCAGCGTCATCACCTGCGAGATATAGGACAAGACATCGGGAATCGAGAACACCATATCCGAAACCTTTGCGCGCTGGCGTTCGACGCCGTTGACGCGCGTCACCACCGTCACGCCGGAGAGATCGCTGGGCGGAGGAGCCGCCTCTCCAACCGGGCAGAACGTATCGAAGCCCTTGGCGCGGGTCCACTGCGACTCAGCCCGTTGCAAGTCGCGCGCGGTCACGTCGTTCGCGGCCACGATTCCACTGACCGCGCTTTCGGCTTCCTTCGGTGTTACGCGCCGGAGCCGCTTACCGATGACGAGACCGACCTCGCCCTCGAACTCGACCTGATTCGAAAGCGGCGTCAACACGATGGCTTCGCCATTCGCGACGACGCTCGTGGGCGGCTTGAGAAAAATTAACGGCTCTTTCGGGACGTCATTTCCCAATTCCTTCGCGTGGTCGACGAAGTTGCGGCCAACGCAGACGATCTTGCCAGGGCGGTTCATTCGGGCTCGTGAAGGATGAGGTCGGACGGCGGTGCGAGATCGATACGCGGCATCCGCATACGTACCGGATGCTAACGCCGCAAGGGTGCGCTATAAAACTGCTCGATGGTGCCAAGAAGTTCAGCCCACCGACCCACGATTCGGCGGGCCGGAGGCAACCCCTCGAGTAACCCGCGTCCGTACCGCTTGGTGACGACACGTGGATCGGCGATGACCACGACGCCTCGATCGACGCTCGAGCGGATGAGCCGGCCGAAGCCCTGCTTGAGCCTGAGCGACGCATGCGGAAGCATGTACTCGACGAACGAGTCTCCGCCGCGCGCCGCGATCGCCTCGCAGTGCGCCGCCGTGATCGGCTCGGTTGGCACTTTGAACGGCAGCTTTGCGATGAGCAGCGCACGAAGCGCGTCGCCGGGAACGTCGACGCCCTCCCAGAACGATGCCGTGCCGAGCAGGATCGCGTTGCCCGCGTCGCGAAAGCGCGCGAGCAGCGTGTCGCGCGACTCGTCGCCATGCACGAGCAGCGGCCAGCGCCGCTCGAGCCCGCGGGCGCGCAGCTCCGACGCCATCGCGCGCACATCGCGATGACTCGTGAACAGCACGAACATGCCGCCGTTCGCCGCGCCCGCGAGATCCACGGTCACGCGCGCCAGCGCCGAGAAATGCCCGCCGGCATCGACGTTCGGCGCGGGCATCTCGCCTGGAACGGCCAGGATCGCCTGCTCGCGGTACTTGAACGGCGACGGATAGATGCCGGTCCGCGGCGCGAGCTCCGGATCCTCCAGACCCAAGCGCTTGGTGAGAAACTCGAACCGATTGTCCGCGGCGAGCGTTGCACTGGTGATGACCGTCGTCGTCGTGCGCTTGAACAAATCCTCACGAAGGATCGGCGCGAGATCGAGCGGCACGCACGAGACGCTCACTGCACGATCGCGGCCGCGCACCTCGATCCATCGCACGGTGGGTTCACCGCGCTGGGGATCCAGCGCGCGATGAAGCCCGTCGCCCGCCACCTGCAATCGTCGCGTGACCGCGCGCATCTCGTTGAGCAGCGGCATCACGGCTTCGTCGACCGCCTTTCCGCTCTCCAGGCGCTCGTGCACGAGCGACAATCCCTGCGCGAGAAGATCGATCTCGCCCAGCGTGTCGTCGAGCGCGCGGCGCAGGCCGGCGCGCCAGACGGGATGGTCCGCGAATTCGTCCGTCAGACGAAGAACGGGCTGGCCGCTCTCCTGGAGAAACGTGTCGAGCAGATCGAACAAGGTGTTGCTCTTCTCGCGCACGGCGTGCACGGACGGAGCGAGTCGCGTCGAGACGAGATCCAGGCTCGCGGTGCTCAACAGATCGTTCGACGTGGCGAGTCGCATGGTCAACGCCGACAGCAGGCCACGCCCGCGACGCTCGAGGCGATTGAACAATCTCTGAAGCGAGCGCCGCGACACCGACGATCCGAGGTGTGCGGCCGCCGCATCCTCGAGGTGATGTCCTTCGTCGACCACGAGTCGCGTGTACGCCGGCAGCACCGCCGCTTCGCCCCAATTGCCGGTCGCTCGGCGCACGGCGAGATCGGACAGTAGCAGATGATGATTGACGACGATGACGTCCGCCTGTGCGGCTTCCTTCCTCGCCTTGAAGAGGAAGCAGCGACTGTACGCGGGACACTGCGCGCGCTGACACAGGTCCGGCTCCGCGGCCACTTCATCCCAGACCTCGGCTCGCGGCGCCGTGGTGAGATCGCTCAGTGATCCGTCGCGCGTCCGCTCGGACCACTCGCGAATCGTCTCGATCTCCTGCGCGACGGCGTCCTCGAAGAGAGCGTTGCCCGACGATCGCGCCTGCTCGAGCCGCGCGAGACAGAGATAGTTCCGCCAGCCTTTCAGCAGCGCGAAGCGAACTTTCTGATCGCCGAGCGCACGTTCGAGAAACGGCAGATCCTTGCGGACGAGCTGCTCCTGGAGGTTGATCGTGTTCGTCGAGACGATCGTGCGCTCGTTGTTGGCGGCGGCCCATCGCAACGCGGGCACGAGGTAGCCCAGCGACTTGCCGACGCCCGTTCCTGCCTCGAGCAAACCGACACCGCCGCGGTTGTACAGCCGTGCGATCTCCACCGCCATGGCGCGCTGGCTCGGACGGTCCTCGTAGCGCGCATGCTCGGCGGCAATCGGTCCGCCGGGACCGAGATCGGCATCCACCTGCTCGAGCGCGAGCGCGTTGAGCTCAGCGCGAGCGGGCACTTCGACGACGACATAGAGCTGCGTCGCCGAGTTGTTGATGATGCCGAAGCCGATGCCGTCGTCGTGGATCTTGGCGGCGACGCCCATGTCGGGTCCGGACGGCTCGAGCAGCCCCGACGGATGGTTGTGGATCAGCATCTCGCCGCGCGACGCGAAGCCCGGCAGCGCGAGCACACTGGCGACGTCGCCTCGTGCGACGACGCGCGCCGTCTGGATCACGCCGTGCTCATCGAGCGTGCAGGCGAAGCAGACCTCTCGTCCGCCCGCCATGCGGATGGCGGCGCGCATGCCGGTAGCGGCTTGCGGTCCGAGACGACTGATGGGCTCGGCCGC
>Ga0070679_100000904_pt1 | contig 25727 bp, 27 predicted proteins | sample KBSC63BmetaG_FD_65652 | JGI IMG/M metagenome (GOLD analysis project Ga0070679, IMG submission 65652) | Corn rhizosphere microbial communities from Kellogg Biological Station, Michigan, USA - KBS C6-3B metaG | ecosystem: Host-associated > Plants > Roots > Rhizosphere | place: USA: Michigan... | reverse complement strand
AGTTTTTACATATTGCGCCACACCGTCATAAGAGTCTAAGGTGTCATCAAACACAAAGCCAATCTTAAGCACCGCAAACCCCCAAACTAAGCAAAGCTTGCCTTTGAGATTTGCTCTTGGCACCAAATCGGCTTGCCGGCTGCGGTACGCGCTCACTGTATGTCCATATACAGCTCGCTTGCGTTCCTAGCCGGCGTACCGATTTTGCACTCAAGTGCTCAAGAATTGACCCGATTTTCATTTTTTATGTTTCTTTAAGGCCTTTTTATAGCAATCTTCATACATATCCACTACATGCTTGTAATCGAACTGTTTTACATAGTTTTTAGCCCATTTTTGCCAAGCTTTTCTAAGTTCTTCATTAAAAATTAAAAGTTCTAGTCGGCGGGCAAAATCAATTGTGTCCTGCGGGTTTACCAATGATATTGCCCCGAGGTCTTTCATGGTGCTGATATAACCGGAATTGTCGCCGGCAACAGTGGGAGTGCCTGCAGCCATGGCTTCTAAGAGTACTATGCCAAAGCTTTCGCCGTACCTTGCAGGAGAGCAAAAAACATCTGCGCGATGCATTTGATGGATTTTTTCTTCATCGTTTATATATCCCAGAAAAGTAACGCGCGGGATTGCAAGTTCTGTTACGTATTCTCGCAATTTGTTTTCGTCCGGGCCGCTGCCGGCAATCAGCAATTGTACGTCTTTATGCTTAGTAGTAAGCTCGTTAAATGCGCGTAGTAAAAACTTTACGCCCTTACGATCTTCAAGTCTGCCGACATAAAAAATAGTCTTCATTTTGGGGTGCCTAACAGAGGATGAAGGACGCTTGCTATAGCGCCTTAAATCAATTCCGTTTGGAATTATTTGCACAGGACGGTCGGATAATGTACGGAAGTAACTTGTTGCAGCCTCAGACACTGCAGTAAATTCGTCAAAATATTTGATCATCGGCTTAGTGTAGGGCGTCACGACGTTTTTTACGTACTTACTGCCCATATTATCAAACGAAGCGGCATGCAATGTAGCAATATTAACGGCGCGGGAGCGCTGCACCAGCTGCTGGCTCCAAAAAGGGATCCAAGGCTCGTGGAAGTGCAAAACATCGAATTGCTCACGCTCTAAAATTGCATCAACTTCGTTGTTATCTACTGACACAGACCATTGCCACGCCGTCCCAGCAAAAGCTTTGGTTTTTACCGACATACCAAGCGTTATAATTTCTTTGGGGATATCACCATTAAAATCTCGCGGTTTTGGGGTAAGTATTCTAACATAGTGACCTTTCTTCTCCAGGCCTTTTTGCAGCGCACGAACAACTTCTCCTACGCCCCCGCCAGCAAAAATATTATGCGGGCATGTAATTCCAATTCTCATATATTTACTTTCATTATACTAAACTTTAGCTCTTAGGTTTTTCTCTTAGCAATTTTTTCAGTCCCTGTGGGATTAAAACAGCCATGGCTGCCTTGTCGGCAATTACGCTTGGTACATGAGCCTTCGATTTTGATACAAACTGGGTATAATCAGGGAAAACTTGGCGCATGTGTTCTTCTACTACAAGATTGTTAAGGTAGTAGTCATTTTGAGAAGTAACGTGTACGACTGGGAGGGCAACATGTTCGCGGCAATTATTTAATCCCAAAAACTCACTTGTAGTAAGCCAGTGCGTGCGGACGTCATTCGCTTGCCACAGGATAACTTCAAATTCCATCGATTGGTCAAATTCTTCCGGAGTTATTTCCACCATTCTGCGCCTAGAGCTCGGCAGCTTCGTATACATATACTTAAGCACGAATTTATTAAGACATACATAACGGATAAATAAGGCCACTGGCCGTGTAGCAAAAACCCGGGTCACAACTCTACTAAGCCTCCTGAATGATGGGCTAAATGTTAAATCATCTTTATGCATAAAACCAACAGCACTAACAAGTACATCAACTTTTTTGGCCAGCTCCGGATAGCGCTGCAGCATTCTTGTAACCACAATAAAGCCAAAAGAAATGGCATAAATTGTGACGCGTTTATTTTTGTAGCGCAACTTTACGAATGCGGCTAGATATTCGGCGTAAGCATCGATGGTCGGCTTAGTTTTTATTTTGCTAAAACTTTCCATGCCGCCAAATCCTGGCATATCCGGCATTGTTACATTCCCATATGGAGTTAGATTTTGCACCAAACTCCACCAACGTTCTAGCGTTGCATGGTGGCCATAAACAACTAGGATTTCTCGCTTTTTCCTATAAGAAGACGGCACGCGCATGACCCGGCCAGAAAGCCCATTCATATTAAGCGGCAGAATATACTCTGCCGAATCCTCGGCAATTTTTTGAACCATATCTTAACAGATTATAATATATTTTGCCGCCTCTGTAAAAAATGAGATTTTTAAGTTAAAATAGTCTAGGCTCTTTTCATCCCCTAGAATGAATGTGGAGGGAAAAAGAGCAGCCGGTGAAAATGTATTCCATTTTCCCGCTTTGATGAGAAAAACCGGGGTCCCCGCAAAACCTTTTTTGTGGGGTGATAGTACTGTAGGTTTTGTCTCATTTACGTATTGGGGAATCGTCTAGCGGTAGGACACCGGGTTTTGGTCCCGGCAGCGGGGGTTCGAGTCCCTCTTCCCCAGCCAGTTTGACTTTAAAAACCTCTGTGCCCGGAGTATTATTGAGTTAATACTTAGGGATAATTAAAAATTGCACTATCTAGCACATGCCTTTGGGCAACGTTATGAACTTCCGATCCCGCTTGCACTATTTATAATTGGTGGGGCAGGGGTGGTTTTTTTATCTTTCTTATTAATACTGCAGCGCAAAGTCGGCAAGCAAAATAAAAAGAACATAGACGACATTCCTTTTATAGCACCGCTAAATACTGCGTGGACGCTTGTCAGCTTCATTTTTTTGGCCTTCTTGATCTTTGCGGGATTAGCAGGCAGTCAAGAGGTGGCCGAGAATTTTTTGCCGGTGTTCTTTTGGCTTGTTATTTGGGTGGTTGTGCCGCTTTTGTGTGGCGTAATCGGAGATTGGACCCAGATATTCAACCCTTTTGCCAATATTGCAAAATTAGCTGATTCGTCCAGGCTACGGAAAGTTGTAATAGGCCGAAGCAAGGCTTACGTATGGCCAAGATGGCTTGGATGGTGGTTCGCGGCCGTCATTTATTTTGCCTTAGCTTGCGGCGAATTAATTTTTAACGAATCAGCCACAAAGCCGTTTAACCTTGCGCTTTGGCTATTGGTTTACTTATTTATCAGTGCTTTTGGCGGATTCCTTTACGGATCGTCGTGGCTCAAGCGCGGTGAGATTTTTTCTGTACTTTATTACACCTGGGGAAAACTTGGCTATTTCCGCTTTGGTAACAGTGGCGAGCGCAGCTTTGCCGGCGGGCTAACCGTTCCTTTTGAGACCAGTACCAGTCGGGTAGTTTTTGTACTATTACTGCTTGCAAGTATTAGTTTTGACGGTTTACTATCCACGCCGCTGTGGAGCCGTTTTCAGCACCAACTACCGGAGTCATTCACAATAGAATCGCTTTCTTACCAATTGGCGGCAAGCCTAATATTTGCCGCGGTAGCCTTGTTTCTTTGGCTATTGTTCAGTCTATTTGCAAAAGCCGTGGCTAATGCCGGTGCAATTAATGCCAACAGCACAAAAGTACTAGCAGGGTTACTGCCCTCTGTGCTGCCAATTTCTTTTGGCTATCTTTTGGCGCATTATATTGAATATTTAATTGTTAATGGGCAGCTTTTCTTCCCGTTAATCGGCAATCCGATCGGCAAAGACAGTTGGCCAATCCACTTACCGAACCCCTTCAATGACGATTTCCATCCTAATACGCATCTGCTACCGAGCGCGTTTTATTGGTATTTCGCAGTTATTGTAATTGTGATTGTGCATGTGGTAGCTGTAATTTTAGCTCACCGTCATTTAAGCAGCAGCTCTAAAAACGAGCAAATTGCAAGACGCTCTGAATATCCCTGGATTGCAGCAATGGTGGCCTATACAATGCTCAGCTTATGGCTGCTAGCCCAGCCGCTTGTAAAAGAAAAGGCATCTAAAACGGAGAGTTTTGCTCCAAGCCATTCCCATATACAATTAAAAGGATGAGCTTCTTAAAAAAATACTTTTTATTTTTTGTCTCGGTTACCGGCATAGTTTTAGTGTCTTTTTTTAGTTCCAAGATTGTGCCGCTTTACGACGGTGTAGGATTTCCCGATGAGCCATACAGATATGTCAAAACACCGGCGGGAGTGCAAAATGCCAACTTGCCGCCAAGCCCTGCACAAACTTATGTTAGTTTGACGAACGGTACAAACCAAAGCGATTTTACACTAGCAACTAAAGAGCAGGGGCCACAGGCTAGTATTTACGTTTACAGCCTTGCTTTATCGAGCCAATCTGCAGCTCAAGCAATCGTTAAGCTAGAGCCCAAAGCCCCAGACACCAACAAGCCAAAAATCGGTGCAATTGCCGGCAATATTTACAACCTAAGCGCCGCACCCGACAAAGGCAATGTAGCATTCAAATCTACCGCTCATGAATCACGTGGATATGTAGATCTGCGTTTACCGCAAAATGCCGGTGTGAATGCAGTAATGATGTACAGAAGCGGAACAAACCAGGCTTGGCGCAACCTCGGCACAACAAAAGTCGGCAATGATATTTACGAAGCAAATATTGAAGGGGTGGGCGATTACGCTCTTGTGCCGGCTAAAGTGGCATCAGCAAACCACGACTATAAAATATTAGCTCTGGTTATAATGGGCGTACTTGTAATAGTTTTGGCGGTTATTCTAGCGCTACTGCGCCAGCAGGATAAAAAATCCAAAAAACATAAAAGCAAGACAAAATGATTGGATACTTAAGATATTCTGAACGCCTAAATCTTAGTCAAATAAATATTTATTTGTTGCTAGCTGGATTTGCAGCATCTGTAATACTGAGAGTAGGTATTGGCGGTCGCGAGGTTGCTTATTCTTGGGTTGCGGGAATTTTATTTGCGGCGTGTTTAGTTTTATTAAGTATTGCATCAGGCACAAGGACGGCCATTAACTACAGGGTTGTGGTAGTTGGTTTTGCCAGCGGACTACTGTTGTTAATTCCCGCTTTGTTGACCAGCTCACACCAAGCCCATCCGCTTGGAAATTATGCCACGTGGGCGGCTATTGTTTCCGTTGTTGCTATGGCCGAAGAATTTTTTTTAAGAGGAGCATTATTTAACGCGGTTAAAAAAGCGCATTCAGACAATTTGGCAATTATTATTGCAGCTACTGCTTTTGCCTTGCTGCACGTTCCGCTGTACGGATGGCATGTTGTACCATTAGATTTTTTTGTAGGCCTTTATTTAGGAGTTGTGAGATCTTTCGGTGGCTCCTGGGTTACTCCAGGCATAGCCCACACGGTTGCCGATTTAGCAGGCTGGTGGCTGGTTTAATACTCTTGTAGATAAGTTAATAATGCTTATACTTAAACGTATGAATGGAGATATCATTACCCCAAACAACCAAAACATAAATAACCCACAGCCCTCCCAAATTATACCCAGTACGAACGCGCCCGGCCCGCAGTCACCGTCGCAGGAACCAGCGCAAACACCAAGCCAACCACAGCCAAAAAACCATAAAAAGCTTTGGCTAGGGGCTGTAGTGGTACTAGTGATAATTGCAGCAGGTGCAGCATATGCGCTTAATAGACATGACAAGAAAACTCCCGTTGCTACGCCGCTGCCCGCAAAACCTCAAGGAATTGTCCTAAACAATACTCACAAAGCTGCGTCAAAATACAATCGCAGCAACGAACTTATGGCACTAGGCAACGTTAGTTATAAGCCCGAGGACTTAAAGCTGATTGCACCAAGTGCCCAACTAAGCAGCAGTTTAAGCACAATAACACCTGTTATTAAAGAAGATGGTTTATCTGGAGTAGCATTCTTAGAAACAGGCGACGACGTATACACCAGAAGGCTCATAATGTACGACTTTTCGACCAAAAAAGCTTACGTAGTCACGGAAGATAAGGGCGACCAGAAAGTGCGCCATTATTATCATCCTGTAATTCTCAGCGATCACTATGTTGCTTGGTACACATTAACTTACGACACGCCGGTAGATTTAACCGGAAGCATTAATGTAGTCGACTTATCTACCGGCCAAAAGACGGAGCTTCTAAAGGACAAGGCCGGAAATTTGCCTGAGAGCCTTTGCTGCTCTGTAAGCCCGGACGGGCTTTATCTGGTAGTGCCACAACCACCAAACAAAATTGCATTTTATTCGGCTGGAGGTACAAAAACACAAGAAATTACAGTTAACGCAAATATTTTGCCTAAAGTTGAAGGTCAGGACAGTGATGCTTATGCCGCAGCCCAACGCGCAGGCGGTTATCCGGCACTCCAATGGCTCGGCAAAAAAGTGGTGCTGGCAACAAATGCCCCATTAAGCTATAAGGTAGATAAAGAGGGTACCCACATTTCAAAAGCAACTAATGGAATTGACCTGCTAGATCTTGAAACTAACCAGCAAACTACGCTGGTAAAAACCGGGATATACTCAATTCCGTGGTTTGAAGTGACAGATAAAACTCTAGTTTTTGCCAGCCATACTGCAGATGAAACATTAGCGGGAGGACCCATAACAGGTAAGGTAAACCTATTTACAATGCCAAGTACAGGTGGCGCCGAGCCTAAACAAATACCAAGCGTAACACACGATAAGCTGGGCGCACTTGTACTAGACAAGTCAAACAATATTTTGTACCTACAAGAAGAAGCCACTACACCGATAACGGCTATAAATATCGCAGACAACAGCCAGAAAAAATATAGCAAAAACAACCCGCCACTTATTGACGGGGCACTAGATGCAGACAACTTAACAGCCCAGGGCGAAGGTGATACACCAAACTCGTCTAAGCTGTATGTTTACAAACTTTCAACAAATGAGCTTCGAGATATTTACTAGCATAAGCCACAGCAAGAACTTTTGCTTTTTTGTTTACCGCGCCCGAGTTAACGAATCCTTAACTTTATGTGCTACTTTTACAAAGCGGTCTTTGCTCATATAAATTCCAAATACGATAAGCCAGATTGTTTGCGGATGCGCAACTAACCGTTCCATTCCGCCAATTCCCAGTCCTAAATAATTATTAGTAACAAATAATATTAAGGCGAGGAGTGCGACCACACCAGACAAAATTGTATATATTTTAAATTTAAATCCTAATCCAAGCGAGAAGCCAAAAATAAGTAAGGCAATATTGCCGAGCAGGAAGGGCATGAGCGCTCCGGCGTAATGAAAAAATCCAATAGTATTTTCCGGGAAAGCACCCACTAAGATTGTTCCAAAACCAGCCAGCGCCATAAGCGTAAAGCCTATTTTACTTGCCAAATTTTCGCGGAATTCTTGATATATAAGCGTGGATCCGGCAATCATTGTTGCGCCCAAAACAACAAAAGACGTATTCATCCAAGTAAAATACGGCGAGCAAACATAGCGGTCGCTATAGATTCCACAAACCGTATTGCCAAGATCGGAAATTGTATTATTTGTGATGCTATACGACACCGGCCACCCATGCGCAACAATATACTGGATTACAAATAACTGAATGGAAATCACCCAAAAGGTCGGGCCGATCAGCGGATACTTGTCCGTAAAAATCTTTATTCGTTTTGCAGCTTCCATGGGAATTTTATTGTGTATGCGTTTGTTTTGTTACCTGTTCTACCGTAGACTCTGATGTTGGTGCGATAACTGCGTCCGGTGGCGTTTGAGTAATTTGCGGTTTTGGCGGCTGAGGTTGGGGGTTTTTATCTTTTTTGCGCTTTTTCATAAACCACCATGCAGCTCCAGCAACTCCAGCCAATAAAATAATTCCGGGAATTATCAATAAGGCGAGATTTTTATTTGACTTTGGTTTTGGAGTGCCCAAAGATGTGACATTAGCTGTAGCTGTCTTAGGCATACTGCCGGTTACCTTAAATTTAAGAAGTGTCGCACTCTCCGAAGTTAGACTTGTAGCGGGATCGGTAACTGTAGCATCCACTATATGATTGCCTGGTTCTAGGTTTGTAATTGTAAAGCTCCAAAAGCCATTCGCGTCAGCACGCGTTATTTCGTTGCGTACTATTGAGTGGATAGTTAAATTAATCAAGCCGTTTGGAATTGTATTGCCAGATATGGTTAGTGGCTGCGAAACATCAACAGAGACTGATTTTGAAGTGTCAATTTTATCACTGTTAATCATCGCTTTGTCGAGTTTTAAAGATGCGGGCGGATTTACTTTAACCGCAGCGACTGGTGCCGGTGGGGGTGGGGGCGGCGAGGTGGTTGGTGCAGCAGGAGGAGCAGCGGAAGGTGATGGAGTTGTAGGTGAAAGTACTGTTACGCTGCCGGTGCCTTTCTGACAGCCGCTGGACGGCCAAGTGGCGTAGTAGTTTGGCACATCGATAACCAGCGGAGGAGTTGTATGACTCCCGCCCGGCGACACAACAAAACTTCCGCCAGGAAAATTATGCACTTCTATGCCCGCTAAGTAGGGGTCATTGGCGGGCACATGAAAAGTAATTGTGTCACCGGAGTTAATAGTTATTTTGTCTGGAGTAAAATAACCGCCGTCGCCACAGTTAGGGCCATTACTGCCCCCCGTAATATCGTGGTTGGTAGCATGCGCAGGCCTATAAAATGCAAGCGTACTTGTGAAAATCGCTAATATCGCGGCCAGGGCTGTGATTTTTTTCATTTTTTGTTTTCTTGGTTGTACTAGTGTTAATTAAATACTTGGCAAGGAATATTGTCAACTCTTCTTGGATTTCTTAACAATCCGGCGTTTCGGTGTGGGGCGTTTGCGGGCATTTTTAATTGTGCGGCTAAAACGGCGTTCGGCTTCCGTGTCGGCGTAGCGGGCAAGGGGACCATGCGCCAAAATAGAGTTTTTGCTTTGCTCGTCTAACCATTTTATTAGATCTACCGCAGATTGCTCTATTAGCCACTCGCGGCCGGGAGCAGTTTCGCCTACTGCAGTTATGTGCCATAATTTGTCACCAACTTTGTCATTAGAAATTATCGTTAGCGGTGTTATTAAAAGCATTGGGCCAGTCGGTAGTCGGCGATTTGTTTTTTGAATTAAATTTTCGCCGCGCTGCAAATCTTCTACAAACATTTCTAGTGCCATTGTACGGATGCCTTTTGGCGCCAAATGCACGCCCATTATATTTTGGTTATTAACCCACATAACCTCGCCGTTTAAGCCGCGGATACGAGTTGAGCGCAAGGTAACGCGCTCTACAACACCTTGCATGTCCGCGAAGGGCTCTACCTTTATATGGTCGCCAACGCCGTACCAATGTTCGGCCATCATCACCGACCCTGCAGCAATATCACGCAGCGGCGGGCTAAGCGCACCGCCAAGCACAATAATTAGCAGCGCACTGGCGCCAATAATCCCGGGAGCTTGGCCGTAAGGATGGATATACATCCACCAAAAATAAATCGCAAAAAGAATTAAAAGCGCACGGATAGCGGCGATGCTTAAAATCAAAATCGTCTCGTAACGTCGCAAGCGGTTAACGGTGCGCAGATTCTGGCTTTTGTCTGCGCGGCGGCCAATCAAAAGTACGGTTTGGCGTAGGAACGTAGCGATGATCCGGCCCAGTACTAATGCCACAACTATACTTGTTATAAAAATAGCTAATGAGCGTGTACTTAAATACGTACTAGAAACATGCTGAAAAATTTCATTTGTTTTGTGGGCCATATTTTGTATGTTTGTATTATTTGTACCTATTGAGATAAAACCCTCCTTTTTAGTAGTGTCTTGCCAAACAAAAAACGCTTATGCCAAGCGTTTAATTTTTGCCGCCCACAATTCCTTAAACGGCGAACTTATTACTATTTTAAACTAATGCTTTGTTTGCCTCAAGACTTGGCGTTCTTCTTCGTTAGGATTCGGCATAATTAAAATTTATTATTATTGGTACAAATACAAATTGCAAGCATAAGCACCTCTGTTTTAGAGGTTTTTAGGGCTTCTTTTTTACCATATTCATTACCTACCTACTGCACTAACAACCGTGTTGGCGATTGTTTGTTGGCCTTGGGCTGTGGGGTGAAACGGGGCAGAGCTCGACAAGCTTTGCACCCATGGGTCGGGTGAGCATATATCATGACCAGCAAAGCTAATTGTGACGTATTGCGCAAATGAGAAGTTATCGGTGGCGTCTTTTATAGTATTGGCCAGTGCACTTCTGGCAGAGACCAGCCACTTAATTTCGTCGGGTGTTACTTGCTGCTGAAGGTTTGCGCAGCGGCTGGATATGGGATTGTAATAACCGGTAACTATAGTTAGTGGCGGGCTGCCGCCGCTGCGTTGTTGGATGCTATTTAAGGCATAATTCATCTTAAGACTAAGCGCTGATAAATAAGTATTTAATATAGCCGTATTGGTGGCAGAACCACAGTTGGACGCATAACAATAGCGCAAAAAATCATCCCAGTGCACATCATTAGCACCGGCAGTGATGGTTATAAGCTGCGGAGTACCCGCGGCAAAGGCTATGTCTAGCTGCGGAGTTATATTTGGACCGCTTACGCCTTGCTGTGTAACAAGATCGCCAGCTGTTGCTCCGCTACATGCGACGTCTATCAACTGCACGCCAAGCGTTTGAGCCACTATGTAGGGATAGGCTTGTGTAGTGCGGCCGCATTGCAAATCTTGATTTGTAGCGTTAGATGCCGCCAGTAGTCCAAGCCCGGCAGCTACAGAATCTCCAAGCGCTGCATAAGTTCCGTTAGCGGCAGAAGCAGGGGGTGTTATAGCCATGTTATTGATGGGCGGATTAGGCGCAACCATATTAGCTAGATTCGGAGACCGTGTTTGCGTAGTACAGTTATTTGTAAAATCGCCGTTTGACCCAGCCTCTAACCCACATTGGATAATATCGGTTAGGGTCGGGTTGGTGGTCACAGCATTAGTTTGGGCATAAACATTATTTACAGGAAAAATAGATGACAGCAATAATGTTGACGCAAACAAAATAGTAGTAAATAAGGTTAGTAGTTTTGCTCTCATGGCACTTTGAATTTTAATAAGAATTAAAACTAAGCGCTATTAAATATTTATCCGTTTCTTAAGCTATTTAGCCTTGAATGAACACTCTCAAATTAAAAAGCCTTCCGCGCGATCTTCATCGGACACACCTGGTGCCTGCATGACACTCTCAAGCGAGAAAAATGTTAGTACAACTATATTTACGCATAATTTTCTCCCCGATCTTCTTGCGTGATTTTAGGCGACGCATGGATTGTCACCATAAGAGCATTATGCGGTGATTTATTAATAAATGCGTGCCAAGTCTTTGGCGGAACTACTACAACGTTGCCAGCCTTTACAATTTGTATTTCATCGCCGACTAGTATTTCTATGTCGCCCTCTAGAACTATTAGAGTTTCCTGGTAAGGATGGCGGTGTTTGTTCACACCGCGGCCGGGCGGGGGAGTAACGACAAAAAACGAAGTGTCAGCGCCGTAATCTATGCCCTGGAACTTAGAAGCCCGCTCGGGTGCGGGCTTTAAGTTTTCTAGTTTTACGATTTTCATTTGGCTGCTTGGATATTCATCATCCAATCCACGCCAAACTTATCGGTTAATTGGCCGAAGATATCGCCCCAAAACATTTTTGTAAGCGGCTGGGACACTTTGCCGCCTTCCGACAAACTGTCAAAGACTTTTCGAAGTTCTGCTTCATCGCTGCCGCCGAGGGAGAGAGTAATTTTTTTAGCCTCCGGTGATGCGCCGCTAGTGTCGCTGCCCATCAAAGTAACCAACCCGCCGTCCAATTTAGCGTGCATTATTTGGTTGCGGTTTTGGTCCGTTACCCCAACTTGCTCCTGGACATCTTTTGGTGTTTCATCGTTTGTTTGTAAAAACAATTCACCGCCGAAGACAGACTTGTAAAATTCAAACGCCTCCCGACAATTACCTTTAAAAAATATATATGGTACTAATTCTACATTACTCATTTGTTTATCCTCCTTATTTAACTTATTAAACTCTTACTCTTAAGATAATCAAAGATAATAACATCAACCGGTGAGAGTAAGGAGGAATCCGCATACGAATCCAGCCACTGCATTTTTTCTACTTCTGCCGCCGGTTTCAGCTCGCCTTTATATTCCGCCTCGTAGCATGTCATTTGCACGAACACGCCCTCGGGTTTGCCATGAGCCTGCGCTTTAAATGTATCTAGGTATTTAATTGTTTCTGGAACTAAATCTACGCTTAGCTCTTCCTTTACTTCGCGAATCAATGCTTGCTCGTCAGTTTCGCCGGGTTCACGCTTGCCGCCTGGAATATACCAAGCATCTTTGCCGTAAGATCTAGTAGCCAGGACCTTTTTGTCCTTAATATATATCCAAGCAAGCTTATCGATTAGTTGTGTTGGTTCCATGGCCTGATTCTAATTCTTTGCCAACAGTTCGTCCAGTCGTTCGTAGCCTTCCTTCATGCCGCTTTCCATACCGGATTTTATCATTCCGTCACGGTCCTGCGGTGTTTGGAATACGGAGGTAGTTGTAGCTTTTGTCCTGCCGCCGCCTAGATCCTCTAACACCAAAGTGTCTAAAGATACGTGCCCTGGTTCCGGCAAACCTTCGTACTCGAAAGTCTGAACCATTTTTTCTTGACCATATATACCGTGGAAAACGCCGTGGAAGGCAAACTCGCCATCCTCACCTTTATGAATATAGCGGTAGTTTCCGCCGGGTTTGAAGTCGTATTTTTCTACGATCATTTCGTACCTGCGCGGGCCAAGCCATTGTTTGATAAGTTCCGGATTGGTCCATGCCTGCCAGACTCTTGCACGCGGAGCATCAAATTCTCGCTCAACAGTTACTTCGCGTCCGCCGGGTGTTGCTGTAACCTTAGTTTGATTTGCCATAATAATTTACTCCTTTTTAAGCTTCTTCAAGTTCTTTAATGTTAATTTTGTGCATCTTAAACATCGCCTGCAGAGCTTTATCTGTTTTTAGCAGTTCGCCCATATTTTTCGGGATAATTTGCCAGGAAAAGCCGAATTTATCTTTGCACCAGCCGCATTGTTCCGATTCCGGGACGCTAGAGAGATTTTCCCAGAAGTAATCAATTTCTTCCTGGTCCTCACAATTAATTACGAATGAAACCGCTTCGTTAAATTTAAATAGCGGACCGCCATCTAAGCACATATAGCGCTGCCCTTCGAGCTCGAAGATTCCAGTTAAGACTTTGCCGTCCATGCCGGCCATCGGGCCTTCTTTTACACCCTCCGGGTAGCGTTTTATTGATACAATTTTAGATTCTTGTTTTTTATACGGCGCACCGTTAAAGACATCAACATAAAAGTTCATAGCCTCCTCGGCGTCTTTATCGAACCATAGTGATGGTATTATTTTTTGCATATTATTTCCTTTCTTGCTCTCTAATTAATAAATCATCCAACCGGCTAAAACGCTCCTCCCACAGCTGCCGATAGGCCTCTAAATAATCATCTGCTTCCTTTAGTGTTTGCGGCACAACGCTTACCATTTGCTCCTTACCCCTCCTTTGTTTGATTACTAAGTCCGCCCGTTCTAAAACTTTTACATGTTTAGAAATTGCGGCAAAAGTTAGATCGTACGGCTTCGCCAATTCACTAATAGATAGCGAGTCTTTAATGAGGCGCCTTAATATATCGCGGCGCGTAGGGTCCGAGAGTGAAGAGAAAATAGAGTCTAGCGATAAAGTTTGTTCAACCATATAGTTGAATGATAGTTTAAGAGTAGGTGTTTGTCAAGGCAAAATATTGCCAAAAAACTTAAGTTAATCTAAAGTTATATTTAATAAAGATGAGCAAAATAAAGCATCCAAAAGCAAGACACTCGCGGACCATTAAGAGCAGTTCAAAGTTTAGCCCGGTGTATGCAGTACTTGTTACCACGGCCGTAACTATAGCCGGAATAATACTCATAAGCGCCAGCTTGGCAGCAACTACTATCACCTTTTATGGGAAAATCCAGATACGGGTCCTTACTCCCAATGGCGCAGCGGCAATCCCTGGAACCCAGGTAGGCATACAAATGACATCTAATACAGGATGGATCTGCCGTATAGGAGGCACACCTGTCTGGAATGCCGCAAATGGCACAAACTATGCCACTACCGACGCTAACGGATGGGCAACTTTTGATTCTTGTATTACTTATCAAGGGGCATACTCAAGCTATACAGCAGCTCCGATTTATGCATCCAGCAATATTAGGTTAATGTCTACATCCCATGCAGGGTATACATCAACGGGTTGCTTATTTACTAGTATCGCGCCTGGCAGTCTTTTTATAGCTTCAGGTACAAAAGATCCTAACGGCACTGTTTTACCTCTTACCCAGCAAACTACATGCATGAACCCGCTTCCACCACCGCCGCCTCCGGCTCCAACTCCAGTGCCAACCCCAACACCGCCGCCTCCGGCTCCCGCTCCTTCGCCAACTCCATTGCCTAGCCCATCACCTGCGCACAGCACAAGCCCCAGCCCAACACCGACATCAAGTCCACCAACCCACATTAATCCGCCGGCATTAATAAAGAAAGTAACACCTCCTGCTGCACCGCCGCCTCCGGCTCCCGCCATCGTAAATGCCACTTCGGGCGATAGCATCCCCCCATCCGAACCGGGCAGCCCAACCGCCACAAGCAGCAATAACACCGTGGATGTTTCATGGTCTGCCGCAACAGATAATGTCGGCGTAGCAAACTATTTAATAGAACGCTCGACCGACCAAGATGACTGGCAAACGCTAAGCGCTAACCTTACAACTACTGACTTTGAAGACCTGCATGTAGTTAGTGGAATACATTACTATTATCGAATTAGGGCAATTGACACGGCGGGCAATGAGTCCCAGGGGGCATTTGCCGATATTGAATTAACTTCCGCTGAGGCCACCGCGCAAGCAAAGACTCCAATATCCGTAAAGAAAAGCTCAAGCACATCTAAGCAAATCATGGCTACGGCAGGAGTGCTCTTAGTCTTCCTCGCTTTGGGCGGCGGCGCATTCTGGTTTATCCGGCACCGAAACAACTTGAGCAATTATGACGACCAAGTTAGAGGGGAAACCATGGATCACGCTATTCAGACTGTAGAAGTTACTGCTCCGCACGAATCTGAATCACTAAAAGAGTTAGTAATGCACGATATGCATGCCAACAACCAAGAGCATACTAAGAAATAGTCGGCCAGGTGCCAGCCAGCAGGATAGCGATAAGTTTTTGTAACGTAATAATTCGCCTTAGGTGATATAGAAACTTAAAGTCTGGTCATTAACTATCACCATTTTCATCTTGTGACAAGATTAGGACTGAGTAGGGCCCAAGACTAATTTTTCCGCCGCCGTCTTTTACTTCTACTTCGGAGACTCCAATTTCTTCAAAATCCGGGCTGTAGCCTTTCCAGCTGCTATTAAACCGCACTTTCCAATTACCGTCAGTGGGGAAGTTAATCCAATAGTCAGATTGTGCCTTATTTGCAAAATTGATCGCCACAATTACATCATCTCCCGGGCCGCCTTGGTCCCAGCGATGATAAACTAATACTTTTTCGCCTTCGTTTAGATGCATAACATTAAACGACTGACTAACCAATCCTCGAGTGGAATCATACTGGTTCTTGCGAAGGGCAATTAAGTGCTTATGGGCTTCTACAATTCCGCGGAACTGCTCAGTGTTTTGCCAATTAAGCGCCTGCCAGTCGTTAAAGCTGCCACCTTCCATAAATTCCTGGCCGGCAAGCAGCATAGGAATCCCAGGAGCAGTCATAATAATAGCCGAGGCGAGCAGGGAACGCTTGCGCGCAAAAACATTCGATGAATCGCCGGGCGCAATTTCCTCGCTTAGGCGTGCGCCTCCGTTCGCGGCACTATCATGCGAATCGCTATAAATAATCCGCTCGTAAGCATCTGTGTTGTACCGGCGGGAGAGGGCATCGCAAATCGCTGTTAAATTGCGATTTGCATCATCAACTACATCAAGCGCATCGCGCAGTACTTGCGGAAAACCGACTTCCCACTGCGCGCCAAAGCCGGCTCCACCCATATCGACTTCTTTAGTAAGATACTCATTGCCGGAAACATCCTCTGCAATCGTTATTGAGTGCGGATTAATACCTTTAGCGACCGATGTTATTTCTTGCAAAAGGTCCCAGCCGTCGCTCAAATCGTTTGCCGGGTCGTTATTATGTCCCTTGACATTTCGAATATAAATCGTTGAATCAACACGCAGGCCGTCGAGGTGACAGTCGCGCATCCACATCCGCACATTATCAGTAATATATTGGCGCACTTCTAAGCGGCCAAAATCCGGACGCGTCGCTCCCCACGGCGTTTCTGCACGCCAATCATTATAAAAATATATTCCGCCGTGCCCGTCCTGGCTAAAACCGTCGAATTGCCAAAGATCCAGCGCACCGTCAGGGCCGAAGTGGTTATAAACCACATCCAAGATTACGCCAATCCCTTTTTGGTGCGCTTTTTTGACAAATTCTAAAAATTGGCGGCGCCCGCCATACAAAGTCTCAACAGAATAAATATAATCAGTCGCATAACCCCAGCCGCGGTCGTTGGCCATTGTACTGATCGGCATAAGCTCAACCATATTAACGCCAAGCTCTGCTAAATAATCCAATTTTGCAGCTGCCGTTTCGAAAGTTCCGGCGGTTGACGCATCAGGCCTGTTAAAAGTCCCTACATGAAGTTCGTAAATAACTTGCTCATTAAAGGTCGGCGCCTCAAAATGGTCGTCTTCCCAAGCAAAGGCGGAATCTACAACTACTGAATTTCCAGCCGCAGTAGTCATTTGCAGCGCGCGCGGGTCATTCCTAAACAACTCGCCGTTACCGGTGTTTATAACAAACTTATATTCTTGCCCGGCAAGTACCCCCGGAACCTCTACGGCCCAATGGCCGCTGTCCTCTTTTTGCATCGCAGTTTTAGACCAGTTATTAAAAGTACCTGTTAGGGCAACATCCTGCGCAAACGGCGCCCAAACCCTAAACATACAGCTATTGCCATGCAAAACGGCGCCCACTACTTTTTTGCCGGATTCATCCATAAGTATCTCTTTAAGACTTATTATAACCCGAGGCAATGAAAAGCTTAAGAAATTTAAAAATTGTGAAAATTATTATAGCCAATACATATAATGCGAGTAATATATTTGGATTGTAGGAAGGAGAATCTTTAACACATGAAATCGCATTTAATGTGGCACACTCTGCATAAAATGCCGCACAACGCTTCTTTAAGCGAAAAACTCAACTGGCACCTCGCACACATAAAAAATTGCTCATGCCGGACAGCCATACAGTCAAAAGCAGCGGACGAAATCAAGAGGTACATGGATAAGGATAAAGGTTTTAAATTTAGTATCTAATCGTCGTGAGGGTCTCCAGAATCAACACCCTTATATAGCTATAGCCATTGTTTTAAAATTTTACTAATACGCGGCATAAGCCCGAAGGTCATTAAGTACTTAAAGTATAAAAAAGGTAGCCTGTTAGAATTTTAACTTGATTTTTTGCCATAAATGGTATATAAGTAAGAAATGGCGCAACCAGAAGTAATTGATCTAAATACTATTGAACCTCCATTTTTGTCCGAGGAAGAATTTGGAGAAATACTTAAAAGTGCTGGATTATCAGAAGATGAACTAGTTATTAGCGCCCTAACACTTGCACGAAAAATTTACGCCGGCCGCACAAGAGATAGCGGCCGGCCTTTTTTTAATGAACATGTCTACCCGGTTGTTGCCAGGGTAGTGGAATATTTAGAACCAAAGGATGCGCCTAAGAAAGAACGTGCGCAAGTTGTAAGTGCTGCCGTGCTGCATGATGGCCTACAGCCAAGGAACAAAACACCAGAAGCGATTGATGAAGCATTCGGATTCCAAGAAGCAATTGTGAGCGAATTCGGCTATGGTAAGGTTTTCGATACAACTTACCACCAATCACGGATCCTTTCTAAAGGCACGCTAGGCAATGATGATGCTGTTGAAGATTTGTTTATGACAAAATTAGAGCGTGCAAGAGGATTCCCTGCAGGTGAATATTCTAGGGTGATAGAAGCTATTGATAGGATGAATAACTTGTTAAGCTCGATTGCAAATGCGCAAGCTTTACCGAATAAACTACAAAAATACGACCATAAGTCCAGAAAGAAAACTTTGCCCATCGTTGAAGAAATCGGGGACGAAAAACTTCTCAATGACTTCAACGCCATATTAGATCTAAGCGAAAGAGCTATGAGGCAGATGGGCATTATACCCCCGCAGACAAAAGCAGCTTAAAAATTGACTAAACCACCGCGCTTATGCTTGAATATGGTCAAGAAGCGCTTTTATGGCAAAAACAAAATCAATCACCAATTGGATGCAATCAACAGCCACTCGGGTTACGCGCATCCATTTTATTTATGTTGCCGTTTATGTTGCATCGATAATAATTTTTGATTCTTGGAACTTATTTACGCATGTAGAAATTGGCAATCGCTGGACTGCGGCTGGCATTCTACTAATCGTTAACACTATTTGCTGGTTTGTAGCGCGCATAAAATATTCTTCAGCGACAATTTATATGCTTTTAGTAATGGTCGTAGTTTTGGCTGATATTATTTTCGCCGCGGTTAATGTTTATTGGGAACGCGGGCTTGCAAGCAAAGCGGTCTCACTATTTGCGATTCCTCTGGCTACTTCCGCGACAATCAGAAGCCGCAGCGCTCTTCTTGCCACGGCATCTTTATGTACGGCCGCTTATTCTACGAGTGTTGTGCGCTATTACAATCTGCATTACGGCGAAAGTTTTAGAGTAGAACTCTATGGATATCTCGGCCTTTTTTGCGCCAGCTTCTTTATTGTGTCCGCACTCTTAATGGTAATTATTGCACCAAAAGACAATGTTTAAAAATATAATATAAAGTGCAAGCATAATCATAATATGCGATAATTCTTTTAATAGTTATGATACTGACTTTTGCTGCGCAGAATCTTAAGTTTGGCGGGCTCACAAATGACGACGGCCTGCCAGAAGACCGTTGGCCTGCTTTAGCTGAACGGATTAAAAATATAAACCCTAAGCCTGATTTTTTGTTATTGTCCGAAGCAAGGGATTGGGACAAAAATGGGCATCAAGCATTGGCTAGGGCGATGGAAGATTTAGATATGGATGCACTGCCGCTAGCACCATCAAAATCCGGCCAACCGGTAGCGCTATTATATAACCGCGAGACGGTAGGGAGATGGAAAAACTGGAATACGGGCTACTCACAAGAGCTGACTCAGAGTTTTGGTATTGGAGCTTTTGATGTTGGGCTACCTTCGCTTTTAAGTGTAGTGCCTGTTCACATCACTCCTTTCAGCAAAGATAAAGCCGTGGAAGAAGCCTCGCTAGTAGCTAGTAGGGCTTATCGCTATGGTCCTTTTGCAGTCATTGGAGGCGATGTCAATTATCCGCCCTCGCATGGCATAGATCCCAACTACAGCTTAATGAGGCCCTACAACTTTGCTTCTAGAACCGAAACAGAGAGCACGAGCGACAATCCCATACCTTATAAGCGTGTTGCCCAAGCATTTGAAAAGGCAGGCTATGGAGATGTAGCTTACGAAGTTTATAAAAATAACAATGATAGTTACTTCTTACAACATACTTGCAAAATGGAACGAATAGATCAATTTTGGGTTAGCAGTGCTCTAATACCAGCAGTTAAAAATTACTGGCTAGTTGATAGCCCAGCGGAAGCAAGCGATCACAAAGCAATAGTATTCCAGCTTGACACTAATCTCATCAATAAAATCGACCCGTGGTCGTACGATTAAAAACCGAGAAGTTTTCTTTTAAACGCATAATGCGCTCCACCAACAGCCAGACTGATAAACGAACCAAGCCCTAGCACATCGCCAACTCCTGTATTGGGTAGCACGGTAGCCTGCGGCTGCGGAGCAGGAGTAACTACAACAGGGGCAGGCGGCGGTGTAGTAGTGACCACGGTTGGCGGAGGCGTAACTTCGACACTTTGCTCTTGAGTTTGGGACTGAGTTACGGCAGGCGGAGGAGTCACAACTGCTTTCTTAGGGGTTTGAGCAGGTGTAACAGCTTGTGCTTGTTTTTTAACAACCGGTGTTGCTTTAACGGGATTACCGCAACTGGCAATGACAGCAAATTGGAACTGACCGCTCTTCATAACTACAAAAGCGGGCAGGGAACTTTGCTGGAAAGATGCACTTGGCGGCCGCATAAAGAAAGTTACACCGCCTACATTTTGTTTAGTACTGCCTGCCATATTCTGCATCCCTGCAGTAATCGCATCTTTAGCAACCTCCGTACCGTTAACCAGAACACGGCCTCCAGATGTAACCCTGCCCTCAACTGCGTTATTATCCATACCTGCAATATCAGACGAAGTTATACCAAAGTGGCTATATATAACACGGACATTTTTTTGATTGTTGTAGGCACTTTGTAGGCCGTTTACGGTTAGTGCACCGCAATTTATGACCGCATTGCTGTCGCAATCTCTACTAGAATTAATTGTTAATGCGCTTACCGGCCGCATAGAAAGAAGCGGCGTAAGACTAATAGTAATTATTCCAATAGCGCTTATAAATAATTTTGATATTGTAGAAACAGGTGTACGGGTAGTAAAAAGTCTCATAATCGGTCTCCTCGAGTTACAGATTTAGAATAATATACCATAAAGTTCGGTTGCAGTTAAATTAATTACATAGGATATTTATGGTTATGCTTGAGTATAACTAATCCGCTCAGCAACAATGCGCGCATATTTGTCGCTTACTAAATGTCCACTGCGAAGCGCGTGTAAATGAATGTTTTTTCTGCCTTGAAGCTTGCGTATATTATTTTTAATCAGCAATTGGTCGAGTGTTCCATAAAATATATCTATTGGACAATTTATGCGGATCAGATCCTGCACAACATTTTGCTTTTCTATACATTCTTCAAGGGATTTAGAAAAGGCCAGCCAAGTTTCGTCCGTAATAGAAAATGGATTATTTTTAAGGGCTAAAATTTTAAGTCCGCGTGCTCCATTTAGAGTAAATTTTTTGTGCAATCTAATATATTTATAGGCTTGGGCATATAAGGTATCACGCCAGATTTTACGCGCATTACGTACATCTTTTTTAGATAAATAAATTGGCGGGCTAAGCATAAAAAGATGCTTGATTTTATCCGGATGCTTTTTGGCATAATGCAGTGCAAGTAAGCCTCCCATGGAATGGCCGACTAAAACAAACGGTTCTTTTAGTTTGAGCCTAGAAATGGTGTAATGAATGTTTTTTACATGTTCCTCAGGCGTGTAGGCATACCAGCTCGGTTTTTGAGACTCGCCAAAGCCAATAAGGTCAATTGTTATACAGGTAAAATTACTCTTTAAATAAGGTATCAGGTGCTCCCAGCTCGCAGATGAAGTTGCAATACCATGTAGCAAAATAATAGTTGGACCGTTCCCAGTTTTTTTTATATGCAATTTATAGGGCCAGTTAAGCCACTCATGTAACTTAGAAATAAAATTTTCCACGCCACTATTTTAAACAGTTTTAAGCGGAGTTAATAGGGAATTTTTATTTTTATGTTTTTATATAAAAACATCTATCACCGAAAACACAAGAATTTATCCCCAGATATTCAACAAATAGTACAGAAAGTGTGTTTATGTAATCAATTTAACAGCAATCATAATGCTTTTGGCTTTATATAAAAACTATTAACTACTACTTTGGTAGTGATGTTCGTAGAGAGGAGGGTGCACTGAATATGATGCTTAGCGACAGTTTAGGCAAACGAACAAAAAACATCTATACAGTTATTAGAAACACTCTTTGGGATGTCGCTGCGATTGGTATTGGCCTTTCGCTTTTATTACTTTTAAGCATCCGCCACCTTAGTTCCAATAATTCCGCAAACACCTTATCCTCTAGCCATAATCATCAAAATTCATCAGAAGAAACTAGTAGTAATTCTTTGCAGCAAAACACCTCCGCTACCAAAGATGAAATTAATAACGTTAATTTAAGAGACAGCTCAGCTGGTCTTGATAGTGCGGAGGATAGCAACATGCATACTAATGTAAACGTTAATGGCGTAAATATTAACGCCCAAACTAACAGCTCAAACCCTAACCAATCAATCAATAAAACTATCACAAACGGTAATGGTAGTACGAACGTTTCTATTGAGCAGCATAGCAACACCACGGGTGAGGGTCAAAAGAATACCTCGTCCAGTGTGAATGTTAATTCCAATTCTTCATCGGGCAGTAATACCTCTATACACGTTGACCAACACACATCGGAAGGAGGCGGTTAAGTATGTAAAACCATGCGACTGATTTTTGACCGGCTACGGTAGAGATTTGGCAAACAGAATAAAAAATCTTTATAAGCCGGGTAAAAATCCCGGGAGGTAATATTAACTAATTTTAAACCCGCGTTTTGCACTTTGGATCCAATGCAAAAGGTGAGTTTTGGGGAAAGGAGTAACTCATGAAAAAGTTACTACGACTAGCTGCAGCTTCCGCTGTAAGCGCAAGCCTGACCACTGGTCTTGCTGCCGCGCAAACTGGCTCTATTGATACGACTGGGCCTAATTCATCTAACCATGTGCATGTAACAAGCACTAACAGGTTCCGACAAACCAACAATAACAATGTACGTGCAAGTGTCTACAATGATCAGTCTGCATATACAGGAAATGCTAGGGTGCAAAACAATACTAATGCGGGTGATGCTTCAACGGGCTCTGCTATGAACGACAATAGCACTAGCTTGTCTGCTACCATCAGCAACAGCTCCCCTGACTTAAGCAGCATGGGCGGCGGCGCAAGCGACCCAAGCGCCACAATGAGTACTACTGGTCCTAACTCAAGCAATACTATCAATGTGTCTAGCTCTAACACTGCAACCATAACCAACAATAACGATCTGTCTATTTGCAACACCAGCACGCAAACTGCTTCATCTGGTAATGCTACAGTGCAGAACAATACAAATGGTGGTTCTGCTTCAACTGGCGATGCCAGCAATACCAACAGCACCACAATCGACTTAAGCGTAAGCAACTAATTTAAAGCTTAAAATTTAAAGTTTGGCCAACTTAAACAATTAAACCAGCTTAAAAAAAATGCTAAAAGGGAGGCCCTTGGGAACCTAGCAAGGGCCTCCACTAGGAATAATTATTCTGAAATGACACTAATAGACTTATTGCAAAGGAGTAAACCAATCATGAAAAGAAGAATTACCCATATATTTATATCGCTGTTTTTGGTTTTTGCCTTTCCAATGAGCGTATTGGCAGATACTGCGCCTGATGGCACGACCACTACACCAACTGATACTGCAACGACACCAGCACCAGCACCGGCTCCAGAACCTGCTCCAACAGACACAACAAGCCCGCCGGCAACTGAACCTGCTCCAACACCAGCTCCGGCTCCTGCAGCCGCGCCCGCACAAGGCCCTTCATCGCCAACCGGTGATGATGCCAACACGTATACTTATAATTCGACTACAGGGCTGTGGGAAAATCCATACTATACTTGGGATCCGCTAACGCATCAAACAAGTCCCAAGACGCCGCAGCAATACAGCTATAATCCGTCTACTGGAATGTGGGACACAACCCAATATGTTTACAACGCTCCTTCTGGCACGTACGTTCCAAATGTTGTCTCGAGCCCAACAAATCCTGGCCAAACTTCCAGCCTTCAAGCAAATAATAGTCTTTCAAACACAGGTCCGGGTTCGACAAACACGCTAAATACAAGCGCTAATAACAATGCGGTTTTTGATCTTTTCTATAACGCTCAAATTAGCAATAACTTAAGCCAAAACGCGCAGTCAGGTTCTGCCGCAGTAACTGGAAATACAATTGGCGGCAGTGCGCTTAGTGGCAACGCAATGGACGTAATGAATGTAATTAACATGCTCAAAAGCAGTTTTGGTCTGCAGGATGCGGCAGACCTTATGACGTTTACCTCTAACATTAACGGCAATGTAGTTGGCGATCTTTATATTGATCCAAACCAACTTGGTCCGCAATCAGTAACTGTTAGCAATTCGAATATACAAAATGATGTAACAATTAATTCTAGAGGCAGCGGGCTGATCAATAATGACATCACATTGGGTGCTACGTCCGGCAACGCAACAGTTGATAGCAATACTAATGCCGGAGATGCTACAACTGGAAATGCCGCTGCAATTGCCAACATTGTAAATATGATCAATTCCGCGATCGCCGCAAATAAGTCGTTCCTCGGAGTAATAAATATTAACGGCAATTTAGACGGCGACATTTTACTGCCGCCAAACTTCCTTGACCAATTACTGGCGTCTAACGCACCTCATTCCACAGTTAATATATCTGATACTACAAACAACAACCTAGCGCTTAATAGCACAAATAACGAAACTATTAATAGTGACGTTAATCTTGCGGCCGCGTCCGGCAACGCGGATGTTGCTAACAATACAAATGCCAGTAGCGCCACTACAGGGTCAGCCAACACAAATTTAACTGTATTTAACCTCACTGGTAAACAAATTATCACCAAAGACAGCATTTTGGTGTTTGTGAATGTATTAGGACAATGGGTAGGCTTAATAATGAACGCGCCGGCCGGTACAACAGCAGCAGCCGTTGGCGGTAATGTTACAGAAAACAATACGCTTAATAATACTGCGGTTGTTAACTCTGATACCAATAATACAATCGCCAACAATATAAATTTAACATCTAGGAGCGGTGATGCGTCAGTTACCAACAATACTAATGCCGGAAACGCTAAAACAGGCGACGCTACAGCTAGCGCCAATATTGGCAACATTATTGATAGCCAGCTCTCGGCATCCGACTGGTTCGGCATTTTGTTCATCAATGTACTAGGGGTTTGGCATGGCAGCTTTGGTATTAATACAGATGCCGGAACTATAAAGCAACTTGAGCAAATAGCTACCACTGCAGCTGCCCCAGGAGGTGGCCCAGGCAGCACCGCAAAGGTAATGGCGTTCAGCTTTGTGCCAAAGAGCGGTGGATCAAGCGTCTACTCATCGCCTGGTGGTGTTTTTGCCCAGCCTACGAATGAAAATTCAAGCGGCAGCGAAAGCCATCCGGTAATACTTGCAAGCGCAACTAGTAGCGGAGGCGGATCCGCATCTGCTATTAACCAAAGTAGACCGCTTGGCAGCCACCACCAAAACATGTGGGTTATCCCAGCTGCAAGCTTTGCAGTAGTCATGTTTACTACCAGTGCCTTTGGCGGCAGCGGCGAACTATCCAACAAATTGCACGCTAGGCTGCTTTCGCGCAGATTGCAGAGAAGTTAATTTAATAATCTTTATTGGCAATATTAAATAAAAAAGCACGCAAATCATTGGTGATAGAAGGGACATTTTGAGCTTAGTAAAAAAAGCGAGGTGTTCGTCTGACCAAACATTAAGCACAATATAAAAAGCAGCTCCCACCCACAGCAGAACTAGCAAAGCTCTGTAGTGGCTGCTAAATGCCAGAAGAATAAAATATGATGCAATCAAAAACGCCCCTAAATATAAAACAGCAAATAGCTTTTTCCTCTGAATATTAAGAATTATGGGATTTTGCTGTGGCACAATAACGCTCGTAGCCGAATAGTAATCCAGTGAAGAATCCTGGAGCACAAACGGGCTG
>Ga0070679_100000899_pt1 | contig 25811 bp, 22 predicted proteins | sample KBSC63BmetaG_FD_65652 | JGI IMG/M metagenome (GOLD analysis project Ga0070679, IMG submission 65652) | Corn rhizosphere microbial communities from Kellogg Biological Station, Michigan, USA - KBS C6-3B metaG | ecosystem: Host-associated > Plants > Roots > Rhizosphere | place: USA: Michigan... | reverse complement strand
CGAGAACACGAGATCACCCACCGGCACGTTGCCCGCGTCGAACCGCGTGACGAATGGCGGCACGGTTCCAGGCGGCATGAACGCGCGCGCGCGGTTCACGTACGACACTACCTCGGACATCGCCTGCGACATGTCGGTGCCGGGATAGAACTGCAACTTGATGATCGCCGCGCCCTGGATCGACTTGGACTCGACGTGCTCGATCCCGGTGATGTAGAGGAAGTGGTACTCGTAGTAGTACGTGAGGAATCCTTCCATCTGCGCCGGGTCCATGCCGCCGTAGGGCTGCGCGACGTAGATCGTCGGAATGCCGAGGGTCGGGAAGATGTCGCGGGGCATACGGACGATCGCGAGCGTGGCGGCGAGCAGCATGGAGACCACCGCGATGACGATGGTGACCGGCCGTCGCAGGGCGAGTCGAACCAGTTTCACTCGTAACTCCTCGGCAAAATCGCTTGGAGCTTTGGGGGAGGCGGCGACACAGCCTTGGGGCGGGGCAAGGCCGACGTCGGCACGTGGATCGCGAGCTATCCACGTCCGTTATCGAATCGCGATATAGCTTACGACAGGTGTGGTGAGGCCGCAACCGCACTGACTTTGCGAAGCCCAAGGCACACTCGCATCCACGGAGCAAGGGCGATGGGCGTGTCGGAGAGCGTATCGCAGGGCGTCTCGCGGTGAGGCCGCGATGCAAGCGTAAGGGACGTCGCTACGGGTCCACATGCGCAACGAGAGCGACGATCTCCATTGTCATCAGCAATTGCACATGGACTTCGGTTTCATGCGCCTGTTCGCCTGCGCTTAGCGGACTTCGTGCCCGTAGCGGCCGGGTTTTTCTGTTTCGGGCGTTGCTTCGCGGGCTTGGCGCGCGCGGGCTCGAACAGCTCGCCGAACAGTTCCCAGACTCGTTGCTTTGCCGCCGCCAGCGCTTTGCGCCCGGCGGGTGTCGCCTCGTAGGTGCGGCGGAGTCGCGAGCCTTCGCCTTCCCGCGTCGACCGGAGATAGCCTTTTCGCTCGAGGCCGTGAAGAATGGGATAAAGTGTCCCAGGACTCAGGCGATAGCCGTGTCGGCCAAGCTCCTTGATCATCCGCAAGCCATACACCGCGCCTTCCTCAGCCGCGTGATGGAGAATGTGGAGTCGGATGAGTCCAGCGTAGAGATCCTTGTCGTCCATGAGGTGGGTGGATTCTTGAGGAGCGAGCAAGCCGAGCGCCGGTCAATCGTCGCGAAAGGCTTCGAGAACGGGCCGGGCGAGCAAGCGGAATACCTCATCCGCATCTCGCGCCGGACGCGGCTGAGGCAGGTCGATCCACCACTCGAGGGTGAGCAGGAAGGTGGACGTGATTTGTCGCGCGACGAGTGCGGGTGTCAGCGCTCGCAGGAGATTCTTCGTTCGACGGACACGTCGATCGTCTCTCGGGTGCCCTGTCACTCTCCCTCCTCGTCATTCCGGACAGTGTCGCGATTTTGTCCGGGAGTGGACGCGCGCAATCATCTGTCCTTCGTCGTGCTCTATGCGGCACATATGATCCAGCAAACGCGAACCACGGATCGACATGCCAATGAATGATACGACGACGTCCGCCCCGAAGAGTCTGGTCCTGCACTCGATGGCGGGTTACTACGACCTGCTTGCGTCGCTGCTGACGTTCGGGCGGGAACGTGAGCTCCGCGATCGTCTCGCGGAGCTGGCACAGCTTGCGCCAGGCGAGTCGGTCCTCGATGTCGGGTGTGGAACTGGAAGCCTTGCCATTCAAGCGAAGCGGCGGGTCGGTGAGACGGGCACCGTGGTCGGCGTCGATGCGTCACCGGAAATGATCGAGCAGGCGCGGCGAAAGGCCGCGCGCGCGAAAGCCGACATCATCTTTGAGGTGAGTCGGGCCGAGGCTCTGCCGTTTCCCGACGCGAGTGTTGACGTCGTGCTGAGCACCCTCATGATGCACCACCTCCCGCGCGCCGTGCGCCAGCTCTTCGCTGCGGAGATTCGCCGAGTGCTTCGCCCCGGCGGCCGAGTGCTCACAGTGGATTTCGAGAAGCCGGCGAACGGGCGCGGTGGCCTCATCTCGCGCTTTCATCGTCACGGTCATGTGCCACTCCGTGACATCGTCGACCTGCTCGATCGATCGGAATTGCGAGTGACGGAGCTGGGTTCGGTCGGCGTTTCCGATCTCCGATTTGCCCTCGCGAAAAAATCGTCGCTCGATGAGCAGAAAAGCGTCACGCCGCCGGGGGAGCGTTCAATGCCGCGTTTGCCTCGGCCACGGTGGCTCTTGCCAGCCTGTCTGATTGCGGTCGTTGCCGTGCACTTGATGGTCCTGCGCGGTTTGTGGGCGGCAGTTGCGCTCGGAAGCGTGGTGTTTGCGGCGGTCATCGTCGGTCTCGTCACACATGTGGGACTTGCGGGCGGCCTCTCGATGATCCGCCGGCGGCACGGGGGACACGGACGGCGATAACCGGCATCAGAAATCGAGGATCGCTCCCGAGCGTGGCATCGTCTTCGCCGAACCCGTCCGGGTGTTTGCAACCTCTCTGGTCCGCGCGGGCTCAACCAATGTTCGAGTACACGCTCTCGTCCAGGTGTTGCTCTTTGCCGCATTGCTGTGCCTCGTATCGAGTCGCTCGAGCAACGGTCAGAGGGGCGGTGATACCGCGATGGCCGCGATGCCGAGCATGGCCGCGCGACACGATGAAGATGGCCGGAGCACCGTTGGTTCCCGAGCCCCTCGGCATCTCGATGGACCGCGCCGGTTCGGGGACGACGTGGATTCCCGACGCGGTCTCGCTCCCGTCGAAGCATTTCATGGCCGGCGGTTGGGAGATGATGCTGCACGGGTTCGCATTCGGGCAGTACAACTGGCAGGGCGGGACGCGAGGCGCGTCCCAGGCCGGTTCGCTCAACTGGATCATGTTCATGGCGAGTCACGAGTTGTTCGGCGGCCGCGTTCAGCCGCGGACCATGCTCAGCCTCGACCCGTGGACCGTGACACCGCGCGGCTATCCGCTCCTGCTTCAGACGGGAGAAAGCTTCCACGGCGAACCGCTGCACGATCATCAGCATCCGCACGACTTCTGGATGGAGCTCGGCGCGACGTACGAGCGCGCCATATCGAAGACTCTGGGTTTCGAACTCTACGCCGCTCCGTCGGGCGAGCCGGCGCTCGGTCCCGTCGCGTTCATGCATCGCCCGTCTGCGATGGACAATCCAACGGCGCCGCTGGGCCATCACTGGCAGGACGCGACGCACGTCTCGTTCGGAGTGCTGACCGCCGGAATCTTCACGCACTGGTGGAAGCTCGAGGGATCCGTGTTCAACGGCCGCGAACCGGATGAGAATCGTTGGGACTTCGATCCGATCAAGCTCGACTCGTACACCGGACGTCTGACTGTGAATCCGGACTCGAACTGGGCGCTCTCGGCGGCGTACGGATATCTCGAGAGTCCCGAGGCGCACGACCCAACGCAGCCGGTTCACCGGATCACGGCGTCAGCGATGTACGGCAGGCCCCTCGGCTCGGCAGGCGAGTGGACCACGTCCTTTGTGTATGGCGCGAACAAGATGCCAGGCGTTCGTCTGTCGAACAGCGTGCTACTCGAATCCGAGGCGATACTCGACCACAGGAACACGGTCTTCGGCCGGCTCGAGACGATGCAGAAGACCGCCGACGAGCTCGTGCTCGACGTTTCTCCGTTCAACTTCGTCCCGGACCGCGAGTTCGGCATTGGCGCCGCGACACTCGGCTATATCCGCGAGATCGGTGGATTCTCGGGCGCGACGATCGGCCTTGGCGTTTCCGGAACGCTCAACGTCGTCCCCTCGGCGTTGATCGACGCGTACGGCTCGCGGACGCCACTGGGTGGTTTGGTGTTCCTGCGACGGCGTCCGACCATCAACGCCGGAGGCATGGCTGCTGGCGGGATGCACGTGGATCACGGCCGTCATTGATTACACGAGAATCAACGACGAAGCTCCCACCATGACCTTGGCAATCGCGCGGCCTCCGCACTCAAGCATTCCATCATTAGCACTTGCGAGTGATTTGATCTCGCGTCTAACGATGGATGACTTTTTGGCCTGCGCGTGAATTCCCGTCGCGCATCGACTCGCCCACGTTCCACGACGTGGCGTGCGAATCAACGAATGAGCGCAGGAGCGCCAGGAGCGAGCGTCAGTCCGGAAATCACCACAGTGGATAGCCGTTGGCGTAGTACCGCTTGACAGCCCAATCCGCCAAGCGCTCGAGGATCGAGACATCGTTCGCCAAAAGCCCGGTATCGAGCGCCATGGTTTTGATCGCGAGCACGACCCGTTCACACGGGATGCCCGATGCCTTCGTCGTGTCGACCGCCGCGTCGACGCGTCTTCGGAGCGACGCGAGCTCCGAGTCGGTAATCGGCGAACTTCTGGAGCCGAGCGCCGCACAGGCCGCCCGGAGATCTCCGATCGCCATGGGATTGTTCACGCAAACCTTCTGGGCAAAGGGATGAGTCGCCCCTGTCACACGGATGGGAGGGACAACAAACGCCGTGATAACAGCAAGCGGCGGGCCCAGGTGATTTGTCGATTCTGACGCGCAGCTGACATGCTGCGCCGGGCTCGGGTGTCAGCCGAGCAGCCCTGGAATGATCCGAGGCAATATCAGTGGGTCAGTAGATCGCGACCGAAACTGATCAACTGGGGCGTCGCTAGGCCCTCTCTTCAGCGACCGAGGCCACATGTCTCGCGACACGCCTTTGTACCACGTACCGGTCATCATCGTGACGACGGACGACGGAACGCTCTTCACATGCACCGTGTGCCAGCCGAGGAACACGTCCGACGCCTCGCAACGTTTTTGGCTTGTGATGGATCAACAGGGCGGAGAGTTCACCGGCCCGCCGTATGTCGCGAAGGAACACCCAGTCGAGACGCAACGGCGCATCAGTGAATGGTGGATGGCGCGCAAAAGCGCACCGGACGGAACGACAGGTGTATAGTGGCTGTGCTCCGACGTCCGACACTCGAGCGGATTCCAAAGGCTCGCGCACTCCGAAACGCCGGCCGCTCGCTACTGAGCTCTGGCGGAACCACGGGACGCTAACGCCTGCCCGTTTCGCCAGGCCGTTTTTCGTGGCGCACAACGGGAAGCTGAAATAACGGAGACTGCAGAGGAAATCAGCTCCGCAGCGCCTCCACCGGATCGATGCGTGCCGCGCGCAGCGCCGGGACCCAACACGCCAGCAGTCCGACGATCGCCATCACCAGCGACACTCCGGCGAGCGTCATCGGATCGTGCGGCTGCACGCCGAACAGCAGGCCCTGCATGAGACGCGACAACGACAGCGCGCCGATCACACCGATGACGAGCCCAAGGCCGACGAGCAGCCCGCCCTCGGAGACGATCATCCGTTGCACGCGTCCACCGTCCGCGCCGAGACTCATGCGAATGCCGATCTCGTTCGTGCGGGCGCTCACGGAGAACGCGAGCACGCCGGCGATGCCGACCGCGGCAACGATGAGCGCGAGCAAGCCGAACGACGACACGAGCATCGCGTTGAGCCGGCGAGGCGCGACGCTCTCGTCGCGAATCTGCGCGACCGTCATCACGTGCTCGAGCGGCTGCTGCGGCGCGATCTCACGCAGCGCCTTCGTCGCCGCCGGCGCCAGAGCTGCAGGGTCGCCCTTCGCGCGAATCACGAAGCCGCCCATCGGGAAATCACTCTGCGCGAACGGCGTGAACACCGCCGGCAGCGGCACCGCATCGAGACCGCCGTCCTTCGTGTTGCCGACGACGCCCACGACGGTGCGCCATTCATTCTCGGACATGCCGATGAACCGCAACACGTCGCCCGTCCACGCCACGCGCTGACCGATCGGATCCTTGTCGCCGAACAGCCGTTCGGCCATGGTCCTGTTGAGAATCACCACTTTCGCCGACGTCGCGTCGTCGTTGTCGGTGAACGCGCGGCCCTTCAGCAACGGAATCCCGGACGCCTGGAAATAGTCGGGGTTCGCCGTGCGATACTCGGCGTGCGGCTGTGCTTCACCGGGTGCGAGCTGATGCGTCTCGGCCTTGATGTCGAGCGTGATGCCCGAGGAACGCAACGGCATCGTCGAGCCGAGGCCGACCTCCTGGACACCCGGCAGCGACGCGAGTTGCTGCCGCATCCGTTGGTAGTCGCTGATCATCTCTTCCTTCTTCACGCCGTTGAAGTCCTTCGGGACTTCCATCGTCAGCATGTTCTCGCTCGTGAGCCCGGTGTTCACGACGGACAGTTGCTGCATCGTTCGCGTGAGCAGTCCCGCGCCGGTCAGGAGTATGACGGACGCCGCGACCTGCGCGATGACCAGCATCTGCTGCAGCCGCTGGCGCCGGACGTTCGTCGACCGTCGTGCGCCCGCCGACAGCGCCGCGCTCAACGTCGCCTCGCTCGCGAGGCTCGGCGCAAATGAGAGAATGATCGAAACGACGGTCGCGAGGAGCAGCGTGAACGCGAGCACGACTCCGTCGATGCGAATCTCGTCGGCGCGCGGGCTGTAGCGTGCCGCGAGCGCGGTCAGCATGCGCACGCCGCCGAAGGCGATGGCGAGCCCGAGCGTGCTGCCCATCAACGCGAGCAGCAGATTCTCGACGAGGAGCAGCTTGCGCAACCGCGCCACGCCCGCGCCGAGAGCGGCGCGCACCACGAGCTCGTGCTCGCGCCGCACGCCGCGCATGAGCGTGAGGTTCGCGACGTTGGCGCATGCGATGATCAGGACGAACGCGGCGGCGCCCATCAGCAGCCAGAGCGTGAGCCTCGCGTTCTGCCCGAGCACTTCGCGATACGGCGTGAGTGTTACCTGGTAGCCGGAGCCCGCATCGTAGAATTCCGGATATTGCTTGTGCACGCGGCCCGTGATGCCGGCGACTTCGGCGCGCGCCTGCTGGACGCTCGCCCCCGGCGCGAGGCGCGCGATCATCTCCGTCATGCGATGACTGCGCCCGGTGACCATCGTCGCGCTCAGGTGATGCTCACTATTCACCATGTTCATGAGCACGTCGATCTTCGCGGGGAAGTACGGCGCGGCCTGTAGAACGCCGACGACGGTGACCGCCTTTCCACCGACGCGCAGTGTCTTGCCGATGATCGACGGATCGCCGCCGAACTTCTTCTGCCAGTACTCGTGCGTCAGCATCATGACCGGCGCCGCACCGCGGCCGTCGTCCTGCGGCCCGAAGGCGCGGCCGACGACGGGCGACAGTCCCATCACGCTGAAGTAGTTTCCCGTCACGAGCCCGGCAGACAGCCGCTCGGCTTCGTGATCGCCAATGAGCGTGAAGGTGATCGGCGAGTACTCGGCGATTCCGCCGAGCGTCTTCGACGACTCGCGGAAGTCGTTGATCTCGGGCACTGAGAACGCGATGTTCTCGCCCCCGGGTCCGTTGTTCGACTGGCGCAGATACACCAAGCGGTCGCCGTCGCGATTCGGCAGCGGACGAAGCATCACGCCGCGCACGACGCTGAAGATCGCGGTGTTCGCGCCGATGCCGAGGCCGAGCGTCACGATGACGGCGAGGGCGAAGCCGCGCGAGCGGGCGAGGCTGCGAAGCGCGAAGCGAAGATCCGACATGAGCATTGGACGTTACCTAGGCTTTCGTCGCGGTTTCCGCGGCACTCCGACCGGAGGTGGGGAGCGCCAAAGTGACAAGCAATTGCCAACCTAGAACTTGATTTTCGCGATTTCTTTATTCGGCGTAAATCCTTCGCCGAAGTCCGCGATCTCCATCAGCCGCCGAATTTCGACGACGCCCTTGCCGTTCGATGCGTCCTGCGGCGCGTTTTTTACCCACTCGATCGCTTCTTCCATCGAGTCGACCTTGATGATGCAAAAGCCGGCGATCATCTCTTTCGTCTCGGTGAACGGACCATCGATGATCGTGCGCTCGTCACCGTCGAACTCGACGCGCGTGCTCTTTGGGGTGAGTCCCTCGGCCGCGAGGAGGATGCCTGCCTTGATGGCCTTTTCGTTGTACTGCTGCATCGCCACAAACGCTTCTGGCTTCGGCGGAGGACCCTGTTGGGATTCCTTCGTCGTCATGGCCATGACAAGAAAACGCATCACTCCTCCTGAATTCGGTTCGCCTCGGTCGCCGCGCGCTTCGGGGCCTCACCACTACGTCGAACGAGACCGGCCAAAATCGACATGCATTTAAGAAAAATCGCAAGCTGTAGTGTTCAAATGACTTAGCGCCATCGCCCCCGCCCATGGTTGAGGCGCGCCCGCGCTACGAGTGGATCAGCTCGTGCCGCTCCAACATGCCGACGAACTGCTCAATTTTCTTCGCGCGCGTCTCGGCGCGTTTCACCGTCTGGATCCGGAACAGGATGGCGTATCGGTTCGTGCTGTTCAGGGTCGCGAAAAACGCCTTCGCTTTCGGGTGTGCATCCAGCGCGCGCTGAAGATCGTCCGGCACGCCGGCGGTTCGATGCGAGTCGTAGGCGGAGTCCCACTGACCGTTCGCTTTCGCGCGGTCCACGGCTTCGAGGCCGGGTGACTGCATGCGGCCGCTCTCGACGAGACGCTGCACTTTCTCGCGGTTGATCTTCGACCAGATGCTTCGCTTGCCGCGTGGCGTGAACTTCTGGAGCCAGGTCGCGTCGTCGAATGCCTTCTTTTGCCCGTCGATCCACCCATAGCAGAGCGCGACGTCGAGCGCCTCGGCGTACGACACGGATTTGACGTTCGACCCTGCTTTGGCGATCCGCAGCCACAGGCCGGCGGACTTGGCGTGCTGCTTGGCGAGCCACGCTTCCCATGCCGCGTCATCCTTGAACAGTCGCACCGGCAGTTCGGCGGGTTTGGAGTTGGCCATGAGTGGAAAGCTATCGAACGCGGGGCGGGTGCGGCGAGCGGACGGCAATTCCCGCTCACGCGTGAGCGCGTCCGTAGTGGAGAATGGGCGTGGCTCGCCAAATCTGGGCGACCAGCCAATGAATGCCTCGGGTGCTTCTGCAGGGTGGACGTCTTCGGTTCGACGCCGCCCGGCCCTCTGCAACCCGTTGTTAGACAAGTAGGAAGAAAGCGGACTCCGAACTTGGGCTGCGGCGATCACTTGCCGAATTCTGAGTGATCGCAGTGGAAACAGCGATGCGTGCGAAGAACGAACACGGACCATCCTGCTAGCAAGTCGAATCGATAAGGGTTCCGAATCAGGCTTGCGATGCCGTCGGAGTTACGTCATATCTTAAGAGCCATCAGGGTGTTCCCCAACGAACAGCGCGAGACCATAGTCTCGCCGTGCGTCGATGTTTGAGGGCCGAGTAGCCGTGGCCGAATTCCCGCAGCTCTCAGTTATTCGCTCGTCGCGGTGCTTCGCAATCGACGCGAGGAGCTGTCCCCGTACGAGGCTGCGTATCTCGATCTGCTGTCGTGTGTCATAGACGACGGCCACGCGGATCAATGCATCGAGCACACGCGTGCGATGCGACGTGCGGCGCCACGGTCACAGTTCGCGGCGTATATGGAGGCGATCACTGTTCGTCAGTTCAATCGGCCAGTCGCCGCGGAGTCCGTGTTTCGTTCGCTCGATCGGCGGGGCGGGGAACTGCGCGGCCGCCGGTTCGTGTTCTCCACTACGCCAGTACCGAGTTGCAACTCGGTCACGACTCGCTGGCGTTGTCGCTCGCGCACGAAGGAGACTCCCCCTCGTTGGTCGCCGCAGCGCATTTCTGTACTTCGAGTTGGCTGCACTCGCGCACATGCGCCGTTTCGACGAGATGAATCACCCCTTCGACTCCGGTGCAGGCCGAATCACCGGAGCGTCAAGCCACCGTGTTCCCCACGACGGCGTCGGTGTTGTACGTGCTCCGTCATCAAGGTGACTCGGTGCAAGCCGCCGCGTTTGGCGGCCGTCTCATCGCGGCACTCGCGTCACGAACATCAAGTGAGGCGAATTCGCCCAAGGGTCGGGGGACCGCGCTGTGCTCCTCACGGCGATGCATCGATGGCAGGAACTCGACGCATTGACGGACTCGATGACTCGCTCCGGCGACGATCGAGTTCCGACGCTCGAAGCGCGCGGTGTCGCGCTCGCCGCACTCGGGCGTCGTGCGGCGGCAATGGCGGTCGCCGGCCAATTGGAGCATCCGACCCGCCCCGTCGGGGCCCATGGATGACTGTTGGCTGGCATGGACAGTGTGTCGGACGGCGTCTCGCGCGACGATCCTTGCAATGCTCGGCAGCGTGCGGAAGCGGCAGCGCTGCTCGAGGATCGTATGTATCCTAACTTTGTCACCTCGTTCGACGATTGGGGCTCCTGGCATCAGCCGCTGCAGAGCGCCGCGCCGGTTTGCATTCTCCGACGCCACGCCAGCCGTTCACACGAACATGCCGCCGTGTCGCGAGAACTGCTGGCCCATTGGGTATAATACTGATATTGAGGTGCACTCAACGAGTAGAAGCGTACATCCTCGCCAATGCCTACGATCGCGAAATATATGTTCCCCTCAACTCTTCACGGGAAGGTAAAAGTATGTGTTTTACGAGCCTCATTGCTCGGCAACGAGGCTCGTGAAGGCCGCGCGCGCCGGCCTGCATCGCGCCGAGATGTCGCTCGACGAGGAGACGCGGGCGCGATCGCAGCACGCCCGAGCAATCAGTTCGCGATGATCAACAACGGATGGCGCAGCCGAACGCGAGTTGTTGAGCGCCCAAGCCGAGGTACAAGGTCAGGCGCGCCGCAGTCGAACGTGCGCGACAAGATGCTGACATCGCCAACTCGGCGATGCGAGATGCCGAGCGCACGGTGGCGGTCGCGCGCTCGCGTCGTCGGTAGCGGCGAATTGAACTAACCCTAGCCACCAGTGTGCGTCGTGCCGCCAAAGAGATGCGGTCTGATTGTACCAAACTCGATTCGTCCACGAGCCACATTGCGCTGAACACCGGTACCATTGCAACTCTCACTCGGCGATGGTAAGCGGAACTCGCGAAACAAGCGTCCAGCCCGGGCGCGCCAGGGAGAGAATATACTCATAATTCGCCTTCCGAAAGCCGTCCGGACCAACGGAAATTTGGCTTACGCGAACTGCCTCGTAGGAATGCAACTTCGCTGGCGCGTGAGGGCTCGTTGACCGTGGCAATCCGATCACGATGAATACGAAGTGTTCGCGTGGGCAAGCGCGATGCTCGGAGTGGTCAGGTTTCGCCGCCAGCATGCCGGCACAGCCTTTGGGTATCTCCACGGAGGCGGCCGCCACGCCCTGTTTCGCCAGGACATCACGGCGCATCTCGACCAGACGCGGCGCATCCACCCAGCCTAGGGGCCCGCCATCCTCTTGTTCCGGTGGGCCCCCGATGCGCGGATCGATACGGAGCGGGCCTGTCGTCGAATCGGTGACGACACGTACAACCGCAGCAAAGAACGATGTGTCGGAATCGAAACTCACGTCGTTCACAACCCTCGATCGGTGCCCCACGCAACCTATGACTAGACCGCACGACGCGACCGCAACAATGATTCGGGTTTCGTGACCTGGCTGCCTCATCTCAACCCCCAGACGGAGTTTCCACATCGTCCGACGCAATTCTGTGTTCGATTTTGAAGACCTCCCCTTTGAGGCCGGAACCCCGCTCATGAGGTGAATCCCTGACAGAGTTCTGTGTTCGGTGTGAAGATACCTTCCCCAAGATTTGGCGCGCCGTTCACGAGATGATCAAGCTCATGCGCGAGGACTTGCTGCAGATCGCGTTTCACGTACGCCCCTCTGTAAGCACTGTATTGGGTGGTCGCATCTTGATAGGTCCACCAGAGGTCCACAAAACGCATCTCCAGAGTGACCCACGCACTGTGACCTTTTGCTCAGCCTAGCGTCGGGGTCGCGCCGTTCGTGCGCGAAAAGCCGCCAAGATTTGCAATACTCGGGTCGGTTTTTGTCGTAAAGATGCGAACGTGACCAGTGTCTGAGTCATCCGCGAGCATCGTGTCGCCCACGAACCCGTCGATACCAGCGCTCTGTGAAGCATTCAACGGCAGCGCGGCGATGGTGTTGTTGATGGGCGCAGTCGGCATGATGCTCACGCTTCGACGGTTGGCGACGACGCCGCGCGGCTGGGAGCGGATCTGCGTCGCATGGATGGCGACGACTTCGGCGCGATGAACATGCACGCGGGACGCGGGCGGCTCGTCACGACGGCTGATCGCGACAGCGCTCCGCCGGTCGCGATCGTGAGTTGCGCGTTCGTCAAACAATATCTCCATGACGCCGAGCCGATTGGCCAACGCATTCGGCGCGGCCAGCCAACGAATCTCTGGCTCACGATCGTCGGGTCGTGCCAGACGTCACGGATAGAGGCGTCGGTGTCGAAGTCGGACCGACCTTGCATGTCCCGTATCAGCAGAGCTCTGGTGACTCGTTCGTACTGGTGCTCGAGACCAATCAACCGGCTGCGCGCATCGAGCGTGCCGTTCGTGCGGGTGTCGCACCCATCGACCGCGCCGCGCACTGGACCGATTGGTCGCTTTGACGCAACTACTCTCGGAATCCGTTGGGCAGGAGCGGTTCGAGGCGGTCGTGACCGGCATGCTGGCAATCCTGGCGATGCTCCTCGCCGCGACGGGCATCTTCGGCGTGACTGTGTTTCTAGTGACCGAAAGAACGCGCGAAATGGCGGTTCGCCTTGCTCTCGGGGCGAACGTCGCGCGCGTCGTTCGCGTCGTTGTGCTCGACGACGTGCGGTGGATTGCATCGGCATGCCTTGCGGGCCCTTTTCTCACGCAGGCATTTGTCCAAGCTGGCACAGCACTTCGCGCCGCAGCTTACGCCACCGAGTAGCTTGATACCGGTCGTGATTGTGTGTGGGCTCTTGCTGATCGGGATTATCGCATCGGAATTGCCTGCGCTGCGGATCCGGCGGATTCGCTGCCGAAGTGCTGCGCAGCGGTCGACCAAACACTTCATCCAAGATCAGTATGAGCATCGCGAGAATCGCGCTCGCCAATCTCCGCTATCCAGCCACGCCCGACGACTCGGTGACGCTGGCGCAGGCCGCGCTCGCCGATGCCGCACGCCGCGGTGCATCTGTGATCTGTTTTCCAGAAGTGTATGTCCCAGGGTATCGAAAACCGGGCGAGACGTATCCGCCGATCGATATGTCTTTTCTCGAGCGTGCCTGGGAAGCCATCGCGCATTCGGCGCGCGAAGCGAACATCACCGTCGTACTCGGCACCGAACGGATCGTGGATGGCGAAGCGCGCATCACGACGCTCATCATCAACGCCGACGGTCGTCACGCGGGATTCCAGGACAAGGTGCAACTCGATCCGACCGAGGAATCCATCTATTTGCCCGGCGCGGGTCGTCGCGTCTTCGAGTCGGGAGCGTTGCGGTTCGGCGTATCGATCTGCCACGAAGGATTTCGATATCCGGAAACCGTTCGGTGGCCGGCGCGCAACGGTGCGCACGTCGTCTTTCATCCGCATTTCTCCTGGGCCGAGGCCGACAGCTTTCGGCCGACGACGTTCGCCGACGCGCGAAATACGTTTCACGAAAAGGCCGTGTTGTGTCGTGCAGCGGAGAACACCTGCTTCGTCGCGAGCGTCAACTATGCGACCGACGGATCACCCACGACATCGGCCGTCGCGCGTCCGGACGGAAGCGTGTTGGCGTGGCAGCCCTACGGCGAAGAAGGATTGCTGATCGTGGACATCGAGACGAGCGAGGCGACAGGACTGCTTGCGTCGCGGCATCGGCCGACGTAGTTGGCGATGGCCTCCGCTCCCCTGGTGCTCGTCAAGTCGACGGGGGCACTCCGGATTGCTCGATTCCAGAACCTCGGCGACGATGGCCATCGAGTGCCCTGGGCCGGAAATCGTTCCGGGACCGTCGGCAAGTATTTGGCAATGGCTATCGCCAGCCAAGAGCAGGCGCGACGTGCGTGAGGATTGATTCAATGACGTGCGCATTGTATTCGACACCGAGCGTATTGGGCACAGTCAACAGGAGCGTATCAGCTTCCGCGATGGCCTCATCCCCTCTCAGTTGTTCCACTAAGACCTCTGGCTCAGCAGCGTACGTTCGACCAAACACGGCTCGCATATTGTCGATCACGCCGATGTGGTCACTACTGTCGTCCCGGCCGAAGTAGGCGCGGTCGCGATCGTCCATCAACGCGAAGATGGATCGAGACACCGAGACGCGCGGCACGCGCGTATGCCCGGCATCGGCCCACGTTTGCCGGAAAAGTCGAATCTGGCGAGCCTGCTGGATGTGAAACGGCTCGCCCGACTCGTCTGCCTTCAGTGTGGAGCTTTGCAGGTTCATCCCATGTTGCGCGGTCCAGATCGCCGTCGCGTTGGACGCCGAGCCCCACCAGATGCGATCGCGCAGTCCCGCCGAATAGGGTTCGAGGCGAAGCAGCCCAGGCGGGTTCGGAAACATCGGCCGTGGGTTGGGTCGGGCGAATCCTTCTCCTTTCAGGAGCTCGAGAAACACCTCGCCGTGCCGCCGGCCCAAATCCGCGTCGGTTCCGCCCTCCGGCGGCGCGTAGCCGAAGTGACGCCAACCTTCGATGACTTGCTCTGGCGAGCCGCGGCTGATCCCGAGCTGGAGCCGGCCGTTGCTGATCAGATCGGCCGCGCCCGCGTCTTCGGCCATGTAGAACGGATTCTCATACCGCATGTCGATGACGGCCGTGCCGATCTCGATGCGACTCGTCCTGGCGCCGACGGCCGCGAGGAGCGGGAATGGTGACGCGAGCTGCTGCGCGAAATGATGGACGCGAAAGTATGCGCCGTCCGCGCCAAGCTGCTCTGCCGCCACCGCCAGCTCGATCGATTGCTGTAGAACATCCCGCGCTGACCGTGCGGCTGATTGGCGCGATGCGCTCCAATGACCAAACGATAAAAAGCCGATCTTTTTCATGAAGCTCAGCGGAGTCGATGTGGCGAATGAAGCCGAGTTGACGCGCGCACTGTGCTCGGCGTTTGGGAACGAAGTCTACCGGAGGCGACAACACGCGGTCCACTCACGACAAGCCGGGGTATTCAGTCCCCGTGGCCGCCATTCTTGCAGACGAGTGCAACGAGGGCTGGTCCCAAGCCACCCGCGCATGAGGGCTCCCCGTGTCGAAGTCTCGTCGTCGGCGCAGGACAAACGTCGACGAGGTCGACTTCGCGGCGCTGTTCCACCGCTTCGAGCATGAGTACGGCCCCGCGTATCGGCGACTCGCTGCGCAGCTCCGGGAGAGTTATCCCGAGATCACCAAGCACGGCAGACGAACGGGACGAGCGCTGCGCAATATCTGCTTCTTCATCTGGTGTTCCTGCCGCGACGGTGACGAGGCGCTCATCCCGACGCTGTTCCGCGCCGCGGTGCTGCTCTCTGCTCAGGACGACTACTACGACAATCCGCGCATTCGCGACGAGCAGAAAGAGTCATTTTGCTCGGCGATCAATCATGCCCTGAGGAGCAACTCCTTCCAGGCGGATGACGAGCGGAGCCCGCAGCGTCGAGATCTTGCTTGCCTTTGGTCCTACGTCGCAGGAGCAATCCCACGACGCGCATCATGGATCCGTTCCTATTGGATCGACACGGCGTGCAAGCTGAACGACGCCATGGCGGCGGAGAACCGGGCGGTCCGGAAACCGACGATCACGTACGAGGAATACATGAGCACGGCCGTCCACAGCATCGGGATGGTTTTCATTTGGGCCACGTACCTCGCGCATGAGCATGTGCGCATGACCACGGTGCGCGAAATGGCCCCGGTTCTGCTCCAAGGTGCTAGAGTCGTGCGCTGGAGCAACGACCTGGCGAGCTACCGCCAACGTACGAAGACAAAGAACGCAGTGACCCTCGTGGGAGGCAGAACCCCGAGAGTTCGGATCCTCCGGCTCGTGATGCAGGAGAGCCGCGCGTTCCGCCAGCGCGTCGAAGCGCTGGATGTCGGACCGCATGTTCGCGCCGTCCTGCTGCACTCGATGAGTTTCTTGCGAGAGTTCTATCAGCGGTCCGACTTCCACCGCGGACCCGCCTGGTAGCATGCGGAGCATGCCGAACACGATGCCGCGTGGGCTGCTCCGTCTCGAGAGCGACCTGGTCGTCGTGTTTGCGGCGCTAGGGTTCGCGATGGCCGTGTGGGTTTATCAGGCCAACCCTCGCGAGCGAGAGAATCAGGGCTTTTCGCTCATGGTGCTCTCGATCGTGGCGTGGGTGTCGTGCTATCACCTGGCGCAATTCGGCCATTCGACGTTCTGGTTCCGTCTGGCCGCATTCGCGGTGTTCATGTTTTTCGTCACATACTACTTCTTCATCGTCGAGTGGTTTCTCGGCAAAAGCGAACAGCCGTACCGGATCCTTGGAATCGGCATCCTGCTCTATGGCGTGGTCATGGGCGGGTTGGCCCTCACTACGGACACGGTCGTCAGCGGCAGCGTAATCGCGGGCTCGACGACTCGGCCAGTCTTCGGGGTCGCGGGGAGATGGGAGTTTTATGGATTCGTCATTGTTCTGACCCTCCTCATCAACTGGGTTCTGATGAGGGAGTACGTTCGATTTCCCAGGGAGCGTCGTGCCAAGCTCCAGTACTTTTTGATTGGCCTGCTGTTGTTCGCCGGCTTCAACATCGTGTTCAACGTGGTGCTGCCGCTCGCGTTCGATGTCTACGGATACTACGCGATCGGCAACTATTCGGTGGGATTCCTGCTGGGCTTCACCGCGTACGCGATCGTGCAGCGGGAATTGTTCGGGGTCCGGGCCCTGCTGGCGGCGATCTTCGTCGCGACGGTCGGCGTGTTTCAGGCGATCGACCTCATCCTGTTCACCGACTATGCCGCGATTCAGGCGTTCAAGGCCGCCGTGCTCGTGCTCATCCTCTGCTTCGGCTTCGTTCTCGTGCGCAGCGTGCAGCGCGAGGTCCACCAGCGCGAGAAACTTCAGGACATCGCAGAGGAGCTCCGCCGTTCGGACGAGGCGAAGACGGAGTTCATCTCGATCGTTTCACATCAGCTCCGGACGCCGCTGAATACCATCAAAGGATATCTCTCCCTGTTCCTGGAAGGCGTCTATGGAAAGCTGGACGCAGACAAGCGGCAACCCATGGAGCGACTCTACCGATCCAGCGAGCGGCTCATCCACCTCGTGAACGACCTGTTGGGCATTTCGCGGATCCAGATGGGGCGGATCGCGCTCGACATGGGAGAGGTCGATCTCTGCGAGGTGGTGCAGAGCATCGTAGACGAGTTCGGCGCGGTCGCCGAAGAGAAGGGCATAGGACTGCACGCGTCCTGTCCTCCCGGCGGCGTGCCACTGATAGCGGGAGACAAACAGAAGCTGCGCGACTCCGTGCTCAACGTCGTAGACAACGCGATCCGCTACACCGACAAGGGCAGCGTGGACGTGTCCCTGCGCCGGGACGTCAACGACCTCGTTGTTCGCGTGCAGGACACTGGGCCCGGGCTCGACGCCGACGAGGCGCGGATGCTCTTCGAGAGTTTCCAGCGGGGGCAGGTCGGCCGAAAGCACTGGGCGGAAGGCTCCGGCCTCGGACTCTACATCGCGAAGGAGTTCGTCACGCTGCACAGTGGAGCGATCTGGGCCGAAAGCGCTGGGAAGGGCCTCGGTACCAGCTTCTTCATCCGCATTCCACTCGATGCGAAAAAGCTGGCCGCGTAGCACGCAAGCGACGCGTTGCGGATGAGGACCAGTGTGCTTTTCCGCGGCCGCTAGTTTCACCGCCGCCGGTGCGCTCGCCGCGCTCGGGGGAGTGTCGATAGCGGCCGCCGCCGAAAAGCGCGCGACGCTCTTCGCCGCGGTGCCGCTCGGCTTTGCTGTGCAGCAGGTCGCGGAGGGCGTCGTCTGGCTCACGATCGATGCACCGGCGCACCACGTCCTGCATCGAGCGGCGGTGTTCACCTTTCTCTTCTTCGCGCTCGTGGTCTGGCCGACGTGGATTCCGGTCGCCGTCGGCCAAGCGGAGCGTGACGAGGCACGCCGTCGATGGCTCGGCCGGCTAACGTGGATGGGCGTTGCCGTCTCCGCGGTCGCGCTCGTGCTGCTCCTGGGATGGGAGCCGCACGCGCGCGTGGATGAACACAGCCTACGCTACTCCTTCGGCGCCGAATCGGGCGAGCTCGTGCACATATTGCTCGTCGCCGCCTACGTGGTGCCCACGCTCGGGCCGTTCTTCATCTCGACGATCAACCTGTCGAACGTCTTCGGTGGCGCGCTCATCGTCTCGATGATCGCGGCGCTCGTGATCCGACACGACGCACTGACGTCGGTCTGGTGCTTCTTCGCCGCGGTGTTGAGCACCATCGTGCTCGTCTCAGTGTGGCGCCGCCCGAAGCAAAGCAGAGCGCACTCCTGACCGACGGTGCTTCAGTATCCGCCGCTCTTGTGCGGCGGTCCGAGGTACGGAAATTCGGAGAGCAGGTCGTCGTGGGCTCGCGTGTTGTCCGTCTTCACTTTGCCATTCGTGAAGAGCGGGAGGAAATAGTCGACGACGCTGTCCGTGAGCAGCCGCCCATTCGTGGGATACTTTGCTGGTCGCGTCGGATCGTAGGGGAGAATGTCTGGCAGCATTGTTTCCGCCACGCGCCGCGCCTCGTCGGGCGTGTATCCGCCGCTATGCTCGAGCGAGTGCGCGAAGGTGGCGATGAATCGTCTGTCGTCGGCGGGTTCTCCGGCGAGATACGCGTTTCGATCGTCGCCCGGAAGAAAAGGCGTTTGCTGCGCTCGCGCGCCGCGCTCTGCTTGCACCCACGTTCCGGTACTGCCGTCCACGGTGCGCGCCCACAGGCGAACCGGTCCCGATCCCAGCTCGGAGTTGGGTAGCTCGAGCACGATGCCGCAGATGTCCTTGTCGGCGAAATAGTCCTTGCCCGTGAAACGCAGATTGTTGAGCGCGCCTTCGACGTCGAAGAAGAATGGATCACTGCGCCACCCCGCAAAGAACCGGCAGTCGCCGGCCTCTGTGATCTGCGCCTCCCGGCCCGTCGACACCGGCGCGTTCTCGACGATGATTGTTCCGATATCGCCGATGCCTGTGGCGGCGTCGCCATCGGCTCTGCGCCACGTGGCGGTCTGCTTCCCGTTGTGCACTGGCGAGAACCGGAACCGATAGGCGATGTCGGCAACGTCGTCGCCATTCGTGTCGATCTTGATCTCGTATATGGCGTCGGGAGAAAAGGGATCGGTCGTCGTCGGACCAGGCGGCTTCACGTTGACGGACGGGTGCACGTCCATGATCAGCACCGAAGCGTTCTTTCCGCCAGGTTTCGGGAACGCGAACAAATCGGTGAAGTCCAGACGGGCGTCGTCATGCGGCGAGCCGAACTCGGGGCCGGAATAGTGATGTGACATGGCGGGGAAAGTGCCGCGAAACACACGCGACACAATTGGCCCAAGGGACCACTTCGTGTTGTGCGCTCGGCTACGCGAATGGTCTGCCGACCTCTACAGGCCAATGTCGCTCGCGGCTATGTGAAAAGAGTACTGAGAAAAGTAGAACTTGCTTTTCAGCCGCGTTCCGGACGCCGGCGCTCCTCGATGATCCGAGCGACTTCACGATCGCGTGGATGCCCCGACATGCTGAGCCCATCGACGACACCGGCGGCGTCGGCGTCCGACCGGTTCTGACTCATCTTCCATTTGCCTTCCAGGCGATCGATCTGAAGATGCAACCCGACGATCGCCTTCATCTGCGCCGCGATGTAATCATTGGGCGCATCGCTGACGTGCCATGGATCAGCGCGACCAGATTCGTGCTCGTGCGTGAGTCCGTCGAGGTGATGCCGCAGATCCTGCGGATCATCGAACGCGCGCAGCGTGCAGTAGGCGTGGACGGCGACATAATTCCAGGTTGGAACGACGCGTCCGGTTTCTTCCTTGCTCCGATACCACGTCGGCGTGATGTACGCGTCGGGTCCCAGGAACATCACCAGTGCGGGAACGCCATCGGCGCCGAGCACACGCGCGTGCGGATTGGCGCGCGCGAGATGTCCAAAGAGCGTTCCACTCGGGCCGGTGTTGCGGTCCAGCACGAGTGGAAGATGGGTCGCGATCAGTCCGTCCGTCGGGCTGGTCGTGACGAGGGTGGCGAGGGGATGCGCCGCGATGAAGGCGAACAGCGCGGCAACGTCACGCTCGGCGAAGGAGCTCGGGATGTACATGACGCCGAGACTCAATTCACCGAGGTGGCGACCCGGATCGGGTGAGCAGTGCCCGCTCGAGATATGTGGCCTTTCCATCGGCCTTGGTCAGATACACCACGTCGTGTGGTCCGAATCCCACGAGCACATGATCCTTCGGGAGCTGCACCCGCTCGATGATCTCGCCTGTTCGACTCACGACATCGTACGTCAATCCGTTCGCCACGTTCGTCGACGTCGTCGGCAGGATCCAGACATGCGCGTCGCGATCGGCGAGCACTGACCCTGGCTGGATGGGCGGCCAGAACTGCGGGAACTCGCTGTCTGGCACGATGCTCAAGTCCACGCTGATCTTGGGTCCACCGGCGGCTGTCTGTTGTGCGATCGTCCGCTTGAGCTGCTCGTCAGCCTGCCGCCGTAGCGAATCCACGCGCAGCGTCCGTTCGGCGTCCGTGTAGCGGCGCCAATCGATCGGCATCTTGGGGCTCGTGCGCTTCGTGCCGTCGGGGTCGATCCAATCGATGTGATAGTCATGCACGCGAACGATCGCGACCGTCCCGTCGCTCAAGAGCGACCATTCGTCGGCCATGTTGAACGGGTTGATCTGCATGTGCATCGTGACGTTCGGAGCGCCGCCGGCCGGGTTCTCCTTGATCTCCATTGCCATGCGGCCCTGACTCGGCGTCTTCAGCCACGCGACAGTATCGATCCGGCGCGTGTCGAAGTCGCCGCGCACGATGGGCGCCGAATCGGCGTTCACGGGCGTCAGCTTGACCTGCTGGCTTCCGGACGGCGTTGGCGTCGGCCGAATGTTGGGCGGCAGAGTCGTGCGATAGATCAGCCGTCCCTGCGGATCGAATCCGGGCCGGCCGAATGCAGCAGGAACGCCCAGGAAGATGAGATCCTGCGCGCGCGGCGGCGCCATCGATCGCACCTGTTTCCCGGTCGCGTCGAGTACCAGCAGCGCGTTGGCCCCAAAGTCGGGCAGCAGCGTCGAGTCGGCGAGATATGGAATGACGCCCGTGGTGCGAATGGGAAGCACCCCTGTTCCAGAACCAGAATCGGCGACGAGCGTGAAATTCTTGAGCGTCGAGTCGAACGCATAGACGCGCTGCCGCGCGCCCGCGCCGACGATCACGTGTCCATCCGACGTGCCGCGTACGGTGACGGCCTGGCCCACGTTCTCGGTGCTCGTTGCGAGGATGGGACCGATCGTCCGCATCGGGATCGTCTGCGCGCCGGCTGACCCGGCGGCCGAGACGAGAAGAACTGATACTGTGCGGCTACAGAGGGGCCGAAATATGTTTGGCATGTGAATTCTGGTAAGAAGCTGTCAAGAGTCGCGCGGGTCGCCGGTCGCCGGTCCCCGGCCGCTATCGAATGAAAAAGGCGCCGCCGTCACCAGCGCTCGACGAGCGGAGAAACTTGAGGACGCGATCGTCGAGGTAATTCAGAATGACCGACGGAAGCTTGCGCTTCTGGTCGGGCGTGAGCAGCCCGCGCAGATCTGGCGCGATACCGATGAGGTAGTCCATCGTCTGTTCGCGCGCCATGACGTATTTATGATACGCCTCGCTATGGTCGTAGCGCTCCGGCGTGTCCTCGAGCGACTTCGCCGCCGGCGTCCATACCGAATCCGCGTAGCGCGAAAATTTCGTGCTGAGCGTGGCGAGGCTGTCTGCCTGCTTGCGCGTGAGATGCAGTGAATCGCCCTGCTGCATGATCATCGACATGGGGTTCGGAATCGATGATGTGCCGAACGCCTTGAGCGTCTGTGCCGTCTGCTTGGTGCCAGGCCGATCACGACCCGCATCGAGCCGCTGCGTAAGCATCTGACGCTCGCGCGTGTAGCCGATGTCGTAGCTCACGTTGAGGCTGATGAACGCCGCCGAGCGCGAAGCCGACTGTTGCGGCCGCGTCGAGCCGAAGCGCTCATTCACTGCATACTTGAACTGCTTCGTCGCCGGATCGAAGCCGCGCACGAAGAGCAGATTCTGATCCGGCGGAATGTCCTGTCCCCAACCGTGCGTATTCGAGTTGCCGTGCGCGAGGAGGTCGGCAATGGCCAGAGGATTGGTGAAGGTGAGGAAGACGTTCGCGCGCTTCGGCAGTCTCACCTTCTGTGGGTTGAGCGCGACGGTCAGGGCGGCGGTCGTCACCCATGGCGCTTGACACGTTGCACGCGCCGCGAGCTGCTGCAGTTGCTTCGTCAAACACGTCTTGGCCGCCGGCGCACCGGTCGCGAGGAGTGATCGCATCCCCGACGCGAGGGCCGGGTCGGCCGTACGTGCGGGATCGAACACGAACGCGCGATCGTTCAAGTACCCGTCGCCGTTGATGTCGCCCGCGATCATCGGCGTGAACAGCGCGCCCGATTTGAGGGTCGCGTTGACCGATACGTAGAACAGATCCGCGACCGGAAGGTTGTTCCAGTCGACGATGAACTGGTGCTTGCCCTCCGCGGTATGCGCGCCCCATTGCCGGTCGAACGGATTGCCGGCAGTGCTGCCTGCACCGCTGAATCCATAAAACTGATCGCGCACATTGAGCAGCGAGTACGCGAAGTCCCAGTGCAGATACTTGTTCGTCGTAACGGGCACGAGCTTGGCGATGAATTGGCCCGATGCCGAGTGTAGGTCCGATCGATTCATCGCAACGCTTTGGAACGCAGCCGATCGACGGGAGCTCGTGATGGCCAGCGTGCCGGTGGTCGGGACGATCGACGACGGATCGACGTACACCGGACGGTTCGCTTCGAAGGGAAGGGCGAAGCCGCGCGACGGGTTCAAATTCAGGTCGACGATGCCGGCCTGATTCATGTTCCACGAGTACACGCCTTGGAGACCGAGAACGTAGCGATTGTCGAGCACAGGGCTCGACCAGTCCGTGGCGGTCCTGAAGGAGCGCGGTTGCTCGAATTGCCTGGCGAAGGCATACACGCTCGGTGCAGTCGTCGAGAAGGCGCTGCCGGTGCTGTTGTCGGCGCACGTCGTCGGAACGTTGTCGAGGCCTGCTTCGTACAAGCTCCAGTTCGGCGTCGGCGTCGCCGGGCCGACGCACGCGATCGATCGAGTGGACGAGGGCAGCCCCGTTTGCGCGACGGCGCTCGAGATCAGGTTCGCCGTTCCAACATTCTGATAGATGCCGGCGACGGCGTGAATCACCGCGAGCGGTGCTCGTGCCGCGCCGGGCGTATACGCGATCGTTGGTGCGGTACCATATGTCCACTGCACACCGACGCGCGGGCTGAAGTTGATGCGATTCGGTACGGCGTCGTTGCGAATGCCGAACGTGTCGCGCACGGCGGCGTTGAAGTCCGGCCGGTAGAGAAAATGGTTTGCGTCCGCGCGAATACCGTATTGCACCTGAACAGTTGTCGACGGGCGCCACGAATCACCGATTGACACGCCCGCCGTCACCTGATCGCTCGGCAAGTGAATCGACGACAGCGTGCGCGTGAACGCGGCAGGCGTTCCCGCTTGAAGATCCGCGAGCGAGTTGAAGGCGAACGTGCCGAGCGATGCACCCACGTCGGTCGTGTTGTGCTCGCGCGAGAGACTCGACGCCACCTTGATCGTGTGCTTGTTATTGTCGCTGAACCACTGCAGCTGATTGGAAAGCTGGAGGGTCAGGTTCGACACATTGGTGGGGGCTGATCCGCCACCGAACGAGAGATTTTGAATCGACGTCGTGCCGTCGCCGAGGACGGATCCGACACGAACCGTTCCCGTGGGATAGTCGAGGTACGGTGATGACGACTGCTGCTGCACCGCGACGCCCAACGTCGTTTGCGACAGTATGCCGAACCAGAAATAGTTCGAGTGGAGGAGCGACGCCGAGGTCGACCATCCGTCGGCGTGGCCAGTCTGCGACGGCGTGCGCGTCAACATCTGCACGCCGGCGCCGGTTGGCTGAACGTGCACATACCCGCCGAACAGCCCCAACGTGAGCGAGTTGCCCGCGCCCGAGGAGCTCGGCGTGAAGTCGATGTTGGTTTGGTAGTTGAAGCGGTCCGTCGCTCGCAGGCTCGGCCCGTGGTCGAGAGACACGGGCACGCCCTTGCTCGAGAGAATCGACAGCAGTCGCGTCGCCGAGTCTGCGGCGACGCCCGCCGCCTGCAGACCCAACGGACTGGTATTCAACAACGTCAAATTGTCGGCGAACGTTCGCTGCGCCGAGTACGACGCGTTGTAGAACGACTTGTCCATCTGAATGGGGCCGCGAAGACTCCCCCCGAACCGGAGCGTCGTGGACTTCTGCCCCGACGAGTCGGCGCCCTGGTCGGTCCACTGAAGATCGGGGCCGGTGCCGTAGCCGCTGACCGCACGATACGAGTAGTTCGATCCCGGGATCGACTGGACGCTGATCTGCGCGCCGGAGAATCCGGAGCGCGAAACGTCGGCTGGAAATTGGCTGAATGTGACGCGCACCTGGGCGTCCGGCGGGAGCGAGCTCACTCCCGAGCCGAGCCCGTTGAACGTCGTGTTGTTCTGATCGCCCGATAGACCGAACGCCGAGAACATGTCGGCCTGGCCATCCATGCCGGGAATGCGCTGGATGCCTGGCTGCGTGGCCGCCATCGCCGCGAGATTGCCCGCTTGATCGGGCGAAACCTGGGCGGCATTCGACGACGTGAGCGATTTGTCGCCGCCGCTGACGTCGTTGCCCGCGGAATTGCGATTGACGAGGGCGCGGTTGTCGCCCTTGATGTTGACGGCATCGAGCTGCACCACCGCCGATGCGAGGCGCGCATCCGCGAGCATGACCTGCTCATCGCCGACTTTCTTGATCTCGAATCGCCGGCGAGTGAACCCGAGCTTCACGACCTCGATCCAGTAGTCGCCTTCGCCGTTGACGTAGATGATCTGGAATCGGCCGTTTTTGTCAGTCTGGGCCGACTTGGCAATCTCTCCGAGGTAGGACGTCGCAGTGACGCGCGCCCCAACGATGGGAAGCGAGTCGGGGCCGGTGACTCGGCCGCGGATGATATCCGTAGACTGCTGGGCCAACGCGGCGAGAGGCAGCAGGAGACACGCGGTGGCCGCGAGGAGGGCGAAGCGGCGCATTTTCACGGTGGATCGTACGGAGCTGGCTGGAAAAAGTTGCTGAACCGCATGTGGGCAGCGTCGGCTCTGTCCACCGATGGCCTAAGTCTAGTGTCCACTTCGGGGATGGTGGAGACCCCTCGCCTTTAGGCGAAGAGAAGGTCCGTGTAACTTGGTCGCGTGCGACACTACCGGCTGGGAGCGCACACGAAGACGGACCTCAAAGTGCATATCATCTGGATTCCGAAGTATCGGAAGCCGGTGTTGCATGGAGAGTTGGCTGTTCGTGTGCGCGACTTGATACGACGCGTGTGCGCCGAGCATGAGCTGGAGATCATCAGCGGGAAAGTGGCACGCGACCATGTTCACGTGTTGATCTCCTACCGGCCGACGCAGCGGGTGAGCCAGATCGTGCAGTGGCTGAAAGGGACGAGCTCTCGCGTCCTGTTGCAGGAATTCCCGCGGCTCCGGAAACAGTTCTGGGGTAAACATTTCTGGGCTCGTGGCTATTTCGCGGTGGCGAGCGGCACGATCACCGACGAGGTGATCCGCGCCTATATCGACGAACAGGAAGGCGAAACCATCCATGACGACAGTCGATTTCCAATCGACTCGTAGTTTCAAATCCCCTCGGCTTCTAGCCGAGGGTGCCGTTTAGTC
>Ga0070679_100000894_pt1 | contig 25907 bp, 16 predicted proteins | sample KBSC63BmetaG_FD_65652 | JGI IMG/M metagenome (GOLD analysis project Ga0070679, IMG submission 65652) | Corn rhizosphere microbial communities from Kellogg Biological Station, Michigan, USA - KBS C6-3B metaG | ecosystem: Host-associated > Plants > Roots > Rhizosphere | place: USA: Michigan... | reverse complement strand
GCTCCAGTTGAAAGGTTTCGCCAAACCCTTCTTCATTCAGTACCGGATTGAAGATGTAGAGGACTTGATCATCAAGGCGGAGTTTGGAGCAACTGAAGGTTCACAGCATGCGCATCAACGCGTCGCGCGGATCACGGTGCGCGTTGGCGATTACAAATCGGATAGCTCTGGCGGGCGCGGCGATGGCGCATTGCAGCTTGCAGCACTCGACGACGATCCCATAGCGCTGCGCTCTTCGTTGTGGGCAGCCACTGACCAGGCATACAAGGCTGCTCTCTCGGCCTATGCGCAAAAGCAGGCGGCACTGAAGCAAGTGCAAACGCCGCCGGAGGCTGACGACTTCAGCCATGAAAAGCCGATCATTTCACTCGCTGAGACTGCGGCGCTTAAGCTGGACGAAGCCGCATGGACTGACCGCATGGCGCGTGCCAGCGGAGTCTACAAAGACGATCCGCAGGCCAACAGCGGCGAGGGTGCGGCACAGTATTCCAACGCGCAATTTCAGGGCCGCGTTACTAACACCTGGCTTGTCACAAGCGAGGGCGCGATTGTGCGCAAATCCGCGCAGCAATATCTTGAGCTCTATTCCGTGGGCACGCAGGCTGCTGACGGAATGCGACTTGATCGTTCGTATTCATCCATAGGGACGGCGCTTAAGGATCTCGATGCGCCCGACGTGTTCAACAAGCATGCACTCGATCTTCTTGCCTCACTTGCTGAATTGCGCAAAGCGCCACTGGTTGAAGAGGAATATCACGGTCCAATCCTGCTGAGCGCGGATGCCGGTGCCGATACCCTGCGCGGGCTGCTGGCGAGCGGCGTCGCTGCAACGCGTCCGCGGCTTGGAACGGAAGCCCGCACCAATGGTGCATTTGCCTCAAGCTTCCACGCAGCGGTGCTGCCTGCGTTCGTGGATGTAGTCGACGACCCCGCGCTCAAGAGCTTCAACGGCAAGGGACTCATCGGCGCCTACGACGTCGACGATGAGGGCGTTCCTGCGCAGCCCGTAAAGCTTGTCACTACCGGGCGGCTTCAGAATTACCTGCTCAGCCGCATGCCGGTGCGCGACTTTCCTGTTTCGAACGGCCATGGACGCGCCGGTATTACCGGTCCTGCGCAACCAGTCATCAGCGTCTTGAAAGCCGCGGCTTCAAACGGGCTTTCAGACGCGGAACTGTTCAGCAAGCTCTTGTCAACTGCGAAGGACCGCGGACTCAAGGAAGTTTATTACGTTCAAACGCTCGGCGGCCTGACTGCCCCGCGGCTGCTGTACCGCATCAACGCCGACGGGAGCGGAAAGCGGGAACTGGTGCGCGGCGCTGCACTGGATGACGTCGATGTGCGTGCTCTTCGCTCCAGCATCTCAGCGGCAGGCAAAGACCTGTTCGTCGCCAATTACTTTGGCGATATTCCGCAGACAGTGCTCGCCCCTGCGCTACTGTTCGATGACGCTACTATCCGCCGCGCCAACGAGAAGAATGGGAAACTGCCGTTCTATCCTCCACCGGAGTAGAAGCGCAGAACTGAGAGCTGAGAACAGTGAGAGACCGGAAATCCCCGAACGCATCACCGCATTGAGGCGTGCCTAGATTTATCCATGACAGAAGCATGGCGCTGCTGGGCCTCCGCTTTCTTGATGAGCCACGCTGCTGCGCGATCCCATATGGACGCGAAAGAATGCGCGGCAGCTGCTCTCGTCCGGGAGCGCTCGTTGACATCGGAGATATGAGAACGCGACACTTTGAGTTACGCCATGGACTCAATATCGCTACAGCTTTGGTGTGCCTATCCTGATGACCTTTTTGATCCGGGAACGGCCAAGGCGTGTGCTGCGCTGCTTACCCCGCAAGAGCAGGAGCGGTGGCAACGCTATAAGTTTGGGCAGCATCAGCGGGAATCTTTGGCAACCCGGGTCTTAGTTCGCCTGGCGCTTTCTCATTGCCGCACGAGTGCGCCCGAGTCTTGGCGATTCAAAGAAAACGAGCATGGCAAGCCGTTTCTCGACCCGGATTGCGGAGTGCAGTTTAATCTTTCCAATTCTGTGGGCCTGGTGGTTTGCATCGTTTCTGAAGGTGCCGAACTGGGCATAGACGTCGAAAGTCTCGCGCGCTCGCACCAGATCATGAATGTTGCCGAAAGGGTGTTTTCGAAAGCGGAAAGAGCTCAACTGGATGAGCTTGATGGGGCGGCAAAACTGGACCGGGCGCTCTCGCTGTGGACTCTGAAGGAAGCCTACATCAAGGCGCGCGGCATGGGGCTGGCTCTGCCGATAGAAAAGATTTCGTTTTCATTCGGCGGTGTCGAGGGCATTCACCTTGAGATTGACTCAGATGTTGACATGAACCCGAGACGCTGGCGATTCTGTTCGTTCGACCACGCTGGCCATCGCGTGGCGGTGGTTGTGGAGCAGGAGAATGTGGCGGGTATGGATTTGTGGGAAGCTCGCCCGCTGCTGGCTCCGCCGGTGCATCTGGGCGCGTGCACTGCGGAATGGTTCCCGCGAAGGTAGTACGAAGGCGTATGCTTCAACAGAAAATTATTCCGGTCGTGGCGGTCACGCGAAACGGATCTCAGATGAGGGACAGAATGATTCGTAACCCATACGTGGTTTTCCTGGGCGGCATTCTTTGCACGCTCATGGCCTCGAACGGCATAGCTCAGGGCAGAATGCAAACCGGCGTAAACCCGGTGCTAGCAACACATTCAGAAAGCAAGCCGGCTGGACAAACCATCAAGGTGATGCTTCTCGACGGCCAAAGTGCGGGCGCGTATCACAATTGGCATCTCACAACGCCGGTGCTCAAGAAAGAGCTCGAAGAGACTGGGCTGTTTCAGGTGGAGGTTGTCACAGCACCGCCCTCGGATGGAGACTTCAGCAATTTCAATCCGGATTGGAGCCAGTATAAGGTCATTGTGATGAACTACGATGGCCCGAGCTGGCCGGAGCAATTGCGCACCAGTTTCGAAAAATTTGTAAGGGATGGCGGTGGGCTTGTGGTGGTACACGCCGCAGACAATTCTTTCCCCAATTGGCCGGCATATAACGAAATGACAGGAATCGGCGGCTGGCGCAATCGCAATGAGAATGCGGGGCCCTACTGGTATTTCAAAGATGGCAAGCTGGTCAGCGACCCGTCACCGGGGCCGGCTGGAATGCACGGCGCGCGGCTTCCTTACCAGGTAGAAACGCGCGTGCCCAATCATCCCATCATGAAGGGCCTGCCCACGGTATGGATGCATTTGCCCGATGAGCTTTACGGCAGGCTTCGCGGGCCGGGCAAGAATATGACGGTGCTGGCGACTGCACACTCTGATGTCAAGAATCGAGGCACCGGATTCGAAGAGCCAATGCTCATGGTGTTGAATTACGGAAAGGGACGCATCTTTCACACTGTAATGGGCCACGACGTGTTTGCGCTGAGCTGCACTGGTTTCATCGCCACTTATCAGCGCGGAACAGAATGGGCGGCCACCGGGCGAGTGACGCAGGCACTGCCCACTGATTTTCCAACTGCAACGACCGATCACTCTCGCGTCGATATCAACGAAATGGATCCGGAGATGCTTAAAGGCGCCTCTGATCCGATAAGGCCGGGCACGGCACCATCCGCGAAATAGCGGGCGCATCCACCAGAACAATGTTGCAAGACTGCGCTCCGGATGACCGGAAGGTCCGCCGGAGCGTAATTGTTCAGGGCACAAGACTATTTTGCCGTCCGATAAATTTCTGACCCAGCCAGCAGATAGGCGCCTACACCGTACACATAGCTCGAACTTTCAACGTAAGCACCAGGCGCCGCGCCCACGGGCTGAATGCAGCCGAGGCGTCCATCGGCATAAACATGCGTCAACATGCCGGCCCATGCTTTTTCGACTGCAGGCCAATACGTTTTGCGGTCGAGAATCTTCTCATTCACGCCGTAGGCAAGCGCATAAGTGATAAATGCGCTCCCCGAAATTTCGGGCAGCGGGTACGAATCGGCATCGAGCAGGCCGGGACGCCACAAGCCATCTTTGCTTTGAATCGCTAACATCTCTGCGGCCATTTCCTTCAGCAGAGACACATATTTCGGGCGCAACGGCGAATTCGCCGGAAGCTGCTGAAGTACGCGAACGATGCCGCCCATAACCCAACCATTTCCGCGCGACCAGAAGATTTTTTCACCATTCTTTTCATGCTTGTCGAGCCAGTCGGCATCGCGCGAGTACAGGTGTTTGTTCCTGTCGTACAGAAGATCTGTAGTGATGGTCCACTCATGATCCATAAAGTCGAGATACCTTTTCTCGCCCGTGGCTTTCGCCATATCGGCAAAAACCGGCGGCGCCATGAACAGCGCATCGCACCACCACCACAATGGCCTTTTAGGATCATCGGGCGTAGCAATCTCCTCATCAAGACGCGCTCGCATTGGGTCCATCATCTTCTTGTCTTTATGTATGAAGTACTGCTCCATGTACATCTGGCCTACCGCTTGATCATCTGCGTGTTCTACGCGCGGGCCGGGCGCCCAATGGAGCTTTTCGCCGACGTCCATCATGGCCTGTTTGTATTTGTCACCAGCCACGTCATTGGGAACTCCCATATAACCGGCGTACAGCGCGGCGAAGGTCCAGTCGTACTGTGCTTCTGCAGGTAGGCGGTTCAGCTGCCAATCAGCAACGAGCTTCATCGCCTTGGCCAATTCGGCCCTCTTCAGCTTTGGCGAGAGATTTGTTGCCAGCGGTCCTGGTGTGTCCAGGTGGTCGCCCGGCGGCGCTGGTTTTGCCCCTGTGTTTTGGGCGCTGGCCAAAGGCCACTGAAGGGCCGCAGCAGTAAAAGCGATTGCTGCCATAACGGCGACGCAAAATGTGCGTCTCGTAATTCGGGGGGATTCAAAATGCATGCCAATCTCCAAAGTGGACACATAGAACGCACCTCTGCAGTGCGCTGGGTTGCGAATCTAGCAGATGAATTGTCGATGCCGATTATAGTTCCTTGGTACCACCCTGCTGCGCGCGGGAACTGGACAGCTGACGAGAGATCAGAAATGCATGCGCATGCCGAACTGAACCTGACGCTCGCGATACAGATAGGACGAGTTGCTGTTGAGCGGCTGTCCAAATGCCGTGGAGTTCGATTTAAGGCCGGTGAAATAAGTAAGCGTGGGAAATGAGCCGTTGAGGCCGCCCGGAGCAACAGTGTAGCCGATGGTTTCGACTTCAGTTACGTTGCGATGGTTGAAAAGATTAAAGGTTTCGCCCACCAATTCCAACCGGCGCATTTGGCCAAGCTCAATTTGCTTTCCGAGCCGAACATCGGCTTTCCATGCGCTTGGGTACCGGAATGTGTTGCGGCCAAGATCATATGCCACGCCGTTATTACCTGTGCCATATACACGGTTATCCCCGCCGGATCCATTCATGCCGGGACCGAGGCCGGTGAAGGTCTGCCGAGTGCTCAAATTGACGACGCGTGGCACGGAGCCCGAGGTACGCATTGTGTAAGGCATGCCGCTGTGGAAGCTTCCAAGACCGGAAAATCTCCATCCATTGGCAAAATGACCGGCGAAGTTGTGCAGCTTCCACGGAGTACTGAAAATGACGGAACTGAAGAGCGTGTGGCGGGCGTCCAGATTGCTGACGCCGTATTCATGTTTGAAATCGGCAGGATCCAGCACGTCGCTACCAGTAACCGAACTGCTTTCGTTGGGATTCCAGTCCATGGCGTGGCCGAAGATGTAGCGCGTGTTCAGCGACAGGCCTCGACGCCCATGATGTATCAGTTGGAAAGTCGCCGCCTGGTAAGTCGAGTTGGCCCGCGAATAAATCTGCGTAATCTGCTGATAGTTTGGATTCAGTCGGCCCTGCGTCCCTGATGGCACGCTCGCTAACACCCAGTCAGCGTAAAAAGGAACGGTGATTTGTGACGCTTTGATAGGGCCCTTGCCTGTGCCGTCCACCACCGCGTAGGTAATGGTTTGCGGATTAACTTTGGGATCGAAGTTGGTATCGATCGAGACAGGGAGGCGCCGGCCCAGGCTCATGATGGCGCTGGCTGCGAATATGAAATGCCCCGGCAAGGACTCTTCCAGAGATGCGATTGCCTGGTGAATCTCAGGGTTGCGGTATCCGGGTGCGTACTGCACAATTCCCGGCTTGATCATGCTGAGCGGCTCGCCCGCAAGCACGTATGGAAAAGGTGGCGCGCCGCCGGCGTTGAGATTGTCAGTGGGCCGCATGAAGAAGTTGAGATCGCCATTGGCGGAGCCGGTCTGTGTAAGAGCCGTGATCAAGGGCCCATTCTGCACGCGTCCGTAGTACATGCCGTAGCCCAGCCGCAATACGGGAAGACGCCGCTCATAGTTGCCCACGATCAAACTTATCCGTGGACCCCAGTTGCTGCCGAGACTTGGAATCTTGCCGGCAAGCGGCAGATCCGGATTGGCAAGCGATGAGAGTGGCGGCGGTAGTTGCTCCAGATCCCAACGCAGACCGGCGGAAAGAACGAACGATTTTTTTGGTTGCCACTGAGCGGTAGCATAGGCTGGCCAGTCATCCGTGCTGATCGCCCAGTTGTTCGGACCCATTAGCTGTGAATAGTAGGTATAGCAGGGCAGGTATCCCAATCCGCGCGGCACACCGGTACTATCGCGCCAGGGCCCATCCATTTGATCGCAGTTGTGCTGATTGAATTTGTCGAGCGCATTGCTCAGTCCGTAGGTGCCGAATACCAGAGCATCGGAGATGAAGTTCGCAATGTTTGAGTAGTAGTAGGTTCCCGTTTGATTGCGGAGCAGGGTAGTGCGATCGCTATTGAGACTGTAGCTTGCCCCCGCTCTGAAAAGCAGGCTGCCGCGGACCCAATCGAACGATTGCTGAACGCGAAGGAAGCGTTCATCGGGATAGCTGCCCTTTCCGAACCGCGATGGGTTGCCGATGCTGAAGCCATTGCTGGAGTCCACAATGATCTGCGGCAGTTGTCCCCACACGTTCTGATTGAGCGTCTGCTCATACGCGGAGGGTGCTTCCGGATGAATACCCTGGATGGAGCGGCCCGTTGAAAATTGAGTCACGGCCAATAGGTTCGGCGTGATGAAAGCCTCCCAGCGAGCAAGCAGCCACTGCTGGCTTGCCTTGCTTGAGCCGAAGCTGTGGTTGCCGTAGTTTTCAGAAACGCGCGTAAAACCACTGCCCGGCGCATTCCAGTCCGCACCGGTACCTTCCACTGTGAAGTGGTGACGTTCAGCAAGCCGCCAGTCCACGCGAGCAAAGCCGCTGTATTGTTTCGCGGTCCGCGCGACGGGGCCGAGGAGATTGCTCAGCGTTTGCAGCATCTGCGAGTACTTGGCAAGAGCGTTGGTGTTGTTGGTTGCCAATTGCGCACCGAGCAGTTGCAACTGATCGTTGCTGGGCTGCGCAAAGAAGTGGTCGGGCCACTTGACGCTCGAAACGCCGGAGTAGTTTCTGCCATAGCTGTCCAGTGCCGCGAACCAGAAGATTTTGCTACGCGGTATCCTGCTGCCAACGCCGAAACCCCAGCGTATTTCGTGGTCCGGGGGCGTGTATGGGGCAGGGGTGAAAATGGGAACAGTCGAGTAAGTGGCCGGCGCCGTCTCCTGTACCCACTTGGCAGAAGGGTTTTGTGCCCCCAGGAAGTGCTGGCGCCTGAACGTAAACACCTGCCCGTGCAGAACATTGCCACCACCGCGGGTTTGAAGATTCGTCCGGCCGCCGGCACGTGGGAAATCACTGCCCTCGTTTCCGGAAACTGTTTGCACTTCGTTGATCGCAGCCTCGCTTAGTACTGCGCCGCGAGCGCTGGACCAGGCCTGTCCCATGCCACTTGGTTCTGCTACTCCTTGGCCGGATGAGGACTGAGTGGGAGAGCCGGATGGGGATGCGGATGTACTTCCGAATGCTGACCGCATACTAATTCCGTCCACAGTCACGTCTGAAGCTTCCTGCCCGGAGAATGTCGTGGAAGACGGAGCGCTGTTCGACCGCACTGCATCGGCGGGGGCGTCGATGACGAATTCTTCCCATCGCCGGCCGCTCGCCGGCAATGACTCAATCTCCGCACCTGTGAGGATCGCAGATGAGGCCAATGCCGCGGTGCCTCCCGGTCGAGACGTGGTTTGAGCGGGGCTCACCTGCGTACCTGGGGGGTTCTTGCTGCCGTCAACCTGCTTTGCATCCGGCTGCCCATTTGGAGAAATCTGGGCAACCCCGCTGATCGATACGCCCGCAATCCAAATCAACACAGCCGCTATCGCCAGCGGTTGCAGCCAGCCCTGTTTCAAACCTGTCATCCAATACCTGCCATTGGCAGACCCGGGATAAGACGAACAAAGCATTGCACCTGCCGCTCTTTAAGGCGGATAGGGAATGAGACAGAAATGCGCCCAATAACGCGGACGCGATTTCAGGGAACCAGAAAATCCTAAGGTGAATTGGAAGCTATTGTAAGCTTTCAGCCCCAGGTTGAAAGTAGCGGGCGTCACACGGTGTTTTGCGTTAAAGGTCGAGTGTGCTGAGATCGCGGCGTTTTGATTCGATAAACTGGAGAGGCGGGGTCATGGGGCGGGGTCCGGCCTGTAAGCCTCACTCGCAAACTCTTCAACCCAACTGTCCGTTTTGTTTGGAAACCTTTCTCTATGTTCATTGATGAAGTAAAGATCCGGGTAAAAGCCGGCGATGGCGGGAACGGCTGCATGGCTTTCCGGCGCGAAAAGTTCGTGCCGCGTGGCGGTCCGTCAGGTGGCGACGGAGGCCGCGGCGGGGACGTGGTAATGGAATCCTCGCAGCGCCATAACACGCTTATCCATTTCCGATATAACCCCGAGCATAAGGCGCAGCGCGGTGAGCACGGCATGGGATCGAACTGCACGGGGCAGGATGGACGCTCGATTACGCTGCAGGTCCCGGTTGGTACGTCCGTATTCGACGTGGAGACAGGCGAACTGGTGCATGATTTTCAGCAACCCGACGAGCGCGTCATTGTTGCCAAGGGTGGCCGGGGCGGCCGCGGCAATCAGCACTTTGCCACGCCGACCCACCAGGCGCCCCGCGAGCATGAATTGGGCAGGGCGGGCGAAGAGCGCTATTATCGCCTGGAACTGAAACTGCTGGCCGATGTCGGGCTGGTTGGTTTTCCGAACGCGGGCAAATCCACACTCATATCGCGCATCTCAGCAGCAAGGCCGAAGGTCGCCGATTATCCCTTTACGACGCTTGAGCCAAATCTCGGCGTCGTGACAGTCGGTGAAGAGCCTGAGCTGGAATCGTACGTTGTAGCCGATATGCCCGGACTCATTGAGGGTGCGCATCTCGGTTCCGGCCTGGGTACGCAGTTCCTGCGGCACATTGAACGTACGCGTCTGCTCGTGCACGTTGTCGATGTCTCAGATGCATCGGGTCGCAGCGACCCCGTGGAGGACTTCAAGATCATCAATACGGAGCTTGCGAGCTTTAATAACGGTTCGCTTGCAGAAAAACCGATGATCGTTGTCGCAAGCAAGACAGATGTTGCCAATCCCGATAAGTTAAAGAAGCTCACCACGCACGCTAAGCGGCGCAAGCTTGAGTTTCATGCGATTTCTGCGGTTACGGGGCAGGGAATCGATGAGCTTAAGTGGGCGATTGCAAAGCGTTTGCGCCCACTTGAGAGCTAATTCAACCACCACCTTTTTTCACACCGCGTAGTTCTTACATTGCGCTGTCGTGTGCTTTTTACTTATTAACTCGCTAACTATTTGAGGAGCCTCTTTGTCTGCAACACTGGCGACTTTGGTTATGCGGGTGCACGTGCTCCAACACGCGTAGATTACTCTTCGCGGAGGTACAAACAATGCGATCAATTGGAAACGAAATAGGTATAGGAGTTGGCATGAGTGCGCTTGTCATGATGTGCGCACTGGCTTGGGGAAACCCACTGTCGACTTTGACGCCGAGTGCATCGGAAGTTGCACAAGCCACTCCGCCCTCGCAGACTTCGCCCGGCGAATCCACACCGCCCAGCGATGAGGCTCAACCACCTTCGGGCCAGACAACGCCGCATAATCGGCGGAATTCGCATCCCGATGAAACTTCACCCTCAACGCCAGATCAGCAAGCGCAACCTGGACAGCAGACGGAGCCAGAGCAAAATCCGAACTCAGGCCATCACCGCCGGAATCGTCAGACACAACCGCCGTCAGACAACCAAGCCCCCCCTTCACAGGAGCAACCGCCTTCGCAAAGCCATCCCCCGACGCAAAGCCAACCGCCGCAAAGCTAGTATGCCTGGCGATGTATTCACTGAAGGGAGGCCCACCGGGCCTCCCTTTTTATTGGAGTTCCAACAGTATAGAAAGAAAACGGCTGCCTTTTGATGCGGCTGAGAGAGTGTGCGAGCTAGCCATCGCTCCCTGAGAAATGAACGCGAGTTGCAGTTACTTGCTGAAGCCCGGCAGATCGACACGACGTGCTATGTGATCCTGAATCCAGTGCGGGTCCCACCACTCTTTGGGGTCAATTTGGACACCATCCAGCTGCATGGCGAAATGTACGTGATCGCCGCCTGCCATTCCTGTCATGCCGCTCAGGCCCATTACCTGTCCGCGCGTAACAGTATCACCCGGGCGAACATCGATGCGGCTCAAGTGCCCGTAAATGGTTTGCAAGCCGTAACCATGATCGACCACGATGCAGTTGCCGTAAATTCCCAGCGGAGCGGCCCATACCACACGACCGTCGTTGGACGCTTCAACGCCCACATGCTGTGTAACGGCGAGATCGTAGCCCAGATGTACCTGCTGGTCGATTTTCTTGCCGTGGTAAATGTAACTGCGCTCGTCTGCAAAGCTGGCTTCAGCCTGCGAATGCGCCTGACGCGTAAAAGGTTTGGACCAAAGAAAATGATCCGCAGTTTTAAAGCGCAAATCGGCCAGCGTCTTGTTGTTGGCCTTCCGCATTTCGCTATTGATTTTCACAAAGCGTGCGACAGGGTCCCCAGTACCGTTGGGATCAAGCTCGCCAAGCACTTTCTGCATGAACTGATCCGTTACTTGTATCTCGTGGCGAGTGTAAACGGGCTGTTCTTTCTTGGGAAAAATCACGGTAAGTGGGGTGGTAACGTCATTGCCTGCGTCGTTCGACGCAAACACCAGAGGTGTAGTGCCGGGAGGCATGTTCCAAGCGAACGCGAAGAGAGAGAACAACCCGGGTCTACCGCCTGGCATCGGCCATGCGCGGTACGTTTGATCTCCCACGCGAACTCCGGCGGAGTTGTATGAGCCGGTAACGTTCAGTGTGGCAAGATCGGCCATGCCGAGGTAAAGATAGTGTTGATCGGAGTCAGCGCTGACCACAGGGGCCTGGGTGACCACGTTAATGTTGCGCTCCAAGCGAGCCGAGCCATGGAATAGACCTGCGGAGGTGGCTTCGATGATCAGGCGAGCAGGGCCATCGTGCAATTGCGGCGTTGTGTTCAAGCCCACAGTGAAGCCGTATGTATTATCAAGGCTGCTAGAGCTTTTCGTCGTTTGCCACACTTGGTATTTCGCGCCGTTTTGCTCGATGCTTGCTGTGAGCTGATTAACCCCGCGCGTATCGTGAACATGGACTGAAACCGGTGTCGCTCGGCCGATTGTCGTGAAAGAAGCAGGAATATCTAACGACGGCTTGCCACAGCCGGTCAGACCCAGAATCACAATGAGGGAGAGGTTTAGACCAATTGCCTTATTTTGCACGATTCCATTTTAGTCTGCGGAAACCCAGATCAATGATCTGCGGGTACTCCTCAAAAGGGGGTTGCAAGCAACTAAGGAGGGTTCGGTTCCATCCAATCCACAACGCCTCTGGGGGGCGCCACATCAATGAGCAGGAGCCTAGGTCATTGAATCAATTACGCATTCTGCTTTTGATTGTGAGCGCTCGATCGTATACAGCTGCCACAAAACTTAGGACAACGAATTCTATTCTGGTTTGGATTGTGCCGCGATTTATCAGCGGCTGGACCTCAGCATCCTATTCAGGTCTGAAACCTTAAGTCGCTTCCTAAGTCCAACTGATTGTTGGTTGTGTTTCACGGAGATTTCATGAAGAAATCGGAGGTAATCCGCGCGTGGGCCGGTATTCTGGCCGGTCGCAGTCCTTCTCTTTCAATCGAGATTACGAAAGAGTGTCCTTTGCGGTGCCCCGGTTGTTACGCATTTGACGCGGCGCATCTGGGAGGCCCAGTACAACTCCGCGATCTCTCCGATTTCCGTGGAGATGAGCTTGTAGCAGGGGTTCTTGCGCTGGTGGATCAATACAAGCCGCTGCACGTTTCGCTGGTCGGCGGTGATCCTCTCGTCCGGTACCGCGAGGTGGATGCACTGCTCCCGCTGCTAGACCGTCGCGGAGTGCATGCCCAGGTTGTCACTAGCGCGTTCAGAGAGCTTCCTGCAGCTTGGATGCGCTTCAAGAAGATGAACATAGTGGTATCGATCGACGGCCTTCAGCCGGAGCACGATGAGCGGCGCAAGCCGGCAACTTACGATCGAATTCTCAAGAACATCAAAGGGACGAAAATCACGGTCCACTGTACGATCACCTCGCAAATCGCTGATCGCCCTGGATACCTCGATGAGTTCCTCGCGTTCTGGAGTAACCAACCGGAAGTCGCGAAGATTTGGTTCAGTTTGTTCACACCGCAGCGCGGCGCAACGGATCCTGAGATACTCACCCCTTCACAACGGGTAGGCGTCATCAAGGATCTGCACCGATTACGGCGGAAATATCCGGTGCTCGACATGTCGGAAGCGGTCGTTCGAGAAATTGAGTCTCCACCAGCAAGTCCGGAAGAATGCATCTTTGCCAGAACCACGACGATGATTTCGGCTGATCTCCAAACGAAAATCCTTCCATGCCAATTTGGAGGAGATCCCGATTGCGAGCGTTGCGGCTGCATTGCGTCAATGGGACTCGCGTCGGTTGGCCACCATCGCGTGGTGGGCCGCCTGACCGCAGGACAGATCTTCATGGCCTCGGATCGGTTTGGAAAGGCGTTGAAGCGCTATAGCAACAGAGTCCTTCATAAACAATCGACAAGATCAATCGCCTCCCCCTTCAGAATTCTTCAAGACTGAGAGCAACCATCAGAAACTCTCGTAACTGGAGTTCTCGCGTGTAGCGCATTCGCGTGTTGTTCGGCGCGGCTCTGCAATGGTCGTTTCTTGCCATATAGGCCGGGCGAGTCCAAATCGAGGTTTAGCCAAGTATCTGATTCAAATGGTGCCGTGATTAGTGTCGCGGCAAAGAGCGCACGTGTGAGCAACCTCAACTGGTTGCTGTGCTTCTCTTATCAGGATGGAGGAGAGACATCGGAGGGCTCTCAATTGTTTGACAGCCACGTCCCCGGTCAAAAGTAAGGAACGTAAATAGATTACGAGGAGGGAAGAGTTATGAAGAGCAATCAGTATCTTGGAGGGGTAGTCACATTGATCGTGTCGGCTGCCCTCTACGCCTCCACCCCCAGTCTGCCCGCCCAAGCTCAAGATAGCGCTGCGCCCCCACAGCAAGCGCAGCAGCAGGATCAGCAATCCAAGATCTACGCGGGTAAGATCGTTAAGCTCCAAAATGGAAACTATGCCCTAGTTACGGGACAAACGCCTCAAGGCCAAGCATCTGGGCACTTCCTGGACAATCAGGACGAAGCGAAGAAATACGAAGGCAAAGAGGTGAGGGTCACAGGGACACTGGAACTAGCCAGCAACACGATACACGTGAGCAAGATTGAAGCCGCTGGATAAGCGCGGACGAATCGCTACAGCGGCGATTAAATGAGAAGGGCTGCCGATGTGGCAGCCCTTCTCATTCAGACAGTGAATTAATCTTCTTCTTCGTCGATTGGTTGTTTCGCATTGGCGAGGATCTTTTCGGCCACTGGTTGCGGAACAACTTCGTAATGGTTCACTTCCATGTGATAGCTGCCTTTGCCTTGCGTCATGCTCGTAAGCTGCGTGCCATAGGTGAGCATTTCGGCCATGGGCACTTCCGCATTGATAACGGTTGTGCGCCCCTTGGTCTCCATGCCCTGTACGCGGCCGCGGCGCGAGTTCAAATCGCCCATCAAGGTACCGGCAAAATCATCGGGAGCTTCAATCTCCACTTTCATTACCGGCTCAAGCAGGCACGGCTTTGCCTGTTCCATGGCTTTCTTGAACGCGAGACGGCCGGCTTTCTTAAATGAGAGTTCGTTTGAATCGACGTCGTGATAACTCCCGTCATACAGCGTTACCTTGAAATCGACCACGGGATACCCAGCGAGAAATCCGCGAGCCGCCGCTTCCACAATGCCCTTTTCAACCGCGGGAATAAAGTTCTTGGGAATGGCTCCGCCGAACACATCGTTTTCGAATTCGAAGCCGCCACCGCGAGGCATCGGCTCCATTTTGATTTTGCAATCACCAAACTGGCCGTGGCCACCTGACTGCTTTTTGTGGCGGCCCTGCGCGTCGGCTTTGCCGCGGATCGTCTCAAGGTAGGGGACCTTGGGCGCCTTGAGCGTCACCTCGGCGTGATACCGCTTCTTAAGGCGGCTCACGATGGCTTCGATATGCGGCTGGCCTGCACCGGCAATCAAAAACTCATTTGTCTGCGGATCGCGGTAAAAGCGAATCAGCAGATCTTCTTCCATCAGCTTGTGGATGGCAGGCGCCAGTTTATCTTCGTCCGCACGGCTCTTGGGCTCGATGGCGTAGGTCATGGCCGGCTCAGGAAGCGAAGCCAACTGCACCTGCATTTCCGCACCCTTCTGGCCGAGGCTGTCACCAGTGAGGGTGTCACGCAGTTTGGCAACGGCACCAATATCGCCGGCATGTAATTCCGGTACTTCAACTGCTTTGCGGCCCTGCATCACGCTCAGGTGCGAAAGCTTTTCCTGCCCCCGACGCGTGTAGTTCTCAAGCGTCGCGTCATTCTTTACTACTCCGCTGATCACTTTAAAAAAGCTGATGCGCCCGGCAAACGGATCCGACATGGTTTTGAAGACATACGCGCCAAGCGGCTCGCTGTCTGCCACCTTGCGCATTGCCGGCTCGCCGTCCGGAGTCTTGATGGCGACTGGATCATGCTCAACCGGAGCAGGCGTGTACACCTTGATGAAGTCGAGTAGGTGATCGAGCGCCATGTTAGCCAGGCCGCTTGAGAACAGGACCGGGAACATGCGGTCTTCACGAATCGCTTCGTGGAGCGCAGCGATCAGGTGCTCTTCGGGGATAGTGCCTTTTTCAAAATACTCTTCCATCAACTCGTCTTTGCCTTCGGCAACCAGTTCGACGAGCGCTTCGTGGCGCGCTTTAGCGTCTGCGGCGAGCGAAGCCGGAATTTCCCCTGAAACCTTGCCGCGGCCATCGCCGCCGGGCGCATACGTATATGCTTCCATCGTTACCAGATCTACTACACCGTGAAATCCGTTTGCATCTACGATGGGCAACTGGACAGGAACACAGTTGCGGCCCCAACGCTCGTGAATGTCGTCAATGAGGGCGCTAAGTCCGCCCTGCCCACCTGCCTTGGGATGATCCATCTGGTTGACGAGAACGACGCGGGGTACATTGGCCTCTTCGGCGAATCTCCAAACGCGCTCGGTAACGGGTTCAACGCCGGACTGGGCGTTCACAACTACAATGGCGGACTCGACCGGCATCAGGGCAGCACGAGCTTCGTGCGTGAACATGTGAAAACCGGGAGTGTCGAGGAAATTAATTTTTATCCCCTGCCATTCGGCAAAGGCTACGGCGTTCTGCATGGTAATGCCGCGAGCTACTTCTTCTTCGTCATATGCGGTCACAGCAGTACCATCTGCTACGCGACCCTGAGTTGGCGTCATCTTGGCGGCATGCAGCAGAGCGGCGATTAACGTTGTTTTGCCGCTGTGCGCATGCCCCAATACAGCTACGTTACGGATCTCACTTCCCTGATACGTTTTCATTTGATTCTCCTTGAAATTAGTAGATGAGGGCTGAGTTCGGTGTGAAAGAGGAAACAGTGGTCTTGAGGGCACAGGGACAGCGGGCGGATGCCATGGGGTGGCATCAGGTGGCCGATTTGGCTGGCCGTGGCTCCGGGTCTGCCGTCTACCTCGTCCATAGAAGAGGCCATGCACCGACGTAAAGGCAGATCAATTAATATGTGAATCCGCCGGGCGTTCTTCACCAAAGAGCGGATGCTATCACAGGCGGAGTGGGGACGTCCTGTGACTTGGCGCACAAAAACCGAAAGCACAAGGACTGGGACAGCGACACGCTCGTTTTTGGCTGGACTCCGGAAGGCCGAATCTGCCAGAATGCGATGCTAAACGTGCGCCAGAGTCGTGCGTTTTTGAAGGAGAAAGACAATGTTGAACGCCCTGCGAATTGCCGGATTGCTAGCTTTTCTCGCCGTGATGCCTGGCGCAAATGCCGCTGATGTGTCTGGAACCTGGAAAGGGAGCTTCGATTTCCAAGGCAGTAGTATTCCGCTGACGGTTCATCTGGTTGCGGCCGGCGATGCTGTTACAGGCACAATCGAAGGGCTCCCCACGACACCAGCTGAAATTCATGACGGGACAATTGACGGTGACGTTGTGAGCTTCTGGGTCAACAGCGATTACGAAGGCAGCACGTACAAACTCCTTTACCGTGGGACGGTTTCGGCGGACGGCATTAAATTCTCTTTTGGCACTGAAGACGGCAGTTGGGGGACGGAATTCATGGCGATGAAAGCGCCTGAAAGCTCCGGCCAATAATTTCTCGGTATCCTTTAAAACTCTTCTCGAAGGAATCGTCGCTCGCGTACACTGCAAGTATTCGACTCACCACGGGTCCCCATCCGGTGAGTTCGTCTGCGTTTGACTGGGCTTCCCCAAGGGCTCCAATTGACAACCGTCTGAACGCGACCACAAGGAGGTCACCATGAGTCTGTCGACAGGTGTCGCCACATCTGCATCTACGCCCGTTGCTGCGCCATCACCCGAACATATTATGCAAATTGGCCTGGGTTTCTGGGCCTCGAAAACTTTGCTTAGCGCGGTGGAGATGGAAATCTTTACCGAACTCGCGAAGCATCCTGAAGACCTTGAGACCTTAACTGGTCGTCTCGGTCTGCATCCGCGCTCGGCCCAGGACTTTCTCGATGCGCTAGTCGCCCTGGGATTTCTAGAGCGCAACGACGGGATCTATTCGAATACGCCATCTACAGATATGTTCCTCGATAAGAGGAAGCCTAGCTATATGGGCGGCATGCTTGAGATGGCGAATCAGCGCTTGTATCCGCACTGGTCCAGACTGACTCTGGCATTGAGGACCGGTCAGCCGCAGGGAGAAGCGGGACCGAATGGGACAAACACGTTTGAAGCACTCTACGCCGACCCGGCGCGATTGAAGAGCTTTTTGAACGCAATGTCCGGCGTAAGCCGAGGCGCAAACATGGCCATCGCGGCGAAATTTCCTTGGGAGAATTACCGGACGGTTGTAGACGCCGGGCCGGCGCAAGGTGACTTGCTAGTCCAAGTGGCGCTGAGGAACACGCACATGCTCGGCATCGGATTCGACCTGCCTGAGGTAGGCCCGATCTTCGAGGAGTACGTGGCGACCAACGGTTTGTCCTCGCGCGTGCAGTTCCAACCGGGCAGTTTCTTTACCGATCCCATTCCCAACGCGGAAGTGGTTATGATGGGTCACATTCTGCACGATTGGGATCTAGAGCAAAAGCGCATGCTCATTGCCAAGGCTTACGATGCGCTGCCCAAGGGTGGTGCGCTGATGGTCTACGACGCGATGATCGACGACGACCGGCGCAAGAATGCTTTTGGCCTGTTGATGAGCCTTAACATGCTGATCGAAACACCAGGCGGCTTTGACTACAGTGGGGCAGATTGCGTGGGCTGGATGAAGAATGCAGGTTTCAAGGACGCTCACGTCGAGCATCTGGTCGGCCCGGATTCGATGGTGATCGGAATCAAGTAACGCAAGCCTTTTCAGGATTGCTGTGCAACTGAAGAAGTAGCGCGACCTTGAGTGGGCTTCCGCACGATCTGGCGGATAAATTTCGGGAACTGAGGGGTGAGGTTCGTGCTTTCCCACCCTCTCGCGATAGAACTGCGAGAAGGTGGGAAAGCACCGTTTTGCCCGACCTGAATAAGTGTACTCAGGCCCGCGGTTATTTTATCTGCAGGATCGTTACCTGGTCAGTGACTGCGAGCGATGGACCAGTCCCACTCTTTGACAGTTTGAATGAGTTCGCGTTGCCATTCGTATCGAATTGGTATGCGGCCGAGACCGTGTTGCTGCTTGTCAGCTGGATGCTGATGTTTTCTGGAGCCACTGTTATCGATCGTGCATTGTCCGCATCCCAGCTTGGTTTCTCGACCCACAAAACCAGCCAGAACGTTCCATCATGCTTTTGCAGCAGCAGATGATTCAGCGATGCGTCACCGCCTGTAATCGAATACTGCAGCTTGGCCGGGCTGAATGTTGTTGTGGTTGGATCACCGAGGATCGATAGCAAATTCTTGAGAGCTGTGAATGCGGGTCGTGGGGTCAGATCATTGCGTAACAAACCGTATCCGGGTGAAGAGACTTCATCGAGAAGCTCGTAGGTATATGTTTTTCGGATTCCGTGATTGAAGGCCACCAAAAGCGTTCGTGGGGCATACGAGGCCTGCACGCTCTCCGGCAAGGTATACGGAGTCGTTGTTGCGGGATAAGTGATGAATCCGGTCTCTGTGACAACGGTGGGCGCAGCGGGCGCATTCAGTGCACCCTGATCGAGCCAGAAAGCGAAGCTTCCGTACGCATTGCCGGCCGAGTCAAGATTTCCCCACCCAGTGCTCCCAGGGTTGCGGCCGCCAAAGTAGACGTGCAGGTTATTCATCGTAATTTCTGAAGAGAGATCACCGGCCAAAGCATACGACGACGGGTAAATGAAGGATGGACCATACAGCGGCACATTCAGGTTTTTCGCAGCCGTTGAGAGCATCGGCAGAAACGAAACCACATTGTTGATTCCGGTGGTTGCGTCACCACCACAGTTTCCTGCATTGTCGCACTCGTTGGAGGCCTCAATCGATTCCATGTCCTGGACTTCTGATGCCAGCTTTGCGATGTCCGTTGGAGTTGTGCTGGTGTTGAACGGGACGACGTAGTCGCACTTGATCCCAGCAGCAGCGAGTTGCTGGTGGTTCAGGACGATCGGGTCGGTTGCGCTCCACGGATAATAGCCGTCGCGAATGTGACGAACACCCAGCGACTTCAAGGAACTGGAGATTTGCGGGAAGTTTGTGAAGTAAGCGGTGTCGGTGTAGCTCAGGTGGGTTACTACGGCTGCGCTGTCAACAAAGGTCGCAGCAGCCGAGGCTTGTTCCAGGGGCAGATTGCTTGCTTGGCCGGATCCAGAATTGGAACCTCCCGGATTAGATCCTTTGTCAGCGGTAGGGGTCAACGTGGTGGAGGCTGCCGAACAACCGAGCAGGCTTGTCAGGGTTATTACTGCCGATAAGCAAAGCATCAATTTCGAGGAATGGCCAGATAAGTGTCGACCAATTGCGGAGGCTTTGTACTTACCACATTTAGAAAAGGCAAAAACTGATCTATCTAAATCTAACAAAAGACACACAAGTCCCTACTATGCGAGCACAGAAGTGCATGGGCCGAAGCGGTCGTACGGGCTCCGGCGAACAGACGACTCCTGCCCGCTGGTGAAGTGGCCCTATAACGAAGGGAGATTGAGAAGAAGTTAGCATGTCTAAACTCCAACTCAAAGTGACTGAAGTCACCTAAGGGACTCGGGAGGGTGGACTTGCGTGATTGTTCAGGTTTGTCATTCATGAACAGCAGCACATAGGCGGCGCAATGCAAGAATGGCCGCACCACCTTTTGCCAAAAGAAAAGCTCCCGGAACAATCACGGCGAAATGCAGGCCGTGGTAGTTCTGGGAGCTTTGTTGTTGGAATTAGGACGCGGTGTGCGTCCCTTCCTGTCTATTGCCGCACGATGCGAATGATCGATACCTGATCAGTGAGGGTGAGCGAGGCGATGTTGCCGTACATCGGCTGATTGAAGCCAACATAGTTTCCAGTGTCGTTGAACTGGAAATTCGTGGTGGTGGTATATCCGCTTCCGAGCCGGATGCCGATATTCTCGGGCTGCACGCCCACGTATTGCACATTGACGGGATTCCAGCTTGGTTCTTCAAGCCAGAGAGCGAGCCAGAACGAGCCATCGCTCTTTTCCATCAAGAGATGATTCACGTTTGCGTCGCCACCAAGAATCTCGAACGGCAGCGATCCGGGAGTGAAGTTGTTAGCGCCAGGATCAGAGAGCAGCGACAACATGTTCTTCAGCGCTGTAAAGCCAGGCTTCTCGCTGAAGTCGTTGCGAAGCAGACCGTAGCCCTGCGGTGAGGTTGGGTCATCTATCAACTGATAGAAGAATGTCTTGTCGAAGCCGTGCTTGAATGCGAGCAGCAACGTGCGCGGAAGATAAGATGCTGTCACGTTTTCAGGTACGGTGAACGGAGTACTGGTAGTGGGCCACGACATATAGCCGGTTTCGCCAATTTGCATCGGCAGACCGGGTGCGTTGATCTGCGACTGGTCTCGCCAGAAATCGAAACTGCCGTAGCTGTGCCCCTGCGGATCGTAATCTCCCCATCCGTTGCTACCGGGGTTGCGGCCGCCGAAATAGAGATGCAGGTTGTTGCTGTTCACGAGCGAGTCGAGATTGCCGGAGATCGGATAGGATTCCGGCAACACCAGGGAAGGCGCTATCAATGGCACGTTCAGGGTTTGAGCTGCGTATTGAAGCGTAGGAAGAAACGCATTTGCGTTGGCAATGCCCAGCGATCCCCCGCCGCCGCATTGACCCAGCACATCACACTCGTTCGGACCCTCGAGGGCGTCCATGTCTCCTGTTGCGCTTGCAAGCTGTTGAATACTACCTACCGGAAGCCCGGGTAACCACGGCACCACATACGAAGTCTTGATTCCTGCGCCAAGCAGTTGCTGGTGCTCCTGCACGACAACTGGATACTGATTGACGTCGAAATATCCGTCGCGAATGTGGTGAACGCCCAACTTCTTTAACGCGTCGAAGATTTGGGGCCAGTTTCTTCCATAGACCGTATCGGGATAATTGAGATGTGTAACTACGCCTGCCGAGTTCACTAGACTCTGTGACGATGCAGCCCCTTCAGGGTTCTGGGCGTAGCTGATGTTTTGCGAGGCAATAAGGATTCCAGCGGCAAGTGCAGCTTGGATGATAGGCCGGAAAAGGTTGAAGCGGTTGGAGCAGGTTACGTTGCGTAGAGGTCCGACAAAACAAGACCATAGCCCGGCTGGCTTGGTCGCCTGCATATTGAATTTATTCAACTTTAATTTACCTTCGGATACGCGAAGAATTAAACGCACGAGGGGGGATGCGTTTACGAACTCGCGTATCTCTAGAGATACCCTGTGTCTTGCAAGGGGAATGATCTACGTATAGTTCATATGTCAGAGCAATGCAATGGCAATCTGCTCTAAAAGATGGCTATTTGGGCAACCAATCCCGATTCTCGTAAGGCATTCATAATTCTGACGCTTAGATATAGCTATTCCGAGTACATGAACGCCGAGGGGCACAAAAGGACGAATCGAGGTGCTTACCTTGGCACCCCTATCATCTACTTACCCTTGATCTGCTTTTTTAGACGGTCGCGCCCGCCGGAAGGATTTCGTCCACATCAATCCACTGCGTGGGATAGTTACCTGTATAGCAAGCTGTACAGTAACCGGATTTATTCTCTGCCTCAACCGCAGAGTACAAACCATCCAGAGAAAGATATGCGAGTGAATCAGCTTCGATAAATCTGCGGATTTCCTCAACGGATTGGTTGGCGGCAATAAGTTCGCGCTTGCTCGGAGTATCTACTCCGTAAAAGCATGGAGAGATCGTAGGCGGGCAACTGATGCGCAGGTGAACTTCTTTCGCTCCAGCGCCGCGCACCATACGCACGATTTTTCTACTGGTGGTTCCGCGAATGATGGAGTCATCAATCAAGATCACGCGCTTGCCTTCAAGCAGATTGTGGACGGGGTTCAGCTTTAACCGCACACCAAAATCGCGAACGCGTTGTTCCGGTTCAATGAACGTACGCCCCACGTAGTGGTTGCGGATGAGGCCGAAGCGGAAGGGAATGCCAGCTTCTTCCGCATAGCCCAAGGCAGCGGTCACGCCGGAATCAGGCACCGGGACAACTACGTCGGCCGGCACGCCTGATTCGCGAGCTAGCTGTCGTCCCATGCGATCGCGACTTTCCTGCACCCATTTTCCGAAGACGCGACTGTCGGGGCGCGCAAAGTATACGTGCTCAAAGATGCAGCTGGTTTGAGGTACACCAGTCGCATATTGACGACTGGTTACTCCGTCTTCCGTCACCATCACGAGCTCGCCCGGAAGTACATCGCGAATGTATTCGGCGCGCAACAGGTCAAACGCGCAGGTCTCGCTGGCGAAGATGATGGTATCTGGTCCATCAGGGTGCTTGAGTCGTCCCATCGAAAGCGGGCGAAATCCGCGCGGATCACGGGCAGCGAAAACGCGATCTCGTGTCATCATCACGATGGAGAACGCTCCATCTACCTGCGAGAGGGAATCGGCAATCGCATCCACCAATGTTCCGGCGCGGGAGTGCGCAATCAGTTGAACAATGATCTCCGAGTCCGATGTCGTCTGGAAATATGCGCCATCGCGCTCAAGCCGGGCGCGAATATTGCCGAGGTTCACCAGGTTGCCGTTATGGGCAATCGCAATCAGTCCCTTGGTTGATTCGACGCGGATTGGCTGCGCATTCAATAATGCGGAGTCTCCGGTTGTGGAGTAGCGCGTATGTCCAATGGCCATAGTGCCAGGCAGTTTCTGCAGTACATCGTCCGTGAAAATTTCGGAAACGAGTCCCATGCCTTTGATATTGGCGAGATGCTGGCCGTCGGCCGTCGCAATACCAGCGGACTCCTGGCCACGATGCTGCAGTGCGTAAAGGGCAAGGTAAGCTTGACGTGCCGCGTCCGGATGGCCATGAATGGCGACCACGCCGCATTCTTCACGGAGCTTGGGATCGTCATTCGCCACAGCCTCGGTACGCGCAGAAGCTGCTCCATCTGACCGGACTGATTCAGAAAAATCGACTACGCCTTCAACTCCTTGGAAGAGAAGCTTCATCGGGCAGTGACCTCGCCGTGAACGTTGGCTTCCAAAGCAGAGGACCAGGGCCCGCAAAGCGACGCCACAGAGGCGGAGATGATCGTTTGTTTATACACACTGATTTCGAGCCGATCGCCGCCTGTTGTGCCAATGCGAGCAGCGTAGTAGCCGTACCGGTCGGCAAAATCTTCAATCGCATCCACCTGGCTCGCTTCGCACGTTACAAGTACGGTTGATGCCGGCTCGGCAAATAGCCCGAAGAGCGGGTGCGCCATCAATGATTGTTCCTGCTCCACCGTTGCACCAATTTCGTTTGAGAATGTGGCCTGCGCCAGAGACACCGCGATTCCGCCGTCCGAAATATCGCGGGCGGAATGGATGAGCTGGCGCTCGGCGAGTACAGAAAGTAGGGTGTGCAGATCTGCCTCCGCCTGCAGATCAAGCGGCGGTGGCTGACCCCAGACGCCGCCCAGAACCACGCTCGCATATTCAGACGATCCGAACGAAGCTAGCTCAGCCGTAACCGTCTCTTCAGTTTCTGTGGCCTCTGGATGCAGCAATTGCGGATTTCCGAGTACAGGATTGTAGGGATCAGCGGAGCTCTCAACTTGCGCGCCGGGGAATGGAACTTTCAGATTCGGGTCTGGCTGTTCGCCAGCGGGAATGGGCCACAACAGAACAATTGCATCGCCCGCGCGCTGGAAGTGTGCAGGAACTGCCTTCGTAACATCATCCATCACGCCCACAATCCCCAGCACCGGTGTGGGATAAATGCCTTCGCCACGGGTCTCGTTGTAGAGCGAGACGTTTCCGCCCGTAATCGGTGTGGACAACGCGGTGCAGGCATCCGCAATTCCATCGATCGCGCTAGAAAGCTGGGCCATGATCTCCGGCTTTTCCGGATTGCCAAAGTTCAAACAATTGGTGGCAGCCACCGGAGTAGCGCCGCTCATGGCGACCTTGCGCGCGGCTTCGGCTACGGCATGTTTGGCGCCGAGATTCGGATCGAGATAGGCCCAGCGGCCGTTACCGTCCAAAGCCATCGCCAGCCCGCGCTCATGTCCCTTGGTGCCTGTTCCCTTGATGCGCATGACGCCCGCTTCTCCGCCCGGACCGAGCACGGTGTTCGTTTGCACCATGGAGTCGTATTGCTCGTGCACCCAACGCTTTGAGCAGACGTTTGCACTGGACAGCAACTTGATCAGGTCTGCCGTAAAATCGCGATCTTGTTCGAGTGCCACCTGCACATGCTCGGGCGGTGTCTGCGGCAACGGGCATTTCCATGTTCCGACTGGCCGATGATAAAGAGGCGCATCATCCGTAAGAGATTGGTTGGGAATATCGGCGACGAGGACACCATGATGTCGAATACGCAGCCGCGGCTCGGGCTTGACAGTGCCTACTATGACGGCGTCCAGACCCCACTTGGCAAAGACGCGCAGCACTTCATTTTCCCGGCCATTTTCCGCCACCAGCAACATGCGTTCCTGGCTTTCAGAAAGCATGATTTCGTAAGCGCTCATGCCGGTTTCGCGCTGCGGAACGAGGTCGAGCTCAACATCAAGGCCGACGCCGCCGCGTGCGCCCATTTCGCAGGTGGAGCAGGTCAGGCCCGCAGCTCCCATGTCCTGGATACCAACGATCGCCCCGGTCTTCATTGCCTCGAGGCAGGCTTCCAGAAGAAGCTTTTCCATGAACGGGTCGCCGACTTGTACATTGGGGCGCTTTTGCTCTGATCCTTCTTTGAACTCTTCACTGGCCATCGTAGCGCCATGAATGCCGTCGCGGCCGGTTTTCGCACCTACATATATGACGGGATTGCCGGTGCCGCTCGCCTTCCCGTAGAAGATCTCGTCTTTGCGAACAAGGCCCAGCGCAAATGCATTGACCAGGGGATTGCCGCTGTAGCAGGCTTCGAACTTGGTTTCGCCACCCAGATTCGGGACACCGAAGCAGTTACCATAACCCGCGATGCCGCTCACCACGCCTTCAACAATGGAATGATTCCGAGCCACAAGCTCAGGCTCGGCGAGGCCGGCCTCGACGGGGCCAAAACGGAGCGAGTCCATGACTGCCAGCGGACGGGCGCCCATCGTAAATATATCGCGCAGAATTCCGCCAACGCCGGTTGCTGCGCCCTGAAAAGGTTCAATGTAGCTGGGGTGATTATGGCTTTCGATCTTGAAGGCGCAAGCCCAGCCATCACCGACATCAATAATGCCGGCGTTCTCGCCCGGTCCCTGGACGACGCGGTCGCTCTTAGTGGGCAGGCGCTTGAGATGCACACGGCTGGACTTGTAGGAGCAATGTTCGCTCCACATCACCGAGTAAATGCCCAGTTCCGTGAGGGATGGCACCCGGCCAAGTGCTTCAAGAATACGGTTGTACTCATCCGCAGTAATACTGTGCTGGGCGAGCAACTGCGGGGTAATGGAAACAGGCTCAGGAACAGCTGCAGAAGAGGCAGTAGTCATCACTATTACTTCCATTGTCGCACGACCGCCATGCGAGCGCAGGACGCAATGGGCGGGTGCGTTTCAGGAATTGCAGGTAGAAACGAGCTCCCCAAAGCTCGCGTTCATGGGCCGGCGCCTCAGGGTTCTAGCGGATAGAAGAAGTGCTGTGAGATACTTTGGAAGCAGAACTCATCCCTCAGCCGGGATGGCGGAACTGGCAGACGCAGCGGACTCAAAATCCGCCGACCCTTGCGGTCATGGGGGTTCGACCCCCCCTCCCGGCACCATG